>Ga0210044_10009098_pt1 | contig 12178 bp, 11 predicted proteins | sample CryGey13umfilter_2_FD_183959 | JGI IMG/M metagenome (GOLD analysis project Ga0210044, IMG submission 183959) | Groundwater microbial communities from aquifer in Utah, USA - Crystal Geyser 4/9/14 3 um filter (SPAdes) (version 2) | ecosystem: Environmental > Aquatic > Deep subsurface >... | reverse complement strand
GAAAATGACCGGTGAATCAACAGCCAATAACGGTCTGTTTGCGCATGATCCGCAACAGAGCGAACGTCAATTTGCCGGCAAACAGCACCTGGTGCCATTTGGCGAATATGTACCGTCATGGATCCCGTTCCTGCATGTCCTGGTACCTGAAATTGCCGATTTCAGACCGGCTGAAGATGGTGGTGTGGTGGAGGCGCGCGGTATTCACTATGGCGCATTGATCTGCTACGAGTCGCTGTTTCCGGAGCAGGCGCGTTCGCGTGTCGAACATGGTGCGCAGGTGCTGGTGAATATCACCAACGATGCCTGGTACGGTACAACCCCTGCAGCCTGGCAGCATTTTCAGGCGGCTCGCATGCGGGCTGTTGAAACCGGACGTTACGTGTTGCGTGCCGCCAATACCGGTGTGACTGCCATTATCGGACCGGACGGCAAGGTGATTTCGAGTCTGCCATGGTGGACTACGGCGGCATTGCAGGGCGAATTTCAGCTGATCGATACACGCACACGCTATGTGCAGTGGGGGGATGCCCCTTTGCTGATGACGCTGTTATTGTTCATCATTCCACTGGTCAGGGGCAGGAGTGTTTATGCATAGAACAGAACAGGTTTGTGTGTTGGGCGCAGGCTCCTGGGGAACAGCGCTGGCGCTGGTGTTGGCGCGCTCCGGCCGGCGACAGGTGCGTCTGGTTGCCAGCAACGACTTACAGGCTGTCGCGATCAATGAGGCCGGTGAAAACCTGCGTTACTTGCCGGGAATTCCGCTACCGAAAAATATCACTGTGACGGCTGATCTGCAGATGGCGCTGAATGATATCGATGTCTGTGTCTATGCGCTGCCGTGTGCTGCCGCCGATGATTTTCTGCCGCTGCTGGTTGGCGGTTCATATCCTGTGGTGGCAGCCTGTAAGGGCTTGCATCCGCAGAGCCTGCTGCGCACCGATGAGATGCTGGCAAAATATATCGATCGAAGCCGTATTGCGCTGCTCTCTGGCCCCTCGTTCGCCAGAGAAGTTGCTGAGGGGCAGCCTACGGCGATTACCATGGCTGCAGAAGATATCAGCATGGCTGCAAAGGCCGCCGCGCATTTTGACGATACCAATTTCAGAATTTATCTCAGTGATGATGTGGTCGGTGTGGCTATGGGCGGTGCACTGAAAAATGTGATTGCCATTGCGGCAGGTATGGCCGACGGGTTGGGGTTGGGCCATAACTCGGTTGCTGCTGTGGTCACGCGCGGCCTGTCCGAAATTGCCCGTTTGACGCAAGCCTGCGGTGGCAAGGCCGAAACACTGATGGGGCTCTCGGGCCTCGGCGATCTGGTCCTGACCTGCACCGGTTCGCTTTCACGCAATCGCCAGTTCGGCATTGCTATTGCACAGGGACAGAGTCTTTCTGAGGCCATTGATGAGATTGGTCAGGTGGTTGAAGGTGTGCGCACTGCCCGGGCAGTGCATCAGATGGCGACTCAGATGCAGATCGAGTTGCCGCTGATGCAGTCGGTGCATCTGGTGCTGGCCGGAGAGTTGACCATTGCCGAAGCTCTGGTGCAATTGATGTCACGACCGGAGAAGGCAGAGTAAGCTGTGGATGCGGAAGAGCTGTTCGTTCAGGCAATGGAGAAAGTAAAACCCATTGCAGAAACGCAGAAAAAACAGCCGAAGCCTGTCACGATGAAAACCCGAGTATTACGTGTTAAACGTGTACATCCGACACTCGACTTACCGTCATCGAACAGTGTTTCGCCGCAAGCCACTGAAGACGCCTGGGTATTAAGGGCAGACGGCGTTTCACGCGAACGTTTGAAACGCCTGGCAGTGGCTGCTCCAGCGGTGACACTGGATCTGCATGGTTTAACCCGCGATGAAGCGCTGGATCTGTTGCAGCATGAATTTGAACTGGCCTTCGTCCACAAGCAACGTGTAATCGCTGTTGTGCATGGCAGGGGGCTGCATTCGCAGGGTAAAGCCGTGCTTAAAGATGCGGTTTATCAATGGCTGCAGGACGGGGCCTTGGCTCGCCATATTCTGGCAGTCATTCCGCAACCGGGCAGTGGTGGCGGCGCATGTCTTGTCCTGTTGCGACGTCAAGCCTGATGGCAAGTCACCGTTTGCGTCAGGTTTGAAAATGATGGTCGACTGCAATTTTCCCCGTTATACTGGTTGCATGAATTCGATCCCCTTTGTCTTATCACTTATCTGCCTGCAGTTGCTGGCTTTTCAGGCCATCGCGGAAGAAAGGGCCGATTTGCCGCCTCCCGTGGTGGCAGAGAGTGCCTCTGACGCTGCCGCTCAGGTAGAAGAAAACAAGCCGGAGAGCGCCCCGAACTTGCGCAAGGAGTTGACTGCTCCCGATAAAAACGCCGTCGTGGATGTGCGCTCATACAAGCGTAAGGATGGGGCGGATATCACCGAATACGGCATCAGAGGGCGCATCTTTAAAATCAAGGTGCAGCCTGCCGGTGGATTCCCCGCCTATTACCTTTACGACAGTGATGGCGACGGCGTATTTGAACAGCGATTGCCCGGTGGCGGCAAGCGTATTTCTCCACCGACATGGGTATTGCAAGAATTTTGAACCATGCCGGTTAAACCTCCGGTTCTCACGCTGATTACTGACAGTTCCCGTTTCTCCGGGGAGCCTTTTTTTGGTGCAGTGACCGCTGCTTTGCAGGGCGGTGTCGATGCTGTGCTGGTGCGTGAGAAAAACATGGACTCTGCCCGCTTGCTCGCCTTTGCATCCCGTCTGCGTCAAATCACGCGGCAATTTCAGGCAAAACTGATGATACATACGCAGGCTGATATCGCACTGGCCGTTGATGCTGATGGCGTACACCTCGGAAGTTCGGATATCTCCGAAGTTGCAGCGACCAGGGCATGGCTGAATGATGCCGGAAAAACCGTTTCGGTTTCGTGCCATAATCTGGCCGAATTGAAAGCGGCCGAGGCTGTGGGCGCTGATTATATCTTTTTGTCGCCGCTGTTTCCGACACTCAGCCATCCCGGTGCGGCGCATCTGGGTATCGAGGCTTTTCAGCAACTGGCCGGTAGCACCGCGCTGCCGGTGGTTGCGCTTGGCGGCATCAACTGCGCAAACCGTAAGCTTGTGCCGGTTAGCAGTTGCGCTACTATCAGTACAATTCTTGGTGCCGATGATCCGCAGCAGAATGCCCGGCTGCTGGCCGGCTGCGGGCGCTGAATCAGAAGTTTTGTCCCCTGTTTGGGGGACTACCGGGTTTGCGGTATGCCGCTAGAGTACCAGATCGTTCAAAGTACAGTTTGACAGGGATGTGGGTCTCTGCATGACGACAACACAGGGAAGTGGGGATTTTAGCATGAATCAGAGCAGGTCTATCAGCAGGTCAGGGGCAACGCCCTACCATATTCTGATTAATCAGGAAGAGAACCTGTTGCGGGTCAAACTTAGTGGCCATTGGGCTTATCGTGATTCAAAGGCATTCTGGGCCATGGTCGTGCGCGAAGCGCTCTCCAGATCACTGCAGAAGGCGCTGGTGATGTTTCAGCTCAGCGAGCCGTTGACATTGAAACAGGCGTGTGAACTGGCCGGCAGTGCCAAAAGCACATTTCTTGAGCATGATATTTACATGGCTGTTGTGGACTCCAATCGCCGCTCCTTCCCCAATGCGGCGTTCTGGCAACTGGAGACAAATGGTGCGTTCAGTTCAGCACTGTTTAATCAGCTCAGTGATGCCGAGCAGTGGCTTGATAATCACTGAAAATAATAAGGCAGAAGCAAGATGAAAAAGTTGATTTTGATTCGTCATGCAAAATCGAGCTGGGATGATCTGGGGGCAAGAGATTTCGACCGCGACCTGAACTCTCGCGGACTCCACGATGCGCCCGAGATGGGGCGCAGGCTTGCAGTCAAAAATATCCATCCGGATGCGTTTCTGGTCAGTACCGCCAACAGGGCTCGTGCTACGGCCAGCCTGATTGCGTCCGAACTGGGGTTTCCTGAGCAGGAGATTCAGTTCAGGGATGAGCTCTACCTGGCCAGCCCGGCTGAAATACTGAAGCAGATTCGTCAGGTGCCTGATCAAATTCAGACACTCGTTGTGGTGGCGCATAACCCGGGTATTACCGAGTTGGCCAATCGCATGGCCAGAACCTATATCAATAATATTCCGACCAGCGGTGTTGTGATGATGCAGATGCCGGTAGAGCAGTGGCAACATGCCGGCGGCAGGGGCGCTGAGCTGCTTGATTTTGATTATCCCAAAAAACCGGAGAAGATCTCCGATTAACCCCACTTTGGGCATATCTTAGCCTGCCTTCTGCGGCCAGCAACCCAGCAGGTCCTCCTTCATTGGGCATGATACCAGATAGTCCACGTGGCCAGGGTTGACATGTATACGCCATAGTCCTTTTCGATCAAGCGCCATCCTGTTATGCATTTCCGTACACACAGAATATTCCTGTTGAAGAAATTCTGCAGGCAACTTGCGGTCAACATCTGGATAGAGGGGCGGGGGGCACAAGTTGGCACAAATATTGCGTGCATGCTGCTGTGTAAATAAACAGATCCAAGGGTACCCTGAAAGAGTCAGGGCATTGTACGCAAGGGCAAAGGAATAAGTTTTCCTTGCGTGCAGAACATATGTTGGAACGACTGACTCAAGTTTTTCCCTAAGGAATATTATATATGGGTAGCGTTGATATCAGAATAAACAGTGCCATAGCACCCTTTCGGATTTTGGTTGTCGATGATATGGCAACCAATCGTCTGGTGGCCCGGTCTGTGCTCGCTCGGTACGGCTGTGAGGTTGAAGAGGCAGAATCCGGTGAAAAGGCTCTTGCCTTGCTTGCCGAACGATCATACGACACGGTTCTTATGGATATAATGATGCCTGGAATGGATGGCTTTGAAGCCTGCCATAAAGTCCGTACTGAACTTGAGTTGACGCTGCTTCCCATCATTATGCTGACTTCACTTAGTGGACCTGATGATGTGGCCAGATCCATGGAAGTCGGCGCCAATGATTTTATCCATAAACCCTTCAATGCCACTGAACTGCTTGCCAGGGTCAAGGCGGCTGTATCACATAAACGCCTTACAGACCGGCTGGATGATACGGAATCCGTGCTGTTTGCTCTGGCACGCATGGTTGAGGCTAAAGATTTAACGACCGGAGACCACTGTGATCGACTGGCGCACAGAAGTGTCGTGTTTGGCAAGCATTTGGGGTGTAAGTATGAAGAGCTGGAAGCCCTGCGCCGTGGCGGCGTGCTGCATGATATAGGCAAGCTGGGTATTCCGGATGCCATTCTGTTGAAGCCCGGTCCCTTGAGCGATGAGGAGTGGGGGGTTATGCGCCAGCATCCGGTGATTGGAGCGCGTCTGTGCAGCGCCCTGAAAACCATGCAATTGACGATTGATATTATCAGCAGCCATCACGAACGTTGGGATGGCTCCGGATACCCCAAAGGTTTAAAAGGTGAAGCAATTCCCCGACTGGCACGCATTTTTCAGCTGGTTGATGTATTTGATGCCTTAACATCTGTGCGCCCGTACAAAAAGGCGTTTTCTGTTCAAAAGGCGATAGAGATTATGCAGCAAGAGTGCGAGCAGGGGTTCTGGGATCCGGAGCTGCTAGGTCAGTTTATTACGCTGCTTAGTAGCCATGTAGGGGAACTGGAGTTGCCGCATGCCTATGTCGGAGACAAGAGTTCACCCATTTTTGAAAGTATCGCAGAGCTGGGCATAGATGCGAATCATTGGGTAAAATGAAGAGCCCCTGCGTGGAGACGGCCAGCATCAATGTACTCTACTTCCATATTGGCGAGACACGCTTCTGTATAAACCTTTCTCAGACAAGCAGGGTGCTTCCTCTTGTTGCGCTGCAGCCGATTCCGGACGCACCTGATTATGTTGCCGGAGTGATGAATCTGCACGGCAGGTCTGTACCTGTTGTGGATCTGGTCTATCGCCTGAATTTGCCGTATACGCGGCCCTATAAGGTGAGCGCATGTATCATTCTCTGTCAGATTGAAGAAAAAATGATCGGCCTTATCGCAGATGATGTTGATCAAATCGGGGTAGTTGAGCCGGAGATGATTCAACTTCACTCCCTTTTTAACGGCGACAAGCCGCCTCTTCTGGGGCTGGTTGAATCAACGCAGGGGATGTCAGCATGGCTGGCACTGGAGCCTGTTCTGGACTTCGACTTCTCCCAGTCTGATGGCCATATAGCCAGTGATTATCACGAAATCCTCAATTCATTTCCTGACAAGATTCCGTGATCGCCATGTCTGGAGAACACCATGCCATCAAAAAAGAACCCTTTGTTACGCCTGAGTGTGAAAGGGCCTTTGTAGATTTTCTTTACGGCAAGCTTGGCCTTGTGATCAAAAAGCATCAGTTGAAAAGTCTGCACGATGCGGTTGATAAAGGATGTCGTCTTTTTGGCCACCTCCGCTGGCAGGACTATTTTGAGGCACTTCAACAAGGAGATAAAGCTTCTGCCGAAATGGAACAGCTTGTTGCCGGTGTCACCATTGGCGAGAGTTACTTCTTCCGTGACCAGAAGCAGATTGCCTGGCTGCGGGATGTCTGGCTGCCGCAAATGATTGAGAAACGGCGCAAGTTGGGAGATAAAAGCCTGCGTATATGGAGTGCGGGATGTTCAAATGGGCAGGAGATCTACACGATAGCCATACTGCTCACTGAAATAGTACCTGATCTGGATGAGTGGAATATCCATCTCCTGGGTACGGACATCAACGCAGAGGTACTGGCCAATGCCCTGCGTGGTCATTATTCATCATGGTCATTCAGGGCCATGTCAGATTCCATGCGGGACAGATACTTCTTCTGTCAAAACAATGGCTACACGATCAACGACAAGCTGCGACAACTGCCGTACTTTACCTACCTCAATCTGGCCGATGATGAATTTCCCTCCATGCTAACCCAGACCAATGCCATGGATCTGATCCTCTGCCGTAATGTTTTTATCTATTTTGACAAGGTCGTTGTTGACAGGGTGATGCAGCGTTTTTCCCGTTGCCTGATGCCCGAAGGAGTGTTGCTGCTGGGAGCGTCGGATCTGATAGCTTCCAGCATGGAGAGCCTCAAACTGGTGCAATTCAGGGATATTTTTTACTTCCATAACAGTGGCGGTGTCCAATGTCGCGACCAGACAGCCTGTCTCCCTGCGGTTACCATGCAGGAAAAGCCTGAAGTAGTTCTCAAGCATCCTCCTCTCGTCGTTGAATCAAAACAGAAAACGGACATTGGTACGCTGCATGGGCTGTTGCATGATGGCCGTTGGCATGAAGCACTGGCCTTCATTGATGCGGCGGTAAAACAACAGGGAAAAACCGCCTCCCTGCTACAGCATCAGGCAAAAGTAATGGCCAACCTGGGCGACCTTATAATGGCAAAGGCACTGTGTGATGAGAGCCTGGGTATCGATCCGCTGAATACACACACCTATTTCCTGAGAGCCATGGTGCTGACAGAGCTGGATGATCATGAGGGGGCTGAATCAAGTCTGCGCAAAACCATCTTTCTGGAGCCTCAGTTTGTCGAAGCCCATTTTCAGCTGGGTCTGTTGCTTATCAGGCGTGAGAAGAGCATTGCCGGAATAAAATCCCTGAATAATGCATTGAAGCTGGCCAGAGATGCTCCCCCTGAAGGTGAGCTGCACCATGCCTCCGGCATGACCTTTAAGCGTTTTGTTGAAATACTGGAACATGAGATTGAAATGTATGCAGTTGATACGCAGGTGAAACCAGATGGCCAATAAGAAAAACACTCCGCCGTCGGATATGAACAGCGAACAGGCTGCCGTTCCAGCCTCTGACGTGATGTCCGGCTGGCGCCCGTCGCGACTGCCCAGGTCCAGGCAGAATCAAAAGGTGCTGCTTGAAAGAGCAGCACTGCTGGCCAGCAAGAGCGGGAATCCGCAAGCAGGAGACAGGCATGAATCTTACCTGCTCTTTCGCCTGGGGGAATCTGAACTCTATGGAATTCAATGGCCTTATCTTGTTGAGGTTCTGCCCTGCAGGAGCCTGACCCGCGTACCGGGCACGCCGGCATCTGTCGCCGGAGTGTTCAACAGGCGCGGTAAAATTCTGTGTGTTCTGGATATTGCTGAATTGATCGGTTTGCCAGATCGCAGCAAGGACGGGGTAAACGAGATGATTGTTGTACAGGCTGCCGGAATGATGGTGGGCATAGTGGTCAACGAGCTGCTGGGCTGTCAAAACTATAATCCAGCACACCTTGAAGTCCCTTTGACAGATCGCAATCACGGCGGACATGGCTCCTGTGTCCATGGCATTGATCAGGGCAAGGTAACCCTGCTGGATCTTGAAAATCTTTTGCAGCATCCAACATTAAAAATGAGTGATACAACGCTCTGATGAAACAGTTTAAGGCGAGGTACAGATATGAATATGGAAACAAATGAATCCCTGCTGACAAAAATGGCCATGGGCAGTGCTGAACAGGCATCGAGAAAAGCCTTTGTCGATTTTACCGATGAAGATGTCCGGATCTTAAAGGGATTAGCCCCGCTTATTGCCAAACATGCCGATGCGATAGTGGATGGCTTTTATGCCAATGTGGCGCGCTATCAAAGCCTTCAGGATGTTATTAAAAATGCGGGCTCATCCATTGAGCGATTGAAAGGAGCTCAAAAGCAGTATCTGCTTGAGCTTTTCAGTGGGGATTATGGCGAGAGCTACTTTGAACGCAGACTGAAGATCGGCGTCGTGCATAACAAAATCGGGCTGACACCGCGCTGGTACCTGGGCAGCTACAGTGTTTACCTGCAACTGATTACACCGCTGGTCATGCGAAAGTGTATCTTCAGACCGGCCCTGGCTGAGAAAACCATGGTGGCAGTGAATAAAATATTTTCGATTGATTCCCAGCTGGCGATAGACACCTATATCCATGCAGTTATGGAAGACCTGAAGAGCGTGAGCATGTCCAAAGGGGAGCTGGAAGAGACCGTTGCATCGTACCGGGCGTTGGTCGAAAAGGTTGCGACTGGCGATCTGACCCAGAAACTTGAAGTCAGCGATAGCGATGATGACCTGTCACAACTCGGGGTAAACCTGAACTCAATGACGGAAAAGCTGCGCTCAATGGCCGGTCAGGTGTCAGAAGCCAGCCATAGCCTTAGCACCTCCATGCATCAGGTGCAGGAGTCGATCAACTCACAATCGGCAGGTGCATCCGAGCAGGCGGCATCCATTGCCGAGACTGTCAGCACGCTGGAGGAGATCAGGGCGACATCATCGCAAACCATGGAAAAAGCAGTCGAGATGGGCGACATGGCTGCCCAGACAACGGAGGCCGGAGAACAGGGTGTTCAGATGCTTGGCCACACCATAGAGGGAATGCATTCGATTCGTAATAAAATGGGAGCTATCGCCACCACCATTCTTGATCTGAGCGATAAGACACAGCAGATCGGTGATATCATCACAACAGTCAACGGCCTTACCCAGCAGACCAAAATGCTCTCCCTGAATGCCTCTATTGAAGCGGCCAAGGCTGGCGATGCCGGCAAAGGATTTTCTGTGGTGGCGGCGGAGATTCGAGACCTTTCTGAACAGTCCCGGCAGGCCACATCGCAGATTGGTAAGATATTAACGACAATCAGAACCGGCGCTGAAAAAGCGGTAATGGCAACCGAGGAGGGGCAGAAGGAGGTGGATCAGGGTGCCTCGCTTGTCGATCAGTCCGGTGAACGCCTGAATACACTACTCGAACTGATACGCGGTACGGCTATGTCCAGCCAGCAAATTGTGGCGGCAGTGCGGCAGGAGGCCAGTGGTATCGATCAGATCGCCATTGCCATGGATGATATCAATAAAGCGACGAATCAGTTTGTGGTAGCTTCAGATCAGACCAAGTCAGTGACCAATGACCTCAATGCGCTGGCAATGCTTTTGCGTGAGCATGCCGGAGCTTATAAGGTTTAATCATGGCTATGGATCTGGATCCGGAACTGCTTAAGCAGATTGTCGAAGTCTTTTCCATTGAACTGGATGAGCAGCTGCAGGCAATCACCGGCAGTATTCTAAAGCTGGAAAAAGCGCCGGAAGAGGCTGCGAGGCTTGCTGAACTGGAGACGATATTCAGGGCTGCGCACAATATTAAAGGAGCGGCACGTGCCATTGATGCAAACCATGTTGCAGATGTTGCGCACAGGCTGGAGTCGCTGTTCAGCCACTTGAAGCAGGAAAACAGAATGCCGCAGGCTGCGGTGATCGACTTGTGCCTGGAGACACTGGACGACATCAAGGTCTGCATGACGGCTTATGTGGACCAGCGGATACCGGAAGTTGATCTGGATGCACTTTACAGTCGCCTTGAACTGGCTGTAGGCGGAACGCAGGAACCACAGTCAGTTGCGAAAAAAACCGCAGTGCTTGAAGAGAAGGTTGCTGAACCCCTGTCTGAAAAAAGTGAATCCGTCATAACATCAGCTGCCCTGCAAACAGGGGTTGATATTGCAGAGACTGAAAAGACAGCTGTATCCAGCAAGGCTGCAACGGGCAAACAGAGTGAAGGGATACTGCGTGTTGCAGTGGATAAGATCGATCAGCTGATTGCTCTGGGCGAAGATATGCAAGTAGCCCGGATAGAGATAAGCCAGAATGCTGCAGCGCTGCAGCGGTTGAATGATGATATTCTGGGGCTGTCTGAAGTTATGGACTCTTTAAAGCCTTTGCTCACGTCCGACCTCCGGAGTATCAATCAGGATAAGCTGCGAGATACACTCATTGAGCTGTTTGATACGACTTATGAGTTACAGGATAACTGCGGTAAACTGCAAGCGGGCATGCGCAGTTGTGCCGGTGACCTTGGCTTTGTGACCTCTGAGTTAAATCATAGTCTCTATTCCTTGCGCCTTGTTTCAGCATCGACGCTGATGCAGGGCATCACTCGCAGCGTGCGCGATATTGCCCGTGAACTGGGCAAGAAAGTGGATGTTAAGATATTCGGGGATGAGATTGAGATGGACCGGGTAGTTCAGAGTGATCTGAAGGCTCCGCTGCTTCATCTGATTAGAAATGCCATCGACCATGGCATCGAGTCCCCGGAAGAGCGCGTAGAAAAAGGAAAACCCGAAGCCGGCATGATTACCATTACACTGAGTGGCGCCGGCAGTGAAGTCAGCCTGACTGTCAGTGATGACGGCCATGGTATTGATGTGCAGAAGGTGGCTGCTGCGGCTGTAAGGAAAAAGCTCATTCGCACCGACGAACAGGAAACGATGGGTGCCAAAAAACTGCTGGATCTTATTTTTCATCCCGGATTTTCGACGCGCGAAACTATCACCGCCATATCCGGTCGCGGGGTAGGCCTGGACGTAGTTCGCAGCACACTGGCTAATATCAAGGGTCGTGTTTCTGTTGAAACATCTCTGAACGAGGGCACATCATTCCAGCTGTTTTTACCCCGTATGCTGACTGCAGAGCGGGGCTTGCTGGTCAGGGTTGCCGGCGACATCTATGTGATCCCCAGCATGGCAGTCGATCGGGTTATGACGGTTCAGGCGGATGAAATCGTTAAGGTTGATTGCAGTGAGGCCATATTGATTGATGGCCGTGCAGTTTCTATCCGTTCGTTGGCGCATGCTCTGGGCTTAGGCAGCGACAAAGCCATTGAACATGGCCATGAGCTGTCGCTGGTTATTATCAGAAAGGGCCTTGCTGCTGTTGCATTTCAGGTTGATGAAGTTGTGCAGGAACGGGAAATTGTTATCAAGTCGCTCATGCCTCCTCTGACGTCGGTGCCCAATGTGCTGGGGGCGGCGGTCAGCGCCAGTCTGGGCATTATGCTGGTTCTCAATGTCAATGGCCTGCTGGATGCCACACTAAGCGGTGGTTCCGGGATAACATTCAAAGGCAAAGAGCGCAGGGCGTTAGCCAGCCAGCGCATCCTGCTGGTTGATGATTCGATCACCACACGAACGCTGGAGAAGAGTGTGCTGGAGAACAGAGGTTATGCCACCACGCTGGCCGTCAATGGCTCTCAGGCATGGGGTATTCTGCAGCATCAGCATTTCGACCTCATTATTACCGATGTGGAGATGCCAATCATGAATGGCTTTGAGCTGACGGCGAAGATCAAGTCCGATGACGCCCTCAAGGCTACCCCGGTCATTATTGTCACATCACTGGCCAATGACGCA
>Ga0210044_10009096_pt1 | contig 12181 bp, 12 predicted proteins | sample CryGey13umfilter_2_FD_183959 | JGI IMG/M metagenome (GOLD analysis project Ga0210044, IMG submission 183959) | Groundwater microbial communities from aquifer in Utah, USA - Crystal Geyser 4/9/14 3 um filter (SPAdes) (version 2) | ecosystem: Environmental > Aquatic > Deep subsurface >... | reverse complement strand
GCCACGCGCAGCCGGAAAAAGCCGAAATCGGCGAAGTCGGCATACAGCGACGCCTTGGGGTGGCGGGCGAGATAGCGCCGCCGCGCGTCGCCATCCGCCTCGCGCGCCACGCGCTCGGCCACGCACAACAGCGTCAGGCGCGGGTGCGCCAGCGGGTCTCCCTTGCCCGGCTCGCCGATCAGCAGCGAGCAGCGCCCGTCCTTCGCCAGCGCCGCCGTATGCGCCGACAGCGTCGAGGCGAGAAACACCGGCGAGCCGTCCACCAGCGTCGCCAGCGCCACCCGGCTCGCCAGCGGCCAGCCGTCGCCCGGCGCGGCTGAGGCGAGCGCAGCGTAGCGCGCGGTGCGCACCATGCGCCGCGCCTGCGCGCGCGCGCCGTCGTCCACCTGCCGCAACGCCTCCGCCCGCTCGATCATCGCCGCCCCCGCCTGTTTCGCGCCAGCCTTAGCGCGCAAGCGCGGCGGAGAGAAGGCCGTCACGCCGCGCGCAGGGCCTCGCGGCCGTGCGGCGCGCAAAAGTCCTGATCGGGGCCGATCGGCACGATGCGGGTAGGGTTTATCGTCTCGTGGCTGGCGTAGTAGTGGGTGGTGATGTGGTCAAAGTGGACCGTCTCCGCCACGCCCGGCCGCTGATACAGCTCACGCAGCCAGCCCCACAGCGCCGGATAGCTTGCGATCTGGCGGCGGTTGCACTTGAAATGGCCGTGATAGACCGCATCGAAGCGGATCAGCGTGGTGAACAGCCGCCAGTCGGCCTCGGTGATCCGTTCGCCGGTGAGATAGCGGCGATGGGTGAGCACGCCCTCCAGCCAGTCGAGGCTCTCGAACAGCGGCATCACGGCGGCTTCATAGGCGGCTTGCGTGGTGGCGAAGCCGGCCTTGTAGACGCCGTTGTTGACGGTGTCGTAGATGCGCGCGTTCAGCGCCGCGATCTCGGCGCGCAGCGGTTCGGGGTGGAAATCCTGCGCGTCGCCGGTCAGCGCGTCGAAGGCGCTGTTGAACATGCGGATGATCTCGGCGGATTCGTTTGAGACGATGGTCGCGCGCCGCTTGTCCCACAGCAGGGGCACGGTGACGCGGCCGGTCATGTCGGGCTTCGCCGCCAGATAGACGTCGCGCAGGAATGCGGCGCCGTGGATCGGGTCGGGCGTGACGCCGGGAAAGTCGTCGTGAAACGTCCAGCCGTCCTCGCGCATGTGCGGCGAGACCACCGAGACGCCGATCAGCCCCTCCAGCCCCTTCAGCGCGCGAAAGATCAGCGTGCGGTGCGCCCAGGGGCAGGCGTAGGAGACGTAGAGGTGATAGCGCCCGGCCTCGGCTTTGAACCCGCCCTCGCCCGAGGGGCCGGGGGCGCCGTCCGCTGTGACCCAGTTGCGAAATGCCGCCGCGTCGCGCTGGAAGGCGCCGCCGGTCTTGCCGGTGTCATACCATTGCGCGCTCCACGCGCCGTCGATCAGCAGGCCCATCGCATCCTCCCTAACCCCTGTGCAGAGGATAGTGTCGCCAGCGCGGCGATAAACCGGGCCTGCGGCGATGGACTGTTTCCGCTCAGGCCTTCTCCGACGCCAGATGCACCGGTTCGGCCTGCTCGAACTCGGCCACCTTCGCATCATAGCCGGGGTGCAGCGTGCCCATCGCCCGGTCCCAGAACGAAAAGAAGTTGGCGTAGTTGTAGCGGAATTTCTCGTGATGCTGATCGTGGAACGTGGTGCAGACGAACGGCGAAGGAAAGCGCGTGCTGCGGTCGGCGAAGTATTCAAAGCCGGAATGGCCGATCATGCCGTTGATATGGTCGTAAATGCGATGCGCGATCAGCACGGCGGCGGGGATCGGCAGGACCAGCGGCGCGATCAGGTAATAGCTCTGCATGGCGAAGGCGTCGGGCAGCGTGTCGGAATAATTGCTCCACACGGTCGGCGCGACGGAGCGATGGTGCCACAGGTGATGGCGGTAGAGCGGGCGCCAGTGCATCAGCCGGTGGCCCCAGTAGAACCAGGCGTCGAACAGCACGATGGAGACCAGAAACATCCCCGCGAACGACCACACTGACAGCTCCAGCGGCGCAAACAGCCCCCAGCCGCGCGCCTGCGCCCACAGGCCGAAGGCGAGGCAGAAGCAGGTGACGGTGAGCGATTTCAGCGACTGGACGATCTCGACGCGCGCGCGGTCCTCGCCGCGCCGGGCCTGCTGGATGCGGCGGGCGGGGTTGCGGCGGTTGAGCGCGTCGAGCGCGAGGCCGAGGCCGAAATAGCCCGCGACCGTCGCGCCATAGACGGCGGCCCAGATCATGAGCAGGTCGGAAAGGGCTTCGGTCACGCGCGCCTCCGGATTGCGTGAGACTGAGCTAGCGCCTTGCGGGCGCGGGGTCAAACGTCACGGCGCGGGCGGCGGCGCGCCAGAGGCCCAGCGCCACGCGGCGCCGCTCCACTCTCCAGCCCTGGCCCCGATCTCGTGATAGACGGCCGCTGTGGTTGGCGGCGTCAGACCGCACACTTTTTCGGGGTCGTCCACAGAATCGGGGGCGAGTGCTGCGAGGTCCTGCATGGTCGCGCAGGCGTCGGCGATCTCCCACGCCGTAATGCCGACCACCGAGGCGACGCCGACGAACGGCAGCGACTGCGCCACCGTCCCGCCAAGGCTGCGCGCCGCGCCGCGCGCCGTGCGCTGGCCGATGCGCTTCACCGCCTCGCGGCGCGCGGCGGCTTGACGCGCCTGCGCCGTCTTCAGCCCCGCAAGCGCCGCGACGCTGGAGACGGCGCCGATGAACGCCGAGGAGGCGAAGGCGAGCACGTTGGTCGCCAGCAGCGCAAGCACCGCCAGCAGCATCACGCTGCGCCGCACCCAGCGCAGCGCGAACCGCAACCAGCCCAGCGCGCCGAGCAGCGCCGACCAGACGCCGCGCATCAGCCGCCGCGGCTCAGCCGCCATCGGTCAGCGCGAAGATGTTGGCCACCGCCGACACCCCGTCGCTGTTTTCCACCGGCGTCAGCAGCCGCTTGAATCCTGCGCCGGTGAAGGCGTCGAGCGTGCTCCATGCGCTGGCCAGCACCGGCGATTGCAGCACGTGCACCGGCACGCGCTCCGCGCCGCCCTCCAGCCGGATGCCCTGCATCCCCAGCGCGCCCCAGATGCCGGTCTCCATGCGCCCGCGCACGAAGCCGGGCGTCCAGACGCCGCGAAACGGCGTGAGCATATAGTGCTTGGCCTCGCCGGGCGCGAGCGCGCCATAGACCGCGATCCGGCCCTCGGCGCCGAACACGTCGCGGCACACCGCCTCGGCGGCGCGGGCGTCGGCGTCGTCGGGGCCGCCCAGGCGGGCGACGTTGGCGCGCTCGACAAGATCATAGACGCCCTGATCGGCGACAGCCGCGTATCCCATGGCCCATGTTCCCCATTCGATCAAAGCCAAGGATGATCCGCCGCGCGCCCGCCCGCAAGACCGTCGCGCGCGACAGCCTCGCGCGCGCCGCCGGGCCGCGATAGAGTGCGCGGCATGGACGCCGTGATCTTCCGCCCCGCGCGCATAGCCGACCTGCCCGCCATCGTCGCGCTGCTGGCCGACGACATGCTGGGCGCCGCGCGCGAGACGCCGGGCGATGCGGGCTACGCCGCCGCCTTCGCCGCCATCGAGGCCGACGCCAACGAGGTGCTGGCGGTGGCCGAGATCGGCGGACAGGTGGCGGGCTGTCTGCAACTGGGCTTCATCCCCGGCCTGTCGCGGCGCGGCGCGTGGCGCGGCCAGATCGAAGGCGTGCGCGTCGCCGCCGCGCTGCGCGGGCGGGGCGTCGGGCGGGCGATGATCCTGTGGGCGGTGGACCAGTGCCGCGCGCGCGGCTGCGCCACGGTGCAGCTGACCACCGACAAGCGCCGCCATGACGCGCACCGCTTCTATGAGAGCCTGGGCTTCATCCGCAGCCACGAGGGCATGAAACTGTCGCTGGAGACCGCATGACCGTTCCCTTCATCCACCTGCGGGTGCGCTCGATCTATTCGGTGGGCGAGGGCGCCATCGAGATCAAGGCGCTGCCGAAGCTGTGCGCGGCGCGTGGCTATCCGGCGGTGGCGGTGACCGACGCCAACGCCCTGTTCGGCGCGCTGGAGTTCTCCGAGACCGCCGCCAAAGCCGGGGTGCAGCCGATCATCGGCCTGTCGCTGGCGCTGGCTTATTCCCCGCCCGACCGGCCTGGCGAGCGCGCGCCCGCGCCGGCGGAGATCGTGCTGCTGGCGCAGGACGAGGCGGGCTATCTCAACCTGATGGCGCTGTCCTCGCAGGCCTATGTCGAGGCGGCGGAAGGGGTGCGCGCGGTCGATCCCGACACGCTGGCGGCGCATGGCGCGGGGCTGATCTGCCTGACCGGCGGGGCCGACGGGCCGCTGGGGCGGCTGGCGCAGGCGGGCAAGCCGGAGGCGGCGGCGGCGCTGCTCGACCGGCTTGAGGCGATCTTCGCCGACCGGCTTTACGTCGAGATCCAGCGCCACGGCGACGGCGACGATCCGCGCACCGCCGCCGAAGCCGCGACCGAGCCGTTCTTCGTCGCTGAAGCCTATGCGCGCGATCTGCCGCTGGTCGCCACCAACGACGCGCATTTCCCCGACGCGGCGATGTATGACGCGCACGACGCCTTTCTGTGCGTCGGCGCCGGAGCCTATGTGGCGCAGGAAAACCGCCGCCGCCTGACGCCCGAGCACTGGTTCAAGCCTGCGGCGGCGATGGCGGCGCTGTTCGCCGATCTGCCCGAGGCGGCGGCGAACACGGTCGAGATCGCGCGCCGCTGCGCCTTTCGCCCGCGCACCCGCGCGCCGATCCTGCCCCGCTTCGCCGAGGACGAGGTTCAGGAGCTGCGCCGTCAGGCCCGCGAAGGGCTGGCGGCGCGGCTGGCGGCGGCGCCGGGCGTGGCGCCGGGCGAGACCTACGCCGAGCGGCTGGACTATGAGCTGGGCGTGATCGAACGCATGGAGTTTCCCGGCTATTTCCTGATCGTCGCCGACTTCATCAAATGGGCCAAGGCGCAAGGCATACCGGTGGGGCCGGGGCGCGGCTCGGGCGCGGGCTCGGTGGTGGCGTGGGCGCTGACCATCACCGACCTCGACCCCCTGCGCTATGGCCTGCTGTTCGAGCGGTTCCTGAACCCCGAGCGCGTGTCGATGCCCGACTTCGACATCGACTTCTGCATGGATCGCCGCGAGGAGGTGATCACCTATGTGCAGCGGAAATACGGGCGCGACCGGGTGGCGCAGATCATCACCTTCGGCGCCATGCTGTCCAAGGCGGCGGTGCGCGACGTGGGCCGGGTGCTGCAGATGCCCTACGGTCAGGTGGACCGGCTCTCCAAGATGATCCCGGTCGAGGGCGTCAAACCGGTCAGCGTGGCGCGCGCGCGGCGCGAGGAGCCGCGCCTGCAGGAGGCCGAGCGCACCGAACCTGCGGTGAAGGAATTGCTCGACATCGCGGAAAAGGTCGAAGGCCTGCTGCGCAACGCCTCGACCCACGCGGCGGGCGTGGTGATCGGCGACCGGCCGTTGCAGCAGCTTGTGCCGCTCTACCGAGACCCGCGCGCCGACATGCCCGCCACCCAGTTCAACATGAAGTGGGTCGAGCAGGCCGGGCTGGTCAAGTTCGACTTCCTCGGCCTCAAGACGCTGACGGTGATCAAGAACGCCGTCGATCTGCTGGCGCTGCGCGGCGTGACCGTGGACATCGGCGCGATCCCGATCGACGACGCAAAGACCTACGCGCTCTACGCCCGCGCCGACACGGTGGCGGTGTTTCAGGTGGAAAGCGCGGGCATGCGCGACGCGCTGCGCCAGCTCAGGCCCACCTGCATCGAGGACATCGTGGCGCTGGTGGCGCTCTACCGCCCCGGCCCGATGGAGAACATCCCCAAGTATTGCAACGTCAAGAACGGCCGTGAGCCGCGCTCCGGCATCCATCCGCTGATCGACCCGATCCTCGACGAGACCCAGGGCATCATCGTCTATCAGGAGCAGGTGATGGAGATCGCCCGCAGGATGGCGGGCTACTCGCTCGGCGGGGCCGACCTGTTGCGCCGCGCCATGGGCAAGAAGGTCCAGGCGGAGATGGACGCGCAGCGCCCGCTGTTTCTGGAGGGCGCGGCGAAGAACGGCGTGGACGCGGCCAAGGCGCAGGAGGTCTGGGACCTGCTCGACAAGTTCGCCAACTACGGCTTCAACAAGAGCCACGCGGCGGCCTATGCGGTGGTCAGCTATCAGACCGCTTGGCTGAAGGCGAACCATCCGGTCGAGTTCATGGCCGCCGTGATGAACGCCGACCTGCACCAGACCGACAAGCTGGCGGTGTTCAAGCGCGAGGTTGACCGGCTGGAGATCACGGTGCTGCCGCCCTGCGTCAACCGCTCCGAGGCGGCGTTCTCGGTGGCGGAGGGCGCGCTGGTCTATGCGCTGGCGGGGCTGAAGGGCGTGGGGCCGGAGGCGATGCGGCTGATCACCGACGCGCGGGCGGCGGGCGGGCCGTTCGCGGACCTGTTCGACTTCGCCCGCCGGGTGGAGCTCAAGCGCGTCGGCAAGCGGGCGCTGGAGATGCTGGCGCGGGCGGGCGCCTTCGACGCGCTCGACCGCAACCGTCGCCGCGTGTTCGCCAGCCTTGACCAGATCGCGGCCTATTCGGCGGCCTCGCGTGACGAGGCGGCCTCCAGCCAGTCGTCGCTGTTCGGCGGGCCGCAGGACCTGCCGGCGCCGCGTCTGGCGGCGGTGGAGGACTGGCCCGCGCCGGAGCGGCTGGCGCAGGAGCACGCGGCGGTGGGCTTCTACCTCTCCGGCCATCCGCTCGACGATTACGCGGCGGCGCTCAGGCGCAAGCGGGTGCTGTTCTATGCCGACCTTGTCGCCATGGCCGGGCGCAGCGGCGTGGCGGTGGGGCGCATCGCAGGCTCGGTGATGAAGCGCGATGAGCGCAAGTCGGCGCGCGGCGCGCGCTACGCCTTCGTCGCGCTGTCCGACCCCACCGGCATGTATGAGGTCACCGTATTCGGCGAGGTGCTGACGGCGGCGCGCGCGCTGCTGGAGCCGGGCTGCAACGTGGTGCTGACCGTGGAGGCCGAGCCGGGCGGCGACGGGATCAAGCTTTTGTGCAAGGCGGCGCAGCCGGTCGAGGCGGTGGCGGCGGAGGCCGGGGCGATGGGCCTGCGGGTGCATCTGGACAGCGAGGCGGCGCTGGCCTCGCTGCACGCGCGCCTCAGCGACGCGGGAACCCGCCGCAAGGGCGCCCCCGTCGAGATCGTGATCGCCGACCCCGCGCTGGATGCGGAGATCGAGTTGGTCCTGCCCGGCGACTGGGCGATCACGCCCGCCTTGCGCGGCGCGATCAAGGCGGTGGACGGCGTGCTGCTGGTCGAGGATTTCTGAGCCGCTTGCGCCGCGCGGCCCGGGGCGCGATACCGTTGGCCGCATGAAACGGGAGAGACGCCCATGATCGGACGCCTGAACCACGTCGCCATCGCCGTGCCGGACCTTGCGGCGGGCGCGGCGCTTTACCGCGACACGCTGGGCGCCGAGGTCGGCGCGCCGCAGGCGGAGCCTGACCACGGCGTGACCGTCGTGTTCATCGCCTTGCCCAACACCAAGATCGAACTGCTGGAACCGCTGGGCGAGAACAGCCCCATCGCGGCGTTTCTGGAAAAGAACCCCTCGGGCGGCATCCACCATGTCTGCTATGAGGTGGAGGACATTCTGGCGGCGCGCGACCGGCTGCGCGCGGCGGGCGCGCGGGTGCTGGGCGACGGCGCGCCGAAGATCGGCGCCCATGGCAAGCCGGTATTGTTCCTGCACCCCAAGGATTTCACCGGGACGCTGATCGAACTGGAGCAGGTCTGATGTCGATCACGTCGGCGATGGCGCTGTTCGCGGTGCTGTGGTTTCTGTGCATGTTGCTGGTGCTGCCGTTCGGCGTGCGCAGCCAGGGGGAGGCGGGCGAGATCGCGCCCGGCACCCCCTCCGGCGCGCCGGAGAAGGCGATGATCGGCAAGAAGATGCGCTGGGCGACCATCGGCGCCGTCGTCGGGTGGCTGGCGGTCTATGGCGTGATCGAAGGGCGGGTGATCACGCAGGAGGACATCCGCGCGCTGCAGCCGTTCGACTGAACGATGGCGCGCGAACCCCAGCGCCTGAGCGTGGCGGGCGACAGCTTCATGGTGCGGGTCACGCCGAAAAGCGGCGCCGAGCGGCTGATCGTCGAGCTGGACGAGAACGGCGCGCAGCGCATCAAGGTTCACGTCACCGTCGCGCCGGAGGACGGCAAGGCCAACAAGGCGGTGATCGCGCTGCTGGCGAAAGCGCTGGGCGTGCCGAAATCGGCGCTGAGCGTGGCGCAGGGTGCGACTGCGCGCGACAAGCTGATCCGCATCGCGCGCTGAGGCGGCGGCGCCCCACCTTCCGCCAGCGTCCTGCGCCGCGCGCGCCCGAGCAGCCTGGCGCCGCCGCCCGCCATCTCTGGCGCTGCGGCGGCGCTCGGCGGGCGCCTCAGTTGTTGACAGTCTGCGCGGGCGCGGCCGGCATCCCGAACATCGGCGCGACCGCCTGTTGCGGCGTCGCGACGGCGGGCTGGCCGCCGCGCAGCCTGACCGCCGCCGCGCGCAGCAGCGCAGGCCGCTCAGTGACGCCCGGCGCGACCACCCGCACCGCGCCGCTGTCGAGCGCCGTCACCGTGGCGTCATACCAGTCCGCCGCCCGGTCAAGCCGCCTCGGCGCGCCGAAACCCTGCGCGAGGTGGTGGCCCAGCATCTCGCCATACGCCGCCTCGCCGAGACCCACCAGCACCAGCGACGACGCCAGCGCGACATCCGCCGTGTCAGACCGATATCCGATCGACAGGCAGATCTTGGCGTTCGCCGACAACTGCGACGGGTTCATGCCGGATGAGATCACAAAGCTCTGCAGGTCAGAGGTCGCGTCTTCCGGCGCTTTCGCCACCATGCCCGCCACATAGTCGCGCATGGTCGGCGCGAAGGCCGCGCACTGCTCCTGCATCTGCGCCAGCGTCACCCCCTGCACCTGCGCGGTGAGCCGCTCGCCCTCGTCGATGGCGTAGGTGCGCGCGAGGCAGAACTGCTCGCCCAGCGCGACCGCCGGATCGAGGGCGGGGTCGGATACGGCGGCGACGGTCAGCATCCCGCCGTTGGTGTTGCTCACCAGACTGGTCTTGTTGCAGAAACTCGCCATCGACGCCTCGACGCCGCCGCCGATGAAGCTGGGCATCATCGCCGTGACGGGCTTCTCCGGCGCAGGGCTGGCCGCAGCGGCGGGCGCCGGGGCGGTCGCGGCCTGCTGGGTTTGCGGCGGCGCGGTGTTGATCACCACCTGCGGCTGCGGCGCCAAAGCCTGCGGCTGCTGCACCACGATCTGCGGCTGCGGCGCCGCGATCACCGGCTGGGTGTTCATCACCGCGCCCGCCGCCTGCGTCTGCTGATAGGCGACAAGAATGCCGCGCTGGCCGCCGTATTGCGCGGCGATCTGGGCGGATTGCACGCTGTTGGCCTGCGCGCGGGCGTGCGAGCTGAGCAGGAAGGAGCGCTCATAGTCGCTGAGCCGGCCCGTCACGGGGAAGTTCAGCGTCGCCTGATACTGGCTGATCGCGGAACGCGAGCGCGGGCCGAGCGAACCATCGGGCGTTCCGGCGTCAAAGCCGAAATAGTTCAGCGCGTTCTGCACCGTGCGGTTCTGCTCGCGCTCATAGCTGTTGGCGGAGGGGCGGTTGACCGTCCGCTCGCGGATGATGACCCGCTCCTGCGTCTTCGGCTCGGCGGGCTTGGCCGCCTGCCCCGCGATCGCGCCGCCGATGATGCCGCCGACCACGCCGCCGATCAGCCCCTCCGCCCCGCCGTAGCCATAACCATGACGATGGCCATAATGCCACGCGCTCGCCGGCGCGGACTGCAGCATCGCCAGACAGATAACTGATAAACCGAGACTTTTCTTCAATATTGACGCTATGATCATCTCCCATTCAAATTTTCAGATAATGAATTAACATATTCTTGACCTGATTCGAACACTTTTGTTCTTAAATGAACGATCGTTTATATTATACTTGCGGCATCTGTCAGGAGAGCGCCGCGCAGCCAGCGGTCGCGCGGCCTCAAGCGGACGCCCTCAGAGGCCGCCGCACACCGCGCAATCCGCGCGGCGCGGCGCGGCGATGGTGCGGAACTCGGCCCACAGCGCATCGTAGAGCAGCAGGCGCCCCACCAGCCCCTCGCCCGCGCCGGTGATGCGCTTGACCGCCTCCGCCGCCTGCATCGCCCCCATCACGCCCGCCAGCGCGCCCAGCACCCCCGCCTCGGCGCAGGAGGGCGCAAGGCCGCGCGCGGGGGCCTGCGGAAACAGGCACGCCATGCACGGGCCGCCGGAGGCCGGGTCAAACACCGAAAGCTGCCCTTCCCACTGGCCGATGGCCGCCCAGACCAGCGGCTTGCGCGCCGCCGCGCAGGCGGCGTTGACCGCAGCGCGGGTGTCGAAGCTGTCGGAGCCGTCAAGCACGATGTCGTAATCCGCGATCAGCGCGGCGCCGTTCTGCGTCGTCAGCCGCAGCGGATGGGCGATCACGCGCACATGCGGGTTGATCGCCGCCAGCGCCAGCCGCGCGCTGTCGGTCTTCAGCATCCCCACCCGGTCGGTGGCGTGCAGGATCTGGCGCTGGAGGTTGGACAGCGCCACCGTGTCGTCATCGACGATCCCCAGCGTGCCCACCCCCGCCGCCGCCAGATAGGCGAGCGCAGGCGAGCCGAGGCCGCCCGCGCCCACCACCAGCGCGCGCGCCGCGCGCAGCCGCTGCTGGCCTGGGCCGCCGATCTCGCGCAGCATCAGGTGGCGGGCGTAGCGGTCGAGTTCCGCGTCCGACAGCGCCAAGGTCATGACCCCGTCGAGCCGAAGCCGCCCGCGCCGCGCGCGGTGGCGTCGAGCGCGCCTTCCTCCCAGACCGCCCGCGCCACCGGCGCCAGCACCAGTTGCGCCACCCGCGCGCCGTGCTCGATCACGAACGGCGCATCGCCGAGGTTGACCAGCAGCGCCATCACCTCGCCGCGATAGTCGGCGTCGATGGTGCCGGGCGCATTGGGCACGGTGACGCCATGCTTCAGCGCCAGACCGGAGCGCGGACGCACCTGGATCTCATAGCCCTGCGGGATCGCCATGCTCAGCCCGCTCGGCGCCGCGATCCGGGCGCCGGGCGCCAGCGTCAGGCCCAGCGCGCGCGCCTCGGGCGGCAGGCAGGCGCGCAGGTCCATCCCCGCCGCGCCGTCGGTCTCATAGGCCGGCAGCGGCAGCGCGGGGTCGTGGTGGGGCAGGCGCGCGATGCGCACAGGAACGGGACCGGCAACGGGAGCGGTCATGTGTCGGCCTGATGCTGCGAGAAAAAATCGGCGATGCGCGCCGCCAGCCTGCGCGCCGCCTCGGCCTTGCTGAGGCGCGGCCAGCTTTCCGCGCCGGCCGCGTCGATCACGATCACGGCGTTGTCATCGCCGCCCATCACGCCGGAGCCGGGCGAGACGTCGTTGGCCACGATCCAGTCGCAGCCCTTGCGCAGCCGCTTGGCGCTCGCGTGGGCCTGCACCGCTTCGGTCTCGGCGGCGAAACCCACCACCAGCGCCGGGCGGCGGCCGGGCGGCAGATGGGCTACCGCAGCCAGGATGTCGGGGTTCTCGACAAGGCGCAGCGCGGGGGGCGCGCCGGAGCCGTCCTTCTTGAGTTTTTGCGCCGCCGCGTCCGCCACGCGCCAGTCGGCGACGGCGGCGGCGAACACCGCCGCATCGACCGGCAGCGCGGCCTCGACCGCCGCCAGCATCTCAAGCGCCGTCTCGACGCGCACGACACGCGCGCCGGGCGGCGGCGGCTCGGACGCCGGGCCGGTGATGAACGTCACCTCCGCGCCCAGCGCCGCCAGCGCCGCCGCCACCGCCGCGCCCTGCTTGCCGCTGCTGCGGTTGGCGATATAGCGCACCGGGTCGATCGGCTCATGCGTCGGGCCGGACGTGACCAGCGCGCGGCGGCCCTTGAGCGGGCCGGACGGCGCCAGCAGGCCCTCGATCGCCGCCATGATCGCCGCAGGCTCGGCCATGCGGCCGGGGCCGAACTCGCCGCAGGCCATCTCGCCCGCGTCCGGCCCCACCACCGCCACGCTGTCGGCCCGCAACGTCGCAAGGTTGCGGCGG
>Ga0210044_10009090_pt1 | contig 12187 bp, 10 predicted proteins | sample CryGey13umfilter_2_FD_183959 | JGI IMG/M metagenome (GOLD analysis project Ga0210044, IMG submission 183959) | Groundwater microbial communities from aquifer in Utah, USA - Crystal Geyser 4/9/14 3 um filter (SPAdes) (version 2) | ecosystem: Environmental > Aquatic > Deep subsurface >... | reverse complement strand
CTTTCAGAGCTCTGCTCTGAGTGGCCGGAGCACACTGCAGATCTGCGCGCGCAAATCCAGAGGATACTAGAGGAGATTCCCGCAAGGTTTAGCAATCGTTATGGGCAGGAGTGTCCGTTCTCCGGTGCGCTCGGGTTGATGACGCTGCTAAGGATGCGAGGCGCTGATCGTCAAGCAGAAGAATCGGTGAGCTGTCTGCTCGAGTGCCAGTGTGATGACGGATCATGGAGGGCTCCGCCGATTCTCAGAATTCCGAGGCCGAATGTCCTGTTGCCGTCAGAACAGGATCGCCATGTTCCCGAGGACAAAGGGTTGTTGACGACAGCTACCGTCACCCAAGCTCTCTGTAGATTTCAGAGAGTTCAGGAAAGGAGAGTGTAGCATGCAACTGCTCATTTTCACTAGCGCCATTGTCGTCCTAGCGCTTGCGAGCGGATATATACTTCTATACACAATTCGCAACAGGCATCGAAAGTGGGCGCCGTGGCTGGTAGTGCTAGCAGTTGCACTGGTACCGCCCGCGAGCTTGATTTGGGTGCCGTTCGTCATGAGGCTGTTCTTCAGCACTAGCTAGGTTTCCGAACCTCCGGCTTTGCTTAACCGCAAGCCGGAATTATTTTATTTAGTTGACGACATTTTCTGTTATCGCTATAATGAAATTAACTGATGGATTTGGGTTTTATCTCTGTCCATCTGTGTTAAAATTAGTGTAGTTAAGGAGGGGACAATCGCTGAAGAAAACATCGAACTTTCAGAGGAAGAAACCGAGGGGCAACTGGCAATTGATGTTTACCAGGACGACGAGAATATTTATATTCTTGCCCCGATTGCTGGCACTGCGCCAGCTGATATTGATGTTTCAATCACCGATGAAGTGGTAACAATTCGTGGCGAGCGCAAGAGTGGCCATAAGGCTTCTGATGAACAACATTTCGTTCAAGAATGTTATTGGGGTTCGTTTTCGCGAACTTTTGTCACGCCAGTCGAGGTCAGTTCGGAAAAAGCCAAGGCAATATTGAAAAATGGGCTTCTATCTATTACTATACCAAAGAGTTCCAGTTCAAAAAGTAAATCACTGAAGATCGAGTTGGGATAGTGCCTAAACTAGATTGGAGCAGCTGAGTGAAAAAAATTCGCAAAGCAGTGATTCCGGCTGCGGGCTATGGCACCCGTTTTTTGCCGGTAACAAAATCAACACCAAAAGAAATGTTACCAGTAGTTGATAAACCGATCATTCAGTACGTTGTTGAGGAGGCAGTAAATTCCGGAATTGAAGATATTATTATTGTTACCGGCGCCAACAAACGCTCAATTGAGGATCACTTCGACCATAGCCTAGAGCTAGAAAATTACCTTGAAAAGGTCGGGAAAACCACTGAGCTTGAGCAGATTCGCAAGATTGCCAGAATGGCTAATTTCATCTACATTCGTCAGAAGGGTGCTTACGGCAATGGTACACCAGTACTCAACGCTCAGGAAGTGATTGGCGACGAGCCCTTTGCGGTTCTTTGGGGCGATGAATTTATTACTGGCAATCCGCCGCGGCTGCGACAGATGATCAAAGTATTTGAAGAGTTTAGCCGACCAGTGATTTCTGGCATTAGAATCTCAAAAAAAGCCGACTTATCGAGATATGGCATAGCTGATTTGACCCCGGTCCGTGATAATATCTTTAAAATTAATGAAATCGTTGAGAAACCTGACCCAGACAAAGCACCTTCAAATATGGCTACGCACGGCGCTTATATCTTAACACCAGATATTTTCGAGGCCTTAAGAAACCAGCCGCCTGGTAAAGGCGAAGAAATCTGGTTGGTGGATGGCATAAATCAACTGAAAACCAGAGGGCCGATTTACGCTTGTGAGATCAAGGAAGGAAAATATTACGATTGCGGTAATGTGCTGGAGTTCTTAAAAACCAATGTCGACCATGCCTTGAGACGAGAAGATATCGGCGAGGAGTTTGGAAATTTCCTTAAGGAAATTTCCAAAGAATTGTGAATTGTGAATTTTGAATCATGGTGTCCGAACCATAATTCATAATTCCTGATTCATAATTCATTCTGATGAAACTGGAGGGCATATGTCGGATAAATATAGACGTATAATCAAAATCATCGGCACCACACTTCTAGCCGTTGTTTTTGCTCTATCATTAACTGGCTGTGGTACGCAATCAACGACAAAACCGAACACACTGGTAATCTGGGGATTTTATGATGAAGATGTTTTTAAGCCAATAATCAAGGATTTTAAGCGGAAAAATAAAGGCCTGGAGGTCAAATACTACAAGAAGAACCTAGATAGTAACTATGAAAACGATGCTCTCAATTCAATGCTCTCTGGTCAGGGGCCAGATGTTTGGGCAATTCCTTCTGATTGGGTCTATCGCCACAAAGAAAAACTCGCCCCAATGCCAGAGGAGCTGTTGAAAAACAAGAAAATTGTGGCTAAAGATTATTTTGTTGACCCGATAATTAAAGATAACGTCTTCGACAATCAAATCTACGGTCTATCGCCAACAGTTGACGCGCTGCAAATTTATTATAATCCAACAATTTTTGACCAAGCTAAGAGCAACGCTAGCAAATTGTTAAAAGGAAACGATGCTGCCAGATCAAAAATTAACAAAATCTTTTCTAATTTCCCGGTCACCTGGGATGAATTTAATAAAATTATTCCCTATCTGACAACAAAAAACGGCTCGTTTATCTCTATAAGCGGCGCTGCTATTGGAACCAGCAATAATGTTACTTACTCCGCAGACTTGCTCTCACTTTTAATGCTCCAGAATCAGACAAAAATGCTCTCAGATGATCTTTCACAGGCGACCCTCAACTTACCAACAAAAAACTCATCTGGCCAAGATGTTTTTCCGGGAAAAAATTCACTTGACTTTTACAATAGTTTCGCTGATGCGTCACAATCAAATTACACTTGGGGTACCGGTATGCCAAATGATGTCGAGGCTTTTGTTCAAGGGAAAGTGGCGATGATTTTCTCCTATTCCACTTTGGCTGGCTACCTGCAGCAAATCTATCCGAACTTCAGGTTTCAAAGAGCGCTGGTGCCACAAATCGGGGAGTTAAACCCGATTATTGACTACGCTCACTATACGACTTATGCCGTGCCGGAAATCTCCCCAATGTCTAAAACTGCTTGGGATTTTATCACTTATCTCTCGATTGATAGTGCGAGCACATATCGTTCAGCGTCCAAAGAGCTACCTGCTAAAAAACAGAATAGCGCTGATCCAGTCCTAAAATCCCGCCAAAGCAACAGCGCTCCAACAAGCGAAATACTCAAAACCGCCACTACTTGGAACAAGGGCAGATATCCAGTCGAGGTTGATAATCTCCTAAAGCAAGCAATTGATCGAGTGAACAATCGGTCACAAAGTTCCCAAGCATCACTTGACACCGCTGCTGCCAATATTACCCAACTATTGCGCAAAGATACTTGGTAAACCACGCTGATTTTTTACGCTGAATTAACGCTGATTGAATGGAATCCAATTAGACCAATTGGTCTAATTTGACTAATCTGACCAATTTGACCAATTTATTATCAGATTATTATCAAAAAAATGAAGAAAATATACTTTTTAAGAATTGGGTTAGAAATTCTGACAGGTTTAATGTTCCTAATATTTGCCGGTCCGGTTTTTGCCACTACTGTTCCTGGCGCGCCGACCAATGTTTCGGCAACTGCTGGAAATGGGCAGGCAACAATTTCTTTTAGCCCTCCGGCAAATGCAAACGGAGTTATCAATTATATTGTTACTGCTTCACCGGGGGGTGCGAGAGCTACGGGCGGACAGAGTCCGATAACTGTTACCGGACTAACCAATGGCACTGCCTATACGTTTACTATTCGAGCAGCAAATGCTGCTGGCACCACTGGTCCGGAATCCGCGGCATCTGCAGCCGTAACTCCGGCCAAGGCCAGTGAGCAGCCGATTGGCGTCGGGGTTAGTATCGGCGCAATCCACTCCGGCCAATCCTACACTTTTAGCCAATATGTCTGGGCGATTTACGCTTTTTCAATGAAAGTTGCGGTTGCTTTGGCGACGCTGATGGTTATTTATGCCGGCTACAAATATCTGACCAGCCGCGGCGATTCCGGAGCAATCAATGAAGCCAAGGATATTTTATTCTCGACGCTGATGGGCGCGGCACTGCTGATGCTAGTTATTCTTGTGGCCAATCTTGCCGGCCTGGAAATTAGCGCCCCGAAATAAGAAATTTTATGAATAGAAAAAAAATCTTTTCAACCCGCTTCTTCACTAATACTCTCATCACTCTTTTTGGAATTGTTGTTCTTCTGATAACAATTCTTATTACTTATCAAGTCTGGTTTTCTTCGGCCGACTCGGTTTATATTGGTGATTTGGAGATAAATTATCCCCGTCCAGAATACCCGCAAGGATCAGTGCCTGAACTCAGAATCACCGCCATAAACAATGTAAGTTATCCATTCCTCGAGGTCTATGATGAGACTGCAATAAATCAAGCTTTTGGCACTGGCGGAAATCAGCGCCCAGCTTACAAAATCCACTACACTTTAATTATTGATCAGGATGAAGGCATCACGGTTCAAAAACCGATGGCAATTGTCCCCCTGCCTGGCTACCAATATTCTCCCAGCTATCTGCCAAGAGAGGGAGACGCAACATATCGGCTTCTGCATTGGGCCTATGAAAAAGTCTCAAATACAAATTTTGCTTCTCAGCGAGGGCTGCTGAAAGATGCGGTCAACAAATACAATCAGGCAATCACTTTTGCCGGATCAACTTATCGAGTTTCTAACGACATATTATACAGTCGTGATCCCTCTTTCCAAAATACCAGCGCCAGCGACCCTGATGTGATTAAATCCTTTGAATTCCCCGATGGCAACCCGAATGACCCAACAAGATATTGGGCGCTAACGATACCAATCAGCCGGGGTTATCAATACAAACAGCCAACTTCTAGCTCATTAGCCATTGGTGTCCTGCAATCCGGTTTGCGTGAGGCAAGCAGGCAGGGTAACACTGACAACAAAAACCGGATTCAGGCGGCAAAAGACAACTACTCGAGCCAAATCCAAACATCAACCGGAAATGAAGGGCTCTCTATCGCTAGCCGCGATCAAATTGAAAATGCCGGTCAGGATACCGTCCACTTCTCAGCTGACTTAAAAAAACTGCCGATAGGTCCCAGTTATTTAAAAACCCTACTGCTGACAATAAATGACATCGAGGTTTGTAAAGTCGAGTACTCTAGCGAGAACGCTGCTGGATTGACATCGAACCTTAATTGCCAATGGGATGATACTTCCCATAGCGGAACTTTTCCCTGGAACAGCTCCACCGGTACTGACGCCCAAGCCATCAGCACTGAAGATCAGGGGACAAAGGCAGTAAAACTCAAGGCTTTCGGCAGCGACAACAATATAATGCGAATGATGGAAAAAGCCGTCATAGTTGAGCCGGATTTTGGCGATGGAACAACGACCGGCAATTTTGGTATTAAAATTACTCTTCCCAAAGCGACGAATCGCGTTGAAAAAGTGCCAGTAAAGATATCAGCGAGCGATTTAGACCCTGCTGTTGGCGCGGCATTTCTGCGCTGGTATGTTTGCGACGTCCCAAGAGAACAGGTCAGCAACGACTCCGCGGAATGCAACATCAAAGATCCTGAGGTTGATGTTAACGGTAAAGCTTCCTTGCCAGAAACCACAGTTTATTGGAACAGTAGTGGAGATACCAAATCAGTAATGGTTAAACTTTTCACCGCCGCAGCTACTAATAGTTATATTGACGGCAGCAAAACGTTTAGTGCCAACATCTTGGTCACTGACACTCAGCATGGCGGTGGCGGTGGCGGTGGCGGTGGCGGTGGCGGCACAGTTGAGCCGCCCAAGAGAGCAGCTAATTTTAGAGCTTCAGCTCTTAGAACCATTGACGATATTCGCAAGCGCCTCGGATCTTTCACACTTTATATCCTCGGCTTTTTGGCAGTCCTGGCAATAATAATTGCTGGTATGAAATATATTACCTCTGGCGGCGAGCCACAGAAAGCTGAAGCCGGCAAGAAAGGCGTACTTTTCGCCATTTACGGCATAATAATTGCCGTTTTGTCTGTCCAGCTGCTGAAAATCACCATTGAAGAAGTTAAAAAAATGATCAGTAGCCAGGTTGGTGCCCCGACCCCAGGTACAATTGGCACAATCTTACCAAAAAAGCTTGGCGGCCCGACAGCTGAATTGGCCGACGTTTTTAACCAGAGTGGAATTGCTTGGGATATTATAAGATTGGCGGTTTATTATGCTGAAGCTGTAGCCTTTTTCTTTATACTTTATGCTAGCTTTTTATATCTGACATCCTATGGCGATGAGAGCAAAGCCGAATCGGCAAAAAAAACTCTCATCTGGTCGATTATAGGATTGGCAGTCGTTATTGCCGCAAACTATTTACTGGCTGTTTTTACTGAGTTGGTTGTCTAATCTCATCCCCTTGCCCCTCACCCTTTATTCCATGAGACAAAATGTACTGCTTATATATCATCAGAAGTATCAAATCAGACAGAATTTATATCGGTGTTGCTAAAGATCTAAGAGCAAGAATTTTGTCTCATAATAACAGAGAAAATTTTGCCACTAAGCCTTATGCGCCCTGGAAATTGATTTATTGCGAGGCGTATTTAAATAAAAAACTTGCTTTTGAACGCGAAAAACAATTGAAACGTCACGCAAAAGCTTTGACAATACTGAAAAAACGAATTGGCTTGGAATAAAAGGTGGGGGGCTTGACAAGTTTTTTTTTAGCAATATGATATAATAAGAGTAAGGAAATAAGGTAAAATTATTATATTATTAAAATTATTTAGCAAGGAGGATTAATGGGATTTAATTTCTTGTATCCTAGTATAATCACAAGCGATTTATCAACGCTGGTCATGAGAATTATCAATTGGATATCAGTCATTGCTGCTGTTCTTGCTATTATTTATCTAATTTACTCCGGCATAATTTACATCACTGCCGCAGGCAATCCTGACGCAGCCAAAAAAGGCCAGCAGGGAGTTATTAATGCTATTATAGGTATTGTAATTATTGTCTTGGCTTACGTAATCGCAACAGCTGTTGCCGGAGCAGCAATAGGTAATCTAGATATTAATAATGCCGGTCCCACCATTTAATTCTTGATAATTGTTTCATGTGAATTTTTAATTGTTTAGAATATTAAGCCGTCTTGTTTGGGTGTTTTCCTGCAACAAGGCGGTTTTTGATTTGAAAAAAATGTAGCCCACGCTTTAGCTTGATATACAACTAGTCTTTTGTTACCCTCCAGACCTGCCTGCCGGCAGGCAGGCTTCAGTTGTTGTTATCACACCTTCGAGAATCCTGAAAAAACCAATGCTTTTGACTATTAAGCCAAAATTCTCATCACATCACGACCCACATTACGACCAACCCACTATTAACCCACAACCTACTATATAACCTAATAAACTTGATTGGCCAAGCTGCTTTTCTCGTTAATTATCCCAACATCCATCTATATCCACACAGTACTGTGTTAATACATAGCAAGATTAACCATACCAGTAAAACAAAACTAGTTGCTGGACTTCTTTTTAATTCTTGCTTCTTGCCGCAAAAATTCTCTGACTCCGCCGGCAGTATTTTGTTGCTGCGGATCACGGTAGGTTGATTTTATTTTCGGTTGTCTCGGTTCGTATTTAAAATCCATTAAAAGCTTATTAAAGGTCGCGTTATGCTCGCCATTTTTATGATATAAATCCAGCGAGCGAGTGATTGTTGTCGAGGATACACCCATTGCTAAACAAATATCGGCGTATATTTCTCCTTTTTTAAGCCGACGGATAATCTCAAGCCGTTGAGCGATAGCAGCCTTCTCACTCGATGTAAGAAGTGTTGATAATAGCGCCTTATGCTCTTTTTCTTCCCTGCATTCGGAAAATAACTTAACCAGCACTCCGAATTGGCTGTCCATTTTTTCCGCATCCCACCTATTCGCAATCTTTCTCATTTTTCCTCCTTTTGTGTTAACACAGTACTGTGTCGGGACTAGTCAGTAAAACCTTCTCTGCTAGAAACGGTAATTAATATTTGATCCTTCAGCCTTTTGTAATTAGTTATGATCAGTCCTTTGTTACTCGCCAAACTTCAGTAGTCGTCGTTATTCCCTCAAGAACTTTTAGCAGGCCATCTTGCTCCATAGTGATCATCCCTCCAGCCAGGGCAGTTTCTGTAAACTGGGCGATAGTTGCTTCTTTGCCGATGAGCGCTTCAATTTCCGGAGTCGGCACTAAAACTTCAACAATCACCTGGCGACCTAGGTAGCCGGATTTATTGCAAGCTGAGCAGCCAACACCGCGTTTTAATTTGACCTCGGTCGCCGGCAGATCGAGTTTGGCAGCAAATTCTGGCGCCAGATTCTTTTTAATCGGTACAAGAATATTTTTTACTTCATCCCACAGCGGCTCACTTGGAGCAAACTCCTGCGCGCATTTCTGGCAAATTTTCCGTACCAATCTTTGCCCCATAATCAAATTTATCGAGCCGGCAAGTAAAAACGGCCGAACGCCAATTTCCAAAAGTCGTGGCAAGGCAGCCGGCGCGGTGTTGGAGTGCAAAGTGGACAACAACAAATGTCCGGTTAAAGCCGCTTGTACGGCGATTTCCGCCGTCTCCTGGTCTCGGACCTCACCGACCATTAAAATGTCTGGATCCTGGCGCAGGGCGCCTCGTAGGCCTTCAGCAAATGTATAGCCAGCTTCAGGATCTACCTGGCTCTGTTCAACGCCGGAAATTCGATACTCTATCGGGTCTTCAAGCGAGATAATTTTTATCCCTGGCTTGCGTAACTCCATCATAATTGCATAGAGCGTCGTAGATTTGCCTGAACCGGTTGGACCGGTATTTAGAATCATCCCGTGTGGACGCGTGATTGCTGTCTGCATAACTTTGAGGGCGTCTGGTCGGAAACCGAGGTCAGCTAACTTGCGAATCGAAATCTCCTGGCCCAGAAGTCGAAGTACGATGCTTTCGCCATAAGCAGAAGGCAGAGTAGAAACTCTAAGATCAATCTCCTGCGAACCACGCTTAATTGAGAAACGACCATCTTGCGGCTCGTCCACCACATCCATCTTTAGTTTAGCTAAAAACTTAATCCGGGAAAGGAGAAATTTATAGGCGGAAATTTTCATCACAAGGACATCTTGCAAAACACCGTCAATGCGAAATCGGGCGAGAAAATCCTCTTCGCCAGGTTCAATATGAACATCAGAAGCATTCATTCTAGCAGCCGAAACCAGGATCAAATCGAGGAGTTCTGTAGTGGTAACTTTCTTCGCTGCTTCCTGAATATCAGTAGTGGTCTTTACCTTGTCAATCAAATCCTCACGATGTTTATTGACATCAAGAGCTTTTTTCCGCAGCTCGTCCTGCTTTTGACGGAAGGAGTCAATTGCATAGGCTAAGCTGGTTTTAGAAACCAAGACGAAGGTGAATTTAACATTGTTTGCTTTAGCATACTGATCAAGAAAATTTTTAAGTTCCAGCTCCTCCGAATTTAGAACCCCGACTCTAATCTCGTGGTCGACTTTGAGATAGGGAGCGAATTTGTATCGGATCATCTCTTCGACTGGAAATATTGTAAAAATCTCCGAAGCAAATGGATAACCAACAAGATCAATGTAAGCAACTCCAAGTTTTTTAGCCAAAGCCTCAGTCTGCTCTTCCTCTTCCTGCCGCCGCAAAGAGTATAATTTTTGTTCAATATCAACCATTGTCCCTCCAGGGAAAATCCTAAATTCTAATATCTAAATCCTAAACATTTTGAAAATTTGATCATTTGGATTTTGCCTGCCTGTCGGCAGGCAGGGATTTGTTTAGTGCTTAGGATTTCGAATTTAGTGCTTTTATTTATTATACACTAGTTCTCGCCAAACCAAGGTCCAGAAAGTCGAAAAATAGGCATTGACTAGGCCGCCGATTGCCCAAAATGCCAAGATAATCAGCAGAATCGCAACGGCGGCAAAAATCCCGACTCCAAGCCAGCCGCCGGCAAAATAGATACCAACCCCAATAACTACCAGGGCTAGCCCTGCGATCACAATTCCAAGAAGCAGCGCCATGGCGACAAAAATATTAATCGCTAATTGGATTAACCAAGCGAGAACGATTTTATCAAAATTATGATGCAAAAGCTCTCGTCCAGCTCTCAAAGACACGATAACCCCGCTATTTTTAATTACTAAGTTTCGATAAGCCAAATTCAAAATTATGTTAAGATAAATCGCCAATATTGCCACTGCCAAAATAACCACAAACAAATAGCCCAACATTATAATTATTAACCATTCGGAAATTGTTATTGCCAGAGCGAACAAACCGATACCAAGAGCTAATAATATCAAGATTGCGGCAAAAATTAGGAGAGCAATTAATATTGTCGCCCCAAGCATGCGCCAAAAATAACGCTCCCCTGCCTGAAAAGCTTGACCAAAAGTGATCTTTTTTTCGCCCTCCGACTCTAGAAAATTGACCGAATGGATTAGCCCGGCTCTGGCAGAGTAGGAAATATAAAGAACAATTAAGAAAATCAAGAAAAGGGCAACTAAAATTACTGCGATCGCCATTAGATTCTCACCAACCCAACGGCCAACGGATTCTGCCGCCCGACTCATCTCCTGGGTGTCGCTAGTCGTCCAACCACTGCCAGAAGAGCCGCCAGTCGAGCCCCAGCTCGAACCACCTTCAGTTAAAACTGCCAAAATTCCCAGCCACCATAAATATCGCTGTTTACGAATATGCTCCCAGGATTTTCTTAAAATCTCATCCCAATTCATAATAATTCCTGAAATTTATCAATCTGTCTTTAATTTTATCATATATAGATCGAGTTGCTCTCAATAATCTTTTTATAAACCAGCGCTGATGGGTGGGGAGTGCGTTTGAGGGTTTTATAGTCAATTTCGATTAAGCCGAATCGTGGCCAAAAGCCGGCCGACCACTCGAAATTGTCCATAAGCGACCAGTGTAAGTATCCCCGAACATCGGCGTCATCTTTGATTGCCAGCCAAACATTTTTCAAGGTCTCTTCAATGAACCAGGCGCGGTATTTATCTTTGGCATCAGCCAAACCATTTTCAGTAATATAAATCGGCTTGTGATATTTTTTTAGATCAGAGAGAACATGATAAATCGCCTGCGGTGACAATGACCAGCCATAATCGGAGATCTTTATCCCTTGATTTTTATTAAAGCCCCAGTTAATTCGGTTGTGAAAATAGTGGTTGAGGCCGATAAAATCCTGGTGATTTTTGATTTGATCCAGAAACCAAAAATTTAGATAATGATCCGCCGCGCGTTTCAGCAAAATATTGACTGGATTTTTATTCGCTGCCTCATAGTAAGCGTTGTTTTTTGCAATACCAATTTGAGAGCCGGGAGCGATTTTTTTGATTTTGTCATAGGCCAATTTGTGCGCCTGAACAAGATTTTTATAAACTTTTATTGCGAGGAAAATATTTTTCTTCTGTGGTGGCCAAACACCTTGAAGATACGAGCTCGAAGTCAAAACCTCCGGTTCATTAATTGTGATCCAAAATTTTACCAGATCTTTGTACTCTTTCGCCAGTTTTTCAGCGTACTGAGCAAAATATTCCGGAAACCTTTTTGACTCCAGCCCGCCGCGATCGCGTAACCAAAGCGGAATCGGCCAATGATAGATTGTCACAAACGGCTCGATTTTTAACTGGCGCAGAGTTTTTAGCACATCGCGATAGTGTTCAATCTCTTTTTTATTAAACTTGCCTTCCTCTGGCTCAATCCGCGACCACTCAATAGAAATTCTGGTTGCGTTATGGCCAAGTTCCTTTGCCAGTCTAAAGTCTTCTTTATATTGATGATAGTGATCACAAGCCCGGCCGGAGATGAAATTATCAAGCCCGTGTTTCTTTATCTCCCCCCTCAATTCTAAATTCTTGATTCTTTCTTCTGATGTCTCCCACTGGCTCCAATTGTTTTTCTGTCCACCTTCAACTTGATGGCTCGCTGTTGCCGCTCCCCATAAAAATCCTTTCGGAAATTGATATTTCTTAGCTTTCATTCGACACTCCGTTTGGCGGTGTTTTTTGATTGAAGTTCGAACTTTTTTTGACGAAAATCCGAA
>Ga0210044_10009083_pt1 | contig 12191 bp, 9 predicted proteins | sample CryGey13umfilter_2_FD_183959 | JGI IMG/M metagenome (GOLD analysis project Ga0210044, IMG submission 183959) | Groundwater microbial communities from aquifer in Utah, USA - Crystal Geyser 4/9/14 3 um filter (SPAdes) (version 2) | ecosystem: Environmental > Aquatic > Deep subsurface > Groundwater... | reverse complement strand
GCGATTTTAAGAAATATTTAGGAGTGAAATATGTTTCTTTGGTTAATTCCGGATCTTCGGCAAATCTTCTTGCTTTATACTCCTTAACATCAGAAGTATTGGGAGAGAGAAGGTTAAAGCCCGGTGACGAATTCATCACATGTACGGTTGCGTTTCCAACCACAGTTAATCCTGGTGTGATGTTTGGTTTAACACCAGTTTTTATTGATGCAAAAATTGATACATTAAATATTGACGTTGATCAAATAGAAAAAGCCATCACAAAAAAAACCAAATTAATCATGATCGCCCATACTTTGGGTCAACCATTTGACTTGGATAAAATTGTTTTTTTATGTAAGAAATATAATCTATGGTTAGTTGAAGACTGTTGTGATGCGTTAGGTTCAAGATATAAAGGAAAAATGATCGGAACGTTTGGAGATATGTCCACTTTTAGTTTTTATCCTGCCCATCAAATCACCATGGGCGAAGGGGGTGCGGTTGCTACTAACAATCCCCTGCTTTATCGTGCCAATCGTCAATTTCGTGATTGGGGACGCGATTGTTGGTGTGATGCTGGGAAAGATAATACCTGTGGAAAAAGATTTAAGTGGAAACTGGGAAAGTTGCCATATGGCTATGATCATAAATATATTTATTTGCAAATTGGTTTTAATCTCAAGTTGACGGATTTTCAAGCGGCAATTGGAGTCGCTCAACTAAAAAAATTACCAGGTTTTATCAAAAAACGAAGAGAAAATTATCAGTCACTTTATTCTTTTTTCAAACAATACGAAAAATATTTTATTCTGATGAAAGCAGACAAAAAAACAGAAGTTTCTTATTTTGGTTTTCCGTTAATTATTAGAAGTAATGCTCCGTTCACTCGTAACCAATTGACAGAATACTTGGAAAAAAACCAGATTGGTACCCGTAACATTTTCTCCGGAAATCTTCTCTGCCACCCGGCATATTTAAAAATCAAAGATAAAATTAAAGTAATTGGAAGCATGAAAAATGCGGATTTAATTATGAATAACGCATTTTGGCTTGGTGTCTGGCCGGGAATTAGTCAAAAAGAATTAGTTTATATTAAAGAAAAAATTGAATTATTCATTAAAAATGTAAAATAAAATCCAAATCCGTCGACCTCGTAGGTCGACGCTTGTGGAATAATAGATTTTTATGAAAAAAATATTCCCCTTTTTTTCTATTATTATTCCCACCTTCAACCGTGTTCGTTTTCTTGATCTGGCAATACGTTCAATTATTAGACAAAATTTTACAAGCTATGAAATTATTATTTCTGATAATGCATCAACAGACGGAACAAAAGATTTAGTTTTACGATATCAAAAACAAGGTTATCCGATTAATTATTTTTGTCATAAACAAGCGGTTTCTCCACAGCAAAATGTTTTAAAAGGATTTTATTTGGCCAAAGGTAAGTATGCTTTTTTGCTTGGTGATGACGACGTGATTTTAAAACGTGACACTTTACAAACATTACAAATTTTAGCAAAAAAATATAATCCAGGATTTATCAAAATCAGCACAATTTTATACTATGAAAATCTAAATTCAATTAACGACATTTATAAGGGTTTTTTACTTGCTGCTGGAATAAAACATATATCACCTAAAAATCCTATCCTCCCATGGGAGTTGAATGATAAATATTTAGAGTTTATGTCGGGTTCAATCTATCGAAATGATAAAAAACTACTTCGGTTTTTGAATCACAACGATGTTTTATATTTCAGTTTGAACTTCACGTATAAGTTGTGTTATCAATATGGAGCTGTTTTTTGTGGAGATCAGTTTATTCTCGGACGCTTTTTTCAGTCAGGACATTATTTTTATAACTTTATTGAACCAAAGTTCAGTTTGGACACAATGCATGACTGCGCCAAACAGTATTTTCAAGATAAGCACGCATATCAAATTTTTGACCAAAAACTACGTCGCGCAGCGCTCTTACATGTGATTAATTGGCGATTGATTTTTCCTCCCAAACTACTTAAGACATATATTAAAAAAATTTATCAAAAAGATAAATGGCGTGTTTTAAACGCTTTTTATTATGTACAAGCTTTGTTTTTTAAATATGTTCCGCGGTTTTTATTAAGATTTTTTAAAAAAATATACATTTTACAAAATAAACAAACAATCAAAAAAACCATTTTAAGTAGAAATATGTTGGAAGAAATACAAAAATATATTGATTTAAAATCTTCTAATATAAAATTAAAAGTTAAGTAAAAAATATACCAAATCCGTCGACCTCGTAGGTCGACGGTTATGGCAAGAATATTATGGGAAACAAAAAACCCTTTTTTTCAATCGTAATTCCCACATATAAACGACCAAAAGAGTTAAAAAAAGCAATAAAAAGTGTTTTAGTCCAAACGTATCCAGATTTTGAAATTATTGTGAGTGATAACTGTGAGCTGCTAAGCGCAAGTCCTGTGTGTAAATCATTTAAAGATAAAAGAATTCGTTATTTTGTTAACAAAAAAAATATTGGTTTTACCAGTAATTTTTACAAAGCAATCGGACTATCAAAAGGTAAATATATCTTTACGCTTGGAGATGATGATTGGTTGGAAAATCCAAACTTACTTAAAAATGTTTATCAGAAAATTAAAGAAAAACGCTTTGGGTTTATACGGATTTCGTTTCAATATTGTGACAAAAAGAATAGAAAATTTTATTTATACCTGAATCAAAAAGCCAATCGAATAATAAATAAAAGCGAAAATTCTTTAAAAATTTTGGACTTTCTTGATAAATCAATTTATTATTCAATATCCGGTTTGGTTTTCAAACGATCAGCCAATTTATTAATAAAACCAATCTTGCAGAGTCAAAACCCTCAACTAGATATGTCTGATTTTTGGGTGAAATATTTATTTAATGCAGTGAAAAAAAATGGCGGTTGGGTTGATTTTGAAGACGTAGTATATGTTTCTTGGTCGCAGTATCAATCCCCTACTTTTTATTATTTAGTAAACAATCTTTTACCAAAAGAAGCAATTTGGGAGTTATTAAAAGACAGTTTATCAAAAGAAGAAATGGAATCCTGGATAGAAAAGGAAACCATGATGTTTTCTCGGATGCTTTCCAGTATTAAATATTATTCAAATAGCTCCAATCTGATTGCTTTTACAAAAAGATTAATGATCTTAAACAAAAAACTAAAATGGCAGGTTCATGTTTATGCTGGTTTAATTATTGGTCTGTTAATGCCAAAATGGTTATGGAGATTACTGCGAAGTATATATATTAGAACACGATTGAGATAATTTATAAGCCTTTGATTTTTAAACAAACGTAGAGTAAATTTCTATCATTTGTTTCACACGATGATGATAGGTGTGCTTTGATAAAATCATTTTCTTACCTGCTTTTATAATTACATTTCTCTTTTGAGGGTATTTTAGATAGTAATCAATTTTTTCAAACCAGTCTTTTGTATTATCTGCAATGATTAATTCTTTTTCAGAAAAATATCTTCTTAATACTTTTACGTTATCACATATTTCAAAACCACCACAGGCAATGATTTTGAAAGTTCTTTCATTAAAATCTTTTCCGTTTAAACGTTGGTGATTTTCATGAATGTTAAGAGAAATGGTTGATGAAGAATATACTTTTCTTTCGTCATTTACCGACAGTTTTATTGATCGTATTTTTTTTAATGGAACAATATTAAAATATTGACCAGCTTTTTGTACGAGACCCAAGAGTTTATCTTTTAAAGTCCAGTCGCTACCGTATGTTTGGACATTGTATTTTTTAAACAATGGAATAACGTGTTTTTTAATAAATTCTTTCTTTGTTGGAAGTAAGCTTCCTACAAAAGAAATATTTGATTTGAACTTTTGATCATAATCAAAATAATATTTCTTAGTATTCGCAGCAAGAAGAATTGTATGAAATGGATACCCAGTGACTTTTGTAAAACCATTCATTTCCGAATCATCCTGTTGAAAGTAGTTAAAAAAAACATCACCCAAAAGTCCCTTTTTAATTAAAGAAACATAATCTTTCCGAGATTTGACTGAGTTTCCTCCAAATTGATTAATTTTTAAATTCCAAAGACCTATTTGATTAAAAAAAACCATACCTTTGTTTCGGTACTTTCTTATTAGTTCAAGATCGAGAAACTTTAGATAAAAATCGTTTAAAGAAGAGATAAAAATATCCGGTTTAAAATCTTCTAAAGTATTTATTAAATTATCAGAAGATGTTAATGTTTTAAATTCATGACCAAGATCTAAAAAAGCGTCTTTATACCCTTCATAAATAAATCGCGCAGCGTAAACGGTTTCAATACTTGGGATATGATATAAGATTTTAAGTTTTTTATTAGTCATAGTTCTTTTTAAAAAGAAACATTCCACAACCATAATTTAAGTTATTAAATAAATTGGTATTTTGTTTTTCCAAAAAAATACCATTATCATTAACTAAAGAAAACTCAATAAGCTTTAATTTGGGAAACATTTTAATGATTTTTTTTGGAGGAAAAATTCTATGTGCATTAAAGCAAACTTTTTCTTTGCCAATGGGGACGGCAAAATATAAAAGGCCATTAGGAGCAAGTACTCGGCTTAATTCTGTGCAAGCTTTTTCTGTACCTTTGGGGCCAACTGTATCACCATATCTTCCTAGTCCGATGTGTTCGGCAACATGAAGACAAGAAAGCGATTTGATAGATTGATCTTTATAGGGAAGATTAAGAATATTTCCCTTTTTAATTGCAAGATTTTTTACTTTCACGTTAATTGGACGCAAATCAATAAAAGTAGTCTTAATTAATCTCGATAAATAACCACTGAATTCGTAGGATGATCCAATGTCGACGTGAGAGGTGGGTTTTTGTTTTATAATCCGGTCAAATACCCATAAGGACATATAGTAATAATGACTATTAAATGGAGAAAAGTTGACTTTATCATGAAGCATGGGATAAAGGTTTTTTCCCATTAATAATGTTTTACTTTGTCTTTGATAATTAACAATATCTTTAATAAACCAAAAATAACCATAAATTCCAGTAATAAACCAAATTGGATCAAAGATTGGATAGATAACACGATATACAAAATATAAAATGTTTTTTGATTTTGATCGATAAACCCTCATATTTTTATGGTTTAATAATAACTTTATTTTTATTGGTATTTAACCAACTTCCCCACCAACTAAATGTGCTGTTGGCAACTATATTATGTTTGCATAAACTCATCAATTGCATGTCTTTATATGAATCTTTTCCATGGTTATTATCGACAAAATAACTTATATTTTTTAATTTTAAGTATTGTTTACCCCAGACAATATCATCAGAAAAGATAAAATATGTTGGATTTTTGACTTTGTTTTCAATTGTTCTGATTGCTTTAATATAATAATCCAATCCAATAAATTTTGGTCCGGTTTTGTTAGTGATGTAGTCGCCTCTTCTTATATGGATGCTAACTGATTTAAGGTTTTTTATCATATTCGCCCATTTTTGATTTTTTGTATCAAGTTGATTTTTAAATGTGAAATCTTTTCTGATTATTGTTTCAGTATTTTTAAAGTATTTTTCATTAGCAAAATAACCCTGAACATAAAAATTATCACGAATCTCAAAAAAAACCGGATCAAAGTCAATGTTTATTTTTTCTGTAAAAACATTTTTCTGTAACTTCACGTTAAAACGTTGTTCTATGAGATAAGTTAGTCTATTAATGACCGAATTTCTAAATACCCCTATTTTTTTTAAATCTGGGTCAGCTGCCAAATGAGCCTGGATATTAAAGACATCGAGCCCATACTGTCTTTGAGTATTAAACAGCGCATTGGTAAAGTGTAATTTTAACGGCGTTTTGAGTTTTAGGGAAAGTGCCCTTCCTGCCGCATATTGAAACATTTGTCCACCTAAGCCACCGGTCAGATTGGTAATAATCATATATTTGTTTTATATTAACGGGATTGCTTCTCCCGCCTTTCGTGAGAGGCGGGATCGCAATGACAATTTACTTTATGTAATTATTTAAATACCATTCATATTCGTTTTTTATTCCTTGTTCAAGTGAAGTTTTTGGACGCCAGCCTAATTTATGTAATTTTGACACATCAAGCAGTTTTCTTGGAATTCCATCAGGTTTGGTTGTGTCCCATTTGATTTTTCCCTTAAAATTAATCGCTGTTTTTACCATATTTGCTAACTGACTTATTGTGAGGTCATTACCGGTTCCTACATTAATTATTTCTGACTCATTATATTTTCTCATAAGAAATACTAAAGCATCAGCCGCATCGCCAACAAACATAAATTCGCGGTATGCTTTCCCACTTCCCCAAAGAACAACCACTTTTTTATTCCCAATTTTTGCTTCATGTAATTTGCGGACTAATGCCGGAATCACATGAGATGTTTGTAAATCAAAATTATCATTTGGGCCGTATAGATTAGTTGGCATCACAGAAATAAAGTTTGTTTTATATTGTTCATTAAAGGACTGGCACATTTTGATTCCAGCGATTTTTGCAACGGCATAGGCATCATTTGTTTCTTCAAGTGGTCCGGTCATAAACGCACTTTCTTTAATTGGTTGTTTCGCATGTTTTGGATAAATACAGGAACTTCCTAAGAATAATAATTTCTTTACTTTATATTTCCATGCATTATAGATAACATTGTTTTGGATTTGTAAATTATCATAAATAAAATCAGCTTTTTGAGTTTTATTTGCCCAAATTCCTCCAACCAAGGCGGCAGCAAGAAAAACATATTCAGGCTTTTCTCTAATAAAAAATCGTTCAACTCGTTTAGAATCAAGGAGATCGAGTTGTTTTCGGGTTTTAATAATAATATTTTTATAACCTTTTGATTTTAGATTACGAACAATAGCTGTTCCGATTAAACCACTCTGGCCACCGGCGACGAATATCTTGGAATTGAATTGCATCCTATAATTTTACCAAATTATATAAAGCTATAATAAACTCTTTAAATAGTGAAAAAGGAAGTTTGATGCGATTAATAACAAAAGGATCTGACTTATATACAGTTTTAATTGTAAATAATAATAGTTTAATATCAAAAAATTTTAAAGCAACTAAACTATTCAACATGGCGCGTTTTGAAGCAAAAATATAAGCGTCCATAATTATTTTTTCCCGATCTTTTTTTGGGAAAAAACGCGCAACGTTTAGTTTATAATAAAATTTGTCAATAAGCCGATAGAAATAAACCGGACTAATTGTCTGCGTGTGGAGAATATTTACAGTTTCCGATGATTCTGTGTAGCGCCATGCAGATAATTTTTGATTAACATAATAAAAATCATATTTAGTTGACATCCGTATGCAAAATTCCAAGTCACCGATATAGTTAAAGTCTTCATCAAATTTACCCAATTCGTCAATACATTGTTTTCGTACCATAATCCCAGTTGGAACACAGCAGGGATATGTCCGGATTAAAAAATCTTTAAGAATAACTAAATTCCTAATTAATCCGCTATGGTTTTGATATCGATAGAGCTCTCTCATTTTTCTAATGTAATGAAAACGCGGTTGAATATTTTTCCCGTGATTATCGATAATGTCAAGCGGCGCCATTGCAATTCCTGCGGTTTGATTTTTCTCCAGAGCCGCCACCATCTTTTTTATGCAACTTGGGTATAGCAGGTCATCATCGAACAAAAACTTTATATATTTACCTCGCGCCAATGATAGGGTTCGATTAATATTTTTTACTGATCCAAGATTGGTTTTATTTTTATAGTATCTAATGCGGGGATCTTTGATACGACGAATAAATCTTTGTGAATTTGAATTTGTACTATTATCACAAATAATAATTTCGTAGTTTTTATACGTTTGTCGAAAGCAAGAAATGAGAGCTTGTTTAAGATATCGCGTTCGATTATAGGTTGGGATACAAATGGAGATTAAAGGTGATGATTTCATTGATAGAACAAATTATACTAATTTTTCAAGTTTTTATCGAATTTTTTACATATAATAAGAGGTAATTCAAACATAAATATGGATTTAACTGAAAATCAAAAAAAATATATTAAGAAAAAGATCAAATCAAGAGAGGTTGATCGGATTGCAAATGATCTTGGCTTATCTATAAAAAAAATAAATGATTATTTATTAACAACAAATTATAGAATCAAAGAAAATCAATTAGCTATCGAAAGGAAATTCATTCTAAAATCGGAAATCGATGAAATGTCTCATAAAGTTTTACCTTCAATAAAAAGCATTATTAAAGATAATTGGATAACAATATTAATACTAATTGGTTTGGCAATTATAACTTATGCAAATTCCCTGGGAAATCAATTTGTTTCGGACGATAGACCAATATTAGAAACAAAGAACATATACGAATGGGGTCGCGCATTTAAACAACCATCACACTTATTAGGAGAATTGATAAAGACAATTGCTTTTAAAATTAATGGATTTAATCCATTTTTTTATCGTCTTTTCAACTATTTATTCCATTTCGCAACAATTGTTGGAGTTTTTGTATTAGTTTCCTTATTAAGTCAGGCAAGATTGGCTTTTATTGTAGCGGCTTTATTTGCAGTTCACCCGCTTAATAGCGAAGCAGTGGTTTGGATTTCTGCAATACAATATACTCAGCTTGCATGTTTTTCCATTTGGGGTTTAATTCACTATCGAATTTGGCAGATTAATCGTCGATGGATAAATATTTTTGCAGTATTAATATTTTTTGTTTTAGCTCTTTTATCATCTGAAAAGTCTTTAGTTTTTCCATTAATTATTCTTATTTTTGAGCTTGCATATGGAACTAAACGCGCTTTTCGAAATACTTTGGGAGTTTTTATTTTATTTTCTGCAGTTGCCGCTTTTTATTATCAAAATCTACTTAAAACAATAGTTAGTCTTTTGTCAAATTATGAAAAGCAAAGTTTTTTTATTAATCTATTAACACAAATACCAATTGCCCTGACTTCGTATTGGCAGTTATTGATTTGGCCAAATCAATTGACCCTATACCATTCAGAGTTTTATTTCACAATATTAGACTATATATTTCGTGTGATTATTTCGCTTGGGATGATTGGATTTATGGTTTACGGATATAAAAAAAATCGCATAATATTTTTTGGTTTAGCCTTGTTTATTATTAGTTTAATCCCCTATTTGACACCGCTTGGAATTTCTTGGATTGTTGCGGAAAGATATGTGTATTTGGGTTCGGTTGGCATGTTTTGTGTTGTTGGATATGGATTGTGGAGTTTGATAAAAAATAAAAAAACAGAAGGATTGGGATATTTAATTTTTATTATCATCATTCTACTTTTAATGTTACGAACGATTTTCAGGAATATGGATTGGAAGAACGAAGATACGCTTTGGTTTGCAACTGGAAAGACTTCTCCATCAGATCCAAAAACTCATAATAATTTAGGAGATGTTTACGGAAGGAAGGGAAATTTAGAAAAATCAGCCGAAGAGTTTAAAATTGCAATTAAATTAAATCCAAAATATGCTGATGCTTATCATAATTTGGGAAATACATATAAACAGATGGGGAAATTAAATGATGCAATGATCAATTATCAATTAGCAATTAAATATAACCCAAAACTATGGCAGTCGTATCAGAATTTGGCAGTGATATATTATAGTCAAAAAAAATTTGTTCAGGCAGAAGAAATGATTCTACAGGCAGTTAAAATCGACCCAGAAGGAATTGGTTTAAGAATGAATTTGGGTGTGGTTTATTTAAATCTTGGGAAAAAAGATTTAGCAAAAGAGCAATTTGAAATTGTTATACAACTTGATCCGAAAAACAAGGCGGCGCAAGAAGGACTGAGACTGGTAGGAATAAAAGAATAATGATATACGATATATGATTTAAGATTTATGATTTAAGAAGAATAAGATTGACAAAAGGATTTGTTAATAGTACGATGTTTTTTACGTCGAAAATGTGTAGATTTTAAAATCAAGAGCGATAGTGAGAGATCCGGCTCAACAAAAAAAGCTATCCGGCAACCGAAGATAATAGTCATAAAGTAGCAAGTTAATCAAGTTTATAAAGTTGATTAGTCACCACTGAAATCTTATGGTGCCAAAACCGGTCCCGAATAAGTCGGGGATGATTTGCCAGTAAATTATTATAAATTAAGCTGGAAAAAAATATGAAAACCACCTTCACTTCGGAGTCGGTTTGCGCCGGACATCCGGATAAAATTTGTGACCAAATTTCTGATGCGATTGTTGATGCTGCATTAACTAAAGATGCAAATTCCCGTGTTGCTGTTGAAACGCTCGTTACTAAAAATTACGTTACCATGGCAGGTGAGGTGACGACAAAAGTCAAATTAAATTATAAAAAAATTGCACAGGGAGTAATTAAAAAACTAGGATATACAAAAATTAGCTACGGTTTTACACATCATTGTCCAATCGTTGTCAAAATTCATAGTCAATCAAGTGAAATTGCAACCAGGGTTGATGACTTAGGAGCCGGAGATCAGGGAATGATGTTTGGATACGCGTGTGATGAAAGTCCTGAATTGATGCCATTACCAATAACTATTGCTCATCGGATGGCAGAAGAAATGGATAAACTAAAAACCATAAAAAAATATTTACGCCCTGACGGCAAAACTCAAGTAACAATTATTTATGAAAACGGAAAACCAGTCGCAGTTGGCAATGTTGTTTTAGCAGTTCCTCATGATGAAAAGGTAGAATTAAGTCAAGTAAAAGAAGATTTATATAAGTATGTAGTGCTTCCTGTTTTAGCCAAATATAATATGAGCTGTCGACCTACGAGGTCGACAGTCAATGGCACGGGTGTGTGGCATATTGGAGGACCTGTCAGCGATACGGGTGTAACCGGACGAAAAATTATCGTTGATACATATGGGGCGATGTCAAGAGTTGGAGGAGGTTGTTTTTCCGGAAAAGATGCAACAAAGGTTGACAGATCAGGCGCATATGCAGCGCGGTTTTTGGCAAAAAATATTGTTGCTCATGGTTTGGCAAAAAAATGTGAAGTACGTTTGGCATATTTTATTGGTGCGAAAAAGCCTTTGATGCAAGAGGTAGAAACCTTTGGAACAGCAAAAAAATCAAATACGATCATTAATAGCTTTATGGATAAACTCCTTGATACTTCGGTGGCAGGAATTATCGGACAACTGAGTTTACGTAAACCGATTTATTTACAAACTGCTGCTTATGGACACTTTGGAAAACCTAATTTACCATGGGAAAAAATCGTTAACATATAAAAATAATGTTTGATAATTAATTTTGTTGCTCCGTGGGCGTGCTCGTCCCGCATTCGCGTGACTGTGCACCTCCCAAGTCGCACAAAATTTATTATCATCACATAAAGAGATAATATCGATTGTAATTGTAAATATGAATTATAAAAATATAATTATCACAGGATCAATCGCCTATGACGAAATTATGAATTTTCCAGGAGAGTTTAAAGATCATTTTCATGCTGATAAACTTCATCAAATTAATGTTTCTTTTGTCGTGGATCGACTAGAAAAACAACTAGGTGGAACAGCGACGAATATCGCTTACAATATCCAACAAATGTTAAAACTCAAATGTCAAAATTCAAAGATTCAAATCAATAACAAATTACAAAAAAATTCAAAAAATAAAATTAATTCTGAATTCAAAACTTGTCCTGAGCAAAGTCGAAGGATTCTGAATTCTAAATTGTCTATTCTTGGTGCGGTTGGGAAAGATGGGACACAATTCATTGATTTTTTTAAAAAACAAGGAATTGATACAGTTGGATTATTAAGTGATAAGTCACTTTATACTTCAACGGGAAAAGTGATTACGGATAATGTAGATAATCAAATTTGGGGATTTTATTACGGTGCTTCAAGCCAGACAGTTAAAATAAATCTAAAAAAATACGCAGATAAAAATAGTCTAGTAGTAATATCTGCCAATCATCCGGCGGGTTTTTTGAAATTTCAAAAACAGGCGATTGAAATCGGCTGTGATTATTTATATGATTCGGGAATGACATTAACCTGGATAACAGACGCTGATTTACTCGAAGGAATTAAACATAGCTGTTGGCTGGTTGGTAATGACTATGAAATCGGACAGATTGAAAAAAGGCTGAGAATAAACATCAAACAAATGGTTGAATGGGGAGTGACGGTGATAACAAC
>Ga0210044_10009080_pt1 | contig 12197 bp, 15 predicted proteins | sample CryGey13umfilter_2_FD_183959 | JGI IMG/M metagenome (GOLD analysis project Ga0210044, IMG submission 183959) | Groundwater microbial communities from aquifer in Utah, USA - Crystal Geyser 4/9/14 3 um filter (SPAdes) (version 2) | ecosystem: Environmental > Aquatic > Deep subsurface >... | reverse complement strand
AACGAAGGTATGATCGCTAACTATGTAAAAAACCAAGGAAATGAGTATACAGAACTCCATAGCAGTCACCAATTACGGTTGTTATAGAGAACTGATACCCCGCCCCTCTGGGGCGGGGAGCTTCATTCGGGACAGGATGACATAGAAATTACTACTTACTACTTGTTACTTATTACTGTATCCAACGAAGTGACACATATGCATATAATATGTCTCCGTTGTACTTGTTAAATCTTCTCCTACGTGCTATAGTGTGGATAAGTTATTAGGGGAAATTGCCTTCACCTGATACCATAATAGCGTTATTCACAAAGGCACATATTATTTCTTAATGCATATACTATGCCAAGAAAAGCAAATCCAGCGCTCATGAAGCCGCTGACACTCTCACCAGAACTCGCTGCAGTCATCGGAGCAGGTCCACTTTCACGTGGACAAGTGATGAAGAAACTCTGGGAATACATCAAAGGAAAAGATCTTCAGAATCCAGAAAACAAACGAAACATCATTGCAGACGAACTCCTTCTCCCACTCTTTGGTGGAAAGAAAGAAGTCACCATGTTTGAAATGACAAAGCTCGTTTCTGCTCACCTTACTGATCCAGACAAGGCGTAATTGCAAGTTCTAGGTTCAAAGTTCTTAGGAATGTAAAAAACGTCCGGGGCAATGCCTTGGACGTTTTTGTTTTGTGAAGGCCAGAAGATTATTTTACAAACAAAAAAACACCCAGACATGTTGTCAGGGTGTTTTTTATTCTCAATCGTTTCTACCTTGTGTCGTCGCTCCATTCGACTGAGCCCAAAGAAAAAGGGTAAAAAAGATAGTTGAGGGTCGAGGGCAGAGGTGACACCGGACACGAAGCTTATCACTTCGCATTCGGCATCATTGCCTCTGCCCTCGGGGGTGGGGATGGAAGGAGCTGGGGCAATCCCCAGCTAGATCCCAATGGAGCCAAGTGGAAGAGGTGGTACAAATCGTACTCACCTCAAGTTCCGTACTCCACAGTAGATCTCAAAGAGAGATGTACAGTGCAACACAAAACAGAAGAATATATCACAAAAAAACGCTTTTGTCAAGGTCTTTGCTGTGCAAAAAGAAAAAAATGCCTTATTTAAGGCATTTTTTATAGACAATCTTCTAGTCTTATTTGCCGACAGGCAAATGTAATCTTTCAATCTTCACTGTTAGCTCAAAAATGAATCTACAGCACCCCAGTTTGCGATTCCCTCTTCAGGTACGAGAATGACTGTTTTGGTGCCTGGGCGGGCTTTGTAGAAGGTCACAGAGGCTGTGAGGACTTTGTAGGGGATCCTATCTACGACGACGACCCAGTTGCCCTGTGGGTCTTGCATCAGCTCTCCCATGAGGCTTTTGCGCTTTACTGGACCGACCTGTTTGTAGTACTGCTTTCCTTCTGCAGTAATTGTAAGTTTCAAGTGATCTCCTTCGACCATTTTTGATTTGCTCGCATAATTTTGGGGGACATCATAGTGGTTACCGTCTTCTCCTATCATGCGTTGTCCATTGAATACACCTTCTACAATCCGAAAACTGCCGTAGACAGGCGCACTAGCACGGTCTCGTTCGACATAGAGCGGTTGCTCGGAATGTACAGGAGCTGGTGGTTCTGGGATGTATTGTGGGCGCTCTTGTATTTGTGGTGCTGGCGTTGAGGGAAGATATGCTTCTACCAGTGGGGTAGGTGTCGGCGCGGGAGGAGCGGGCACGACATGCATGTCTGCATCGAGTGCACTTACAATAATATCTATCTGTGCCCGCATGTCGAGGAGTGCTTGTTTTATTTGAAAAAGTTCTATTGTGGGTGTTTGTTCTTCTGGTGGCACTTGCATGGTATGCTGTGCTGCTCTGATAGATTCGTGACTATCGTGCTCAATCCGCGTGAGCGTTTCTGATAGAGAAAATGTTTCCGCGCGGTCAGTAAGAATATTTGAGAGTGGAGTCATAGCACGACAGGCGTTCAGAGAATTACTTGTGTTATTGTAACAAGAATAGGCAAGTGTGTCATGGATGAAAGTGGAAGAGTAGGGGAAGGAGTGTGGAGGGGGAGTGGACAAGTGTGTAAGTAGCAAGTAAATAAAAAACTCCTCCCCTAGTAGGGGAGGTTGGGAGGGGGTATCTCAGAAGCTCGAGCTTTCTTTTTTCAATTTCACGTAAGAGATGTAACATAACTGATTCTCTTTCAAAAAGAACTTCATCATTTAAATATCGAACAACATGATATCCGTCATGTACTAAAAAATCCTGACGTTGCTTGTCATACTCCGTTTGATATTGATGTATTGGACCATCTAATTCAATAATTAACTTGAGTGTGTGACAATAAAAATCAACGATATATTGCTGTATCTGAAATTGCCTGCGAAATTTTAGACCAAGTTTTTTTGATTGTAATTCTTTCCAAAGGACTTGTTCAGATTTTGTCTGATTCCGACGAAGCTTTGACCTTCTTGTCGCATAAGAAGGTGTATTTTTAAAATAGTCTTGATATGACATATCCTCCTTTTTCGTTCTAAGTAACCCCCACCTGACCTCCCCCTACGAGGGGGAGGGACGTGCTGAATGTCTATCATCACAACGAAGGTTCTATCATATTTGTCTTTGCTGCGCCTTCACTATCACCAAGTTTTGTGCGTTCGAGGATTTCAGATTCGACGATAGTTCTGTCACGTCCGTATTTTAGGCGGGCGAGTTGTTTGATGGCGTCGGCGAGTTGTTTATTTCCTTTTGTCGGTGGGTAGGCTGTCATGTTGAATGGTTTACTTGCTTTGCCATCTATGAGCATTTTTGTATAAAAGCTATATTCAGGTGGATTCAAGAGGTCGTATGACCCAAAGACTGGAGCAAATTCTTTTGCCAATACTTCTGCATCGTCTGGGCCAATACGACCGACCATGAATGTCCCTGCGTTTCCGAGGACGGCATCGCGTACATCTGATTTTCCTTTGTCATCGATGAGTTGTCCCATGTATTGGTGGGCGAGGATGAGATCAAGGCGATATTTTCGAGCTTCAGAAAGAATAGTAGAAATAGAATCGGTAATAAAGTTTTGGAACTCGTCGATATAGAGGTAGAAATCATGCCGTTCTTCTTCTGGTATATCGGCTCTGCCCATGGCAGCCATTTGGAGCTTTGCGACGATGATTAGACCTATCAGTTTGGCATTGACTTCTCCTGTTTTTCCTTTTGCGAGGTTGACGAACAGAATTTTTTTGTTGTCCATGACTTCTCGAAAATCAAAACCAGATTGTTGTTGTCCCATGATGTTTCGCATCATTTCATTTTCTACAAAGCGTCCTACTTTTGAAATCAAGTAGCCGAGCATTTCTGATTTGTGAAAGTCACTGGTCTTTGCCATTTCTTTTTCCCAAAAGGCTCTGACCACAGGATCTTTCAAATTTTTTGTATACGATTTGACATAGTCATCATCCGTAAACATGCGGGGGATGTCGATGATCGTGCCAGGATTTTTTATATCTGCCATCAGTGTCAGCATGACATTTCGCATCTGATGCTCAAACATCGGTCCGATCATTTCTGGTGGAAAGAGTTTGTAAAAGATACTGATCATTTCTTGGACAATGAAATCTTTTTCATCTTCTGTTTTTGCTTCGAGCATGTTCAGCCCTATGGGACGATCCATGTCAGACGGATTAAAAATAATCACGTCATCGGCGCGATGTTTTGGGACGTGTTCGAGGAGATCTTCTACCAAGTCTCCGTGAGGATCGACAATACAAACGCCGTGCCCGTTTTTGATGTCTTGTTTTGCGAGGTTTGCAATAGTAACAGATTTTCCTGTACCAGATTTTCCAATGATATAGAGATGACGACGTCTGTCTGCTTCATTGAGAAAAACTTCTGTTCGTGATCCTCGATAGCCGATATAGCCGAGGTGGAGTCCGGAGGTAGGGATATTGTGTGGTGGGGGAGATTTTCTTCCAGAAAGCCATTTGATTTTTGGGGCCTCTGTGGAGTGGAGTGGCAGATGCCAGAGCGATGCCATTTCTTCTGTGGTCAGCAGTGCTGCGCGACCTGTATGAAAGGAACGATAGATGAAGTCTTGGATCAGGCGTGTTTGTTTTCGTGGAATGACGGCTTTGAAGCTGTTGCCGTAGCGATACACATTGTATTGGCTAAAGGCACTTATGATATTGTCCAGATTCATTTGCGCTGTTGCTTCGTTCTCAGCACTAGAGAGCAGGCGAATCGTTACATCCATGCCACCTTTGCTGAGTTTTTCTTCGATACCTTTTAGCATGTCTTCTTCCATGCCAGAGAGTTTGTAATCATTTTTGTCTTTGTCGAATTTGTTTTTATCTTCTGTGCCTGTGGCAGACTTAAACATATCTCCCGTGATATTTCCGACACCTTCCAGTACTTTCATTGTTGTAGATCTATTTGCTACTGACTCAAATCGTTTTCCTTTTTTTACTTCACGAACCACGTTGATCCCTTTTCTGCGCCATTTTTTGTGAGCACTACGTGCAACAAATTGAATAGCGAGGGCGCTATTGTCTGACTCTGCTTTTGCAAGTGCATTGAGAATACTTCCGAGCGGGTCTGATTCCATTACTTTGTAACTTTTGAATGGGAAGAACCCTTTTTGAGTTGGCACGAGATATGCGCCGATAATACTACTTGTTTCAGAAAAAATATTGTAATCCGTCATGATGTCTATTTCTGCATACGGATATTGACCATGAATTTGTTGTTCAATAAATTGTTGCATTTTTTTTGGGATGTCGATGTAGAAATAGATAAGATTTTCGTGTGCCACCATCTCAAATGAAAAATGATCATCACGTCCGTGGAGCCATTTTTTGATACCGCGCTGTGCTTTCAATCCTGCAATGGCTGCAAAAAAGGTCTCGGTGATACCGATTTCTTCCTTTACTTGTTCGAGACGATCTTCACCTCCAACTTGGCCTCCCTGGCCTTCTGATTTTCGTTCTTTTGGAACGAGAATTTGCAATACGACACGATTGAATGCTTTGTCGGATCTCGTTTTTGTATGAAGAAATGCGCGCAGTATATACAAGACCGCCACGACCACACCGATAGATATCAGGGCGATAACAATAAGAAAAAATGCATTGTCAGACGAAAAAAAAGATTGGGTCGGAATCGGCGCAAATTCGTTCGTGGCAAAAAGTTGAAACATAGGGAAGTTGACTGGTTGATTGGATTATTGGTTGATTTGTTTTTGTTTTGCAAAGTATATGAATTTTGCGTTGTTTTTACTCCTGACTATATGTAGCAAATACCAATAAACGAATACACAAATAATCTAATCAACGTCGCGATTTTTGAGCGACATGATTTTATCAGCTTTTATTTTTGCTTCTTGTTCAAGATAAAATCTATTTATTCCCGGGAGCATCTTTAGCCATTCAAACAAGAGTTTGAATATTTTTTTTATTTTTACATGTGTTGCTTTGAGCAGTTCACGAATTTGAAGCGCCGTTTCTTCACCTTTTATTTTGAATTCCTGTCGTTCTATCGGATTGAGTTCTTTGAAGGCATCTGCCATTCCTTCTTCCATTATTTTTTCTACTTTTACTGTCACTTCATCACGGACTTGTGGAATAATCGTATTTTTTTGTTTTTTTGGTCGGCGAAGTTTTGAGCGTAGTCCATCTATCGCTTCGTCGAGAAATCCTTCGTCTGTGTGCGTTTCGATGGGCTGTTGTTCTGGAGTTTTTTCACTCTCTTGTTGTGGCATCTGTTCTGTACGAGCCGCTTCAGGTCGTTTTATATCAAAAGAAGACGCCGAAGGAATCTGTGGCGCTGTTTCTTCTTTCCGAATCGGAGCGTCTGCCATAGGGAAAATACAATGCATGCATAGTATAGCATAATTTTCACGAAACACGGAACATGTAGCACGTAACAATAGTGGACAAAAGAAGGTGGAAGTGATTTGCATTTACATTGACTCTAACCAATTTTAGTGGTATGGTGTTGATCAACTCGTTTCGGAAGGAATCCTATGGATCCGCACGTTATTTCAGTGTTTGTCGTGATTGCTCTGCTCATTCTCTGGCTGTTCAGTCGATGGGTGAACAATCTTCGCATCCGTCGCGTGGTCTTTGAGATCATCGACAGAAGTCCACGATCTGAACTTGATCAGGAGAGCCTCATGCTCCAGCTGGAGTGGAGTTGTCTTCGAATCAGTCGTCAGATCGAGGTACTGCGGCAGCAGCAGCGTCTGAGTGACAGGTACGAACCCCGCGAGATCGGAAGACGAATCTCAACGGTTCGGATTCTCACTGTGATTCCCGACGCATCCAGCGTCTGACTGAACTCGTTCGTCGAGAACAATCAGCAAGGAGGTGTCGGGGGAAGTCAAAAGAAGTTCAGAAATGAACTTTTTTTGTTTTATAACGCTTGTTTTTTGCAAGTAGTTTTGTTTTCTCAAATTCGTTTTCAAAGATTATTTCATCAATCTGTCGTATGGGCATAGATGACAGTCATCAGTAAATATTGTATTGACAGGCCGCTAATTGACCAATATTATATCTTCATACCACAACGAAGGGGGAGAGCGATGAGGAAGAAAAGGAAACCGTTCTGGTGTGTCTTTTTTATGTTCTGTGAGGAGATTTGTGCGGCCTATACCATGGGAGACGACCCTCCGTTTGGGATTGGTCATGTCTGGCTCTTTTACGGCTTTGCAGAATCACTGCAGGACTTCAAGAACATCGTGCGATTGTGTGCTGAGGAAGAGGGTATCAGCACATTTATCGATCTCGATCTAGAAGTGGAGGTTTAAGATGTCGTTCTCTGTCATTTTGCTCATCGTCGTGGCTGCACTCTCGCTCATCGGGATCATCTGGCGCAGTGTCTCTGTGTCAAAGCAGATCCAGTCAACTATCTATGACTTGGTCGTGCATAGTACTGATCATCGGATGAAGCTGCTGACTCTGCTGGATGAGATGTATAAAGACAAACAGTGTTCTGGCATTCGAGTCCACAAGGCACTTCGGTCTTTAGAACGTCAGAACCGTGTTCGGAGGGAGAGAACCGATTACAGAAGAGTCGGTACTTGTGTCATCCGTGTAGTCACCCTGGTGGCGATTCCTCGGGAGTGACCGGCACACCGCCTTCCTGATGTCTTCGCGACGTATGGCTACCCCGATCTTCGGGGCCATCCATCAAGCGAGTGTCGGGGTCAGTCAAAAGCAGCCCATCCTTTGCTAAAGCTACGGAGGGCAAGCACGTTTGTACAGATAACATGTACATACTCTCTTGCTCGTTGTAGGTATAGGTAAAGATTGGGCTGCTTTTGTTTTACATTGACAAAAGGAGGGATTTTGTGTATATTCATGTGTCCGCACTGCGTTGGTGTGGCAGAACAGGAGGGAGAACAGTGTATCATTGTCTGGTTTACATTCTGTCTGTGGAGGAGCACCTGCCTAAAAAGCAGTACTTCATCCAGATTCGAGAGGGTGATGCCCCGCCGGTGTCACCGCCGGGAACGTTGCCTGTCTTTCGTCTCTCCGAGAGCAACGTTGCGTCTGAGGACTTTACGACGCACATTCTCGAAGCGATCAAGCTGCGGAAGCCAGACGGCAAAGAGATGTTGCGGCAGATTCGCCCCAACCTCGGCATCTCGAAGTAGCCGCCCGCGAACACCAAGAGGCGGCCCGATCACGCATCGGGCCGCCTCTTCCAAAACATTTTTTATACACCTGAGTAGGGTGCTTTTTTATTTTTATATTCAAAATAGAATAATAGTGCGATGTAAGATAGTGGAAACAACACTAATCCAATCCAAAACCCAATTGTGCTCGTAGCTTCGTAGCCAATCATTCCGTGGAATACGGCACAACTCTGAAATCCTGTCGCGGTAGGGCAAGTCGGGACAAAGGTAATAGACATGAGTCCCAGAATAAACCCAATTACACCGCCAGCGGGAATAGAGAGGGGAATGGACGTACTCAAAAAAACAATTTTCTTGTTTTTTGAAAGTGCACGATACCAAGTTTTCATATGTTGTAATTATTCCATTTCTGCCTCTGCTTCTTTTTCCATTTTTTCTAGACGAATATAATAATCTGCAAATTCTTTCAAATGTGCCCAGGCGATTTTGCCAGTGATGATAGGATCGTCGTTTGTGACATTTGTCTCTGGATCATTTTTCCCATGTTCTGCTTCTACATTCATGCCGTTGGTGAATTGTTCGAGATCAAATTTGACCGTGTCCCAGTTTATCCCGATTGTTGAGGCTACTTCTTTTGCTTCTTCGGTTGTGTAGTGTTTTTGTTGCTTCTTGATCACACTGACTGATAATTTTATTTAAGACGCTGTCATTTCTTTTGTCGGCACTTGCATAAGCCAATTGTATATTTGGAGGCAAATATACATTGTGTTCTATTGATAATGGCAATTCACCTGAATTATATTTTGCTAAATTTCCCAGATCATGATCAGTAATAATAGTGATTTTGGGAGGTATGACATCCCATGGTTTTGTTTGTGGGTCTAAAAGTTTTAGTAATTCAATAATGCCAATTTTTTCCCCTATACCTTTTTCTTCATGCGAGAAATTTTTTGTAATTGAATCAATGCCAATTAATTCTTCTCCTTGAATTTTGTATATATGAACTACCGAAACAGACATGTATTTGCCATTAATTTTTTCGGCTGTTGTATTGGTATCTATAAAATAAACAAAATCGACCAGTAAAATTGAGGATAGATCTAGTCGCATGTCAGATGTATCCTGTGGCACATTGAATATTTGCTTGATTCCTTTATTTTTATTCTTTTTAAGAGAACGTATCAGTTTAGCCGTCTTGGGAATTTGTGTTACCTCGTCAGTTAACAAGGTGACTTGTCCTTTTTTATCAAATTTAAGTCGATTAATTACCTTTTTTTCTCCCATATCCATCAACAAACTAGTTTCTCTTGGTTTTTTATCAGCACAACATTTTTTTTGTTTCTTGCCACTTCCGCAATGACAAGGTTCGTTTCTGTCTTTTCCTTGTCCCATATATTTTTAAAAGTAGCTGAATAAAATTAATTCTTGTCAACTTCCTGCCCCTCTCCAGTATCTTTGACAGTAAAACCAAGCTCAGCAATCTCATCACGCAATCTATCACTTTCACTCCAATTTTTTTCTGTGCGGGCAACTTTTCTTTCATCTAGGAGCGCTTGTACTTCCTCTGGAATTTCGATAGTTTCTTTTTTTACTTCGTGAAGTTTCAATCCGAGGATTTTGTCAAATTCTATTGCCATGTCGCGATCAATGCGATTGTTTTTCAATTCTGTCCAGAATACTGCTAGTGCTTCTGGTGTATTGAGATCATCGTTGATTGCTTTCAAAAATTCTTCTCGTACATGAGGATCGCCCGCTGCATGGTCTGAAATATTCGTAACGAGACGTTTCAATCGCTCTAGCCCTGCCGTTGCACCTTCGAGTGCTTCCCAGCTGAATGTGAGTTGCTTGCGATAATGTGTTTGCAAGAGGAAATAGCGATAGGCGAGGGGATCGATGTGCTTGTCGAGGAGCGTCTGCATGCGGAGGAAGTTTCCTTCGGACTTGGACATTTTTTTTATGAGTATGCCACTGGAAAAATTAATTTCGCAATTTTGACAATATACTTCAAGAAGGGTGGAACCATCTTCCAGTTTTTTTTCTATATATTCACTATTGTTTTTAACAATAACTTTACTCTTACAAGAGGGGCAGCAGTGGGTACTATTTATAAAAGTTTGGCTAGTATCTTTACTTGCGCTAACTATTAAGAATTCGCCATGCATCCAGAGTTTCACCCACGGCTTCACACCGCTTGCTGCTTCTGCCTGCGCAATCTCATTTGTATGATGCACTGGGATGTGGTCAATACCTCCGCAGTGAATATCAAATTGATTGCCAAGATATTTCGTCGCCATGGCACTACATTCTATATGCCAGCCGGGAAATCCTTTCTTGCCGAAAGCTTCCCATTCCATCTGCCTTTTTTCTCCAGGCTTGTTGAATTTCCACAATGCAAAATCATGTGGATTCTTTTTTTCTCCCATTTCGACACGCGATCCCGCTTCAAGATCTTGATTTTTTAGATTTGCGAGTTTGCCGTAATCATCGATGGTGGTCGTATCAAAATAAATACCGTCACTTGTTTCATACGTGTGGCCTGCATCAATGAGTGTTTGCACTTGTGTAATTTGTTCTGGAATATGATCTGTGGCTTTGCACCAGATCGTTGGTTCGAGGATATTCAGTGCCTTCATGTCCTCCTTGAACATTTTTGTATAATAATCTGAAATTTCCCACGCCGTTTTTCCTTCTCGTTTCGCACCTTTTTCCATTTTGTCTTCTCCATTATCTCCATCGTCTGTCAGATGCCCGACGTCCGTGATATTCATGACATGCGTGACATCATAGCCATGATACTTTAGTGTTCGATGCAATATATCTTCAAAGACGTAGGTTCGGAGATTGCCAATGTGTGCATAATTGTAGACTGTCGGACCACAGGTATACAGACCGACGGTGTGATCGTCGAGAGGGGAGAATGGTTCTTTTTGTTTTGTCGCGGTGTTGTAAAGTGAAAGCATAATGATGTCGTATTTAGTAGCTACAGTATAGAGTGCGGAGGTGTGTTCTGTAAAGGAATATACATTGTTACATTGCTTCATTGTTATTATACTGCAATCTTCGCAATAAACCGACAATGTAACAATAAGTGAGCGAAGCGAACGATAACAATGTGACAATGTATTGAAAAGAGTACACACGTATTTTATTTTATGCTATACTTAGCACAACAAACTTTTTCAACGATGTATGAGTTTATTTTCAAAAGACAATGGATTCCTTGGTGTTGATATTGGTGCGTACGGAATCAAGATAGTCCAACTCAATAAAACAAAAGGACGTCCACAGCTCTGGACATATGGGATTGTTGACGGTGCTATTGATATTCATTTGCCTGATTTTTCTGACAAGTCTCCAGAACAACTTTCGCAAGAAGGAAAAATGCTTGGCAGTAGTACGTTCCAAACAAATGGCGAAAAAAAAGACACCCCACTCATATATGGAGAGAGTGATCCACGTGTGGATAGATATGCCGAGATTTTGATGCGCCTCATGAAAGAAGCTCGTGTGACTACGACTCTTGCGACTGCGAGTATTCCTGTGTCTCATGTATTTCATACGATCGTTACGCTCCCAAAAGTAGAAAAAGAATCTGACATCCAGACGTATATCAATGCAGAACTCAAAAAAGTATTGACGCGGCCACTCGAAGAAATGCAAGTCGTGCACCAAAAAATCCCGAGCACAAACAAAGATGAAAAATATATGCGCGTCCTCGTGACTGCGGCGCCAAAAACATTGGTTGCTTTTTATTCTGCTATTTTTCAAAAAGCCGGTTTACAACTTCGTGAATTAGAAACAGAAGCATTTGCCATCGAACGCTCGCTGGTTGGCAAAGAAACCGCCACCATGATGGTCGTAGATGTCGGTGCAGAGCGGACGAATTTTTTTATCATGGATAAGGGATTGCCGATGACGCATCGAAGTATCCAGGTTGGAGGTGATAATATTGATACCGTCCTGTCAAACATACTTGGTGTGGATCCCACGTTGGTAGATGTGATGAAAGGGGATGTTGGGATGATATCGTGGGATGAAAAAACATTGTCTGTGTTTGATGTCGTACTGGACCCGATTTTGAAAGAAGTGCAATACAGTTTTGACTTGTTTCTCAGTCAGTCTGGTAATGAGGGAAAACGTCCAGAAAAAATTGTATTGACCGGTGGTTCATCAGTGTTTCCTCCACTCAAAAAAAGGCTTGAGCAAACATTCGATATGCGCGTGTTTGTGGGAGATCCGTGGGCACCTATTGTATACCAGCAAGAGTTGAAACCACTTTTGTCTGAGCTCGGACCACGTATGTCTGTGAGCATTGGATTGGCACTTAGAAATATTATTGAATAAATTCTGTCCACAGACACGTTCTGTTTTCATGCTAGAATTTGGTATACTGTTTTTAGCAATGAACTCATACAGAGTTTCCAACAAAGACACGCAAATTAATCAGCGCATGCCCGAGATACTTTAGTCCGTTTCGTGTCGCCTCAAGTCGCTCGTAACTGAAAGCAAGTTTGCGGTAGGTATCTTGCCAGGCGAATACGCGTTCAATTACAAATCGTTGTTTGTACATTTGTTC
>Ga0210044_10009078_pt1 | contig 12198 bp, 12 predicted proteins | sample CryGey13umfilter_2_FD_183959 | JGI IMG/M metagenome (GOLD analysis project Ga0210044, IMG submission 183959) | Groundwater microbial communities from aquifer in Utah, USA - Crystal Geyser 4/9/14 3 um filter (SPAdes) (version 2) | ecosystem: Environmental > Aquatic > Deep subsurface >... | reverse complement strand
ATCCTGTGGGTAAATGTAGCATGTTTTAGAGGGTTAGTATATTCTAAAATAGCTAAATCCACAGGATTTTGATTAAAAAATAGTAAAGTCAAACTTATAGCTTATAAAAAATTGTAATTAAAAATAATCTTATCTTCTGCCGTTGTTGGTGGCCCTACCAACAATACTACATAAACCAAAAAAACACTATTATTTCTCCTTCTTTTTTTTTAGTTTTGATTATCTGTTCTCAAATTTTCTTAACTAGATTATTTTCTACTATATTTTAGACTATTTTTGAGAAAAATCGATTTTTGTCTGTATCAAAACCTATGAAACGTATTCTTATTTCATTATCTGATTCTGAAAAAGAACAAAAGGAAGAAAAATTATTGCAATGGCTCAAAGAGGAAGAAATTCGAATTGAAGCTCTAGATAGTTACGTCCAAACAGAAGTAAACGAACAACTTAGAAAAAAAGAACAAGAAACAAAAGAGCAATTACGAGAAGAAGTAAAGGAGGAAATTAAAGCAGAAGTAGAACAAACATTAAAATCAGAAATCACAGCCCAAACAGAAGAAAAAGTAAAAAAGACGAGTAAAAAAATGCGCTTGGTAGCAGTTGTTTCTTTAGGTGTAATTCTTATTTTGGGAGGACTTGCATTTTTTCAGATGCTAGAAACAGACCGACAAAAAGAACTTTTAAAAGAATCTCAACAAGAGTCGAAACTTCATAGACAAGTCGTTCAGCAGCTTCAAGATTCGATTATTGCTCGTGAAATGCGACATAAAGCAGTTAGCAATAATCAAGTTAGCAAAGATACAGTTGAATCTGAATCTGTTAATGAAAAAGAGTAAAAAGACCTATTCAATATTTGTATTTTTGTTTTCTCAAAACAGCTTTGGAAAAGCATTTAATGGTTTTTTATGAATCTATTTTGCTTACATTTCAAACTTTTGACAAAAAAAATACTTTTTGAACTATTTTTTTGCCTTTATACTTGTAGATATACAAATTCTTTCTTAGATTTGCATTCCCTTTAAAACAAAGGGTTCTCTATTGACTTAGAGAATGGGTCTATAGCTCAGTTGGTTAGAGCACCTGACTCATAATCAGGTGGTCCCAGGTTCGAGCCCTGGTGGACCCACAAAAGTCGTAACAGGCAAGTAATAGACAAATAAGAAAGCGAATTTTAAGCTAATCTTTTATAGAATCTTTTATAGATTAGGGTAAACGCACGAAACTTTTTATACTGCTTTCAGTGTATTTAAACACACTTTAACTATCAGAGTAAATTCAATTTACAAAGTTAAAAACTAGCTTGATTTGCTTTAAACGAGTACAATTTTTTTTCGTGCGTTTGCCCTATTTATAGATTAATTTGAAATTCGCTTTTTTTATGGATTATTATTTTTAAACAAAAATTATTTCACCTTCACTTCAAGTCCTCTAAGTCCCATGTCAACGACTTGTTCTGTAACTTGATTACCTACATGAATATCCCATTTTCCATTTGAGTTGGTATCCTTCCATTCAAAACTATCCTTGATAGAAAAAGAAAGAACAACTGTAATATCTTCAGTTTCTTTTCCTGTAATGGTCAAAGGACTTTCGAAAGAACCTGTAATCACACACGAACCAGCAGGAACAGGCGAAGTAGAAGCCAAAGGATTGACAACCGTAGTGCCAGCCGACTGCCCTATACTCACATCGTTTGCAGTATAATTGTATTGAGGAATTGAAATTATAGTTTCGAAAGCCCAAAAACCTTGTTTTTTGTCATCATTAACCGAAACCATTTGTTCTTTAACTGTAAAATCTCCAATTCTTGTATTGTAGCCAATAAAACTTGCAATCGTTCCTTGTTGATTTGGTAAGTCTAAAGTTTCATTCAAAACAGGGATATTATTCAAATCATAATTGACAGAGAAATTTTGATATGTCACCGAAGCACGCACCCACTCATAATTTCCTGCTGCAATATCCTTTATAGGAACTTCCAAAAATACCGTTCCTTCTGGACTTACAATTGCTTTTGAGAAATCAATGGCTGAATTAAATCCATTTTTAGTCGAACTTACTTCTTCATTCATATACAAAACTTCGCCCTCCCCAAGCTGTGTAAATGCCGAAGGAGCAAACTCAATATAATGAACACTCATCGAATTGAAAACAGGCGTTTGTGCTGCATTTCCTGCTGCTATTCCGACAGGTTGTGCTAAATTATTAAGGCGTTGCTGATTGGGGTCAAACTTAAACTCAAAACGCACTTTTGCTGCGCTTTCTGACGGATTCAAACCCTCTTTCTTGTCTTCACACGATGAAAAAGTTAAAAAACCTCCTAAAAATAGAAAAGCAATTAATTGATTTTTTGATAGAAACTTCATAAGTAGGACTTTCGCAATTTTAAAAAATAACTGAATTTTATTTTTCAAAAACGGTATTTATGTAGGGACAATGCATGCATTGTCCCTACTAGAATGAAAATAACAGAATAAAATTTCGTTCCATAAACAATTTGCGAAAGTCCTAATAAGATTTAAAATAGATTTTGTAGGAATAGTTAATTTTACTTACTACTGTACCCTGCTATTTTTTGTAGGATAGGATACTTAAGGATTGGTAGGATTAATAAAATTAATAGAATTTAAAATACAGATTAATACAAAATACTATTTGAATAAGTCAATTTGAAAGAGATTTATTTCTAAAAAAATGTATTTTAGCTTCGCTGACTTTACAATTCATTCTCGGTGTTCCTCTGTGAACTCTGTGTTTAAAAATAGTGGGGTACAGTATTTACTTACCTAAATAAATGCAAATTTATGACCTAATTTTATTTTTTATTGAAATTTATTTATCGTAATATTGCAATAATTAAAATTATCTAAAAATCAAATACAGTAACTAATGAATAATTTTGAACGTTATTTGACACTTTGGGTCAGCCTTTGTATTGTTGTGGGTGTACTTTTAGGAAAATTTTTTGGTGATGATATTTCTGTTATCAGCAATCTGACTATTGCCACGATTAATATTCCTGTTGCAATTTTGGTTTGGCTCATGATTTACCCAATGATGGTGCAGATAGATTTTAGCTCACTTAAAGATGTAAAGAAAAATGCAAAAGGTTTGTGGCTTACGCTTATCATCAACTGGCTTGTAAAGCCTTTTACTATGGCATTTTTTGCTTGGATATTTTTTGATTATCTCTACCAAGCCTACATTACACCAAAAGAAGCTGCTGAATATTTTGCTGGTGCTGTGCTTTTGGGAGCTGCTCCGTGTACGGCTATGGTTTTTGTTTGGTCGTACCTTACTCGTGGCGATGCAAATTATACACTTGTGCAGGTTTCGGTCAATGATTTGGTTTTGCTCGTTTTATTTATTCCTATTGTTCGTTTTTTATTAGGGATTAATGATATAAAAATTCCTTACGATGTCTTGATTACTTCTGTGCTTGTTTTTGTGGTTGTTCCTTTGAGTGCTGGTTATCTTTCCAATCGATATTTTATCAAAAAGAAAGGAATAGAATGGTTTAAAGATGTTTTTTTAGCCAAATTAAAACCTGTTTCGGTGGTGGCTTTGCTGGCTACACTTATTCTATTATTTGCTTTTCAAGGAGAAAAAATCATCGAAAATCCATTCGCTATTTTTCTGATTGCCATTCCTTTGACGATACAGACTTATTTTATATTTTTTCTGTCTTGGAATTTGGGCAAATGGATAAAATTACCCTTTTCTATTTGTGCGCCTTCTGCAATGATTGGAGCGAGTAATTTTTTCGAACTTTCGGTAGCCATAGCCATTTCTATTTTTGGTTTGGATTCTGGAGCATCTTTGGCTACCGTTGTGGGAGTATTGATAGAAGTTCCGATTATGCTTTCTTTGGTTTATTTGGCTAATAAATGGAGTTATTCTTAAAAAATTATACTAAAAAAAATAAAATTTGAATTTTATACTTAATTTTTAATATATTACAATACAGTTTTTGTAGCAATTACTTCTATTTTATTCTCTGTGTAAGTATAATTTTAATACATTTTTATATAGTTTTTGGCTTGATAAAGGCTATTTTTACCTAAACCAAGCCAATATAACCTATAGTTTTCTATTTTATAATTTCAAAATGCCTTTCAGTGGCAAAGTCTTCCCACACGACTTTTTCATTAAACCAAACTTTTTTACAAATTTCAGAGTTTGAAGTTCTTTCTATTTTACACTTGATAGTATCAGTATCTATATTATTCCATTTAATATAAGTTACTGGATATTCAGCGTTTTTGTCTGTGTTAAGGTGAATTGCAATTCTATGCTCATTTTCTACTTGATGAATAAAGAAACCTTTTGAAAAAGTCAAGTTAGGTTTATTGAATTCAATTTGTTCTCCGTCTATTTCATATATTATTTTGATATTATTTTCATCTAATGAATTAGGAGTAGAAGGGTTAAGTAAGTTAGAACCTGTACTATCCTTAACAGAGATTTCTAGGGCAGTATCTACTATAAATTGTTCATTATCATCATTACAAGATGACAAAAATATACATAATATGATAACAATTAAATATTTCATGATTTTTTGAGATTTAATGGGTTTAAAGATTGATTTTTCAACTCTAAATTTAAGGTTTGATGTTATATACCATTCCAGTTTTATAGTTGAATGTCAAATTTCCTGGATTAAAATTATTAAAACTATACCATCCATTGTGTGTACCATTATTCCACCCCCAATTCATATTATACTTCAACATAGAACCCCAACAAGGATCTGTGTAACTAAGGTAACCATCAGAGACCCAAGCATGACCATCATCATAGTTTCCAAATATCCACCAACCTGTATTTTTCCTTCCTTTTAAAATAACAGGACGGCTTCTATCAAGTTCATTTTTTACTGTTTGATAATTATAATCTGCATAGGATGCTGTACTATATCCAAAGTCATTTCTAAAAGATGAAGCTACTTCATTTTCAGTATTAGCTCCAGAACCATTGCAGGTATAATCCATATCAACTGCATTTCCAATATCACTCATTAAGATTGCTGTTGAGTTTGTACCTGATGTATTAGGCATAGCTGTCCAATTATAGTTATTAGGAAACGCATAATACCTCATAACTTGAGCCATTGCAGTTGCCACACAACCTGTCCAAGCACGACCACAAGGACCACAAGACATAGATGGAGTTTGAGAGTTATATCCACATCCTTGTCCCCAAGTTGTTTGTAATAGAGGACCTTTTTGTATTGTCTGAGCATCACAACTCGGATCTTCAATAGGAAGCCTATAGGTAACAACATCAGCATCTCCTGTTAATAAATTTTCCCATGCTATCTTGTTTTCATTACTTATTGGTGTCTTCGTTTCTCTGATTTTTTCCATGTTTACTTTGCTAACATATAACCAATTTACTAATCCAGAAGGATAAAGTTCTTGATTTAAATCAAACGAATTTGTTTCTGAAAATGCTAATATAGGCTCTGATCTTTTATCACCAGCCAAAATAACAAATCCACCTGCTTTATAATTTATTATGAAATAAGCAGTCTGATTATTCTTATCTGGAACTTCAAAAATGCTCTCTACATCTTTTTTATTGAACTTTTTGACTGTAGTTTTAGAATAAGGAGTGGTAGGATTGCTTAAATTTTCATTAAAGAGTAAATTTTTGGCAATTAACTCAGCAGAATTTTTAGAAACTAAATTATTTTCTTGAAGTAAATCTTGTTTTATGTCAAGACTTTCATCTTGCTTGTTACAAGAAAATAATAATAATCCTAATAAAAATAGCATCAAAGACATTTTAGTCTTTTTTAAATTTTTCATTTTTTTATATAAATTCAAAGTTGAAATAAATACTTGTCTAAGTTTTAATTCTACACAAGCAAATATAGAATCACGTTTTTGTTTAATATCAAATCACGTTTTTATGCAATAATCAAACAAACGTAATGTTTTCTTTTTAGTTTTACAAGCATACAAGCTGGTTTAAATAAATTTAACTATTTGAATAGTTAAATTTATTTTCTTTGATAAATTATATTTATATTCAATTTTTAATTGCCCATTGATAATCAATACTTTACCTTGGTAGAATTAAGAAGACGATTTTTAATTTATTTGAAAAACAATATTTATTAACTAACCTTCTCCAAAAATTAATTTACTAATTAGCTCTATTCTTTTAAAAAAATCCAAAAAACCACGCCTCAAATTTGCATTTCTAATTTATTTATCGTAATATTGCGATATAAAAATCAATAGAAAGTCATAAAGAATCAATTTTATTTCAAAAATTTATTTTAACAAATGGGAGTTACCAAATCTGATATTTTTACTGAAAAGCAAAACCACCTTGCAGACCTTGCAAAAGTGTTAGGACATCCTGCACGAATAGCTATTTTGCAGCATTTGATAAAAGTCAATGCCTGTATTGGTGGCGATTTGGTAAATGAAATTGGACTGGCACAACCTACCATTTCGCAGCATCTAAAGGAACTCAAACGAGTAGGAATCATACAAGGAACTATCGAAGGAACAAGTGTTTGCTATTGTATTGATCCAAAAAATTGGGCAGCCATACAAACACTTTTCAAGACTTTTTTTGATGATTTTAAACCCATTAATCAAACTGATTTGTGCTGTTAAATGTAGTGTAGGCTTTAGCCTGCGTTACTGTACCCTACTATTTTTTTATAGGGGAGGATGGGTTAAGGATTCGTAGGATTAATAGGATTTAAAATACAGATAAATACAAAATATTATCAAAATAATTTAATTCATAATTTAAAAAAATCCGTGTTTCATCTGTCTAATCAGTAAAATCTGTGTTCTATAAAAAAGTAGAGTACAGTAAGCCTGCGTTTAATGCTATATATTTTTTTACTATTAATTAATCGTTAAATTGCAATAAACAAATGAAAACTCAAAATTCAATATTAGAAAATCAAAACGAACAAGAAATTAAAAATATGGTTCGTGAGCGTTATGAAAAAGTAGCTCTACAAGACAAAGCTCTCAATGCTTCTTCGTGTTGTGGAACGACCGACGGCTCAAAAGAAATTTATAATGTTATGTCGGAAGAATATGATAATCTGAATGGTTATAATTCTGATGCAGATTTGGGGCTAGGTTGTGGACTTCCAACACAGTTTGCTCAAATCAAAAAAGGCGATACCGTTCTTGATTTGGGTTCGGGCGCAGGAAATGATTGTTTTGTGGCAAGACACGAAACAGGCGAAACAGGAAAAGTAATTGGAATAGATTTTTCTGAAAACATGCTCAAAAAAGCTCGTCAGAATGCTGATAATCTAGGGTACAATAATGTAGAATTCAGAGAAGGCGATATCGAAAATATGCCTGTTTCTGATAATTCGGTAGATGTAATTGTGAGTAATTGTGTTCTGAATCTTGTACCGAATAAAAAAGCTGTGTTTACAGAAATGTATAGAGTTTTGAAAGACAACGGACATTTTAGTATTTCGGATATTGTGCTTTTGGGAGAGCTTCCAGAGGCTTTACAAAAAGATGCCGAAATGTATGCAGGTTGTGTTTCTGGTGCAATTCAGAAAGAGGATTATTTAGGTTTTATCAAAGAAGTTGGTTTTGAGAATATTGTCTTACAAAAAGAAAAAGCCATTTTTATTCCTACTGATATTCTTCAAAAGTATCTTTCTAAAAGTGAAATAGAAGAATTTAGAAATGGCAAAACAGGAATTTTTAGTAGTACTGTTTTTGCTCAGAAAAATCCTTCTTCTACACCTAAAAAAGTAATTGTTCAGAAAGAAGAAACAATTTGTACCCCTGGTGGTCGCTGTTGTTAATTTTTTTTACCCATAACTAAAGTTAAGGGTTTCGTTTTCAAAGTTTTAAATATTTATTTTAATCACTTTTCATTAAACCTTACAAAAATGAAAACTTCAAATTTATTTGTGCTACTCTTTCTATTCTTTTCTCTATTTTTTAGTTTTTCGTCTTTCAAATCTTCTTCTGAAATGAAAAAAAGTAAATTATACCCAAAACTTCAAAGTTATGCAGAACAATTAGCAACTAATTTTGAAACGATTGATACAGAACGTAAAACAAAATTACAAGAAATCGGAAACTACATTATCGAACAAAAAAAATCGTCAAAAAATGTAGATGTAACCGTCATTTGTACTCATAATTCACGTAGAAGTCATTTTGGACAAGTTTGGTTACAAGTCGCTGCTTATTATTATGGAATTGAAGGAATCAATACATTTTCAGGAGGTACAGAAGCAACAGCTTTTAATCCTAGAGCCGTCGCAGCCCTAGAACGAGCTGGTGTAAAAATAGAAAAAACAACAGCAAAAAAAAGCGATACAAATCCTGTTTATTCCTCCTCAATAGGAACAAAATTTCCCAAAACCCTCATGTTTTCTAAAAAATATACACACCAACAAAACCCTCAAAAAGAGTTTGCAGCTATTATGGTTTGTGGTCATGCCGATGCAAATTGTCCTTTGGTAATGGGTGCAGAGGCTCGTTTTGCTATTCCGTTTGAAGACCCAAAAATTTCAGATGGTACGCCTAGCGAATCTCAAACTTATGATGAAAGATGCAAACAAATAGGAACAGAATTTTTCTTTGTGATGGATTATGTAAAAACAGAATTGAGTAAAAAGTAATATTTTATTTTAAATTTGTATTTTTACAAAAGCATTTTGTTTTTTAAGAAGCAAAATGCTTTTTTTATGAAATTGTATTTCTTATTAGAATTTATTTCAAATCATGCAGCTAACCACAAACAGAACGGAATTAAACCTCATCCAAAAAAAAGATTTTAAAGAAGTAATTGATTCTTTCAGAGAAAAAGATGCCGTAAAATATATTAAACACCTTCAAAATCTAACAGATGAAGAGTACACAGATTTTTTAGAAAAAAATGTGAACTTTCTCACAAGCAAGAATTATTTTATTGGGTTGTTAGAGAAAAAGAAACTCAAAACTATATCGGAACAATGGGAGTAATGCCTTATTTGGGTTCTGATTCAGTTTTTCATATTGGTTTCCGAATTTCAAATGATTTTCAAGGAAAAGGATTGGCTACCGAACTAGGTAAAACAGTTATTGATTTTGTCAAAAATGACTTGAAACATCAACAAATTTTTGGACTTATTATGGAAGGAAATATAGCTTCACAGACTTTACTCAAAAAGTTGGGTTTTGAGTTTGAGGGAAGTCATTTTAATACAGATTATCAAATTCAATTAGAAACATATCGCTTAGACTTTTGAGGAGAATTAAAAAGCTACCAGCAGGAACATTAATAATAACTTAAATTTCCCATGTCCTAATTCCCATTTCCCCTTATTTCACTCTAAAACCCATTTTCTGCATATCTTCCCAAAAACTAGGATATGATTTTTGTACTACTTCTGGGCTATCAATCGTAATTGGAAAAAGTAAAGCTAATGGCGCAAAAGCCATCGCCATACGATGGTCGTGATAGGTTTGTAAAGGTTCGGTAGGCGCATGAAGCTCACAAACAGGAATATGAAGTGCATTATCGTTGATAATTTCTATTTCTGCACCAAACTTGGCGAGTTCAATTTTGAGAGCTGTAAGTCGGTCTGTTTCTTTTATTTTAAGACTGTGCAACCCTGTCATGTGCGCTTCTACGCCTAACGCTGCACACAAAACAGCCATCGTTTGTGCCAAATCTGGACAAGGTGTAAAATCATATTTGAAAGGAGAACGCCTAGAAGAAGTTTTTTGCAAACGAACGCCATCTTTTTCATAATACGTTCTGATTCCTAATCCTTTCATCATCTTGACGATTCTGTTATCTCCTTGCCAAGATTTTTCTCTAAGTCCTCTCAAAAATAATTCAGATTTACTACAAATAGCAGCCATACTGTACCAATAACTTGCAGCCGACCAATCGGATTCTATTTTATACTGATTTGCGCTATATTGTTGATGAGGAATAATAATTCTGTTTTCTGTCCAAGAATGCAAAATACCAAAATATTGCATGAGTTCTAAGGTCATTTTGATATAAGGCTCAGACGAAACAGGAGGAATAATTTCTAATAAAATCCCTTTTGGCAAAAGAGGTGCAATCATCAAAACAGCCGAAATATACTGACTACTGATATTTCCTTGAATAGAAATACTTTGTTTTTGAGCTTCAGGACTAAAACCATGTATAAAAAGAGGAGGAAAACCATCTTCTTTTTGATATGTAATTTGCGCTCCTAATTCACGAAGAGCCAAAACCAATTCTTTTATCGGTCGCTGGTGCATTCTATCCGTTCCCTTCAAAAGGGTAGGGTGGTTTTTTATTGTACAAAAAGCCGTCAAAAATCGCATTGTCGTTCCTGCATCTTTTACATCTAGGGTCAAATCTAAAGAAACATCATCAGCACTTCTTCCTTTAGCTTGGCTTCGAATGTCTTCTTCTTGTTCTTCAATATCTCTAAATTGAGCTAATAATCGTTGGAGAATTTTGGTATCTCTAGCTTCCGAAAGATTCATCAAGCTACATTTCTTTTCGCATAAGGCTTGTATAATTAAAGCACGATTACTCTCACTTTTGGAAGAAGGTAAAAATATTTCCCCCTCAAGATTGATTTTGGGCGAAGAGATATGCAAAGAAGGCGAAACTAGAAAAGGAGACGGAGAAACAGACATATAGTTTGATGATTTTTTTTATAAGCAAATCAATTTTTTTTGAGTTTGATGAGATTGTAATTCTTTTTTAAAAAGAATTTGGTTATCTGACAATTTTTGTGGGAAATCACTAGTAGGTATTTTTAAAATGTATTTTCTATTTTGTTCAAGTCTGTACCGAAGGTCTGACTTGAACAAAATAAGCATTTTTACTTGTTTCAGTGCTTATTTCAACTTGGTCAGACCTTCGGTACAGACCAAGTTAAAATTAGGTGTTACCAAAAATAAAATTATCACAAAAATTGTCAGATAACCAAGAATTTAAGAGTTTACTGTAAAAAATAATTCTCTTTTATACGAATACGAATTACAAAATCGTTTTTAATGGTTTGGTTAGGATTGTTTTTTTAATTCTATACAAATAAAGTTCCTAAATTTTAGAGAAACAAGAAGTCTTATTTTTTTTACTAAATTTTGGTAGAAAATTAATGATTTACTTTTTTTATTTTCAAACAAAATTCAACTTCTGTTTTAAGCCTTTTTCAAACAACTTGGCTCGTTTTGTGTTTTACACTAACATGAATTTAATAAAACAAATGGTTACTTTTTCGTTGTCATTAATTTAAAATCATCACTTTTTTAAACTATTTTTTTTACCCTCATTTTTATATTATTATGAAAAATATTCAATCAAAACTCAAATCTCTTTTAGTTTATACCCTTATTTTATCTATTTCTTCACTTGGTTTGTCTTCTTGTAAATCTTGGAGTCAAGCAGGAAAAGGTGCAGCTATTGGTGGTGCAGCAGGGGGGATTTTGGGAGGAGTAGCCTCCAAGAAAAATCCAGCAGCAGGTGTAATTATTGGTGCAGCCGTAGGTGGCGCAGCAGGGGCAGCCATTGGCGCATATATGGACAAACAAGCAAAAGATATTGAAAAAGAAGTAGATGGAGCAAAAGTAGAACGTGTAGAAGAAGGAATTGATGTTACTTTTGATTCAGGTATTTTATTTGGTTTTGATAAATCAGATTTGAATCCAAATGCAAAACAAAATATTGCAAAATTAGCTAGAATTTTGAATGAATACCCAGATACACGCCTAACCATTCAAGGACATACAGATAGCAAAGGCGACGAGAACTACAATAGAAAGCTTTCTGTCCGAAGAGCCAATGCAGTAAGAGATTATTTAGTAGCAAATGGCGTACAAGGAGGAAGGTTAAATACCGTTGCGTATGGAGAAACTGCTCCTATTGCAACGAATGAAACCGAAGCAGGAAGAGCGCAAAACCGTCGTGTTGAGGTAGTGATTGTAGCTAATGACGAACTGAAACGCAAAGCCGAAAAAGGAGAAATTAAAAACTAATTTTCACTTCTTCATTAAAAGGACTAAAATCCATTCTATCAAACATTATATTGATTGAATGAGGTGCATAACAAATTAGCTACGCTGCTCTTTGGGTGTCGCTTAGTCAATTTGTATTACGTAGGGAAAAGGCTTGCCTTTTCCTAAACTAGCTGTTTGTATCAAAAAAAATACTTATGGAAGGAAAAGGCTTGCCTTTTCCCTACAA
>Ga0210044_10009071_pt1 | contig 12210 bp, 15 predicted proteins | sample CryGey13umfilter_2_FD_183959 | JGI IMG/M metagenome (GOLD analysis project Ga0210044, IMG submission 183959) | Groundwater microbial communities from aquifer in Utah, USA - Crystal Geyser 4/9/14 3 um filter (SPAdes) (version 2) | ecosystem: Environmental > Aquatic > Deep subsurface >... | reverse complement strand
CTTTACTGGCATACCATCCGTCATCTTCGACCTCGCCAGATTTATCATCAAATTCGTCGTAACCTTCTTCCGCTCAAATTGGTTACAGCCCTTGGTGATAAACCAGATCCACAGAAGTTTGATCTCATTCCCTGGATAGGAAGACAGAAAAGTTTTTTGGGGAATGGGCGATTTTCATTCTTGAACAAGGAATACGATCTCGGCTGGCCAATAAACTGGGAAACTTCTGGTTGTTCGCATCTCTGGCAATATAATCTCCACTATTTTAATTATCTGCATCAAGCAGACATTGACCGGTCAGAAGGTCTCGCCCTAATCCGAAGTTGGATTGAGGGACATCCGGTTCAAAATGGGGGAGTAGGTTGGGAGCCTTATCCTGTTTCGCTGCGCATCGTGAACTGGATCAAATTTCTCTCGGGGGATGTCTCTCCGCCAGACGATATCATAAATAGCCTTCTATCGCAGGCGATCAACCTCGAAAATATGGTTGAATACCATCTTCTGGGGAATCATCTCTGGGCAAATGCTAAAACTCTCTGCTTCGCTGGCGCCTTTTTGGGGAAAGAATCGCTTGAACGGTTGGGGCGGAAAATTGTTTTGCAAGAACTAAGTGCGCAGTTTCTCCCTGATGGAGGTCACTTTGAACTCTCTCCTATGTATCATTCCATTCTTTTGGAAGACATACTTGACCTCAGCAACCTTTACCAAGCGATTAGCAAGCCCTCCAATGTTGAGATTCTTTCACCTCTGCAAAAGGCAGCAGAAAAAGCCATGGCATGGCTTGCAGGGATGGTTGACGAGGAAGGGAAAATCCCTCTCCTCAATGATTCCGTTTATGGTGTGGCATCTTCCTGGGCGGAGTTGCGATCCTACGCAGAAAGACTTGGAGTAAACCCCTGCTTCGACTGCATTTCTGAGGTTGAAATGGGAGGATGGTTAAAGCGAAACTACTCAGGCTATTGGGTTGTTAGGAAGGAACCTCTTCGTTTGATATTTGACACCGCTCCACTTGGCCCTGATTATCTCCCCGGCCATGGGCACTGCGACATGCTTGCTGTGCTTCTCGATTTTGAAGGACAAAATATTTTACCTGACACTGGTGTATTCGAGTATGAAGAAGGAGAGAACCGGAGATACGTCCGGGGGACTTCAGCGCACAACACAGTGGTTCTTGATGATCTCGAACAGGCCGAGTTGTGGAAGAGTTTTCGTGTTGGCCGAAGGGGCCATCCCCAAGGGTTTAAAGCAGAGGGGCAAGACTTACAGTGCAGCCATAACGGGTTTTCAATCTGGCAAAAAGGATTGTTTCATGAGAGAACAGTTTCACTGATGGATAATGGAGTTGAGCTCAAAGATCATGTAAAGGGACCTGGAACCCACAATTTTAAGGCCTTTTTTCACTTTGCGCCCGGGGTTCATATCAAAGAGGAGGCAGGAGGTTACCGGGTGAACAGGCGTCTGTTCTTAGAACCCTGGGGCGCTGAAACCCAGTTGAAAGAGAGCCAGTACTATCCTGAATTCGGCGTCATTCAAGATAGACCGTGTCTGGTCCTGAGCGGTAGGTTTTCTGGCAGCGCCGTTTTTGGATTGAGATGCACATACTCTTCCTGAGTCATTATTTCCCACCGGAAGTTAATGCTCCAGCTTCCAGAACTTATGAACATGCCTAACGCTGGGCAGGGGAGCCTGATATTCAGGTCACAGTAATTACCAATCATCCTAATCATCCCAATGGTGTGCTCTATCGAGGATATAAAAACAGATGGGTGACTCGAGAAGAAAAAGATGGAATAAATGTATGCCGTGTAAAAACGTTTCTTGCGCCCAATGCTGGATTTCTACGCCGAACACTGAACTATCTCTTTTTTATGGCTGCCTCAGTCATTGCGGCCACGAGATTGCTTAAACCAGACGTAGTAGTCGCTACCTCTCCACAATTTTTTTGCGCTGTAGCTGGATATGTAGTGAGTCGAATAAAACGAGCTCCCTTTATCTTTGAGTTGCGAGATATTTGGCCCGAGTCGATCGTGACAGTGGGAGCCATGCGTCCGAGTATGCCAATACGTCTGTTAGAAAAGCTGGAGCTTTTTCTCTATCGAAAATCTGTTCGGGTGGTGGCGCTTACCGGTGCCTTTAAAGAAAACCTGGTCAGCAGAGGCATTCCTTCTTCGAAGATTGATGTCATTAAGAATGGAGTCGATCTCTCTTTCTTCTCACCTCAACCTGGTTCGCCAGAAATATTGAGGGAGCTCGGGGCCGAAGGTAGATTTATCGCATCGTATATCGGGACCGTAGGCATGGCGCATGCCATTGATAGGATAGTTGAAGTGGCTGACCGATTACGAAACAATCCTGGGATTTTTTTCGTGATTGTAGGAGATGGGGCTGAGAGGAGAAGGATCCTGAATTTGGTTGTAAACAAAGGACTTCATAATATTAAAGTCCTAAACGGTGTTTCGAAAGATCAGGTTCGCGACTATTACGCCCTCACGGATCTTTACCTGGTAACATTGAAAAATACAAAACTATTTCGGACTGTTATTCCTTCAAAAATTTTTGAGGCCATGGCTATGGCGCGTCCTATTTTATGTGCTGTGGACGGGGAATGTCGAAAGATTATTGAAGATGCTAAAAGTGGTATTTATGTAGAGCCGGAAAATGTGGACCAAATGGCGGAAACGATTTTGCAGCTCTGGTCGAAAAAGGACGTTCTTGAAAAGATGGGAAAGAATGGTCGGGTTTTTGTTGAGCGATATTTTAATCGTGATGATTTGGCTCGGGCGTACCTTGGATTATTAAGAGAAGTTATTAGGATTGGTAATTAGGATGCAAAAAAATAAAATTCGCAAGATGATTTTAGTAGCTGGGGCGAGGCCAAATTTCATGAAGATCGCCCCAATTGTCCGGGCTATTCACCAAAGAAATTCATCCTGCCTGTCCCGTAGCGAAAGCGTACGGGGTGAAATGCGAAGCTTATTTCACCGGGACCAAAGAAACCAGAGAAACTCAATAAACTATAAACTCGTTCACACTGGCCAGCATTACGATTATGAAATGTCTCAGGCATTTTTGGATGACCTTGAGATTAATCGACCCGAGTATTTTCTTGGAGTAGGTTCCGAGAGTCATGCTGTTCAGACGGCAAAAATCATGACGGCCTTTGAGGAGGTTTGTTTAAAGGAGCAACCGGATATTGTTGTAGTGGTTGGTGATGTTAATTCAACCATGGCTTGTGCAATTGTGGCCGCTAAATTGTGCATTCCAGTGGCTCATGTAGAAGCAGGCCTTCGGAGTCGGGACCTTACCATGCCTGAAGAGATCAACCGGATTCTCACAGATACTATTTCAGACTACTTGTTTACAAGCTGTGAGGATGCAAATAAGAATTTAAAGAATGAAGGTATCTCAAAAGAAAAAGTTTATTTTGTGGGAAACGTCATGATTGATACGCTCCTCCGATTTAAGGCAAAAGCAGAGAAATCAGGGAGGATAAAAATCGCTGAAAAGGATTATGCTCTTTTAACCCTTCATAGGCCGAACAATGTGGATGACAGAAAGAATTTTAAAAATATTCTTGTGGCGTTAAGAGAGGTTTCAAAGAGAACCCCGATTCTGTTTCCCGCTCACCCGAGGACACAAAAACAGATCAAAGCCTTCGGTTATGAAAAATATTTCAATCTCTTGGAGTTGCACTCAAAGAACCCTATTAACCCAAAAAACTCAATAAACCTATCAGGCCCTCTTTCCTATCTTGAGTTCTTGAATCTCATGGCAAACTCTAAACTGGTATACACCGATTCCGGAGGAATTCAAGAAGAGACGACGATTTTAGGCATCCCATGTCTGACTCTGCGCGAAAATACGGAGAGACCTATTACGATAACAGAAGGTACGAATACCTTAGTGGGGAGCGATCGAGAAAAGATTTTAAAAGAAAGTTACAGGATTCTTAACGGAAACGGCAAGAAGGGCAAAATTCCGAAACTCTGGGATGGTAAAGCTTCTGAAAGAATCGTCAATATTCTTCTTGGGCGTCCGTATGAGCCATTCAGCCCTGAGCTTAATTCAAAGGATAAGGTATAGCTCAAAGCTTCTGACCTCCCTGACTACATTTTTTAGTTAAGTTTCTCTTATTACCAAACAAAAAGCCGAATATTTGATTGGAAACAATTGCGGGTTCCAACTTTCTCTCAAGCCTTTCTCATTTTGTTAGGAAAGTGCAAACGATCATTGAGCAAATCAGTGACAGGGGGCAATAGGAGAAGGTCTTATTTTTACGGTTGACAAAAATAAATTATTGGGTTATATTTTGGTATGAAAATAGTTATACCGAAGGAGGCAGTTAGATGGGCAAAGCCGTTAAGTTCGCCGTAAGTATTTCGGGTAGTGAATTTAAAGAATTAGAGGTTTTGAGGAAGAAGAAGGGTCTTTCCAGGAGTGAATTCATTCGAGAGACCATTCGGCTTTGGAAGGAAGAAAAGGAAAAGAAAAGGCTTGTGAGGGTTTATGAGGACGGATATAAAAGGGTTCCGGAAAATCTTGCAAACATAGAGGCCTGGGAAAAAGCTTCCCTCAGTTCATTGTCTCGTGAGGAATGGTAATGCGAAGGGGTGAAGTATGGTGGGCCGAGTTGCCCTTACCCATTGGCAGGCGCCCGGTGGTACTTCTTTCCCGTGATGAGGCTTATGCGGTAAGAAATGCTGTCACCGTGGCTGAAGTCACTACGACCATCAGAGGTATTCCGGTGGAGGTTGAACTCGGTCCCGAGGATGGGCTTCCTAAGAAATGTGTAGTAAATTTAGATACCATCGTTACGATACGAAAGGATTTATTAATCGAAAGATTAGCCATTCTTCGAGATGAGAAGATAGAACAGATCAATTCAGCCATAAAATTTACTCTTTCCATTCGCTAATTCTTAATGGGAATTAGGGACACTTCCCATATTTCTGACCTATGGGGTTCTTGGAGGAAACCTGAGGGAGGAAGAATCCAGAAACTCTGGGATGGCAAAGCCTCCGAAAGAATCGTCAATATTCTTCTTGGCCGTCCGTATGAGCCTTTCAAACCCGAGAGGTGAAAGCTCAAAGCTCCCCCCTAACTGAAAAATTCAGTCAAGTTCTCAATCCAACTAAACAAACTATCTTGAAAATTACCATTTACCCTGGCAAATTTCAAGGATTTATCTGGGTTTCTATGGCTTATTTAGTCTATCACTGATTCGGTTTGGTTTTGAATACTTCCCTCAATGAAAACGAACCGGTTGTTTGTACCCCTCAGGAAGCCCTGGATTGTTTTTTAAGAACTAAAATGGATGTTCTGGTTCTTGGGAATTCTTTTGTCAGTCGTGGGAAGTAAAACATCCTATGGGAAAGATATCGTGTATCGAATAGAGTCCAAGTGTTATGCTACAAGCTGAGTACCAGTTTGATGGCTCTGTTAACCTCTTCCATTCGATTTTGGGGAAGGGTTCCAGTAAGAAGCGGGCGTTTCGTCTTCGAATCAAAGAAACGAGACGGGTCCAACGAACGGATCTGAAAACAGAGAAAAACAGTATCTCTTGGAAGACCTGTCTCTTGTGCTGTCACTCGAACATTTGTGGGATAATCACGAGGCACATTCCTTGCGTCAGTACCGAGGACCACCGTGACAACAAGAGGCTGTTGGTTGATGGCGTCAGCCGAGACTACAAGAACAGGTCGATATCCTGCTTGTTCTCGGCCCTTAGTGGGGCCAAGATTGACAAAATAAATCTCGCCTCGGCTAATCATTCTTCAAACCATCGGTCTCGGTCAGGAGGAATTCTTTTGAGATCGCAGTGCATTCGGCTCTGATCGCTGGATCGGCGGCCATTCGGGCCATTGCCTCCTCAAAAGCTTCTCCTTTTCGTTGGGTGGTGAACTCACGTAAGGCTACCGTCACGAGACGATTGAAGTTTCCTTTTAACTCCGGAGGGGCGAAAGTTTTCACCTCCTCCACGAGGTGCCGGGATAAAGCTACACTTCGGCGGATTGTTTGGCTTGCACCTTTGGTTTTCATATCACACCTCTTTTCACACAATTTATAATCCAAATAGGGTTACTTGTCAACTTTATTTTTTTTCGAAGAAATATCAAATATTTGGATCCTCTCAATATTAATTAAATTTGAGTCTGTTGAATGAGAATTTCCATCGTTACGGCGGTTCTGAATGGAAGGGACACGTTAGAACAGGCCATAAGGAGTATCTCAAGCCAAATTTAAAAAAACATCGAACATATTATTATCGACGGTGGTTCGACAGATGGGACTCTTGAGGTAATAAGTAGGAATAAAGAGAGAATAGCAAAGTTTATATCAGAGCCAGATAGTGGTATTTACGATGCCCTGAATAAAGGCATTAGGCTGGCTTCGGGCGATGTCATCGGATTGTTGCATGGTGATGACTTTTACGCTCATGATAAGGTTTTAGGGGCAGTTGTGGATGTTTTTGAAAAGCAAAATGTCGATAGCTGTTACGGAGACCTTTTGTATGTGGATAAAAATGACAAAAACAAGGTGATTAGATATTGGAAGTCTTCCGAATATAAGCCTGGTAAATTTAAACAAGGTTGGATGCCCCCTCACCCAACATTTTTTGTAAAGAGAGAGATATATGAGAAGTATGGCCTTTTCAACCTCAATCTCGGCTCTGCCGCCGATTATGAGTTGATGCTTAGGTTTCTTCTGAAATACAAGGTAACTACCGTCTACATCCCTCAGGTGCTTATCAAAATGCGGACGGGAGGAATAAGCAATGCCAGCTTAAAGAACCGTATCCGGGCGAACAGGATGGACCGGATGGCGTGGGAAGTGAATAGCCTCAAACCCTATCCCTGGACATTATGGATGAAACCTCTGCGAAAGATAGGACAGTATTTCCTGAGGGGATAAGGGGTGGGTTCTGACATCTGCTGAGGCCGGCAAGGCTTCAGAAAGAATCGTCGACATTCTTCTCGGCCGTCCGTATAGGCCTTTTAAGCCTGAGAGGTAAGAGTTCAAAGCTCCCGCCTGTGCTGAAACTCCGGCGGGCAGGCAAAGCTCAAGTCCTTTGAACTTCCTGACTTAATTTTTGAGTCAACTTCAACTAAATAAAAGTCAGCAATTCTCGGTGAGTTCACAAACTATTGAGATTCTTCGCGGAGTTTACCCTGAGCCGAAGGCAGAGATTCTTCACTTCGTTCAGAATGACAGGCGAAGGGCTCAGAATGACAACTGGGGACTTTCGTAATGTCATTCTGAAGAGCCTGTCCTGAGCGTAGTCGAAGGAAGCCCTAGCGACTGAAGAATCTCGCTGTATTTTCACCGAGAATTGCTGAATAAAAGTGTATTAATTTGACAATCTATTATCATCAAGATAACATAAAATATAGAGACTTATTCCATTGATCAATTTCAGGAGGTATTAAAATGCCAAAAAATATAGAGGTCGTATATGAAGGTGGGGTTTTGAAACCTTTATCTCCTTTGAAACTAAAGGAACATGAAAAGGTAAGGATTACTCTTGAGGAAGGAGAAAGCGTTGTCAAAGCCACGAGTGGTATGTTCAGTGGCCTCGATGACAACACCATCAACGAGATTGTCCTTTCTCCAGAATTTCTTCCTGAAGAGGCCTGATCATGTTTCTTTCGGATCTTGAAAAGGGGACTTCGATTTTCATCGACGCCAATATTTTTATCTATCACTTCTCCAAAGAATCCAGATTTAATCAGGCCTGTTCAAGCTTCTTAGAATATATAGAAGCAGGGTCAATGAGTGGTTTTACTTCTATATCCATTATTCAGGAAGTAATACATCGTATGATGATTATAGAAGCTCTAGCACTTCATCCTGAAATAAAAGCAAAGGATGTGGTAAAATACTTAAAAGCCCATCCAGAGGAAGTCAAAAAACTGATTAACCATCAGGGCATTCCTTCAAGGATCGGCTCTTTCAATGTGAAGATCATGTCTTTTGACATCGAAACCATAGAAAGAAGTCAGTTGATGAAAAGGCGTTATGGTTTTCTTTCCAATGATGCCCTTACCCTCCAGATTATGGAAGACTTGAACATCAAGAATCTTGCCTCCAATGACATTGACTTTGAGATGGCAGATTTCATCAATCTTTATCGCCCCTCTGAAAACATTACATTCCCAAAATGAGGAAGTTCTCATCCTTCTAAAAATCATAAAAGATATCAATTCAGGATGTGGGGAATAGCAGGATTTGTAGGTGAATTTATTCCGGGCCTGATGAACCCGGTAATCCCCTTTCAAAAGTTTTTACTCGTGCTGGGGCAAAAAGAATGTTTTCCAGATTTAGTTCTGTTGAAACAAAGGTTTATTGGCTTGTTAAAAAGAACATCCCATTCATTGGCAAATACATCCCCCGTCCTCTCGATTATGCCTTGGGGAGGCTCATGGGTTGGGCCTTATATATTATTGCGGTCAAATAGAGTTATATGTACCCTATAGCAGTGCCACTGGGACTGTGATCCTCGGGTTCTTAATTCGCTCCTTCAGAAATTAGTGTCTTCTGGGGATTTGTAGCTTAATAAAAAACCAGTCCACTCTTATTAACGATTTCATTAACCTGAACGAAACAAACAAAATAAACCAGTGAGTTTGCTAAAGAAAGGGGGTCTTTATTTCAATGGCCCAAGATAAAATATAGAGTGGTCTTAGGGGAATTTTAATTGAGAAATAATTTCATCTAAGACCCGTTCTAAGGAAGGTTTTTCGGATGCAAGGATACTCGAAGAAACATGTTTATGGGAAGGAAAGGTCGGGAGGCTTCTTGCTGCCGGATCATTGGCATTATCATAACGGAAGATGAGACGATCCCTTCGCCGATAGTTATAAGCATATTTAGTCACATAGAGTGTCGGCTCAATGATAAGAAATTCTTTAAAATCGAGTTGTGATCCGTCCGTGAAAGTGACAGCGCTTTTAATGACGCTGGCTGAGGGAGGACGCTCTTCATATGAAAAGGAGATGGCCGTTACAAAAGGCGTTGCTGCGACGAGAGCTTGGAGGGCAGCTACGTAGTCTTTTAAGGGCATATGGTTAGTTTTTCAAGGCTCTCCAGTTGCTCGCGAAGGTGCCGAATGATTTCCAGCTCACCTTCCAGTTCAAGGAGGTCCATATCCTGATCTTCTGGATGCGGAATTTCTCCGGCAAGCAGAAGGGCGGGATTTACCTTGAGTTGGGTGGCCAATTGCTGGATCCTCTCTTGGGTTTGCGCCAGGCTCTGCGATAGGATACGCTTCTGTCGCTCAATAGCATCCCTAAGAATAGGAATTACCTTTTCTGGCTCAGAGGTATTGATCTCAATTTTCTCCATAGGGTCTCCCTTTTTTTCATTATATTTCTTTTTCTTTAATAAAGTCAAGTGTATCCATTTTGTCTCAGTAAGGCCTCAGTTATGGTCGGCTGAAGTTTACCTTAACCTGTAACTCAGCCCTTTAGGGCTGCCGCCGGCCCATGAGGGCCTCCCTCCGGGGCATGAGCCCTTCCGGGGCGGAGCCTGGCCCGGAGGGAAGAATCAGGGCTTCGTCGTGAGCTCAGCCGAACGGCTAAAGCCCTAAGTTACACTCCTTTTAAGGATTTTTTACCCGTAACTGATGACTGGACTTTCGCACTTTTCAGGCTAAGGCTTTTTTGATTTCAGTAATTCAAAATTGAGCAGAGTCATCTCCTCAACAATATCCCAAAGGAATTTATAATTTTCCACATATTCCTCAGCTTCAATTCTCATCTCTTTCCTAAGATACATGATTTTCGTCTTTCTATCAATGTTGACTGAAAAGTAATATTGTGGGTGTTTCTCCCCCCGTGCACATTTGCATCGCGGATTGCCGCAGGTGCTCCCCAGCAGCACGACCGTTCCTCTCATCAGTGGACCAAGGGTAGACAGTTTTTTGTGTAATCTTCTGATCCTTCTTCGTATCTCGGATATTCTTTTCTTTTCCATGGTGTCCTCCCTGTGGTATAATGGTATGCTAATTAGCATACCATTCATCTTCAATCATGTCAAACCCTTGTTGGGAGGAAAAACCTATGGAACATTTATCCGTTCTTTTTCAGGAACTCTTGGCAAACTTCTCATGCGCTTTTGCCTCGACACCCACACGGTACTCCTTGCTTGCCATTACCCTGGGCTGGATTCTCTGTTCCGGAAAACGGACGATGACTGGCATGATTCGTGCCGCAGGGACTCACGCCACCAAGTCCCATGACGCCTATCAGGGATTCTTCTCTAAGGCACACTGGGATATGGAGACCCTCTGGCAGATTCTGGTGGGTATCCTCTGCAATCTCCTGCCAAAAGACAAACCCATTCTCTTGGTCGGCGATGATTCGCTGATCAAACACTATGGAAGGAAAATATGGGGAGCGGGACTATATCGCGATGCGGTGAGATCTTCCAAAAAATATCCTGCCTATGCCTGGGGACTCAACTGGGTCGTGCTGACGATGGTTATTGAACTGCCATTCCTCCATGGGCATCGGGTGGCCATCCCCATTATGGCCCGTCTGAATCCCAAGGCCCCCGCCTCCAAGAAAAAAGGACGGGGAAGTGCAAAGAAGTATACCACCGTCTCCCTGATGAGTGAAATGATCCACTGGATTGCTACTCGGATGCCCGACAGAAAGTTTGTCTTTTGTGGCGATGGCGCTTATGCTTCGGTTGCAAAACACCTTCCAAACAACGTTCAGTTGGTCTCACGAATACGCAAGGATGCCGCTTTATTTGCCCGTCCGGCCCCCAAAAAGACCAACAGGCCAGGACGCCCCAGAAAAAAGGGCAAAAGACTGTCATCCCCAAAAGATATCGCGCCTGCGGATAAAAAGAACTGGCTGGTGCTAAAACTCAATCTCTATGGAAAAATCGTGCGACGGCAGGTCTTTCAATTGCAGGCTCTCTGGTACGAAGTCTCCCCGGACCGCCCTGTCAATATCGTTATTGTCAGAGATCCTCAAAACGCCTGTGCCGACGAGTTCTTCTTTACCACGGACCTCACCGCTTCCCCTGCCGAAATCATCTACATCTATACCGGCAGATGGCCTATCGAGGTTGTTTTCCGTGAATCAAAGCAATATCTGGGGATACAAGACTCTCAAGCGAGAAAGCAACAGGCAGTACTGAGAACGACTCCGTTCTGCCTCTGGTTGAACTCCCTGATCAAAGTGTGGTTTATTCTGGAAAATAAAGACAAGAAGATGGTTGTGCCAAAACATGATCCGTGGTATCCATCTAAGACTACTATTTCGTTTCAAGATATGCTCAATGCATTACGGCGCACATTCTGGAGCAATCTGTTTTTCAGCATGTCGACTTCAGACGATGACTTTGAAAAATTACACCGCTATGTTATAAATTCGTTGTCAAATGTGACTTGAAAGTGCGAAAGTCCAATGATGAGTTACTTGTCTCAATGACATTTTAGATAAGAAGTTCTTAAAGGGTCCGACAAAAAGCGTTAATCTGATATGTGCGGCATAGCAGAATACATTGGCCATTTTATTCCGGGACTTGTCTCTCGGATGAATGCAATTCAGAAACACCGGGGGCCTGATGGGCCAGGCAATCCCCTTTCAAAAGTTTTTACACGTGCTGAGGCAAAAAGAATGTTTTCCAGATTTAGCGCTGTTGAAACCAGGGTCTATTGGCTTGTCAAAAAGAACATCCCATTCATCGGTAAATACATTCCCCGTCCTCTGGATTATGCCTTAGGAAGGCTCATGGGTTGGGCCTTATATATCATTGCTGTTAAATAGAATTTCATATGGCAAAGGAAAAAGAGGAAAACTAATTTTTAGCCTAAGGTTGAAGCAATATAAGCTCAAAAAAATTGACATTGTCATTAAGTCAAAGTAAGTTCAAAGCCACCTTTCAGATAGAACTTTTCATTGAAACGAAGGGTGGTTGTTGAATTTGTAATTTTATTAGGGTATATTAAAAACGGAGGTGAACGTAGATGCAAGTGATCGGGGCTTTATTTGATGGAAGTGAGATTAAACCTATCGAACCTATAAAAACGAAAAAGAAAACCGAGGTCCTTGTGATCTTCCCAGATGAGATAGAAAAATTTGCCTTAGAAGAGGCAAGAAGGCTTTTGAGGGGATCTGGGAAAGGAGAGAGGCTCACCGAAAAATTGTTAAAATCAAGGGCTGAGGATATTAAAATTGAAGGAAGATAAAGAAATCT
>Ga0210044_10009059_pt1 | contig 12222 bp, 15 predicted proteins | sample CryGey13umfilter_2_FD_183959 | JGI IMG/M metagenome (GOLD analysis project Ga0210044, IMG submission 183959) | Groundwater microbial communities from aquifer in Utah, USA - Crystal Geyser 4/9/14 3 um filter (SPAdes) (version 2) | ecosystem: Environmental > Aquatic > Deep subsurface >... | reverse complement strand
CGGTTGGCTCAAAAACTTTCGAAGCGTCAGAATGAGAAGAAGTTACCATCCTGCCATGTTTAAGGCGAGTGTGTATTTAGCATTAATCATTATTCTAATAAGATATTCCTAGTTTTGAAATGGGTTCTGAAGTGAGTGATGAAATGGAAGGATGGAAGACGTATACGAATGAAGAGTATGGGTTTAGTTTTAAGTACCCCTCAGATTGGTTTGAGTACCAAGATGAAGAACATATTAATTATGGAATTACTGCCCTTTTTAAAGTTGCAATTACTCCATTGTTTTCCCAAGGAGGTCATATGGGAAACGAACTAGCCATACTCTATGTAAAAAACACCCCTCTATCTCTCGCGGATTATGCTAAAGAACTTGCAAATATGCAGAGTGTTACTGAATTTTTTCCTGTCGAGATTGGAGGTCAACCCGCGCTTGAATATGAAGATAAATACTATAGTGAGAGTAAGTACGTGGTAAAGAATAATAATAATTATTTGCACATAATATTTCGCAATTCAACTTCAAATACTATTGACCAAATCCTCTCCACGTTTGAGTTTGTAAAGTAACTAGAACCCCATCATCTCTTCGAGCATATAGATTCGATCAGATTCAATAGAATTAAAATGACGATCGTTTGTCAAAAATATATTTGTACCACTAAGTTGAGCTGTAGCTAGTTGAATGGCATCTGGCGTGCGGAGTCCTTTTTCACGACGTAGCTGTGCCGATCGTTCTGCAATATCCCAACTTATATCCTCCACCGTGAGATACGGTGCGTGTTTGAAATACTCCTGATACAAGTATATTTTTTCTGGTTGGACTATGAGTTTTGGTGTAGACAATATTTCTATGGGTGTTATTTTAGAGGTAATGAGTTTGATTTTGCCCTGCTCTCCCAAATCGAACAGTTTTTTAACCCAAAGATAATATTTTGGATTTTTCTCAAAAAAATAGATAAAGATCATCGCATCTACTCCACACACTTTTTCTTTGACAAGAAGATTTTCAAATTCCTTTATTCCCATGAGTTTCGTTCCTTTGCAATATATGTATCAGAGTTTGACCATAAACCGCGACCAGAACCAGCAACAAGTTCTGTCCAATTTTCAGGTTTTGAAGATAATATGACAGCGACTCCTTGTGGAGTTTTCTTAAGATAAGCTATGACCTTGTCTCCTTTTTTCACTCCTAATGCACCGCGCCATGATTTAGGAATAGTGATTTGTCCTTGAGGACTGATAGCTATCTGAATAGTTGTTGACATAATTTTATTTTATCAACAAATTAAAATTTGTCAAGAATATTAATTTGTGTTATAATCCTGTCATGACAAATCAAAATGATGGAAAAGTCCCCTTTACTTCATCCAAATCAGATATTTGGAAGGCTTACAAAGAAGCCCTATCTTCTTTGGAAGACAAAAATATGACTTCGCCACAGACCTCAATCCAAGCAGTCACTAAAGCAAATACTGCCTTAAAAGGATTTCTTTCTAAACAAAAGCTACAGATAGTCAGTCAACTTGACTCTTCTTTATCTGAACTTGCAGGAGAATTCGACCGTGCCGAAGAGATGCTTGTCGAACTCAAACAGTCTGCCGTGAAAAGACGTAAGCAACTTGAGGAAGAAAGTACTCAGATACAAAAACAAAAAACGCGAGAACAAGAAGAGTACACGTATGAATTCAATAGGCGCAAACAGCGACAAGAAGCAGAACTCCATGAACAAAAAAATACTGCCGATGCTGAAATCACTCTCGGCAAGACAGAGCTCAAAAAACAGCAAGGTGAACTTGCCGATCTTCGCAAACAAGTCGAGATGTTTGATACCCGTCTCACTACTGAGGTCAAAAAAGCCAAAGAAGAGACTGAAAAAGAACTAAAAAACCAGCATGAACATGAAAAGGCTTTGAGTTCTCAAAAATATGAAAGTCAACAAATACTTCTTCAGCAAAAAATCGACTCGCTCATGGAGATAGTCAAATCCCAGCAACAAGAAGTCGGTCGGCTAAACAAGATACTGATCGATGCCAACGCCCAGGTGACAAGCATCGCCGAAAAGGCAGTAAGCCAAAAATATATTACTCAACCTTCGGCAACGGAACGAAACAGCAATGTATAAGTTCATAATTTGATATACTGTCAATATGGATAGTTCAGAATCTTCACAAACTATTGACCCCGCCTTAGCTGAGAATCCTTTACCCGAGCATAAGTCACTATCGAAAATGATATTTATTCTGGGAGGAATTATCTTCCTTGTACTCGGTCTGCTCATTGGATATTATTTTTCTCAATCATCCAAGACTGCCACCAACTCTCAAGCCACTCCTTCCCCTACTCTATCTCCTGGAGTAAGTGATGAAATGGAAGGGTGGAAGACGTATGACAAACGCTTTGCAGATGTAAAATATTTTTTCCGGTACCCAGCGGAGTATGAAATAAATGATAATGATCCAGATTCAGGATCTATTTATTTGAGTAAGATTGGGACACGCAATTACCCTATCTATCTTACCATTAACACTATATCGAATTCCGGGTGGCCTTTCACATCATATATTTCTGGGTCGAGACGAGTTTGGGTTCAGGATAACTTAGAAAAACAATATCCTAACAAAGACTTTTCTACGCTCACCTTTAAAGAAGTTGACTATGCTGATGGAAAAAGCTATTTGTTTATCTCGGGTTTTCCTGAAGACACGGGGAGAAACCGATATATTGGTATTCAAAATGAAATTCCTATTACTATCGGAGACTCCGGCCTCATGCCTGTTGAAGAGATATCTAAAATCCTATCTACGTTATCTGTCATAAAATGACGATCTAATCTCCCCGACGTAACGACGGGGCTCGAAGTGGACCTGACGGGGGTCGAACCCGTAACCTTCTGACTGCCAGCCAGACGCGCTGCCAATTGCGCCACAGGCCCATTTTCACCTCTCAATTTTACCACAAATGCATCCTATCCTATTGAAGAGGTGCAATGATTACCGTATATTTAGTTCCATGATTTTACCCGAAAATCCACAAGTTCAAGAATCCCCCTTCCAAATAGAGACTCTCGACAAGATTAGTTTTTTTAAACGAATTACAAACAGTCCCCGAATCAAAAGCATTCTCATCTCACTTTCTATCCTGACAATCGGATTCATTGGGGTTTTGGCATATCTCAATATATCGGGAAAGATTTCAATCATTTCATTTGCACGTGAATCTGCAAACTTTGTGCCATCCACCTTGAATCAGCAAAAAAAAGAAAGTGCGCTAACCCGTTTTTTGAATTCAAGAAAAAACGCAGCATCAACATCAATAAACACTCCAACACCAAAACCAACTCAAAAAATCCAGATCAACCTAAGCATTCCTGCTCCCACCGTAACTATAACTCCTACAATCTCTCCGACATTACCCATGAATCCTACTTCCTCTCCAAATCCACCAACAATGCAAATATCTTATCCAAGCGAAGGACAATATATTGAATTGACTACCTCACAAACCCTATGTATCGTAGACGTTCCAGTCGGAACAAACACACAAGGTTTGTTAAAAAGAAAGAATATCAATAATGTAGGCTGGGGCTCGTATCAGGCTCCAGATGGCACATGTTTTGATCCATACGAGGGACAAAATACATTTTCATTTCAATATAAAAACAGTAAGGGAGAAGAGTCTATCGTCTATATACGAACATTCACATTCCATAGAATCAAAAAAGTCACTATATCTTTCAGTGGACAACTGTATAGGGATGGAAATTGTAACAATACGCAAGATTCAAACGAAGGAAATGTCAACGCTACTACAACAGTGAATATATTCAAAATGCCTGAATTTTATATTTACGACACCATTTCGACAAACTCTTCCGGGTTGTTTACGTACTCCACTTCAATAGACGAAGTCGACTCTCTTTCTCTTCAAGGGGGTCCCATTTCCCCAGAAGGATATAAGAGCAATCCAAATTATTCAAGCCAGACCATAACATTCACTAAAAGTAATGCAAAAGCTCACATTGTAATTCCTCAAGTTCCGAATGAAAATATCTCTGCTTGCTCTTCAAAATGATACTCCTCGACCCAAGGGTCGAGGTATCTCGTGTCATCCCGAACTTGATTCGGGATCCAGACTGGATTCCTGCCTTCGCAGGAATGACAATCACGACGCAAGCGTCGGGGAATTAAACCCTAAAGAGAGATTAACTCTTCTCTAACCTCTAACCTCTAACCATTGGAATCTGCACAGAAATTTGCACTTTAATATATTCAATGGTATAACAATATTGTACGTACATGCAATCTGTCTTCCTCTACCCTATCAGCCTGCGCTCTCAAGGTGCCTAGGATCTATGGGGAAATAAGATTTATTGAGAAGAACGACCGATGAGAGGATCAATGGCACGTGCTTGCTGGAGATACATTTGGGAAAGTTCTGTATTTTTTTCAGCAGAGTATAGAAGATGAAGAGAATAAAGAACTTCAGGAGATTCAGGATTCGACTTGAGAAGAGAAAGAAGTGACTCGATCTGATCTTGCCTATTATTTGAGTCTTTGTAGACAGCTTCTGAATTTTGTAGAAGAACAGAATGTACTTCGGGAAAAAGATTTTCAAACTGCGGAACTTCTTTTGCTTGTGTAAGAAATTCTACAATTGCATCTTTTTTCCCGTCTGCAAGATCAAAAAAAACACGTGGCACATGTTGAGAAGCGGCAATATTTATTGCAACAAAGATTATGACAATTCCATATGAAATACCTACAACTCCATGCCAGATGGTCATAAACATTTTATCCTCAACAAAGCCTTTTTTCTGTTTCTTTTTATTTGGCATTATCATCATTATACCGAAACTACATCCATTGCGCCAAAGCAACAATGTTCAAAAATCCACCAACCGTTTGCCAAATCTTGTATACTGATTTATATGCACGTTAATCTCAACTCATACAAAAAACTATATCTTGACACAGCATCAGCAAAACTTTCTGATATGACGGCTTTGTTTGAAAAAATTGCTGAAAATCAAGATCCACAAGCAATTGCCGACTTTCATAGACTTTCACATTCAATCAAAAGTCAAAGTCTGGTAATGGGGTATACCCAACTTGGACTTGCAGGTAAAATCCTTGAAGCATTGTTTCGAGCTGTACAAAAAGATCAAATCAAACTTGATACAAATATATTTGAAATAATTAGAAAAACAATCAATGCAATGAGTCAATCTCTGATAAGAATTCAGTCCCAACAGGGAGAGCTCAATCTATCTCATGAAATCCAATCGCTTGAAGAGCATACTAAAATCAGGCTTCTTGATCCATAACATATGATTACAATTTATTTCATAGTATGAATATACTCATTGCAGAAGACGATGAATTTTTCCAAAAATTCTACAAAAACCAGCTCGAACAACACGGATATACTGTGCAAATAGCGTCAAATGGCGTTGAAGCAATGACACAAATTGCGATACAAAAACCCGACTTGTTGATACTCGACATCATTATGCCCGAAAAAGATGGATTTGAAGTCCTCGAAGACCTTTCGGCATCCGGTCAGATTAACACAATTCCTGTACTAATTTTTTCCACCTTGGGACAGGAAAAAGATATGAATCATGCCCTAGAGCTCGGAGCAAAAGGATATGTGAATAAAAGTTTTTTTGACTTTGATACACTCCTTGTAAAAATCAAGGAGGTGACTGGATTGTAATACTATAGATATTTGTCATATATACTATGCTTCTCTCGGATGAGCAGCTCACAGAGCTGCTAAAAAAAATAAACATTCTTGATGATAAAAAAATCGAAGAAATACATGAGTTCACAAAGAACTCAGGGGTAGGATTTCGTGAAGCGATCATCCAACTCAACTTCATCTCTGATGAGCAGCTTGGAATCACAATTGCAAACTACCTCAAGATCCCCTTTATCTCCCTCTCAAAAATCTCAATCCCTGAGGAGGTTTTTCATATCGTTCCCGAAAAAATAGCCCGCAAACAGAAAGCGATCGCATTTGCACGAGATGAAAGTGGTATCAAGCTTGCCATGGCAGACCCCTCAAACAGAGAAATTATTGAAATGGTTGCAAAAAAAACCCAATCAAAAGTATTTCCACATTTGGCAAGCGAGCGAGATATCATGAATACGCTCTATATTTTCAAAAAGGATATTCAAAAATCGTTTCAAAAACTTATCGAAAAATCTGAAAAAAACCTTGGACATGATTTACCAGTCTCAAAAATAGTAGACCTCATCCTTGAAACTGCTTTTTATGACAAAGTTTCAGATATTCATATCGAGCCACAAGAGGAGTACGCGCTTGCACGGTATCGTATCGATGGGATTTTGCATGACGTGTTACAATATCCGCGAGAACTCAATGATCGCATCATGACACGAATAAAAGTACTCTCGAGGCTTCGCACTGATGAACACTTGAGTCCACAGGACGGGAAAATGAGATTTGAGGTGGAAGATAGTTTCATTGATCTTCGTGTATCGATCATTCCGATCGCAGACGGTGAAAAAGCTGTACTCCGACTTCTTTCTGCAGACAATAAAAATATCACTCTCACCGACCTTGGCATGAGTGATAAAGATCTGGAGAAGGTAAGCCGCGCCTATACAAAGCCGTTTGGAATGGTTTTGTCGACCGGGCCGACTGGATCTGGAAAATCTACATCGATTTATGCAATTCTAAAAAATCTAAATACACGTGCAAAGAACATCACGACGATTGAAGATCCTGTCGAATATCGCATTCAGGGTGTGAATCAAATTCAAGTAAATCCCAAAACAAAATTAACTTTTGCAAGTGGTTTGCGTTCTATTTTAAGACAGGATCCAAACATCATTTTTGTTGGAGAAATTCGTGATTCTGAAACCGCAAGTATCGCTATAAATGCTGCTCTGACGGGTCATTTGGTTGTATCAACTCTTCACACCAATGATGCAGCCACAACACTTCCACGACTTATGGATATGAAAATTGAGCCATTTTTAGTCTCATCTACTGTAAATATCATTATTGCACAAAGACTCATACGAAAAATTTGCAGTATGTGTAAATCTGTTGTAAAGACCACGCTTGATGAGCTCATGAAAAATCTTCCAAGTGAAATGGTCAAAAAACATTTTGGAATAAAAAATAACATCAATATATATAAAGGATCTGGATGTCCGGTCTGTCACACAACTGGATATATCGGAAGGCTTGGTATTTTTGAGGTACTTGAAGTGACAAAAGAGATTCGATCACTGATATTACAAAGGGCAGATTCTGATGTGATCATCGCACAAACAAACAAAGATGGCATGTCAACCATGCTTGATGATGGCTTGGACAAAGTTGCTCAAGGTTTGACAACTATCGAAGAAGTCCTTCGCGTCACCAAAGTCGCAGGCATGTAAGACTCATTAATTTACTTAAATACGCATGAAAATTCAAAATATCTCTCTTTCATCAAAGGACAAAATCACTCTGTTTGATAATTTTGCAACAATGTTAGGTGCAGGAATCTCTATTCTTGAGGCTGTTGATTCAATGCTTGAAGACTCCAAGGGAAATCAAAAAAAACTTCTGGAAAATCTTCGCAAAGATCTCACGCAAGGCCAACAAATCTCAAGCTCTTTTGCGAGGTATCCTGGAACATTTGACAAGGTAACCCTCAATATCATTCGTGCCTCAGAAGAAGCAGGAACACTTGATGTGACCCTCAAGGATATAAAAAAACATATTCAAAAGGAGATGGAGTTCAAGGATAAAATACAATCGGCGATGATATATCCATCGCTTATCTTAGTTGTTTTCGTTGGGATCATGCTCCTCATCCTCACCTTTGTTATTCCAAAAATGGCATCGGTTTTTTCCCGAATGAAAGTCGAACTTCCTCTGGCCACACAGATCATGCTCAATGTGTCAAACTTCATTACCACATATCCCATTCAACTCATAATTGGAGTTATAGCATTCATTGCGGGATTCATATATCTTTTTCGAACAAAAAAATCGTTTATTTTGGGAATATTTTTCTCCCTTCCTATGATTTCTGGTTTAGTGAAACAGATTGATATCACGAGGTTCACGAGAAGCATGTCTTTACTACTTTCGGCAGGGATTCCTTTGACCGGAGCTCTTGAACTTTCACAGGAGGTAGTCTCAAGAAAAGATATGCGCCAACTCGTCAAGCATATTCAAACCGCAGTCATGTCTGGAAAAGACGTATCTGACGCCGTGCGAGACGCCAAAGGTTTGGTGCCGATGATCGTCATAAAGCTCATTGAGGCAGGAGAAAAAACAGGATCGCTTGATGTTGCAATGCAAAATATTTCAGAAAATATGGATTATGAAGTTCAACGTACACTTACGACTCTCACTGCACTTCTTGAGCCCATCATGCTTATTTTCATCGGAATTGCAGTAGGTGGCATGATGATTTCGATCATTTCTCCGATTTACGGACTTATTGGACAGGTGAGGAATCTTTGATGAAAAAAATGATGTACGAATAATGATTTATGATTTATGAATCACGTTGCTGACGCTTTATGGACAAAAACGGCTTTACACTCATAGAAATATCGCTGGTGATGGCTATCTCTGTCATCCTTATGACCCTCACAACCATAAGTCTCATCAGCTACCAACAAAATACATATGTTCAAACCTCAATTGAACAGCTCATGTCGGATATCAAATATCAGCAAATTAGCGCCATGAATGGCGCGACAGAAGGTGAAGTCTCTGCTCAACGTTTTGGGATACATTTTGATACAAACTCATACACTTTATTTCACGGAGATACATACAACGCGCTTGAGCCTACCAACTTCACTGTATCGCTTGACCACAACTTGAGCTTCGCTTCAGTTGAGTTTGCACAAAATGAACTATTGTTTGAAAGAGGAAGTGGTGAAATTCTCAATTTCGTCGATGGCGAAAATACCATCACTGTGCAAGATGGTGGAAATAATACACAAGTTGAGATCGCGATTAACAAACTTGGCACTATCACACAAATTCAATAATACATCCATGCGCAACAATTTCTCACACATTCAAAATGAAGTTGGACAGTCTTTGATCGAACTCCTTATCGTCATAGGACTCTTGGCAATCTTACTCCCAGCGATAACCGCTGGGCTTATCACCTCGCGGGAAGGAAAACCGCAACAAGAACGACGTATTCATGCGGCTCAACTCATGAAAGAATCACAAGAAGTCATGAGATCTATTCGCGAGGCAAGTTGGTCAAATATCGAAACAAACGGCACATATCACCCAACACAAAACGGGACAGCATGGACTCTTACTGCAGGCCCTGAGGTAATCGATGGACTGATGACAAGACAGATTGAAATCGAAGATGTACAGCGTGATGGAAATAACCAAATAGTGACTTCGAGTGGATCAGTTGATCCATCTACGAAAAAGATTACGACAACCCTTTCCTGGAATGTACCTATCATCACCTCCACATCATCGACAATGTATCTTACGCGCTACCTTGACAATACAACCTATATTCAAACTACTGAGGCTGAGTTTAACGCTGGAACATTGTCAGATGTCATTGTGACCAATACAGCGGGTGGCGAAGTGACTCTCGGCTCTGGTGGATCCGGGTCATGGTGCGCCCCTTCCCTAGCCATCACTGCGCTCGACCTTCCCAAAAGCGGAGTTGCAAATGCGGTAACTGCAATTGAAGGGGAAGCGTTTGCGGCGACTGGGGACAATGCGTCCGGAGTCGCACTCGCAGATATTACTATCTCTAATGCAAATCCACCCATCGCATCAGTACGCGGAACCTTTGATGGATATAAAACAAATGACGTGTTTGGAGAATCAAACTATGCGTATATTGCAACTGACAATAACTCGAAAGAAATTGTAATTATTGATCTCACAACATCGCCCTATGTTGAGAGTGGGTATGTGAATACTCCAGGCACCAGCGACGCTACTGGAGTATTCGTTGTCGGAAATACTGGCTATGTCACAGCAGGAAATAAATTGTACAACTTTGATCTTTCAAGCAAATCAGGAAGTCGACCATTAAGCGATGCCGATGGGGTGTACGTTTCCCTTTTTGGTACTGCGGGTGAACTGTATGTGGTGGGCAATTATGCGTATGTGACAATAGGAACGTATGCGTTGCGCGAGCTTGTAATTGTAGACGTCTCAAATCCAACAAACATGCAAGTTGTGGGCTGGGCTGATGTTAATGGAGAGGCAGGGCAAGGAGTATTTGTCAATTCCTCTGGAACAAGAGCTTATCTTGCAACGAGTTCATCAACATCAAAAGCTGAGTTTTTCATTATTGACATAGCTTCAAAGTCTGGAAGTCGCCCTATAATTTCCAGCTACGACGCCAATGGAATGAATCCGAAAGGAATTACTGTTGTTACGGGAAATAAAGCCATTTTGGTTGGTACTGGGGGCGAAGAATATCAGGTGATTAATATTGCAGTTGAAAACACTCCGTCACGATGTGGGGGAATTGAAATAGACACAGGAGTGCAAGAAATATCGTCGGTTCTCGAGGTTGATGGAGATGCGTACTCTTATATTGTCACCGGAGACGTGTCAGCAGAGTTCAAGATCATTGCGGGTGGCCCTGGTGGTACATATAGCGCGTCGGGGATTTATGAATCGTCTACATTTGATGTTGGATATTCCACCGCATTCAATCGTATTATACCGACATTCGTTAAACCAACAAATACGGATATTCAGCTGCAGGTTGCAATCGCAGACGCGCTTGTCGATAGTTGTGATGGCGTAACGTATGAGTTTGTAGGACCCGATGGAACAAGTGGAAGTTTTTATACAACAGACGATGTGATTTCATTCAATAATGATGGAATGGGCTATGAAAATCCTGCCCATTGTTTTCGATACCGCGTATATCTATCAACCAGTGACTCATCCGCAACGCCGATTTTTGAAGCATTATCAGTCAACTATTCTCCATGAAGAGATATTCTTTATTCAATATTCAACATTCCAGACACGGCTTCACCCTTATCGAACTGAGCCTGTTCATGGGTCTTTTTTCAATCGTACTTCTCGTATTGACAACTGTGTTTGGAGAGCTGATTCAAAAACAGTTGGAGATTCAAAGCACTTCTGCTGTTGAATCTGACAAAAGTTATATTCTTTCTCGCCTAGAGTACGATATTGGTCGATCTGATTCCCTCACTATTCCTGCGACTCTTGGCGAATCATCAACAGAACTTGAGCTTAGGATTGATGGAAACCCCTATATATACAGACTCGATGGGATAGTTCTAGAAATTGATAACAACGGAGAGATACTTCGATTAAATAATGTACGTACTGCAATATCAGACCTCTCATTTCAGAGTATCGGAAATATCGGCGGCATTCCCACAATAAACACGCAAATGACCATCACTAGCCTTGCTGAAGAAGCATCAAAAATTAGACAAGCTACTATTGATACAACATTTGGACTGAGGTAATAAATCTATGCAAGTAAATATTCAAAAAAATAACCAAGGACAAACATTGATCACACTCCTTGTTTTTACGGTTGTTGCTATGGCAATCATTACGACCGCTGTCTCTATAATAATTAATATTTCAAAATCAGCAAGTATTGTCGAAAGTCATACTATTATGTCGGGAGCTGCAGAAAGCGCACTTGAAAATGCCATTCTTCGAGTCCTTAGAGATCCAACATATGCGGGAGAATCCATACTGATTGGGGAAACATTGGTCGAAATTACAGTCAATGGCACCGACCCAATTGAGATCAGAGCTGATGCAACGTATGGAGAATATACTCAAGCAGTTCAAGCAGAAGTTTCATATGTAAATAATCGTCTCACTGTAACTTCATGGGACAATCTCTACTAAACAAGGTAAGAGTTCACACTCTTTGACAAAACTGTATCATAATATATCAATTATTATTTTGTGTCATCCTCGACCTGATCGGGGATCCAGATTGTTGAAATAGTCTGGAGAATGGATTCCCGCCGGAGCCTGCCCTCGACTCCGATCGGGGGCGGGAATGACAACGTGTGTCAAGAAGAGTGAACTCTTACTAAACAAGTATTCTCTATTTAAGGTGGTACCGTTTGTCAAGACGATTTTTTAACGATAACTTCCTCTTTGTTTTTAACTTGTAATATCAAGAAACCCCGAAATATATTTGTGCCGGTGTTTTGTAACCCAATGATTGATGTAACCG
>Ga0210044_10009057_pt1 | contig 12227 bp, 12 predicted proteins | sample CryGey13umfilter_2_FD_183959 | JGI IMG/M metagenome (GOLD analysis project Ga0210044, IMG submission 183959) | Groundwater microbial communities from aquifer in Utah, USA - Crystal Geyser 4/9/14 3 um filter (SPAdes) (version 2) | ecosystem: Environmental > Aquatic > Deep subsurface >... | reverse complement strand
TTGGCTGCGGCCGTGGCGGGGACTGCTACACCTTCGTGATGGAGACCGAGGGAGTGACCTTCCCCGTGGCCCATGAGATGCTCTCCAACGGCTACGTGAGCGGAGACCAGGAAGTGAGCCGCCTCCTGGCCTGCCCGGTGACGGCGGACATGGACGAGACCACAATGCTGATGCGGGTTGCCGAGTACTACCACCAAATCCTCTTGAACAGCGAGGTTGCGCTGGAATATCTGAAGAAGCGGGAGATCTACAACGAGGAAGTAATCCGCAAATTCAAGATCGGCTTTTGCGACCGCTCCCTTGGGAGGAAGATCCCATCCAAAACCACTGCCGAAGGGGCCATGATCCGGGAGAAGCTCACCTCCCTGGGCATCCTCCGCCAGGGCAGTGGCCATGAGCATTTCAGAGGATCGCTGATTATCCCCATTATCAGCGAGGATGGGGAAGTCACAGAACTCTACGGCCGGAAAATTAACAGCAACCTCCGAAGCGGAACACCGCATCATCTCTACCTTCCCGGACCTCACAAGGGGATCTGGAATCCAGAGTGTCTCTCCTCTCCCGAGATCATCCTGTGTGAATCTCTGATCGACGCCCTCACCTGGGTTTGCAACGGCTTTCCCAATGTCACCTCTACTTACGGCGCTGGCGGGCTCACAGACGAGATGATAGAAGCCTTCAAAGCACACAACACAAAAACCATCTACCTCTCCCAGGATGCCGACGAAGCCGGCGACAGCGCCGCCATGCGGGGTAGCAAGGGCCTTGCAGAGATCAATATCGAATCCTACCGAATCCAGTTTCCAAGGGGTATGGACGCCAACGAGTATGCAATCAAAATACAACCGGCCCAGAAGAGCCTTAAAATGGCCCTTGGGATAGTTAGCCTTCAAAAAATTCTCTAAGGGCATCCTCTGTAATCCAGCATTTTCCCCCGGCTTTCCGGCCCTTAAGTCCTTTTCTTTCTTTCGGGAATAGGCTTCACCTTCCTGGTTCTGAAAAATTCTTCCAGAATTTCTTCCATGACATCCACCAGGGAAAGCCTTTCCCAATAGGCATGTGCCTTCACCTTTTCCACCAGTTCTTCCTTCACAATGTAGGCCACCCTGGTATAGCCTGGCTTGCAGCCTGTCTTCTTGTTTGTTTTGCCCTGAGCAGGCCCCCTTCCCTTTTTGGGTGTGTGCATGGGCTGCATTTCTTCATGGGCCACCACTGCTTCTTCCACAGGTGTTTCTTTTGGTGTCTGCTGTTTCCCCTGTTCTTCATGTTTCCTATCCTCCCCATGTTTCCCCTGTTCCCCCTGCTCCCCCTGTTCTTCACGTTTCCTATCCTTCCTCTGTTTCTCCTGTTTCCTCTGTTCCTCTTCTGCAGGATCCTTTCCAATCCAGCCCAAAGAATCTGCAAATGGGTCTGCCCCCAGCCTGTTTTCATCCTTTTTTACCATGCTTCGCCTGCCTTTCTTTTGCCAGCAGTTCTTTGGCCAGGGCCTTGTAGCATTCTGCACCCTTGCTGCTGGCCCGGTATTCAAAAATAGTTTGTCCATGGCTGGGGCATTCTGCCAAAGAAACATTCTCCTTTATTATGGCTTTAAACAGTTCTTTTGGGAAGTGTTTTTTGAGTGTGCCCAGCACTTCCTTGCAAAGCTTCTTCCTGCCATCATATCTGCACACAATCACCCCAGTAAGGGCCAGGCCCTGGTTCAGCCTTTTCTGCACCACTTCAATAGTTTTCCTTAAATCTCTCATACCCTGCAGGGAAAGAAATTCTGCAAGGCAGGGCACAAAAACTTCCTGAACGTATGTTAACACATTCAAAGTTACCAGACCCAGGGAAGGCCCAGAATCACAGAAAACATAATCCACCCCCTTCAGGTTTTTCAGGGCTTCCTTCATAAGAAATTCCCTGGCTGGTAGCCCTGCAAATTCCATATCTGCTGCAGAAAGTTTTAATGAAGAAGGCACCACCAGAAGGCCCTTTCTTTCTATCAGCATATCTTCCAACTCTGCTTCCCCCTTCAAAAGTTCATACAAGGTGGCCTGCAAGGTGTGGGCCTGAATGCCCAGACCATAGGTGAGGTGGGCTTGTGCATCGCAATCAATCACACACACCTTCTTGCCCATTTGCACCAGGGCAGCAGCCAAATTTATTGCAGTGGTGCTTTTGGCCACACCACCCTTCTGGTTCACAAGCCCAATTATCTTCATTCCTCGCGCCCTTCCTGTTTCTTGTGTTGACATTATTTCTTATGCTTTATATGTTCTATGTAATTCTATAATAAACAATGTTACTTATACTTCTCCTATTGCCTTCCTGGCCATGGCTTCTGCTTTTTCCCTGGCAAGGCCTGCTTCAAATTCCAAAATGGCAGCCCTTTCTTCCACATCTTCATTCACCATTTCCAGGTTTTCACCATTCCACACCACAGGAAAAAAACCATAATCAACCCACAATTCATTTATATCATTCTTCCCACAGTAGGCTTCTTCTGGGTAAAAAGAAATCTTCTTCCCCTTCTGCAATTTTGCTTTCCAGCCCAGGGCCAGGGCCTTTTTTCTTCCTGTCTCATCATTATCAAAACAGAATACCGTCCTGGAAGCCTGCAGCCATTCCCAGCGCAGCCCATCTACCCCAAATATGGCAGCAGCTTCAAAGCCTGCACCCAAAAGGGAAATGGCATCGAAAGGCCCTTCACAAATGAAACAGCCTTCCTTAGACATACCTTTGACATTGAAGGCACCCTTTTTGCCGGGAAGGTGGTCATGCCTGGCTTCCTTTGGCACCTTCTCACTCGCACCCACTGCCCTGCCATACAAGTTCACCAGGTGCTCTTCTGGGGTGTGGTGTGGGAATACCAGTCTGCCCCACTTCCATTGCATTACAAGCTTTCCATTTTTGTTTTTGTGTGGCCACTTCCCATTTGCTGCATAGCCCACACCATAGGCCTGGGCCAATTCCAAAGGAATACCACGCTTTGCAAGGTATTCTTCCCCCCAGCTTCCAGGCAGGGCCACCTGAAATTCTGCCAGCAGTCCTTCCAGGTGGGGCTGGTGTTCCAGTGGCACTTCTGGTTTCACAGTGGCCTTCAGTGCCTTTGTGCTGGCTGGCTTCCCCTTCTGCTCCCACTGCTGCCTGGTGCCCTTCAGTGCCTTCTGCTGGGCCACCCATTCTTCCTTCTTTTCTTCCAGGTAGCCCCAGGCCCCACAGGAATAGCATCTGAAATTTCCAGTGGAAGGGCGCAGCACCAGGCTTTTTTGCTTATCACTTCCATGAATGGGGCAGTAAAAGCGCAGCTTACCCCTTCGAGCCTTGCCACTTCCCTGGCCACGGTAGGCTTCTAAATCCGCCATTGAAATATAGTGTGGGCCACTCATTTTTTAGGCACCTCAAATTTGCCTTTATCTGCAAAGAAGACCAAATCTATGGCACCAGTATCACCATAGCGGTTCTTATCAATGCTTAATTTTATATCCCTGGCTGGTGGTGTGGTATTGGAATTTTGCCTTGGAATTTTTTCCATTACCAAAACAGAATCACAGGCAAATTCTATATCCCCACTTTCTTTCAGGTGGGCCATACTGGCCTGCCTTCCCTGACCTGTTTCCCCTGGTTTTTTTTCTTTGTAGGCATCCCTGGCCAAATTGCTTATCATCAAAACAGGACTTTTCAGGTTCAGTGAAAGTTCCCTTAAATCCCCAACCAAAGAAGCCACATTGTGTCTGAAATCTGAGAAATCCTTTTTTACTGCTGCCCACTTCTGCAAATAATCTACCAGCACCAGACACTTTTCCGTCGAGGCCCTGTTCATAGCCTGCAGGGCCTTTGCCTTCACCTGGGGCAAATCGAGCTTCTTTGTGCCCTGCTGGAAATGTAGGTGACAAAGCTGTTTCCCATAGGTGCCTGCTGCTTCTGCAAGTCTTGTCACATCGCTATTTCCTTTTTCATAATCGGTGGCCACCAGCTCTGCCATGTAACAAATTCCCTTCAAAGCCAGCCTTGCCACATCTTCTTCAAAGGAAATAAACACCACGGGCCAGCCCAGCATGGCTGTTTCACAAGCCATTTGAATGGCCAGGCTTGTTTTCCCACAGCCTGGGGCAGCAGCCAGGCAATGAATACCCGGCTGTAGCCCGCCAAACATGCTATTCAATTTCCCAAAATTTTCAGAAATGGGAATGCCAAAAGCCTTGCCTTCTCTTCTAAATTCCCATCGCTTTTGCATTTCAGAAATTATTCCTGGCACCAGTTCACCAATGGAAAACATTCTGGAAGATTGAAGTTCTCTGTTTACCTGCTGGGCCTTTCCCACTTCTTCAGCCAGTTCTAAAAGAAGCTTCTTTGCTGGGTGGGCCTTTATATATTCCCACTCTGAAAGTTTGCCTACTACCCCCACCAGAAGCCTTTTCTGGTATAGTTCCAACAGTTCATTGGCTAATTCTTCCACTGGCAAATGGGTGGATTCCACCTCTAAGGATGGCAATGGGGTGCCCCCTTGAATGGCTTTGGAAATTTCTTGGAAGACCTGGTGGTGTTCTGCTTCAAAGAAAGCTTCCTGGGGCAGAATTTCCACCACCTTCCAAAAATTACCTGGCTGGGCCACCAGGGCACCCAGCAGGGCTTTTTCTTTTTCTGGGGCAGAAAATGCCTTGAGAAATTCCACATTTTCGGTTACCATAGAATTACCTTTCATTTAAGGTGTTAAGGCCCAGGCTTCTTTCACTAAACCAGCCCTGGGCTTTTTTTTTGAATTTCAGAAAGGGGGGCTGCTTCTAGCAAGCCCCACCCCTTTGTACTTCTTATACTTATTACCTTGTCACATTTTTTTTGAAGATGTTATAAATATTTGAAATAATTCAAGTTGTAAATCTCCTCAAAAAAAGTTGGTCAGGCCTTCCTATAGAGTTGGTCAGGCCTTCCTATAGAGTTGGTCAGGCCTTCCTATAGAAATGGTGACAAAGCTATTTATTCACAAGTTTAGTCACAACAAGTATTTAGTGTATTTTATTATCAGAAAAAAAGTGTGACAAAAAGTTGACAAGAGATTTCCAAAGAAATTACCTTTTTGTCACCTCTTTTTCCAGTTCGTTCAACTTATTTTCAATAGAAGGGTTAACGGGCCGGGTTCCCTTTTCCAGCCTTGAAATATACGATCGGTCTACTTCTATATAAATGGCCATTCTGGCCTGTGACCATCCCAGTTTCTTGCGCAGTTCTTTCAAATCACTTCCCACCCAATTTTTCTTGCTACCAGAAACAGGGCTGGCCTTACCCAGGGTTTTTTCTGGAATGGCCTGCAGTGCAGTGGGGTTTGAGGTGCCCTTCCTGGCTTGCTTGTTTGCCTGCACAAATTCAGCAGGGCCATGGAATATTGTTTGACACTGCAGCCACTTCGGCCAGTAATTCCTGGGGCGTTTTTGTTTTGGTATATCGGGCCTAAGTGTTTCTGGCTGCCATTTTGTGTAATTCACTCTCCAACCCCACTTCTTCTGTTCTTCAATGGCATTTTCCACTGTTTGCACCAGGTCATAGCGGTTACTTTTTGCTGTGGGGTTTATATCTGCCCCAGAAAATTCCAGAATGGCCTGGTTCTTCACTGCCAAAGGTTCCCCAATGTTAAAACGGCTTTGCCAGGTAAGATAAACTGCCAGGGCCTGGGCAATACTGTTTCTTCTATCAATGCTTTCCACCATTTCTTTGGCCAGGTATCCGAATTGCCACAGGCCTTCGCGTAGGAAAAATTTCTTCCACAGGCCAGGTTCTACAATTAACTGCCAGTTATCCCAGCTTTTTTTTGCTGTTCCTTCTTCAAAAACAAACATTCCCTGGCCAAATCGCAGAATCTGAATATTCCAAAAGGGGTGGGGTATGGCATCTTCCACATAGTCAAAGGCCACAGCTTCCTTTCCCTTTTTGGTTTTACTGTAGCCTGTGATTTTTAATTGTTGAATTTGCAGGCCCAGGCTGGAAAGTTTTGGTATCGTTCAGAATTACCGGCTTTTGGTTGGTATCCGTGAATCTCTCAAAAACAACTTTAGATCGATCATCTGAACTTAGACAGTTATTATCGCTATTCTACGACTCAATTCATCCCGAAGTTCGATTTAAAGCGACTAAGGGAAAAAAATGCGACTCCGATTCCCGATGAATGCAGGATCCTTTCAGGCCTTGGAAAGAGGCCAATCTTTCGATTACGATGAAAATCAAGGGCCATGCCGGAACTTTTGAACGTTACTAATCAGTTTCCCTTAATCGCCACATTCCACCCACCTTCACGCCAGGAATTTCTCCAGTGCGCAGCCATTCCTTCAACGGTGGTGGGGCTTATTTTTAATATTTCAGCAGCATCTTCTGGGGTGTAAAGTTTTTCCATGGGCTTCCCTTTCCATAGTTCTTCATAGGCTTCCTGGGTGGTTTCTTCTTCCTTACGGGCGTTGTTTTCTTCCACTACTATCATATTATAGAGATATTGTTGATTATTTCAACACAGAGAACGAAAGAAACACAGAAGAAAATGTTTTTTAGAGGAACAGTGTCAACACCACAGACATACCTGAATTCTGATAAAAGCAAACCTTTGCAAATTCTCCCCAGGGAGGAGTTTATATCTCCTCCAGGAGAAGTAGCTACAAAAAAAATAAAATAGCCCGCACCAACTCACACCAGCGGTACCAGTACCGGGGCATTGATGACCTCTACAACCACTGCCATTCCATCCTGGCAAAACACGGGGTGTTCTGCCTGCCCGAGGTGCTGAAGTGCGAGCGGGAAGCCATTGAGACGGCTGGCGGAAAGAGCGCCATCTCTACCCTGGTGACGGTGAAATTCCGCTTCTTCGCCGAGGACGGTTCCAGCGTAGAAGTCACCCAGATTGGCGAAGGGATGGACCTGGGGGACAAGAGCGCCAACAAGGCCCTTTCCACTGCCCAGAAATACGCTCTGATCCAGACCTTTCTCAAAGAAGCTCGCGGCAAGGCCCTTGCCAAAGGCTTTCGTTCAATTACCCTTTCTTCCAGTACATCCTCTTCTTTCCTTCCATTCTATCTGCCTTTGTCCTTCGCCTCGCGATACTCCCTTCAAATGAAAAGAAAGTGAAAAAAGTTAATCTTAAAAATTTCTTCGCCCACCCTGCAGCCCATTTGGGAGAATCTGTCCCCTACGCAATACCAAAGGAGAGGAACGCAAACGGGCAGGCTGCAGGGATGCGCTCACTTTGCATTTTCCCACGGAAGGACAGATGAAAGACCCCGAGGAAGAATCCCTGGAGGTCAAAAAGCGGGCGACTTCGCAGGGGCGTAATGGCCGGGCCAACGGGAAAGGCAACGGCAACGACCAGCCCTTCTCTCTGGAAGAGCTGGAAGGCTTTCAGCAGCGGATTCAGGAGAGGCTGAAGGAGAACCCCGGAGATAAGGCCCTTAAGGAGAAGCTGCGGAAGGTGAATGAGAAGATTGAGGAAGTATCGGACTCTCCTCTTGTAAACCCCTGGCATTAGAGAAAGGAGCTACACAATGACTTATATTCAAGACTGGTACTATATGCAGTTGGAGATGGCGAAAGCCGAGAGGAAGGAAGAACGGGAGAGGGAAATGTATGATCCCGACTACTTCGAGGATGAGGACGTGCCCGAGGATTTCCGGGTAAACCGGGAGACCGATTGCCCGGATTGCCTCAGCTACCTGGATTTTATCAACTGCAACATCTACCCCGATGAGCGGAAGAGGCGAGCGGACCGGCATTTTCAATGTAAGGCTTGCGGGGTGTGCTATACCTGCGGGGTAGAGTGCGAGGACATGGAGGTAAGGATTAAGAAGGAAGAGGACTACGGAGAGGAGGAAGAAGACCGCCACTGCCATGACTATTGAACCGGGCCTTCCCGGTAGGGGGAAAGCCACTCCTGGGGGGCTTTTGGGGTGGGTGGGGGAATATCATCTTGGTTTTCCCCCACTCCTCCTTTAAAATAGTACATAAGCAGAAACATTCATGAAAAAGGATTTACCACTTTTTTATCCCAGATAGGTTACAAAAGCCCCAGAGTGGTCCTTGAAAAGTCAAAAAAAAAAGATTACAATATCCCCCTAAATCTCTCCACGCTTCAGATAACGATGTCTATGAAGGGAATCAAATTTATGCCAGAAGACTCTCCTAAAAAGGATTCCAGTTACCTTTTCTATGGAATCGCCTCACTTCTTTTGTTGATTATTGGTGCCTTTGTCTACCTCATTCTCGATGAATCTGCAAGAAGAGAACGGCTCGGACCACCCCCTCTGCCCAAAACAACTCAGGAACTCCAAAAGGAAGTTCTGGGTATGATCGGCAAGCCAGACTCCAAAAACCTAAAGAGAATTCTGGTGGGGACAAACTCCAAAGACCACAAGGAGCGGCTCTACAGCCTGCGCGCCCTCCAGTATTATGGGGCTTCCCAGGCCCACCACATGCTCCCCTTTTTAAAGGATCCCGATCAAAACATCCGCAATGCAGCCATGCAGATCCTGGGCAATATGCGCTATCTCCCGGCCACCGCTCCCCTTCTCCAGAATCTTATGCAGGACAAAAAGACCGCCACCCAGATCATCGGCATCCAGGCCATGGGAAAGATCTGCCAGAGGCGGTTCTCTCTGCCCCAGGTCCGGCCAGTGGTGGAGTACCTGATCGATGTGATGGCACTACCGGGGAGCGGGGCTCTCTTCCGATATGCCCACCAGGCCCTGGTTTCCATTACCGGTCATCCAGCAAAGATGGAGGGCACTTCAAAGAAGGATATGGTGGATTACTGGAAGAGTTGGGTGGAGGAAAACAGTCATGGAAGGAGAAAACACAAGTGAATGAGAAGCATGTCAGTATAATACTGTTTTTGCTACTGGTCTGTGTTTGTGTGATGACGATATATTTCGGGCTCTTCTATCCCCCTACACCCGATCCGGAGAGTCTGGAAAAGATAGATACCACTGCAAAACCGGTCAAGGAAGCCCCAAAGGCCAATGCCAAAATTCCTGATAAGCCAAAGGCCCCCAAAGAAACCTTCAGCCAGAAAATCCGCTCTTACCGCAAAGACAAAGAGGTGGCAAAACTCACCGATGTCATCCAGAATCCCTCTTCCCTTGCCTCCTCGAAGTCCCTTTCTGAGCCCGCCAGGATCCGGGCCTTTGCCCTTCGAAAACTCCTTGAGATTCAGACCAAGGAGGCCATCAAGGCTTATTTGAAGTATCTTGAGCCCATTGTGGATCCGGACATCACCCTCACCGCCCTTTCGGCTCTGGATCCCAAGCTATCCAAGCCGGAGATTAAAAAGGCCATCCATTTTCTGATTTTTCATACTCCCTACAAGCCCGTCCGGGCTAAAGCGAGCATGGTCTACGAGACCCTGTAGGGTCTTTTGTGCTCTATGCTAAGACTGCCTCTCTCTGCATTGGGAGCTGATAGCTGCGAATAGAGGGATGTCATCAGAAAATGTTGAAAAGTATCGGATTAAATTTTCATTTGGGAATTATTCCTAATTAAATATATTTTTTTTAAGAAAATTATAAAAAATCCCTTGATTTTTTTAAATTTTGACATTACCCCTTAAGAAATAGTTCGCCCCAATCAAAATTTTTACTCACAAAACTAAGGGATCCGAAAATGAAACATTTTTCCCTATTTTTAATCCTTTTTGTCCTTGGTCTATTTGGTTGTCAAGGCAAAAGCGGCTCTCCCACTACTTCTTCACCCTCCCAGACTTCCGCCCCCCTGAAAACCCCAGAAGAAGTGATGAAGACCATCAGCAAGATGTCTCTTCAAGATAAAACTGCCGTATCCGATCTGGATGCTCTTCTAAAAGAAGCCCATCCCCTCAAAGTAAAGGTGGCAGCCCTTGAGAAACTGAGCCAGATCTCGAGCGAAGCAGCCACCAGCGCACTCAGCCGGGTATGGAGCCAGGAAAAAGAGGATATGCTAAAACAGAATGCCCTCCGTGCGCTGATCAAGCAAAACACCGATGCCTCCCGCTCAGTATTAAAGGATGTCCTGCAAAGTAGCGACAAGAGCGCGAAAATCCTCACTCTGAATTTGATCGGCCATTACGGCAAACTCCAGTGTAAATCCCTCACAGAGCTTGCCTCAGAAGACAAAGACCCTGAAATCAAAACACTGGCAAAAAAAACACAGAAAAAATTAAAAAATCTCTAATATAAACGCCCCCTGCCAAACCCAGGGGGTGTTTTATTGGGATCCATAATCACGCCATAAATCGAGTAGGAGAGAGTTACACATGACAAGAAGCTGGAACCTTAAATCTGTCCTGAGTGTGTTTGTATTTTTCGCCTTTCTCCCCTCCCTTACCTTCGGAGCCCCTGCGAATAAGTGGGTGAGAGTCTTCTCTGAAAGCTTTCAGGCTCAAAAGAAGAAAGACCCCGGCAAAAAAAATGGCACGAGCGAAAACGATGATGCGAAAAAAAGCGATCAAAAAAACGATGATAAAAAGGGAAGCGACAAAAAGAAGGATGCCGACAAAAAGGGAAGCGACAAGAAAGACCACGGCAAAAAAAAGGATGATGACAAAAAGGATGATGACAAGGATCACTCAAAAAACAAATTTACACGCATCTTCACAACGCCGACCACTCAGGGAAAATGGTATATCACTCTGGTCCGCCAGGCTCCAGCGGGCAAAAAAGAGGCCGAGCTAAAGGCCAAGATCACTCTCAATGGCCAGGAAATCATTGCTCATAAGGATCTCGAGAATCACAATCCCCTCTTTCGCCAGCAAATCACTCTCCTCTCCTCCAATACCATAACGATAGATCTAAAGGGCGAAGACGACGACAAGGGCACCCTTGGGGTTTTTATCGATGGGTACGTTCCGACCTCATCGATTCCCTCGACTATGGGAAAAACCGCCGCCGAAGTCTCCCTCTGGGGTCCCAAGACCTATACCCGCACCACTGGCCAGAAAAACATCTTCACCGAAAACATCACTCTCCCCACCACCGATGGACTCTTCTTTATCGAAGTCGTAAACCCTGCCACCGGAACCACCAAAATCTCCAGCGCCGAAATCAAATGGAATGGAGTAGAGGTCTTTGATGAGGATGACTTTAAAGGTGGGAAAGGCGATGACAAGGAAGGCGACAACCATAAAACCACCACCCCCGTAGTGAAGCTCAAACCCATCCTGGTAAACGCCACAAACCAGATGGTCATCAAACTCGAATCAAAGCCCGGCTCCGCCCTTTCCATCCGAGTTATCGGCATTGTGATTGATGAAGGCTCTCCGACTCTCACCATCAGAAACCCGGCCAGCGGTTTCAACTATGGCACCTCTCCTCCTGCTCTTGTGGAATACGGTGACTCCGTTACGGGCATCGATAAATCCACATTCAGAGCCACTCTTAACAACACGACCGATGTCACCAATCTCTTCACCGTTGGTGATAGCAGCGCCAGCGCTACCCTCACCACTGGCCTTGTGCAGGGCTCTAACACCCTTGAGTATTCAATCCAGGATAAGGCCGGCAACGAGACAAAAAGCAGCGTAAGCTTTGTGTATGATACGGTGAAGCCCTTAATCACCCTGAACCCGGCCAATAATGGGATTGTGACAACACCCACTCCGACCCTCACGGTGAGCTATTCCGACCCCACGCCAGGTAGTGGATTAAAGCTCAGCGCTCTGGTGATCAAACTGGACAACACTGATATCACTTCCAAATTTACAGTGAATGGCCCCGGCGCTTCATACACCCTGACTTCCGCCGAAGCCATTGCTTTTAGCCAGCACACCTTCTTTGTCCATATCGAAGACAATGCTGGCAATATTAAAGAGGTCACCTCTGTTTTCACAGTGCAGGAGAATATCCCTCCCACCATCGCCGTTACTCAGCCCTCTTCTGGAGCTATTTTCAAGACGGCTCCCAGTGTTTCTGCCACCTACAGCGATAATGAAAGCGGCATCAACCAGAGTAGCTTTAAAGCCACTCTAAATGGGGCAGATGTTACCGGGGCCTTTAGCACCAACGCAGGTGGGGCTTCTGGAAGTCTCAGCAGCAATTTAGTTCAGGGTAATAATACCTTACAAGTAGAGATCAAGGACCTTGCCGGAAACCGCTCCACTGCCACAGTTGGCTTTGCTTATGATAGTGTTGCTCCTACCCTGAATATCACCAGCCCGGCAAATGGAGCCCTTTTAACAAGTGCCACTCCTCTCCTTCAAACTACATACCAGGATGGAAACTCCGGCATCAATACCGCCTCCTTCC
>Ga0210044_10009049_pt1 | contig 12234 bp, 11 predicted proteins | sample CryGey13umfilter_2_FD_183959 | JGI IMG/M metagenome (GOLD analysis project Ga0210044, IMG submission 183959) | Groundwater microbial communities from aquifer in Utah, USA - Crystal Geyser 4/9/14 3 um filter (SPAdes) (version 2) | ecosystem: Environmental > Aquatic > Deep subsurface >... | reverse complement strand
GCCCCGCCCCGCCGAGGGTGCCGACACCAGCCCCCTGAAGCTGCACTGGCTGCAGTACACGGTGCTGGGCGTCCTGACCGTGCCCACCTTGGTTTTGGGCGTGTACTTCGGCCAGTTCAAGGCCCTCGCCGACCAGGCGATCCGGTTGTTGAGTACGGGGATGTAGTTTCCGGTTTCGCGGACGATTCGCAGAGCGCCCCCCGGCTGGAGCCGGGGGGCGCTTTTTTGTGACGGCGTGCGAATGAGACGGTTGGAATTCCTTCCGTCAGATCAAGGCTGTTCCCCAGGCGGATTCTCCAAAAAGAGATACATTCTCTCTAGGCCGGAAATCGTCCCTTAGCCGGAATGGATAACCTCGTGAAGCAAATGCCCCTGAACGTCCTGGGAACGGAATTGACCGAATGCAGCCGCGACCCCTTGACCGGATTCTACCGCACCGGCTGCTGCGAGATCGGCCCCGAAGACCACGGCCACCATCTGGTCTGCATCCAGGCCACGGCCGAATTCCTCGCCTTCAGCATGAGTCGCGGCAACGACCTGTCCACACCTCGGCCGGAGTTCGACTTCGACGGCATCCGGCCCGGTGACCGCTGGTGTCTGTGCGCTGAACGCTGGCAGGAGGCCTTCGAATTCGGTGTTGCACCGCCGGTGCATCTGGAGGCCACTCACATCCTGACACTGGAGTTCATCGATTTGGCGGATCTGAAGCAACACGCGATCAAGTCGGCGGGCTAAGACCATCCGCCCGCGGCCTTCGGGCTTTTGCGCGGGAATTATCCAGGGCGAGATCAAGGGGGACGAGGATGAAGACCAAACTCATGACAGGAGTCCTGCTGCTGGCGGCGCTCCTGCTGATCGGATGTTCGGGTGGAGGCGAGGGTGACGCTCAGCCGGCGGCCGACCAGAAGACGGAAGTCGCGGCCACCCCAGCTGTCTATCCGGCCCTTCCGGTGACCGAGGATGAGGCTCTTCTGCGCTGCAAGGCGGCGGCCGCCGCCCTGGGCAGCAATCTCAAGACGGCCCTCAAGCAGGCCATGCAGGACGGCGGCCCGGTCGCGGCCCTGGAGGTCTGCAACGTGCAGGCGCCGGCCATCGCCGCGGCGATCGACGAGCGGGAAGGCATCACCGTCGGCCGGACGAGCCTGAAGTGGCGCAACCCCGACAATGCCCCCGACGCCTGGGAGCGGGGTGTTCTGGAGAAGTTCGCCGCCGACAAGTCGGGCGGCGCCTCCACCCTGGACCTGGAGACGTGGGCCGTGGTTCCCGGGCCGGACGGTGGGCGGGATTTCCGTTACATGAAGGCCATCCCGACTTTGTCCCTTTGCCTCAAATGTCACGGCGCGGATGTCGCCCCCGATGTGGCGGAGAAGATCCGCACCCTATATCCCGCGGACCACGCCACGGGTTACGGACTCGGCGACCTGCGCGGAGCGTTCTCCGTATCCATCGCCATGGCCGAAGTGGGGGATGGGGGGGATTGACTCCTCTGCAACGGTTCCCTAGCCTGATGTCAGGGGCGGGCTTCGGCGCCCGCCCTTTCTGAACCTCGCGTTTGCCCACGCCCGTTCGCCGACCTGATCGGACCCCACGAACGAAAGAGGGCATGCCATGCGTTCTCGATTCATCCTCCTCAACATCATTCTGCTGATCCTGTGGACGGCCGCGAGTTGCAGCAACCGGGACCAGGTTCTTTCTGTGCAGGGGGCCGGCGGCGACGGCGCGCGAACGCCCGACGAACTGGTCTCCGGGGTGGCCAAGGCCTATGTCGACCGCGACCTGGCGGCCTACGCCGACCTGCTGGACGAAGATTTCGTCTTCTCCATGCACCCCTGCGACGTGAACGACCTGGGCAAGGTCCTCGTCAAGACCATGTGGGGCCGCGACGAGGAATTGACCATCGCCGGACGCATGTTCGGCGGGAAGGCTTGCCGGAATTCCCAGGGCGCCATGGTTCCGGCGGTGACCTCGATCACTGTGGGCCATTGCGAGCGGCTCACCCCCTGGGAGAATGCGCAGGAGCAGGGGAGGCCCCGGGTTCTGAAGGCCGTCTACAAAATGCATGTGGATTTCACGCTGCAGGGTGACCGGGTGATGGCGGTGGACGGTCCCACGACCTTCTACGCGGCTCCCGTGCCCGGGCCGCAGGGCGGCACGATCTACAAGTTGCGCGCGTGGGTGGATCAGGGTTGAGGGAATGATCAACCTGACGGGGAAACGGCTCCGATGGGGGCCGTTTCCCGTTTGCGCAGAAGGCGGGGGCCCAGGACCAGCGCTCCGCCCAGAGATGCGAAAGCCACAGCCAGGGTGATGGCTGAACCGGATTTCATGTCCTCCAGGAGAAGTTTCCCACACCCGAACAGCAGGATGGGATAGATCAACCACCCCAGTTCCTTCAGGTCGAGGCGTGGCGCCATGGCCCCCAGGAAAACGGCGGTTATGCTGATGACCAGGGTCCGGCTCAGGGCCAACATGGCGGAATGGGCCGTGGGGGGCAGGCAGCTGGTAAGCGAGGCCAGGGCCATGACCGCAAAATATCCCGTGCCCCCCATCAGCAGGGAGGCCAGGGCCAGGCGAGGCAGCCGCCGGGCGAAGGGGACCTCGCGTCCGCGCTGGGTAAGGACCAGGATGAGGTAGGCCGCGGTCGCAGCGGCGAGGGCCGATCCGCCCGTGGCGGACAGTTTGGGCCAGCGGGAAGTGGCCGGGACCAGGAAGGCCAGCAGCGAGGCGGAGACCAGCCCCGACTTCAGGGAAGCCAGGGTGATGTAGACGGCGGCGTGATAACGCAAGGTCACCCGGCGGAATCGCCCACCCAGCCCGCTGGCCGCCAATCCCAATGCGATCCAGCACCAGGTCAACCAGGGGCCGTGCACGATCATGAGGCTGCCCAGGAAGAGGAAGACCAGGGCCAGGGTGGCGAAGTAGAAGAAGGTGCGCCCGCGTCCCTGGCGGGTGGACACGAAGGCGAAGGCGACGGTGTAACCCGCCACCGCGCCAATCAAGGCGAGAAGCCCGATCAGTCCCGTGCCCGCACCGTTGTTCAGGGCGATCCGGACCGCGCCGCCGAAGCCGATCATGACCGCGACCGCGGACTGGACGATGTCGAAGACCTTGACTCCGCGTCCCTGGACCAACGCTCGCCAGCTGAATATCGACAGATAGACCAGCAGGTAGGCTAGGCAGAGGGCCTGGATGACCCGCGGGCTTTCGGAGACGAGAAGATCCTGGGAGCCGCCGGAGGCCATGAAAATCAACTGCAGCAGCACAAGGGCGAGCGCGGAAGCGGCCACCCAGCGCAGAAGGTGCCAGCGGCGACTGTACGCCAACAGGCAGGTGCCGGCGCCCAGGGCGAGCAGGATGAAAAAGAATTCCAGGTGGTGACCGGTCTTGCTGATCAGGGTGAAGCACAGGATGACGGCGCCCAGTCCGAACACCCAGGCCAGGCTCCGGAAGTTATGCCGCCAGACGACTACCAGGCCGACGGCCGTGAAGACGGCCAGGTACAGGGCCCCCAGTCGGTAGGGGATGATGGCCAAGGTGACCACGGTTTCCAGAATGAGGGGCAGGGCGATGGCCACCGCGGTCAAACCGTGGGCTGCGGCGCTGAACCGGTCTCCCTTGCGGTCGGAACGGGGAATCAGCAGCAGGAGTCCGATGCCCAGGGCCACGCCCAGGGAAGCGCCCAGGGCCGGTGGCACGATTTCGGCCTCGGTGATGAAACGCAACAGGAATGCGACGGCGAGAATCATGATGGAGCGGCCGGTCAACGCCACCAGATGATTGAAGTGGCCGGAGTGGGGCAGCTCGGCAACGGTGTTGAGCGGCGCTTCCTGAACGGCGTCGCCGGCGGCGAGGGTCGCCGAGGGCGCGGCAGAGGTCCCGGCCTCAAGAGAGCGAACCCGGTCTTCCAGTTCGGCTACGATTGTCCGGAGCTGACGAAGCTGATCCAGAATCGCGTCGGGGGGAAAACCGTTGGTCATGGGCCTCCATCCAGGAGTGGATAATCGGGAACCGCCACTTGCCTGTTGAAAACCCTATCACAAAAATGGGAGATCGGTCAAACCTCACCGAAAAGAAATCGGATTTCCGAAACCCTCTAACGTATGAATTTGATTATTGTTATCAAGGTTTGGTGAAAGGATTTCTAGGGGAACTCTTTCCGGTATTGTATAGTTCAAAGGTAGGAATTGTGTCACCGAGGAATCCGTGCCGAGATCTTCCTTCTTAAGGCCGGGTTCTTCGACGGGGACGGTCAGCCGCCCCGATGACCACGGGAGGTTCAGTACATGAACAGGCTCCGGATCATGACCCTGGCACTGATTATCGTGACCGGGATGGTCGCCCTGCCTGCGGTGGCCTCCGAGTGCATGAAATGCCACAGCTCTCCGATCTTCAAGGTCAAGCACAAGAGTCTCTACGACTACTTCGTCGAATTCCGCGATTCGGTCCACGGTATCGCCGGTCTCGACTGCTCCGATTGCCATGGAGGCGATACCCAGGCCACCGATCCTGAAATGGCGCACGTCGGGGTGCGGGACCGGGTCCGCTACGATCGGATTCCCGAGACCTGTGGGGAGTGCCACGAGAACCAGAAGGTCGCGTTCTGCACCAGCGACCACTACCGGATCCTGGAAGACACCGGAACGGCGCCCAATTGCGTGACCTGCCATGGGGCCATGGAGATGGACTTCATCTTCGCCGGCCGGGTCAAGAACACCTGCGCGTTCTGCCACAACATGGAATCGGGCAACAATCCCGAGATCCCCGACCGTGCCGATTACATTCTGAGCAAGATCAACATCATCAAGGGTTACCGCAGTTTCGTGGAGACCAACGGCAAGGATCGCGAGTTGGTCGCCGACCTGGCCCATTCCTATGAAGAGCTGTCGGCCAAGTGGCATCGCTTTGATCTGACGAGCGTGGCGCAGGATACGAAAGAGCTGCTGGGACAGTACCGGTCCGCCAAGGCCCAAGCGGTCAAGGATAAGCGCAAGAACTGAAGCCATCATTAGGCGTCGGTCAGGGGCGAACGAGTCCGCCCGCCGGCGCCTTGTTTTGCCTCAGAACCCCCGTTTCGATATCAACCGCGTGCTTGATCAGGACGGTCATCACCAACAGCCCGATCGCCCACACCCCGGCGGTGACGGCGATTTCGTTGGCGGTGGGATGGTATTCCAGGATCTCCCCCAGGGGTGTGGGGGTGAAGCCGGGAATCACCAGCCCCATACCCTTTTCGATCCAGATGGCGACGATCAGCATGACCAGGGGGATGACACGCAGCAGGGTGCCCCGGTGCTCGAGCTGCCGGGACATCAGCGCCAGCAGGGCCGTCACGTTCAGGGTGATGGAGGTCCAGATGAAAGGGACGAGCTGGTTGTGACCGTGCAGGCCGAAGAACAGGTACTGGGCGCTGGCGACGTGGGCGCTGTGCGCGTAGAACTCGGTGAAGACCTCGCTGATGAGCAGGAAGATGTTGATCAGCCCGGCGATGAGAACGACCATGCGCAGGAAGCCGATGACGCGGTCGCCCAGGGGAAAGGCCGTCCGCCGCTTGACGATCTCCAGAACCAGGATGATGAACGCCGGCCCCGCGCAGAAGGCGCTGGCGATGAAGCGGGGCGCCAGGATTGCCGCGTTCCAGAAGGGCTTTCCGGCCAGGCCCGTGTAGAGGAAGGCGGTGACGGTGTGGATGCTGACCGCCCAGATGATGGAGATGTAGACGAAGGGCAGATAGAGCCAGGAGGCGGGTTTCTCGCCGCGGTACTTCTTGTAGAGGAGATACCCGGGGACGTGCAGGTTCAGCAACAGGTAGCCGTTGAGAACGACGACGTCCCAGCTCAACATCGACACGGGAAAATGGAAGCGTCCGAAGGGCGGGATCATGTGCCACATGCGATCCGGCCGGCCCAGGTCGACGACCACGAAGAGCAGGCACATGATCAGCGCGCCGATGGCCACGATCTCGCCCAGCAGCACCGCGCCCTTGATCTCCTTGTGGTGGTAGAGATAGCCGGGAATGACCATCATGACCCCGGCGGCGGCGATGCCCACCAGGAAGGTGAAGTTGGCGATGTACAGCCCCCAGCTCACCTCGTCGGTCATGCCGGTGATGCCCAGACCGTGCTGGGCCTGGCGCGAGTAGGCCAGGGCGCCGAACCCCGCGATGCACGCCAGCAGGAATACCCAGCTGCGGTACGCCGGGCCGCCCCGGAGCATTCCCCGGATCGAGCGGAAGACAAAGGTCAGATACATCATAGCGTCCGCTTTCCAGGCCCGGTCTCAGTCCGGGGATGGGAAACCCGTTAATCGAAGAAGTAGTAGAAGCTGGGATCGGTCCCCACTTCTTCCTTGAGGATGAATACCCGCTTGGTGGCGATGATCTGGCGGATCACGCTGTTCTCGTCCAGCAGGTTGCCGAACTTCCGGCTGCCGGTGGGGCAGATGTCGTGGCAGGCCGGGTTCAGGCCTCTTCGCACCCGGTTGATGCAGAAGGTGCACTTTTCCATGACGCCCTGGTACCGGGGCCGGTTGCCCAGGTAGTGGGTGTCGGGATTGATCTCCTCGCTGGGGATTCGGGGCTTCACCCAGTTGAATTTTCGCGCCCAGTAGGGGCAGGCGGCGGCGCAGTAGCGGCAGCCGATGCACCAGTTGTAGTCCACCACGACGATACCGTCGGGTTCCTGCCAGGTGGCCTCCACGGGGCAGGCCTTCACGCAGGGGGCATCGTTGCAGTGGTGGCATTGGACGGGCATGTAGTACTTGCCCTCGGCGGGGACCTCGTGATCGTAGAAGTGCTCGGACTTCTCGACATTTAGCGAACCCTTCTCCATCTCCAGCACCCTGATGTAATCGATGCGGTCACCGCGTTCGGGGTCGCCGCGGTGCTGATTGTTCTCTTCCACGCAGGCCTGCACACAGCGGCGGCAGCCGATGCATTTGGACAGGTTCAGGGCGTATGCATAGTGGACCCCGGGTTGGGGTCCGTCGGCGCGGACCTTGAAGTCATCGCGCCCGTAATCGTGGTCGTACTTTTCTTCGAGGCGGCGCAGGGTCTTGGCGAGGGCTTCCTTGTCCAGTTCCTTGAAGTGGCGCTGGATGAAGGCGTCCAGATCGAAGGCTTCGGATTCGCTGGGCAGGGCCATGGCGCCGACTGCGGTCACCGTCAGCAACTTCAGGAATCCCCGCCGCCCGCACGAACCCTCCTTGAAACGAGCTTTCCTACTCATGACCGTGGCCTCCGTTCTCCCGGTCCTCGGCGGCGGTTTCGGGGGCGTCCACGCCCCTTCGGGGAATGCGCGAGACCGGCGGCGGCAAGGCCTGCATGGAAGCGAAGGCGGGCGCATGGGGGTTGTGACACTCCACGCAGAGCTTGCGGATGCTGACGTCGCCGGAGTCCATGGCCAGGTTCCAGTATCCGGTGGTCTTGCCGTGGATGCCCAGCTCCCAGTCGTGCAGGGCGGGACCGTGGCATTCCCCGCACAGCAGCTGGCTCTGGTTGAAGGTCAGCTTCTCGCCGTTGAGCTTGACGAGCTTGTTGCGGTCCTCGATGTCGTGGCAGTTCAGGCACCAGATGTTTCCGCCGCCGTGAGTGAGGACCCAGACCGAATCCTCCTCGCTCAGACCGTTGAATTCCATGTATTCCCGGATGCCGATGGACAGGCCGACCTTCGCCAGCATCTCGCTGCGCAAGTCCCAGGCCTTCGGTTCGGCAATCAGCTGCGAGATGGCCAGGCGTTCCCCGAAAGTGACCTGATGAACGACGCCTTCGGTGTCCGTGTAGAGCAGGGGCTCGACGTGCTCTTCCTCGAGGATGCGCGGTTGGGTGTACGTGGCCTGGTCGCCGTGGCAGTCCATGCAGGGGTAGTAGCCGAGCTGGTCGGAGATGACGGCGAGACGATCGGAAGTCGTCAACCCGGCCGCAGGCGCGGCCATGCCCAGAGTCATCAGAATGAGGGGGATCCACAGACCGGATGCCGCGGGCTTGGTTCCGTGCAGAATGGGCGAGAGTCGCCGGGCATTTCCCAGATGTTCCATGGGAATTATTGTATGCCGTTCTGGGCGCAGGAATCAAGAGGAATCCTGGCCAACGATATTGCAATTCATTGCCAATAAAAAGGTTGGGGGTTTTGGTCATTCTCACGCCGCCGGCGAATCAGAGTCGGGCGACACCGATCCAGGCGGCGTGCAATGCGCAGACCATGACGAAGAAAACCGTGCGGGCCCGTGTGGCCGAAAGGCCGGGGAAGCGCAGGGCGATGCTCCCGGTGGGACAGTTGCTCAAGCAGTCCCCGCACAGGGTGCAGGCCTCGCCCGGTCGACGCAGGGCGACGTCTTCGGGATACAGCGCGTCGTACCGGCAGGCCGGAGAGCAGGCGCCGCAATCGGTGCACGACGGAGCGATGCGCAGACGCCACGGGGACACCTTTCCCATGCGTGTGGCGAACCAGCCCATGGGGCAGAAGGCCGTGCAGTGGGTCATGTGGCCGGTGCGCCGGGACCAAAACACCATCAAGCCAACACCCGCAAGACCGAACCCCGCCGCGAGCATGCCGGCGGTGGCGGTGCTTGCGCCGAGGCGGCCCAGTCCGAAGGCCGTGGCCAGGACCACCACGAGGATGACCACCCGCAGGGCGGGTCGCCAGCGCGGCAACCGGCCCGGGCGACGTTGGGCGCGGGAGGCCCGGTCGTCCCAGGCGCCGATGTAGCACAACCAGCTGCACCAGGCCGGGCCGACCAGGAGCACCGAGGCCGAAAACAGGATGGCCATGAAGAAACCCGTGCCGCGAAAGAGCGGTCCGGCGGCGATGATTGCCGGAACGGGAAGGTGCAGCTTGCCCGTCATCAGCAGGCGCTCGAAACCGGATAGCCCCAGGATGAGCTGGGTGAAGAAGATGAGCGAAAACGCCAGCCAGGCGCGGGGGCGCAGCTTGCGGATCTGCCGCGCGTCCCGGAGCCGGTCGGCAAGCCATCCGGCGTAGAGAGCCAGGGCGCCGATCTCCCACCAACCGGCGTGGGAAAGGAACCGCTCGGCGAGCAATCCCGCCGGGTGCATCACCAGCTGAACAGGAATCAGCACCGCCAGGGTGGCCAGGAAGGCGCCCAGACCGGAGCCGACGGGATCGGTCTCCGGCAGCGCGGCGCGGCGGCCGCGCAGGTTCAGCAGCAGGCCGCTGACCAGGGTGAACAGGGCGACCAAGGTGAGGATCAGGACCAGGCGGACGGAGGGTATGCCCGCGGCCTGCCGCTGGTGGACAAAGCGCAGGGTTGCCGCCACCCAGATCCCGGCGCCGGCGACCATCACGAGCTGCAGGACGATGTCGGACCAGCGCCGTTTCAGAAGGAGGATCAAGGGAACGGCAAGCCAAAGCCCGATAAGGCCCGGCTGGGAGGCGCGGCCGTGGTGCGCCGCCAGCATGAGACAGGAAAAAACCAGGGGCAAATATCGCATGAGGCACCTCAAGCCAAAGGTATGCGGACCAAGAGGCCTCGTCAATTGGCAAATAGTTGTGGACAAATGACATACGATATCCAAATATCAAGACCAGGTGGGAGGAAGGATTCGGATAAAAAAAAGGTTCTTATTCCCCATGGGGGGTGATATAATACAATTTCTCAAGCGTTTCCATCAAAAGTCAGGAAACTTGTTGCTCATCCAAAAGTGGGGGGAGAACGCCACATGAACAGACTGAAGATCGGTTTCCTCGTTTTCTGCGCGACCATGGTCGCCTTGACGGTCGTCGCCACGGCCATGACCCAGCTGCCGCCCATTGCCGGGGATATCGTCTACACGGGCGTTGCTGGCGGCAACGTTGCCGGAACCCGTTGCGCCACTTTCGATGATCCGGCCGTCGCGGCCGAGCGTGCCCCCGCCAACCTGGATCGCTGGATCGAGGAGCACTACGGCAAGGCCTTGAACATCTCCATTCCGGTGGCCATCCATTCGATCTACGCCAGCACCAGTAACGGATACGTCACCGACCAGATGGTCGCCGACCAGATCCAGGTGCTGAACGACGCCTACGCAGGCACCGGCGTGAGCTTCTACCTGTATCACTTCGCCCGCTACCAATCGACCAAATACTTCAGCTGGGACATGCAGACCAAGCAGGAGAAAGCGGTCAAGCAGTACCTGAACATCGACTCGGCCCATGTGCTGAACATCTACACGCAGAGCCCTCCGGGCGGCATCCTGGGATGGGCCTACTTCCCGTGGATGGCTCCCGAGGACCACTGGGGCCACGGTGTGGTCCTGCTGTGGGCCTCGCTGCCCGGTGGCGGCGCCGCTCCCTACGACGAGGGCGACACCGCCACCCACGAGATCGGCCACTACCTGGGCCTGTATCACACCTTTCAGAACGGCTGCTTCGGCCAGGGTGACCAAGTCGACGACACCCCGTACGAGCTGATCCCCGCCTACGGTTGCCCCGAGGGACGGGACACCTGCCCCGCAACCGGCGCCGATCCGGTCAACAACTTCATGGATTATTCCGACGATTTCTGCATGTACGAATTCACCGTCGGTCAGACCGCGCGGATGGATTGGGCCGTGACGACTTACCGTCCGAGCCTGGGCGGAGCACCGGTCAACAAAGCCATGACCTCTGCCGAGAAGGGTGCCGTGGACTTCGACAGGGCCATCGATGAGATCCTGGCTTCCAATGAGCCGATCGTCGACAAGGCCCCCGGCCTGGGTTCTGCCGTGTTGGCGGACATCTCGCCCAACCCGTTCAACCCCATGACGACCGTGGCCTTCGTGCTGCCCAACTCCGGTCACGTGCGGATCGACGTGTACGACCTCGCCGGCCGTCGCGTGCAGACCCTGGTGGACGGCAACCGCGACGCGGGTCGCCACGAGGTCACTCTGGACGGCTCCGGCCTGGCCAGCGGCATCTACATGGTGCGCATGGACAGCGGTGACGTTTCGGTGAGCAAGCGGATCACGTTGCTGAAGTAACGATCCTCGACGGGAGAATTTTGCCCGGCTTCCATGGCGAACTACCATGGAGCCGGGCAATTATTTGCCACGACATTGGAAACGTCCATGCCGGATCTAGCGGGATTTTCCCAATACCCGTTTCAACTTCGCAAGAGTGAATGGCTTACCGGTCCTGAACAGAAGATTGAAGACCCTGCCTGGCATCGCATTAAGGGTTCGGATGTCCGACCAGAATTCTTCCCGACGAAACGTGACGGGAACGGGGCTGTAGCCCAATTCGATGAGCTCCCTGCCTGCGATTTTTTGGGTCAACCAGATTTCCGCTCCGGTTAATTCTGTATTCCACCGGTCGCGTGACCCGGCATTGATCCCGGTATTTTTGGAGTCTTCTGCAACTGGTATGTAGGAGGAATTCTGACGGCCCACAGCATGCATGGTTTCCTCATAGGGGAGATCCAGGAATTCACTCAGTTTCCGGATTTCAATTTCCGGGTGGCTGACGAGATCCTCGTAGTGGAGGAGGTGAACGGAAGCCCCGAACAATCCTGATTTTGCCGCGAGAAGAGCCCGCATGTACGATCGCCAGAGGAGGCAGTTCGCCAAAGGGTTAAAGCGATTGCGGTAACTCTTCAACTGTTTGCGGTAGTAATTCTTGTATGAGGCGAGGTAAGCCCGCGGATCCCGAACAACGCCGACGAAACGGGCATCGGGGTACCAATCCTTCAAGCGATCCAGGTAGAGAACATCCTGGGGGGAGCTATCCCCCCAGATGATCTTGCCTGAGGCGGCGGATTCGGCCCCAAGAAAAGCTTCAAGAACGGCTCCATGCGTGCCACCCAGCTTCCTTGCTTTGGTGACCAAGTCCGCGAGGTCGGACGCCGGGTCATTTCCCCCGTGTTTCCAGGGAGATTTGGCCAAAAGGGTCTCCGCGGATTTTTGGAGATTCTCGGGGTCGAGAGGTTCCTCGCACGGAATCAAATCGGCGATGCGCTCGTTGTAATGGACCTCATTGTAAAGGTGGACAAGGCTGTGGTTATTGAGGATTTCCATGGTCAGGGTTGTGCCGGTTCGGGGCGCCCCAACGACGAAAATGGGGCCCTTCTTGGAGTTGCCTGGAGACCTACAGGGCTCTGTGGACATTGGCGCTCCATTCCAAGAGAGGAATTTGTTTGAGTGTCATTTTCCACAAACATTCCCCACCTATTTCCACAGTCTTTCCCCACCCCCCAGGGCCGACCTCACGTTTAGCACAAAACTACAAGACGTGCATCACGATTCCTCTTTTTTCTTCTGATATTCCT
>Ga0210044_10009045_pt1 | contig 12237 bp, 14 predicted proteins | sample CryGey13umfilter_2_FD_183959 | JGI IMG/M metagenome (GOLD analysis project Ga0210044, IMG submission 183959) | Groundwater microbial communities from aquifer in Utah, USA - Crystal Geyser 4/9/14 3 um filter (SPAdes) (version 2) | ecosystem: Environmental > Aquatic > Deep subsurface >... | reverse complement strand
TTTGAGCGGGTGGGGTTCCCGCCTCGCCATGAAAAGAGCGCTCAATTCTTCCGATAAAGTATTTTACCTGGTTTTTACGACGGGAATTTTCATCCGTCTGGGCCTCCTTACGCTCCTGATTTGCCTGCTCCGCCATGAAAAGGGTATAATCATTATCTCGTTTACGGTTTCATTTATCCTGGTTCAGATGGCATTTGAGGCGTTTCCGCTGAAACATAATGGGATTAAAAGAAATTCTTGAGCACCACATCGTCGACCATATCTGGTCCTGGGTAAACCTGGGCCCCCTCCGTCTTCCTATTTCAAAACATCTTCTGATGATGGGCATAGCCTCCGTCATCCTGGTGCTCGGCCTGCCGCTCCTGATCAGGAGCCGCTCCAGGGCCCTCGCGCCGTTCCGCGCTATGATAGAGATAATAGTGCTCTTCCTTCGCGACGAGGTGGTAGTTCCCAACCTCGGGCACAAGGGCGCGGCCTATATGGGCTATTTCTCCAGCCTTTTCTTTTTCATCCTCACGCTCAACCTTCTGGGCCTGGTTCCTTACGGGGCTACCGCCACCGGCAACCTGGCCGTTACCGCCGGGCTGGCGCTGACCACCTTCGCGCTGGTCAACTTTGCGGGCATAAGGGAGCAGGGAATTTTCGGCTACTTCGGCCATATAGTGCCCAAGGGCGTGCCCGGCTGGCTTTACCCGCTGCTTTTTCCGATAGAACTTATCGGCCTGGTCACCAAAACCTTCGCGCTCTGTATCCGTCTTTTCGCCAACATGATAGCCGGGCATATCGTTATCCTGGCCTTTATCAGCTTTATCTTCATCTTCGGCTCGCTCAGCGCGATAGTCGGTTTCGGCGTGGCTCCTATTTCGGTGGGGCTGGTTCTGTTCACGCTGATGCTGGAACTGTTCGTGGCCTTCCTGCAGGCCTATGTTTTTGTTTTCCTGACGGCCATATTCACCGGCGCCGCCATGCACCCGCATTAAAGAAATCGGGAGTCGGGAGCGGGGAAGCTGCGAAGAAAAGCGGGATTAAGATTTGGCCGTCTGAAGCGCATAGCGCTCGTTACGGCACAAACAAAGTTTTGCGACAGTTTTTCCGCCAGCGGCGGGCCTGCCAAGCTGTTAGGCGGGTAATATTACACGGAGGTAGTACACAAATGAACGACATGACATTCCTCGGACTGGGTTATATCGGAGCGGGCTTAGGCGCGGGTCTCGTGCTTATAGGAGCCGCTCTGGGTATCGGTAAGCTGGCAGCCGCCGCTCTTGAAGGCACCGCCCGCCAGCCCGAAGCCGGTCCCGCGCTGCGCACCACCATGATCATCGCCGCCGCCCTTATCGAAGGTCTCGCCTTCTTCGGCCTGGTCATCTGTCTGCTTGCCGTGATGAACTTCGCCATGCCCAAAGCCCCCGCTGCCGCCGGCGCGGTGCAGACCGAAGCGCATAAATAAAGAATCGAGAATCAGGGATCGAGAATCGGGAAGCGCGGAAAATATTCCGCTCCCGGTTCCTGGTCCCAGGTTCATGATTCCCGATTCTCGAATCTCGACTGGAGTTATTATATGGAAGCATTGATTAGGCCGGAAATCGGCCTGATGTTCTGGACGATAACCTGCTTTGCCCTGCTGGTTCTTCTGCTTGCTAAAACGGCCTGGAAGCCGCTGCTGCAGGCTGTGGACGAGCGCGAGCGCGCTTTAAAGCACGACCGCCACTCGGCGGAAACCGCCCGCGCCGAAGCCGAGAAGGCCCGCGCCGAGCTTGACGCCAAGCTCGCCGGGCTGAAGACCGAGATCGGCCGCCGGATGGAGGAAGCCAGGGTCTCCGCTGAAAAAGAAAAGGACGTGATTATAGAAGAGGCCCGCAAAAGCGCGGGCATGATAGTTGAGTCCGCCAAGCGGGAAATAGATTCCCAGAAGATCGAGGCCGTCAGGGAGATCCGGGACAAGGTCGCGGAGCTTTCAATAATGGTGGCCGAGCGCATCCTTATAAACAAGCTCGACCATAAAGCCAATACCGACCTGTCTTCCCGCTATCTCGCCGAGATAGAGAAAGACCGGCCTGAGCTTAAACTGGAGAATTAATGGATTCGAGCGCCAAAATACTCTCAAAGCGCTACGCCAGAGCCTATATGGGCCTGGACGGAAAGAAGCACAGCGCTGCCCTTGAAGCCGGGGCCAGGGCCAAGATGGAAGGCCTGCGCCTGGTTTTTGAGGCGACGCGGATGCACAAGAAGGTTCTTACCCACCCCGCGGTCAGCAGCGAGGTAAAGCTGGAAGTCATGGCGAAGATGCTTAAGCCCGGAGAAGCCGGTCCGGCCTCCGACTTCGCCGGCCTGCTAGTCCGCCAGGGGCGCTTCGGGCTGTTCGAACAGATAATAAAAGATTCACTCGCCCTGAGCGACAGCTTCAGCGGCCTGATACGGGCCGAGGTTCACAGCCAGTACCAGCTTTCCGAAGGCGAGCTGAAGCGGATAATCACCCTGCTGTCCGGGCCCGAACACAGAAAAATAGCGCTTCTTAACGTGGTCTCGGGGCGCATCCTGGGCGGCTTCGAGATAAAAGTAGGCGACACTTTGATAGACGCCACCGTGCGCGGCAGACTTAATGCCCTGCGCGCGGAACTTACCAAAGGCTAAGTAATTGTCCTAAAAGGATCCTATGATACGACCTGAAGAAATCACAGAAATCATCAAAGGGCGGATTGAAAAATTTATCCCCGAAGCCCAGCTGTCCGAAACCGGGCAGGTGCTGCAGGTGGGAGACGGCATCGCCCGCGTTTACGGCCTGAGCAGCGCCCTGGTGGGCGAGCTGATAGAATTTGAGGGCGGCGTAACGGGCATGGTGCTCAATATCGAGCGCGAAAATGTCGGCGCCGTGGTCCTGGGTTCCGACACCCTGATAAAAGAAGGCGACCGCGTGAAGCGCACCGGCCGCGTAATGGAAGTCCCCGTCGGGCCCGAAATGATAGGCCGCGTAGTGGACGCGCTGGGCAACCCCATAGACGGAAAAGGCCCGATTAACGCCAGGAAGAAGCGCCCCGTAGAGGTTATCGCCCCCGGAGTCGTGGAGCGCGCTCCCGTTAAAGAGCCCCTGCAGACCGGCCTTAAGGCTATAGACGCGATGATCCCGATAGGCCGCGGCCAGCGCGAGCTCATCATAGGAGACCGCCAGACCGGCAAGACCGCCGTGGCCCTGGACGCTATAATCAACCAGAAGAATGAGCCTAAAGAAAGCCGCCCCGTCTGTATTTACGTGGCCGTAGGCCAGAAAGAATCCACCGTTGCCCGCGTGGCGAAAATACTTGAAGACAACGGCGCTATGGAGTATTCGATAATAGTGTCGGCTTCCGCGGCCCAGCCCGCTTCAATGCTTTATCTCGCGCCCTATACCGGCTGCGCCATAGGCGAGGAATTCATGTGGCAGGGCAAGCACGCCCTGGTCATCTACGACGACCTGTCCAAGCACGCCCAGTCCTACCGCCAGATGTCTTTGCTCCTGCGGCGCCCGCCCGGCCGCGAAGCCTATCCCGGCGACGTGTTCTATCTCCACTCCCGCCTGCTCGAGCGCGCCTGCAAAATGAACGACCAGCACGGCGGCGGCTCCCTTACTGCGCTCCCTATAATAGAGACCCAGGCCAGCGACGTCACGGCCTATATCCCCACCAATGTTATTTCCATCACGGACGGCCAGATCTACCTTGAGTCCAGCCTTTTCCACGCCGGCATAAAGCCCGCCGTGAATGTGGGTATCTCGGTATCGCGCGTAGGCGGCTCGGCCCAGATAAAGGCCATGCGCCAGGTGGCGGGTAAACTGCGCCTGGACCTGGCCCAGTACAACGAGCTCGCGGCTTTCGCGCAGTTCGGTTCCGACCTGGACAAGGCCAGCACGGAGATGCTCCGGCGCGGCCAGCGGATGGTGGAACTGCTTAAACAGGACCAGTACAGCCCGCTGCCGGCCCAGGACCAGGTAGTGGTACTGTTCGCCGGTACCCGCGGCTACCTCGACGACGTAGAGATCGAGAAAGTCCGCACTTTTGAAGCCGGGCTGATCAAGTTCATGCACGCCTCCTACGCCAACCTGCTCACCGATATCATCACTAAAAAGCAGCTGGACGAGGACCTTGAAAAGCGCCTGGGCGACGCGATCACGGATTATAAGAAAAAAGCGGCCTGAGAACTGAATGAAAAAATATCTTGTCACCGGCGGAGCGGGCTTTATAGGCTCCAACCTGGCTTTTGCGCTTGAAGGCGAGCGCAAGGCCAAAGTTACGGTGCTGGATAATTTTTCCTCCGGCAATTACAAGAACCTGCTGGGATTTACCGGGGACATAGTCGCCGGGGACGTGCAGAGCTCAGACTGGTACGACAAGGCCGGCCCGGCAGACGCTGTCTTCCATGAAGCCGCTATAACCGACACCACGGTACACGACCAGCGGAAGATGATGGAAGCGAACGTGGACGGCCTGCGCAGCGTGCTGGCTTACGCCCTTAAATTCGGGGTGAAGCGGGTGGTTTACGCCTCATCGGCCGCGGTCTACGGCAACGGCAAGTGCCCTATGCACGAAGCCCAGAGCCCTACTCCGGAGAATATTTACGGTTTTTCCAAAGCTATCATGGACAACGCGGCGCGCGAGTTCTCCGCGGCGCACAAGGATATGACGCTCGTAGGACTGCGCTATTTCAACGTGTACGGCCCGCGCGAATATTACAAAGGCCACGCGGCCAGCATGATGTTCCAGCTTTACAACCAGATGAAAGCGGGCAAACGGCCGCGTATTTTCAAGTTCGGAGAGCAGGTGCGCGACTTTGTTTACGTAAAAGACATAGTGCGCGGCAACCTCAACGCCCTGGACGCGGAAAAATCCTGCGTCTGCAATTTGGCCAGCGGCAAGCCCGGCAATTTCAACGATATTGTCGAGGCCCTGAATAAGGCCATGGGGCTGGACCTGGCTCCGGAATATTTCGACAACCCTTACGCTTTTTACCAGAACAGGACCCAGGCCGACCTCCGGCAGGCCAAGGCCCATTTGAACTACAGGCCCGAATGGAGCCTCTCCGACGGGATAGCCGATTACGTTAAGATAATGGAGAAGATGGGGAAAATCTAAAATCGGAAATCTGAAATCGAAAATCGAAAATCAATGAATAAGATTCCCCAATACCAAGATTCCCGACTCCCGATTCCCGATTCCCGATTTATTTAAAATTTATGGCTTCTTTACGCGATATTAAGAAAAACATCTCTTCTATCAAGAGCATCAAGCAGATCACCTACGCCATGAAGATGGTGGCGGCGGCGCGCATCAAGCGCGCGCAGGGCGCAATACTGGCCTCGCGGCCGTTCGCGCTGAAGATGGAGACCCTGATAGAGGACCTTTACAGCGAGCTTGGCGAGGCGGACCTCGCCGGGACACCGGCCCACGAGCTTTTCGAGGAGCGGGCCGAAGGCGGAACCCTTTGCCTTGTCCTGGTTACCGCCGACAAGGGGCTTTGCGGTTCTTTCAATACCAATCTCCTTAAAGCGGCCGCCGCCTGGCTTAAAGAGAACCGCGGCCGGAAGATCCGCGTGGTCACGGTCGGGCGTAAAGGGCGGGATTTCCTTCACCGCCTGAAAGGCCTTGACCTGGAGATAATCCACGAGATGGTCGGGATTTTTCCCAAGGCCGGCTATGTCCACGCCCAGCTCCTGGTAGACGAGCTGCTGAAGCTTTACTCTGATAAGAATGTAGAGAGCGTCACCCTTATTTATAACGAATTCAAGTCGATGATGACCCAGCAAATAGTGACCGGCCGCCTGCTGCCCCTTAAGCGCAGCGTCCTGGAGAAAAAAACCTGTAGTACGGGCCAATGCGGAGTTTTCTCTTTTGAGCCGCGCAAAGCGGAGCTGCTCTCGGCTTTGCTCCCCCGCCACATAGGCGCGCAGCTTTACCGGACGCTCCTTGAGTCCCAGGCCGCCGAACTGGCCGCCCGCATGAACGCGATGGAATCCGCCTCCAAGAACGCCACGGAGCTTATTGAAGGCCTCACTTTGAAGATGAACAAGACCCGCCAGGCGATGATCACCACCGAGCTGAATGAAATTGTCAGCGGAGCGGAAGCGCTGGGGGGATAGAGGACTAAGGATTGGAAGATTGGAGTATTGGTCATAAAGTGCGCCGAACCTGATGAGTTAGTTGCCGGTTACTTTTTACTGATTCAAGGAGTTTGATAATGAACATCGGAAAAATCGTGCAGATAATAGGGCCGGTGCTGGACATAGAATTCCAGCAGGGCCAGCTGCCCAGGATAATGAACGCCCTCAAGATAAAATATCAGGAGGACGGGAAAGATAAGACGCTGGTAGCCGAAGTGGCCCAGCATCTCGGCGACAATACCGTGCGCGCTATCACCCTGGGGCCCACTACCGGCCTCGGCAAGGGCATAGACGCCGCAGACACCGGTTCGCCCCTCATGGTCCCGGTAGGCGAAGCTTGTCTCGGCCGCCTTATAGACGTGCTCGGCGAACCCCAGGACCACCGCGGTCCCATAGACACCAAGGAATTTTTGCCTATTCACCGCGAAGCGCCCCCTTTGACGGAGCAGAAGACCTCCCCTGAAATTTTCGAGACCGGCATCAAGGTCATCGACCTCCTGGCCCCTTTCATGAAGGGCGGCAAGGTAGGCCTGTTCGGCGGCGCCGGAGTAGGCAAGACCGTCGTCATCATGGAGCTGATCAATAATGTGGCGCGCCAGCACAGCGGCTGCTCCGTGTTCGGCGGTATAGGCGAGCGCTCGCGCGAGGGCAATGACCTCTGGCTCGAAATGCAGGAGTCCAAACTTTCTGACGGCTCTACCGTTCTTTCCAAGACCGCGCTGGTCTACGGGCAGATGAACGAGCCCCCCGGCGCCCGCGCCCGCGTGGGCCTTACCGCCCTGACCCAGGCCGAGTATTTCCGCGACCAGAAAGGCCGCGACGTGCTGCTGTTCCTGGACAATGTGTTCCGCTACGTGCTGGCTAACGCCGAAGTGTCGGCGCTCCTGGGCCGTATGCCGTCGGCCGTGGGCTACCAGCCCACGCTGACCACGGAGATCGGCGTGCTCGAAGAGCGCATCACCTCCACCAAGAAAGGCTCTATTACCTCCATCCAGGCCGTCTACGTGCCGGCCGACGACCTCACGGACCCGGGCGTGGCCGCGGTGTTCACCCACCTCGACGCCACCGTGGTTCTGTCCCGCTCCATCGCCGAGCTGGGCATCTACCCGGCCGTGGACCCGCTGGACTCCACTTCCCGCATCCTGGACCCCCGCGTGATCGGCAACGATCATTACAATACCGCCCGCGGCATCCAGAAGATACTCCAGCGCTACAAAGAGCTTCAGGATATCATAGCCATCCTCGGTATCGACGAACTGTCCGACGAGGACAAGAAGACCGTTAACCGGGCGCGCAAGATACAGAAGTTCATGTCCCAGCCTTTCTCGGTGGCCGAAAAGTTCACCGGCCGCACCGGGAAATACGTGCCGCTTAAGGAAACCATACGCAGCTTCCAGGAAATACTCAGCGGCCGCCTCGACGATCTCCCGGAGCAGGCTTTCTGGATGGCCGGCGGGATAGAGGAAGTTATCGGGCGGTCCAAAGAGCAGCAGGCCGTCTAGGCCGTTACAGGCCGGAATATGGAAAAAAATCATCTCCTTCTTACCATCGTCACTCCCGAGAAGACCGTGCTCTCGGATAAGCCGGTAGAGGCCGTAACCATACCGGCCTGCGGCGGCGAAATGGGCGTGCTGCCGGGACACGCGTCTTTTGTGGTGCAGCTCAAGGAAGGCCTGATGCATTATAAAGAAGGCCAGCACAAAGAGGTTTTTGCCGTGCTCAGCGGTTTTGCCGAGATACACCAGGATAAAGTAATGGTCCTGGCCGAGGCGGCGGAACTTTCCAGGGAAGTGGACGAAGAGCGCGCGCGGCAGGCTTACCAGAAGGCCAAGCAGTCCCTTGCCGTTCAGGGGGCCGACCTGGACCTGGACGAGGCTAACGCGGCGCTGCGCCGGGCCGCCGTCCGTCTTAAACTGGCGGAGTTCAGGCGAACGCACAAGAAGTAATGCGCCCCAGGGCCGTTAAAAATACCCCGCCCCCGCGGGGTATTTTTTTATTGCTATTTTATGGCTGTTTTGCTAGATTGAGGTTAGGGGAACAATAATATATAGAAGCGTATGCAGGGCCGTGCCCGGCTTTGCTTTCTTGCTTTGCCCTGTGATTTTTCCGGTGGTCAAATATGCGTGAACTTATAGCAGGTATACTGGCGGCCGAGGAAACGGGCAGCCGAGAGGCTGCGGCAGCGCGGCTGCGGGCCGCCGAAATTGTGTCGGAGGCCAGAAAAAAGGCCGCCAGGATTTCAACCGCCGCGCTGGCAGAGGCCCGCGTGGAAGCGGGGGCGGCCGCTGCCGCCGCGATGGCGGCGTCTGAAGCGGAAAGAACTTCTCTCCTGGCAGCCGCCGAAGCTGAAATTGAGAAAGCTTTCCGGGCGGACGAGGGCGTAATCCGCGGGGCGGCTGAAGAAGTATTGCGGCGTTTGCTGGGTTTATAGTTCCGGGGGGGGATTTTGATAAAAACGAGGGACCTGGACGATCTGTCCGCCCGCCTGCACGGCCGCCGTTCCCGCCTTGCCGAAGGCGGCCGGCTGCGCGGCCTTTGCGCCCTGGAGTCGCCGGAGTCCCTTTCTGCCGCTATTATCACAGGCCCGCGCCTCAGCGGCTCGCGCCAAGTACAGCTCCGCGTGTCAGGAGATTTCTATTCCGAGGTTATGGAGCTGGCCTCGGCTTTAGGGAATGCCCGGGGGCGCTTCGTGGAATGGCTCGCGGCCAGGCTTGAGGTAGAGAACCTTAAGGTGGTTATCAGGGGCCTGGGAGCGGGTTTAAGCCCCGAAAAATATTTTCCTGATATGATCCCCTTGCCGGGCCGGCGCCGGAATGACGGGCCGGCGGCGGAAACCCCGGAACAGTTTGTAAAGTCTATGGCCCCGGGGATATTAAAGCGGGCGCTTGAGGAGGCATATTTAGTTTATCCCGACAGAAGCCGGTCTTTTTTCCGCGAGGCGGCCCTGGACCGGGCTTATCTCGGGGAAATGCTGGTCCGCCTGAACGCGCTGAACAAGGCCGACCGGGAATATTCCGCCCCGCTGGTGCGTCATGAAATAGCGGTTTTCAACCTGATGCTGGCGGCCAGGGGCAGGTTTTTTTACGGTCTGGAAAAAAAGGAGCTGCTCGGTCTTTTCGCAGCCGGATCAAGGCTGGACCGGCGCAAATTTTTAGCCATGCTGTCCGCGTCCGGCGTAGGAGCGCTGCGCGCGCTGGCCGCGGGGTCGGCCGTTAATGCCGGGCCCGAAGAGCCGGAAGCGGGGGCGCTTGAGGTCCTGGCCTGGGACCGTTACGCAAAACTGGCAATGAGGGCGTTCCGGGGCGCACCTGTAGGCTTCGGGGCGGTCGCGGGCTACCTCGCCCTGCGCCGTCTTGAAACCGCCAATCTGATCACGGTTGCCGAAGGCCTGCGCCTGGGAGTGAACTCCGGGGAACTGGCCGGGCGCATGCTGCCCCGCCTGGGGAGGCCCGATGTTTAACCTTGTTAAAATGTCGCGTCTTGAGGGGGTACTGCTGAAAAAAGACGCGCGTTCGGTACTGAACTGCATCGGCGCGGTTGAAGCGGTGGAATTTGCGCGGGCCGCTCCCGGACCGGATACAGCTCCTTCGGCCGCGGCCGATAACAGTCTCGCCCTGGCCGATTGCGCGGCTTTTCTCGGCCGGGTTGAAGCGCTGCGCGCGCAGCTTGGTTTAGTTCCGGGCGCCCTGTCCCCGGCCCCGGAAATGGATCTTAAGGCCGCGGCCGCAGCGCTGGAAGATTTGGAATTAAAGGCAGCCTCCCCGCTCGGCTCTCTGCGCGGCCTGAGAGCCGAGTATAAGAGACTCTCGGCTGAAAGCGAAAGACTGTCAGTTTACCTCGGGCTGCCGCTGCCGGCCGGAATAGCCGGGAATTTTTCTTATCTCTACTCAGCCGCAGGGAGCGTGCCCGCCGCCGGCCTGGCCGCGCTGCGGGCAAAGATAGCGGGAACTTCAGTCCTGGCGCAGCTGGGTGAAAAAGAAGGCCGCAGTTATATAGCCGTTCTGGGAGGCAGGTGCTCAGGCGCGGTTTTAACGGCCGGCCTGGAAGCCGCCGGGTTCCGTGCGGAGGAGCTTGCTCCCGGAGAAGAAAAAGCTCTGGGCGGGGCGGCTGCAAAATATTACTACGAGGCCGGGCGCGTCAAGCGCGCCCTTGAGCTTGCCGGGGAGGAAATTTCCTCGCTGGCGGCGGCCGCTGCCGGCCCGCTTGAGGCGGCCGGAAGAGCCGCGGTGACCGAAGCGCGATTGCTGGAAGCTGAGCAGTTTTTTCCCGGGACCGGCGCTTCTTTTTATATTTCCGGCTGGGTCCCGGAAGAGGATTCGGACCGGGTAAAAAAAGAGCTGGGCAGGGTTTCCCGACGGAGCTGCGCGCTGGCGACAAGTCCCGCCGCTCCCGGGGGAGAACCGCCTGTAAAACTGAATCCTCCCCGTTTGCTCCGGCCTTTTGCGGCGCTGGTTACAGGCTACGGCCTTCCGCGCTATGGCGAGGCGGATCCTACCGTTTTCAGCGCGCTGAGCTTTCTGCTTATGTTCGGGATGATGTTCGGGGATGCCGGGCACGGCGCAGCGCTCTGCCTGGCAGGGTACTGGCTGGCGCGTCTGCGGCAGGTCAAAGCTCCTGAGGCCGGCAGGGCGGTTTTTGTCTGCGGCATGTCTTCTATATTTTTCGGCTTGGTGTACGGCAGTTTTTTCGGCCTGGAGAATTTTAAAAAATACGCGCTCTGGCGCGATCCTCTTGCGGGCGACCCTCTGGCTCTGCTTGCAGCCGCTGTTCTTATAGGGGCCGCAGTTATAAGTCTTGGCGTAATTATCAATATAGTGAACCGTGCGCGGACGGGGGACCGGCTTGGCGCGGTGCTGGATAGATTCGGCGCGGCCGGGCTGGTTTTTTACTGGGGAGCGCTCCTGCTGGCTGCAGGCAGGGTACAGGCTGGGTTCGCTCTGCCTTTAATAGCTGCGGCGATGGTGTGCTGGGCCCTTAAAGCACCGTTAAGGTATTTACTGCTTCCGCGCGAAGCAAAAAGTGCAAGCGAAGACGGTTTATTCGGAGTAGGAGCCGGGGCCCTGGTCGGGGCCTTCGAGGGGGCGCTGCTCTATCTGGCTAATACCGTAAGTTTTGTCCGCCTGGCCGCCTATGCTATGAGCCACGCCGCGCTGCTGTCCGCCGCCTGGGCCCTGAAGCGCACCGCGGACGTCTCCTGGGGTGAAAATTGCCTGGCCGGGATATTCGCCGTTATAGCCGGGAATGCCGCAGCTATAGGTTTTGAGGCGCTGGTGGCGGGAGTGCAGGCGCTGCGTCTTGAGTATTATGAATTTTTCGGAAAGTTCCTTGAGGGGAGCGGAAGACCGTTCAGGCCTTTCGTCATGTAAAGAAAGCCCCGGTGTTTTTCCGGGCAGGTAAAAATGGCGGATAAAGGGGGATAAATGAAAGGAATATATACGCTTCTGTTCGGAGTTCTTGTATGCTTGCTGTGGCTGTGCCAGGCGGCCCTGGCGGCAGCGCCGGGCGCAACCGCGGCCGCGGCCGGAATGGGCAGCGATTACAGGGCAGTATGGCTAAGTTTTGCGGCAGCCCTTACTATGTCATTTTGCGTGCTCGGCTCGGCTTACGCTGTAGCGCGCATAGGCTCCGCCGCAATGGGGGCGGCCGCTGAAAAGCCGGAGCTCCTGATGCGCAGCCTTCTTTTTGTGGCCCTGGCGGAAGGTCTTGCCGTCCTCGGTTTTGCTATAGCTATCATCCTGGTGGGAAAAATATGATGGAAATCCTGAGGTTCTACTGCATCGGCGACGAAGATACCGCGCGCGGCTTCCGGCTGGCCGGGGTAGAGGGGCGCGAGGTGAAAACCGCGGAAGAGGCTGCGCAAGCGCTTGAAGAAGCGGCCGCCCGGGAAAACTGCGGGGTGGTAATCATGACCCGCGCCGCGGCGGGGCTGGCGCGCGCGAAGGTTAACGAGATCAGGCTGCAGCGGGCGCGGCCGCTGATCGTGGAGATATAGGGGTCGGGGGTCCTGGCCGGGGTTTTGCCCCGCGCACCCTGGAAGATGGAAACCCTTGCTTGGTTTCCCCCCGCCTGGGGAAATTAAGGCGGGGTCCCCTTTCCGCAAAGGGTGCGCA
>Ga0210044_10009043_pt1 | contig 12239 bp, 9 predicted proteins | sample CryGey13umfilter_2_FD_183959 | JGI IMG/M metagenome (GOLD analysis project Ga0210044, IMG submission 183959) | Groundwater microbial communities from aquifer in Utah, USA - Crystal Geyser 4/9/14 3 um filter (SPAdes) (version 2) | ecosystem: Environmental > Aquatic > Deep subsurface > Groundwater... | reverse complement strand
GCGAAAAATGGTCTCCAGCGGAAACTAGCCTGGGTCTGGCCGTGGCCGGTCAAGATGTCGAGCGCAGGATACAGAGAGAAGGAAAATGGTCGGGGAGACAGGATTTGAACCTGCGACCCCCTGTACCCAAAACAGGTGCGCTACCAGGCTGCGCCACTCCCCGACGCGAGCTTCCCCTAGGCGGTGCTTTTGGGAAAAGCAAAGGGTTTTTCACGCTTCTTTTCACCGCTGCTCAAGAGCTGAGCCATAACCGGCGTTGGAAAAAATATGGTGGGCCCGGAGGGACTCGAACCCCCGACCTAGCCGTTATGAGCGGCCAGCTCTAACCAACTGAGCTACAGGCCCTTATGAGCAGCTTTTTCCAGGCAAATCTCATTGGGATGGTCCGATAGCGGAAGCCGTGATGATTTGGCAAGAACGATCATCGCGATTCGTGCCGCTGGCGCCGATGATTAGCTAGACACCAGACGCGGCGGTCATGAGTTCACCGATATCAACGGGCTTCACGCCACGCATATTCAGATGTTCGAGCACATCCCGCCACCATTCGTAAAAACCGTCCAGATCAGCCTGTGTTCGCACATAAGGCGTATGGCCGGGCGACAGGGAGGGCGAATGAAAGGAAAAAACCAGCAATTGCAAGTCATCGTCCAGCGCGACGTCAATCGCTTCTTTCGTTTCGCGGGCCGAAATCCCTTCGGGTGTCAGCGGAATGCGCTCGAGAATCTTGCTGCGGGAAAACACCGCATTGATCAGAGGATATTTTTCCATGACCGCAGCCACCAAACCGGCTTGCTTGCGCAAGAGGCCCGAATATACCGTGGTGAGCGGCACTTCGAGAAGCCTTTGGTCGTGATTCCACCAGAATGGCTCCGCGCCAACCGCGAGAAAATCCGGTCCGCCCTGCCCGCTATAGTCAAAGCGGGGCCGGATGCTGCTGTCCAATACAAAGCCGTGCTTGATCAAAAGCTCCATCGTATGCGGGCCAATGCCATAGCGCCCGGCACGGAAGATGGTCGGCGTCACGCCAATTTTGTCGCGGAGCGCATCGCGCAATATCACCAGCTTCTGCTCTTCCAACGCTTTCGGCAAATTGCCGGCAAAGCTGTTGTGAACGCTAACCTCCTCTTCGAACGGCGGATTGACCCAGGGGTGCAAATGCACGCCGACCAGGGCGGTTTGCTGCTCGGTAACCGCTTTCAGAAAGGCCGAAGCCGCGTCATCTTCAATAATCGCATAATCGACAAAGTAGATCGGCTTGATCCCGTACTGCTCAGCAAATCCCTGAAATTCTTGCAGCTGGGGCACCGAAACAGTGGTGTGGCCGCTGCGCTGAAAGGGGGCGTCCCAGTCAAATTCCTCTTCCGTGTCGACTGTAATAAGAAAACGTCTGCCAAATGTGTTTGGCCATTGGACATGACGATCCGGTTTTCGGACTTTCATCGGCTGATGATCCTGCGCAGAAATCCCTGTCACCTCTATTTTGCCCGAAATGCCTCAAAAACGGTCGGCGAACAGGCGGACTATTCCAATTCCGTTTCTCGGATTTGGATTTTGCTAGTAGCGGCTGCGGGCAGCGTCAAGGCAATGTTATCCTCGTTGATTGCCAGCGAGCCGCCGGCAGACTGCGCGAGATTACGCACCAGACGCAGCGAGAAACCCAGACCGAGTAGCGAGGATTCACCGCCCTCACCATCAATGCCTTGCGAGGGATCCAGCAGGATATTCTCCGCGATTCCCTTGATTCGCGACGGGCGGGAGAGTTTGAATTGATTGGTCGGTTGCACGCCGATGCGCGTCCGTAATTCGCCCTTCAATGTTTCGCCATTCTCGCAAGAGATAATGGCAGCCGACAACAAGCGGGCAAAAATCCGCTCCACCGATTCGCCGTCCAGAGCGAAAGACCGAACCGGCTCTGCCTTGCTGATATTCAGATCAACAGCCTTGCTCTGCGTCAGTCCCTGCAGTCGCTGACTCATCCGCTCGAACAACCAGGCCGCTCCGGCGGTTCCACTGGACTCCGGCAATTGCCCGGAATCCACTTTCACCGCGATATCAAGATCTTCAAAACCTGCCAGCAACCGCCTTGCTTCATCCATGATGTTGCGCGCCAACGACCGATATTCATAGGAAGCCGGTCCAAAAAGCTGTTGCTCGATAATTTCGCTAAAGCCGATCACCGCATTCAGCGGCGTCCGCAGTTCATGGATCAGTTGCTGCAACTGTTCGCGCCGTTCCGTGTCAATCCCGCTATGCCCGGCATCCTCAGCCACATTTGGCCGCCGCATGATTCCGCGATAGCCCTCGAACCGCCCGGTTTCCTCACTGAAATAGGGAATTGCGCTCATCCGCCAGTCGCCCGTGATGATGGTCGCTCCGCAGAGCCGCATCCGGGCATTTTCCATCGGCATCCGCTGCCGAAAGGCAGCCGCACCATAGGCGTCGGGGCCGGGGCCTTCATCAAACGCCGGCTGCGCTATGGTGACTCCAACGATCGCTCCTTTCGGTGGACCCTCGGTCCAGTTGATCGTTCCCGTTTCATCCGTTTCAAATCGGATGGCTTCCAGAGGTTCGGCAAAGAAACTCTGACCATCGCCATCGTCGACTCGTGAACGCGGGGCGTCGACCGGACGATTTTTTTGATAATCGGCGATCTTTTCCACCAACGCACTGATCTGGGATTCCGCCAAATGCTGAGCCGGCTCAGTGGAATGGTCTGCTGGCGAATCATCTGCTGGGACGACCGTCACAGGTTTTTGTTCCGAACCGGCGCCAAGAGATGGCACCTCTTGCGCAGGCTGTGCAGTCTCGTCGCCCAGCGGCGCAAAACCCTGCGATTGCAACCGTGCCTGCGCCCGCGCCGACATCCGGGGAAAAGCGTCTGCGCAGATTTCCGGCGTCAGGTCGGCCGCGGTCATCGCAGCATCACAAATAGCATCGGTGTCGGCGGTCAGATAGACCAGCAGCGGAGCGGAGCGCAATCGGCCATGCAGCGATTGCACAGCCGCCAGCCGGTCCTGCTCCGACACGCGGTCATGCAGATCATGTAACCGGGTCAGCCCGGCCTGCACGTCGTGATTGGCCAAGTCCCCGGGTTTCTGGGCCAGCAGGTCAATCACCTGCCGCCATTGCGTGGCTGCCCCTGCGCCTTCCGGCAGGCTCCCCTTGAGCACGGTGGTCAGGCGGTCATCGAAGCGCAATATCAGGTCCCGAAAATCGTTGGCTTATCCAATTGTTAACTGGGTGATAACCTTTTCGGCAGCCAACAGGAAGCAATGAATATTTCGCGTCACAATGTGGGACATGGGAGAAAGCATTGCTTGGTCTGCTTATTATATTATAACCGTCAAATGATTCGCGAACGGATATTACATTGTTATGGCTGACACGAACCTCGACGAAATCGATTTGAAAATTCTGCAGCGGTTGCAAGATGATGGACGGATTACCAATGTTGAACTCGCCAACAGCGTTGGCTTGACGGCACCACCCTGTCTCCGGCGCATGCGCGCTCTGGAAGATGAAGGTGTGATCAATTCCTATCACGCTGCGATTGATCCCGCCAAAATGGGATATACCATAACGGTTTTCGCGATGGTCAGCCTGAAGAGCCAGGCCGAAACCGATCTGCAGGCGTTTGAGGAACATGTGCAAAAGCTGCCCGAAGTGCGCGAATGCTACATGCTGAATGGCGAAATCGATTTTATATTGAAGGTCGTCGCAAAAGACCTTCAGCAATTTCAAAGCTTCTTGACCAGCCAGCTCACCGCAGCGCCCAACGTGGCCAGCGTCAAGACATCGCTCACCATCCGGTCGGCCAAGCATCTGCCGGGCGTTCCGATCCAGGAATAGAAAAGGTCGAGTCGGCAATAAAAAAGGGCGCCGATGGCGCCCTTTTTCAAATTTTCAAACAGGATTGGATCAGCTTGCCGGTTCAGCGGTAGCCGGGGTCGGCGTTGCCGCCACCGGTGCCGGAGCCGCTTGCTGTTCGATCCACGTCTGCCACATCGCAGCCAGTGGAGCGCGGGTTCCCGAAACCTTAGCAAAGGCCTGCTTTGCCGCTGCCAGATCGCCGGCATAGGCATGCGCCGTACCAATTCCCACATAGCCGCGGTTCATATCGGCTCCCGGCTTGGCCAGCCCTGCTTCGTAAAACGCCACAGCCTTGTCATAGCCTTTATAGCCAAGCCAAACGTCGGCAAAATTCATCATCACCGAACTACTTCCGGATCCTCGAACTGCTGACGGTTGCGCAGGCAATGACGCCCGGTCAGCCGACACCTGGCGCTCCGCGGGCGCAAGCAATTCGGTGACCAGCGGGCTATTGGCGCTGACGATGCCCTTCTGCTTGCCTTCGTTCAGCACGGCGACCACTTCGCCAAACAGATTCTTGCGCTGCGCTTCCTCGGCAAATTCCTTATAGTCGCGCGTTGTCTTGAGCGCATCCGTCGCTTTCATAAAGCGCAAAACCTCAAGATTCTGGGTGCTGTCGGCTTGCGCGGTCCAGCGGCTCGCCGCGATCGCATCACCCCAGGAATCGCCGGATGGATAAGCACCCGCCCATTTTGTCGCCCAGGTGGCGTAAAGATTCTTGTCCTTGCTTGCCAGCGCCCGATCGCGAGCGAGACGGTACCAGGCTTCAGGAGCCTTCGTCGCCGAAGCATTGGCATCGCTGATAATTGTGTTCCACTTTGCCAGGCCTTCTGCAGGCATGTTCCGCTTGAAGTAGGTCTCCGCCAACAATGGTTCGATATTGTTTGCCCGATAACCCAGGTCATAGGCCGCCTGGAAATATTTCGCGGCGTCCGCCCAGCGTTCTGCGCCATAGGCAAAATTACCGGCAAAGAAATTGAATGCTGGCAATTGCTCCGCGCTGGTTTTTCCGCTGTCGAGCGAAGCCAGGATGCCTTTTTCCTGCAGGCCAGTATCCTTCAAGGTGCCGCCGAGCTGAATGGCCAGCTGGCCTGCGACAAAACGGTCATCAGCAGCCAGGGGTTCAGCCAGCAAGGCTTCCACCAGAGGCTTCGCGGTTGCAGGGGTTTCGGTCGCCATGGCGGCCTGAATTGCGGCCACTTTTGGTTGTACTTCCTTGCTAATTTTAAGCCCGGAATCCTTTTCCTTTTTCTTCTTTGCCGCCTGGGCGTCCTGCGGCAATGCGGTTACGGCGAGCGTACCGGCGGTTGCCAACGCAACGGCCATGGAAAAATGAGATAAAAAACGCATGAATATCCTCCGGATGATTATTATATGGGGGAAACGGGTTCCCCGGAATATGGTTGCACCACACACTCTTGGCCCTATTACCAAGCTTTCATCGCTTTTCTAGAGTGAATCCGCTGAATAGAGGTTGAACGGTCGCCATTCGGTGTCCCCATTGGGCATTCCCCTTAGTATAATGAGGTAAAATCGCGTGCTTGCAATCATTTCCCCCGCCAAATCGCTGGATTTTGTATCCGATCTTCCGGATATCCGGTCAACCGACAATCGATTTCCTGCAGAAACCGAAAGATTGGCCAATGCGATCGGCAATCTGACAACCAAGAAGCTGAAAGCAATCATGCCGGTGTCAGACAATCTGATCGCGCTCAACCGGCAGCGGTACAGCGAATTTTTCGATCAGCCGGAAAGACCGGCGATCTATGCCTATAATGGTGATGTCTATACCGGCTTCGAAGCCCGCAGCATCGGCGATGAAGCGATGGCGTTCGCACAGGACCATTTGCGTATTCTGTCGGGTCTCTACGGGCTGCTTCGTCCGCTGGACCCCATTCGCCCCCATCGCCTGGAAATGGGCACCAAATGGGCGCCCCGTTACAGCAAGTTGACCGATTTCTGGAAGGACAAGATTGCCAAAGCAGTGGCCGCCGATCTCGATCAGATCGGCAGCGACATCATCGTCAATCTGGCGAGCAACGAATATTGGGCATCGGTCAAACCTTATATTGCATTGCTGCCCGGGCGAATCATCGAAGTGGATTTTCGCAAGGATAGCCCCGACGGCCCAAAGTTCATCAGCTTCGAGGCGAAGCGCGCGCGCGGCATGATGGCACGCTATATTTGCGAAAACCATCTGACCGACCCCGAGATGCTCAAGGGCTTTGACCATGACGGTTACCGGTTCGATGACGAAAGCAGCACAGAAAACAGTCTCCGCTTCATTCGCACATGACCGGACAATCGGCCGTCATTTTTGGCGCAACCGGTGGCATTGGCAAGGCGATCGCCGATGAGTTGGAAGCAGGCGACCGGTTTGACCGCATTGTCCGCTTTTCCCGGTCGGGCGAAAGCCCCGTCTCGGTCGATCTCAGCTCAGAAGAAAGCATCCGGGATGCCGCCGCGTGGCTGGCGGACAAGCAGATTGCACCATCATTGGTCTTTGTCGCCACCGGGTTGCTGCACGATGATAAAAAGGGTCCCGAAAAAAGCCTGCGGCAGCTCGACGCCGACTGGCTTTTGAAAAATTATCAGGTGAACGCCATCGGCCCGGCATTGATCGCCAAGCATTTCCTGCCGTTGATGGACCGGAACGAGATTATCAGATTCGCAGCCCTCTCGGCCCGTGTAGGCAGCATTTCGGACAATCGGCTCGGCGGCTGGTACGGTTATCGCGCATCGAAGGCCGCGCTCAACATGATGATCCGCAACCTGTCGATTGAATGGTCGCGCAAGAACGAAAAATCGATCATCGTGGCGCTGCATCCCGGCACCGTCGACACCGCGCTAAGCGTCCCATTTCAGGGCAATGTTGCGCCCGAAAAATTATTTGATTCGGATCGCGCGGCGCGGCAGTTGCTGGATGTTCTCGAAGCGCTGAAACCCGCCGACAGCGGCAAAATTTTTTCCTGGGACGGGACTGAAATCCAGCCCTGATTCCAGCACTGTAATAATAATGTAAAACTGGCCCGAAAAGCTGGCTTTTGCTGGCCCCTTCCCCTAGAAGAACCGACAAGAAAAAACCCATGAAAAAGGCCCGTTTGTGAACGAACAAACCTCTCCACCGTCCCCGTCCAACATTGAATCGATAGACATCGTCGATGAGATGAAAACCAGCTACATGGACTATGCCATGTCGGTCATCGTAAGCCGCGCCCTGCCCGATGTCCGCGACGGCCTGAAGCCGGTCCATCGCCGCATCCTGTTCGCCGCCCAGGAAGGCGGCATGGTCGCTGGCCGCCCCTATCGCAAATGCGCCAAGATCGTCGGTGACGTGATGGGCAATTATCACCCGCATGGCGACAGCGCGATCTACATGGCCCTCGCCCGGATGACCCAGGACTGGTCGATGCGGGTGCCGCTGATCGACGGCCAGGGCAATTTCGGCTCGATGGATCCGGATATGCCGGCATCGATGCGTTATACCGAAGCGCGGCTCAACAAGGTCGCCAATTTCCTGCTTAACGATCTCGACAAGGACACCGTCGATTTCGTGCCCAATTATGATGGCAGCCGGCAGGAACCCAATGTCCTGCCCGCCCGCTTCCCCAACCTGCTGGTCAATGGGGCCGGCGGCATCGCGGTCGGCATGGCCACCAATATCCCGCCGCACAATCTCGGCGAAGTGATCAACGCCAGCCTTGCCTATATCGAAAATCCCGGGATCACGATCGACGAGCTGATCGAAATCGTCCCCGGCCCCGATTTCCCGACCGCTCCGCTGATCCTCGGTCAGTCCGGTGCCCGCGCCGCCTACAAGGATGGCCGCGGATCGATCATGATGCGCGCCCGCCATGTCATCGAGGAAGGCCGCGGCGACAAGCGCTCGATCGTGCTGACCTCGATTCCGTTTCAGGTCGGCAAGTCCGGTCTGGTCGAAAAAATTGCCGAAGCGGCCAAGGACAAGCGGATCGAGGGTGTCTCCGACATTCGCGACGAATCCAGCCGCGCCGGCGTCCGCGTCGTCATCGAGCTGAAGCGCGACGCAACCGCCGATGTCGTGCTCAACCAGATTTGGCGCTTCACCCCGGCCCAGTCCAGCTTCCCGGCCAATATGCTCGCGATTCGCGGCGGGCGGCCGGAAGTGCTGACCCTGCGCGACATCATCGAATCTTTCGTCAAGTTCCGCGAAGAGGTGATCACCCGGCGAACCAAGTTCGAGCTCAACAAGGCCCGCGAACGGGCGCATATCTTGCTCGGCTTGGTGGTTGCGGTCACCAATATGGACGAGGTCGTACGGATCATCCGCGGATCCGCGACCCCGGCAGAAGCCCGCGAAGCCTTGCTGCGCCGCGAATGGCCCATTGCCGAGATCGCCTCCTATATCCGCCTCGTCGAGGCGATGGAAACCGATATCGAGGGGGATACCTACAAGCTCTCGGCGGTTCAGGTAAAAGCGATCCTCGATCTGCGTCTGCAAAAACTGACTGCGCTCGGTCGCGAAGAAATTGGTGACGAACTGAAGGAACTGGCCGCCGCGATCGAGGAATATCTCGCGATACTGGCCGACCGCGCCAAACTCTACGCCGTGATGCGCGAAGAGCTGGAAGAAGTGCGCGACGAATTTGCCACGCCGCGGATTTCCGAAATCACCGCGGCCTGGGACGGCCTCGAAGACGAAGACCTGATGGAACGGTCCGAGATGGTCGTCACCGTCACCCACGGTGGTTATATCAAGCGCACCCCGCTCGACACGTTCCGGGCCCAGCGCCGCGGCGGCAAGGGCCGCGCCGGCATGGCGACCAAGGACGAGGATGCGATCACCGAACTGTTCGTGACCTCGACCCACACGCCGGTCCTGTTCTTCTCCACCCATGGCAAGGTCTATCGTCTCAAGGTCTGGAAACTGCCGGAAGGCGGTCCGCAGACCAAGGGCCGGCCGATGGTCAATCTGCTGCCACTGGCGGATGGAGAGGTCATCTCCACCGTGCTGCCGCTGCCGGAAGACGAAGCGGAATGGGCCGACCTGCATGTCATGTTCGCCACCGCCAAGGGCGGCGTCCGGCGCAACAGTATGGACAGCTTCACCAATGTTCCGTCCAACGGCAAGTTCGCGATGAAATTCGACGACGACAGCGACGACCGCCTGATCGGCGTCAAGTTGCTGACCGACAATGACGATGTCCTGCTCGCGACCAAGAACGGCAAGGCGATCCGCTTTGCCGGCGACGCCGTCCGCTCGTTCCAGAGCCGCACCTCCACCGGTGTCCGCGGCATAGCACTCAAGGACGATGATGAGGTCATCTCGCTGTCCGTCCTGCGCGGCTTCGAGGCCTCTACCGAGGAACGCGACCAGTATCTCAAGGCGGCTCCGTGGAAGGACAACGAGAATGCACCCGAACTGTCCGCCGAACGGATGGCGGAATTCAGCGAAACCGAGGATTTCATCCTCACCGTCTGTGCCAACGGCTATGGCAAACGCTCGAGCGCTTATGAATATCGCCAGTCGGGCCGCGGCGGTCAGGGCATTCTCAATATCGACAATATCAAGCGCAACGGCACGGTTGTCGCCAGCTTCCGCGCCAGCGATGATGAGCAGCTCATGCTGGTCACCGACCAGGCCAAGCTGATCCGCATGAAAGTCGCGGATATGCGGGTGATTGGGCGCAACAGCTCGGGCGTCAAACTGTTCGATGTCGCCAAGGGCGAACATGTCGTCGGCGCGGCCAAGATTGACGAGGAAGAAGAGCCGGAAAACGAAGCGGAAGACGCCGTGGTCGAGGAAATGGTCGAACAGGGCATCTCCGACGGCGATGTTGCTGCGTCTGATGAGCCAGACGATATAGACGAGTAGCTTGATTCCGTTAGTCCTGAGCTTGTCGAAGGACGTCTTGAGAAACAAGCTGCACTTTAGGTAGAGGTGCTTCGACAGGCTCAGCACGAACGGAATGACATAGAAGGGGGGAAACCAATGAAAGTCACGCCATCGCCGCAAGCTTGCGGAGCCGAAGTGACCGACGTTGACCTGACCAAGCCGCTTGCCGATGAAACCGTGGCAGCCATAAGGTCCGCATGGCTGGACCATCATGTCCTGTCCTTCCCAAATCAGGCAATGACCGATGATGATCTCGAGCGGTTCACGCTTTATTTCGGCGACTTCGGTCATGATCCGTTTTTCGATCCGATCGAGGGTCGCCAGCATATTGCGGCAATCCGCCGCGATGCCGATGAGAAAAGCCCGCTGTTCGCCGAGAATTGGCACAGCGACTGGAGCTTCCAGGCGCAGCCGCCAGCAGGAACCTGCCTGTTGGGCATCACCATCCCGCCGGTCGGTGGCGACACCCTGTTCGCCGACCAGCACAAGGCGCTCGACGCGATGCCGCCCGAAATGCGCGCCCAATATGAAGGTCTAACCGCAATTCATAGCGCGCAAATGGCCTATGCACCCGATGGCGCCTATGGCGACAAGGACGAGGGCCGCAGCATGGCGATCCGTCCCGATGAATCCGCGCGCGCCACCCAGACCCACCCCTTGATCCGCGAACATCCGGAGACCGGACGCTTGGGGCTGTTCAGCTGCATGGGCTATATCATCGGGTTTGAAGGCATGGCGCAAGAAGAAGCCCTGCCCTTGCTCCAGCAATTATATGCTTGGCAAAGCCGCGATGAATTCGTCTATCGCCACCGGTGGCAGCCGGACATGCTGATCATGTGGGACAATCGTTCGGTGCTCCACCGCGCGACCGGCGGCTATGACGGCCATGACCGGCTGCTCCACCGGACCACGATCGCCGCCTATCAAGCGTGAACCGGATCGGCGCTGTCCGCTGCCATTTCGTGCCGGAGCGTTCTGACGATGCCGGTCGCAATCATGAACTGGCCGAAATAATAGAGCGGCCAGATCAGCATATCCGGCACGATGCTCGTTTCCAGCGGGCCCATGCGTGCGAATATCAGCAAGTCGGAGACCAGGAACATAATCGCACCGGCACCGACCTGATAGCGGGAATAGCGACTTGTCCAGGCCATCGCCGCCATCGCCGCAACGAAGAAACAATAGACGGCAACCCCGACCGCAGCGGAGCGGTCAAACGGCAAAGTCCAGGCGATCAGCACCGACAGGGGCAGCAATAGGCTAGCAAAGAGCTTCTGGCTGAATCCCAGCTTATGACGGCGGAAGCGGGAATAAAATAATATGGCCAGCAAATGGCCGACCGTGAACGCAATGGCCCCCAGCATCAGGTCATATTCCAGCACCATGTCCCCGATCGCCCCGAAGGCCATGATGGCGCCGACGATCTTGCCATCCAGCCGATGCAGCCGAACCAGCGCATAAACTGCAAGAAATCCTACGCCAGCACCTTTCCAGGCCATCAGATAGACGCCGGGGATATTGCTATCGGTGACAAAGAAATAGCTGATCCCGAACAACAGGCTGAGCAGCAGAAATGGCCGGGATTCGGCAAATGCATTTTTCATCGGAATATCATGGTCCCCACTTCAAAATCGCCTGTATCATGCAACGAGCGAGACTGCCAGATTGACATTATAGTCTTACCACAACACTAAGGCCCGCATGACAGATGTACATATCATTGGCGGCGGCCTCGCCGGGTCGGAAGCAGCATGGCAACTCGCGGAACAAGGCGTGAAGGTCCGCCTTTCCGAAATGCGGGGGAGCGGCGAGATGACTCCTGCCCATCAGACCGACGGTCTGGCCGAACTCGTATGCTCGAACAGCTTCCGGTCCGATGACGCGGAAAAAAATGCCGTCGGCCTGCTGCATCAGGAGATGCGCGATCTCAATTCGATCATCATCGGCGAAGGCGACCAGCACCGTCTGCCCGCTGGATCAGCACTGGCGGTCGACCGCGATCATTTCTCGGAAGGCGTAACCAAACGGCTCAGCGAACATCCGAATATCGAGATCGTCCGCGAACGCGTCGATCAACTGCCCGAAAGCGGATTGACGATTGTCGCCACTGGCCCCCTCACCGCAATGACCTTGGCGGAAAGCATTGGCGCTGCCACCGGCGAAGACTCGCTCGCCTTTTTCGATGCCATTGCGCCGATTGTGTACAAAGACAGCATCAATATGGACATTGCCTGGATGCAGTCGCGCTGGGACAAGGTCGGACCGGAAGGTGACGGCAAGGATTATATCAACTGCCCGATGGATCGCGACCAATATTATGCCTTTATCCAGGGGTTGCTCGACGGCGAAAAAACCGACTTCAAGCAATGGGAAAAGGACACGCCCTATTTTGAAGGCTGCATGCCGATCGAGGTAATGGCCTCGCGCGGTCCGGAGACATTGCGCTTTGGTCCGATGAAGCCGGTCGGCCTGACCAACTCGCATAACGGCG
>Ga0210044_10009041_pt1 | contig 12240 bp, 12 predicted proteins | sample CryGey13umfilter_2_FD_183959 | JGI IMG/M metagenome (GOLD analysis project Ga0210044, IMG submission 183959) | Groundwater microbial communities from aquifer in Utah, USA - Crystal Geyser 4/9/14 3 um filter (SPAdes) (version 2) | ecosystem: Environmental > Aquatic > Deep subsurface >... | reverse complement strand
TCGGCAGGAACACGAAGAACAGCATCCGCACCGCCAGCAGCGACACCTTGCGGCGACGGCGGCGGGTGATGTCCTGCTGAATGTGCATGAGGTCGGCAAGATGGCTTTGCTCGGCCCGCACCTCGGTGGTGGGCACCTGGATCGGCTTCAGGATTTGCGGCAGCTTGACGCCATCGCCGGGCACCGTCGTCATCGCCCGCGACGGCTCAACCCGCGCCAGCGCCGTGCCGTCCGAGGTGACAAGGTCAAGCATGTTGGTGCGCTGGAACGGGTCGATCCCGGCCTTGCGCAGCAGCCGGATCGCGTCGAAATCCGAGGTCGCCGGCAGGTCGTATTTCTGCGCCACGCGCCGGGCCATGCGCAACTGCCGCCCGGTCAGCCCTTCGCGGCGGATGGTCTCGATATCGGTCGATCCCGCCACCTCGCCCGGCGTCTGGATGTCGTCGGGGTTGGCGGTCGGAAAGCGCCCGGTGCCAAAGCCGTCATCGTGCAGCTCGGCCGCCGCTGGGGCGGCGACCGATGGCACCACCGGCTCGGGGCGCCGGATGCGGAACCGCTTAGCTGTGAGCTTGATAGTCATAGAGTTGTTTCGCTTCCTCGAGGGTGTCAAACATATACATCTTGCCATCGCGCAGCACCGCCGCCGAGCGACAGAATTTCTCCAGCGTCTGCGCCTGATGCGAGACCACGATCACGGTGGCCTTGCTCAGGCGATCGCGCAGAATCGCGCCGGCCTTGCGGTTGAACTCGACGTCGGTGGTGGCGGGCATGCCTTCGTCGATCAGGTAGATGTCGAATTCCAGCGCCAAGAGCAGGGCAAACGAAAAGCGCGAGCGCATGCCCGAGCTGTAGGTGCCGACCGGCAGGTCGAAATATTCGTCGATCGCGCACAGCCAGCGGCAGAAGCCTTCGACGTAATCGGGGTCAAGCCCGTAAAGCCGGGCGATGTAGCGGGCGTTCTCGGTGCCGGTATGCTTGCCGATCACGCCCCCCATGAAGCCCAGCGGAAAGGAAATCCGGCTGGTGCGAACCACCCGACCCGCATCGGGTTTTTCCAGCCCTGCCATCATGTTGATGATGGTGGTCTTGCCGGTGCCGTTACGCGCCAGAATACCCAGAGAATTGCCCAGCTCGATGCGGAACGAGGCATGATCAAGGATCACCTTGTGCTGTTTTCCGGTCCAGAAGGACTTGCTGACGTTTTCGAACTCGATCATTCCTGCCTCAGGATCGGCCCGCCGACCCAAGCCGCGCGTTCCGGGTTGGCTTCCGGATACCGCATCATCATTAACACAGTCTCAGCGACTGTCACGGCGTTATGGCTACGTGGCCAATCCGGCAGCATTATGTCGGATTTGGAAACAGAATGGCAATCATCTTCCTGCGCCAACGCGGTCGGGTTCGTGGTGCGCGTGACGGATCGGGCGCTTTCGCCACTCCGACCCGTCTTGTTCTAGGCGCTGTCCTGCGGTCCGGGCGGGGTGGCGTCGATGGTCGCCCAGTCGCGCGCCGTGCCGGTAGGCGGCAGGTCGGCGCGGGGCACGCTGTGGTGCAGGTGAACCTTGGCGATGAACAGGGCGGTGACCGGGGCGGTGGCAAACAGGAACAGCACGATCAGCACCTCGTGCCAGGACGCCTGCCCCCGGATCAGACCGGCATCCAGCACCGATGCCAGCAGCACCGCCGCCACGCCAAGGGTGGTGGCCTTCGAGGGCGCATGCAGACGTTGCATCGGGTCCGCGAGCTTGATCATGCCGTAGCTGCCGATCAGCCCGACCACTCCGGCGATCCCCAGCAGGGCCGCGATCAGGATTTCCACGACCATCATGGCGCTCCTTTCATTCGATGATGTTGCCGCGCAGCAGGTATTTGCAGAACGCCACGGTCGAGACGAAACCGGTCATGGCCAGCAGCAGCGCGACCTCGAAATTGATCCCGCTGCGCGCGTGGATGCCCGCCAGAACCAGCAGGGCGATGAGGTTGACCACCATGGTATCGACCGCCAGCAGCCGGTCCGCCACGGTCGGGCCGCGCAGGGTGCGGTAGAGGTTCATCAGCAGCGCCACGCCGTAGCAGGCGGTGGCAAAATTCAGCGCCAGGGCGATCATGCGAAGATCCTTTGCAGTCGTGCCTCGTAGCGCGATTTGATTGCGGCGCGCACCGCGTCGGGGTCGGGGGCGTGCAGGCAGTGGATCAGCAGCGCGCGGCTGTCGCCCGCGAGGTCGGCGCAGACCGTGCCGGGGGTCACGGTGATGGTGGCGGCCAGCACCGCGATCGCCTCGGGGCTGGTCAGTTCCAGCGGCACGCTGATCCAGGCGGGCCTGAGCCGGGCATTGGGCATGAACAGCACCAGCCGCGCCACCACCAGATTCGAGATCACGATGTCCCAGCCGACCACCGCGATATAGCCCGCCAGTGCGGGCAGGTTGGGCACGCTCGGGCGGCCGGGCCAGTAGGGCGCCGTCAAGAGCGGGATCAGGATCCCCAGCACGCCCCCCAGCACCAGGCTGCCAAGGCCAGGCTGACCCGCCAGCACCAGCCAGATCAGGGTCAGCAGCAACGACAGTCGCGGGTGTGGCACCAGCCTTGCGATCATGGCGCAACCCCGGGCAGGGCGTTGGCGGCGATATAGGCGGTAGGTCGGTGCAACTGGGCGGCGGTGGCATCGAGGTAGCGCATCACCGGCGCGGCAAACACCGTCAGCGCCGCCAGGGCTGCGATCAGGGCGATGACGGCGCCAAAGGCCAGCGGTTGCGCCGGATGGGGCGTGGCGGGGGCGCGAGGGCCAAGTTCATGCGCCTTCCAGAACAGCAGGCTGCCCGCGCGGGCATAGCCCACGATCATCACCAGCGAGGAGGTCAGGACAATCGGCCAGATCAGCGCCATCAAGGCCCCTCGGCTGGCGTCAAGGATCATCAGCTTGCCAAGAAAGCCCGAAAACGGCGGCATCCCCACCATCGCCAGCGCTGCCACCAGAAACAGCGCCGCAATCAGCCCGTGCTGGGCAATCGGGGGCAGGGCGGTGCGCAGGCCGTCGCCCGCGCGCCGCGCCGCCACCAGATCGGCCAGCAAGAACAGCGCCGCCCCGGCCAGGGTCGAGTGGATCAGGTAATAAAGCGCCGCCGCCGTGCCCTGCGGGGTGAAATCGGCCACCGCGATGAACAGCGTGCCGACCCCCGCGATCACCGCAAACGCCACCAGCCGCGCCAGCGTCGCCGCCCCCAGCACCCCGATCGCCCCGACCGCCAGCGTCGCCAGCGCCAGCGCCAGCAGCAGGCCCGCAAACAGCGCGCCGGTATCGGGGGTGGTGGGCGGAAACACCAGCGTGAACACCCGCAGCACGGCGTAGGCCCCGACCTTGGTCATCACCGCAAACAGCGCCGCCACCGGGCCGGGCGCATTGGCATAGGTGGCCGGCAGCCAGAAGTGCAGCGGCACCAGCGCGGCCTTGATCCCGAACACCGCCAGCAGCAACACCCCCGCCACCCTGATCAACGCGGCATCACCGGGCGGAAGCTGCGCCACCTTGCCCGCCAGATCGGCCAGGTTCAGGGTGCCGGTGACGCCGTAAAGGGTGGCCAGCGCGAACAGGAACAGGACTGACGCGACCAGATTGAAGGCGACATACTGCACCCCGGCGCGCAGCCGCACCGCCCCCCCGGAATGGATCATCAGCCCGTAGCTGGCGATCAGCAGCACCTCGAAGAATACGAACAGATTGAACGCATCCCCGGTCAGAAACGCGCCGTTCAGCCCCATCAACTGGAACAGGTAAAGGGCGTGAAAATGGGTGCCGCGCGCGTCCCAGCCGGTCGCCACGGCATGGATCTGCACCAGCACCGCCAGCGCCGCGGTCAGCACCAGCATCAGCGCCGCCAGCCGATCGAGCACCAGCACGATGCCAAATGGCGCGGGCCAGCCGCCCAGGAAATAGGCTTGCGCCGGGGTGGTGGTGGCCTGCACCATCAGCCCGACGGCGATCGACAGCAGCATGAGCGTGCCCGCCAGCCCGGCCAGTCGCTGCACGCCCAGACCAGCGCGCCGCGCCAGCACCAGCCCCGCCCCCAGAACGGCAGGCAGCAGCACCGGCAGGATGATGAGGTGGTTCACGTTTCCTCCTCCGCGCCGTCGTCGATCCGGTCGCTGCCGGTGGCAAGGCGGGCGGCCAGCGCCAGCATCACGATCACCGCCGTCATGGCAAACGAGATCACGATCGCTGTCAGCACCAACGCCTGGGTCAGCGGATCGGTATAGCCCGCCGCGCCGTCCGCCAGGATCGGCGGCTGCCCGATCGCCAGCCGACCCGAGGCGAAGATGAAGACGTTGACCGCGTAGGACAGCAACGCCAGCCCCAGAATGACCGGAAACGTGCGCCGCCGCAGGATCAGATAGACCCCGCCAGCGGTCAGTATGCCAACGGCCGAGGCCACCAGAAGTTCCATCAGTCCCCCTCTCCGGCCCGTAGTGCCAGGCGCGAGATCGAGGCCAGCACCAGCATCACCGCCCCCAGCACGGCGAAAAACACGCCGGTGTCGAACAGCATCGCGGTGGCCAGCTCGAACGGCTCCAGCGGCGCCACGCGCACATAGCCGAAGGCCGAGGTCAGGAACGGCCGGCCCAGCAGCCATGACCCCACCCCGGTGCCCGCCGCGATCAGCACCCCCGCCGCGATCAGGCTGTGATAGCTGAACGCGCGGCGCGCCTGGCTCCAGGCAAAGCCCGAGGCCATGTAGTGCATCACCAGCGCGATCGCCACCACCAGCCCGGCGATGAAACCGCCCCCCGGTTCATTGTGACCGCGCAGAAAGAAGAAGACCGCCACCATCACGGCGATCGGCAGGATCATCCGGGTGGTAACCACCAAGAGCAGCGCATGGCGCTCGCCCGCCGGGGCGTGCGCCGGTTGCCAGGCCCGCAGCCGGTCATCGGCAGCACCGGGGCGCAGCACCGCGTCAATCAGGGCAAAGATCACCAGCGCGGCGATGCCCAGCACCGTGATCTCGCCGAAGGTATCATAGCCGCGGAAATCGACCAGGATGACGTTGACGACATTGTGGCCGCCGCCGCCACTCAGGGCATTGGCCAGATGATAGTCGGCAATCGGCGGAAAGGCGAAATCGCGGGTCATCAGGGCGTAGATCAGCCCGCCCGCGCCCAAGCCCGCCGCCGCGGCAATCACGCCGTCACGCGCGCGGCGCAGCAGGCTCGATTCAAGCGGCGTGACCTGTGGCAGAAAATTCAGCGCCAGCAACATCAGCAGGATCGTCGCCACCTCGACCGCAATCTGGGTCAGCGCCAGATCGGGGGCGGAAAGGTAAGCGAACCCGACCGCGACCATCAGCCCCACCACCCCCAGCAGCACCAGCGCCAGCAGGCGGGCGTGATGCACCACCACCACCGCAACGCTCGCCACCACCAAGAGCGCCCAGCCGACGGCGGGTGCCAGCGTGATCGGCAGCATCGGGTGGCCGCCGGGGCTGTGCAGCGCGGTCGCGAACACTGCGGCCCCGGCCCCGGTCACCGCCCCCACCAGAATTGCCAGATAGCGGGTCAGCGCGCCATCATGCAGGCGTGCGGTCACGGCCTGCGCGGCAGTGGCCAGCAGCGCAATCGCCACGTCGAACATGCGCTTGGCATCGGGGCGTGGGGTCGCCTGCCACAGCCGGTTCAGCGCCGGGTGCGCCGCCAGCACCAGCGCGCCGCCGCCAAGCGCCAGCCCCGACAGCACCAGCGCCGGCGTCACCCCGTGCCACAGCGCAAGCTGCGCCGGCACCGCGTCGCCCGTCACCGCAAAGGTCGCCGCCTCGACCAGCCAGCCCGCAACCGCCATCGGCGCGATTCCGATTGCCACCACCAGCCCGACCAACACCAGCGGTGCGGCCCAAAGCCCGGGCCCCGGATCATGCGGCGGGTGCGGCGTGGCCCCGGTTTGCGGCCCGAGAAAGGTATGGCCGATAAAGCGCAGGCTGTAGCCCACCGACAAAGCCGCGCCCGCCGTGGCCAGCGCCCCGAGCAACCAGGGGTTGCCAAGATACCGGGCATGAACGGCGGCCTCTAACATCATCTCCTTGGACAGATACCCATTCAGCGGCGGCACCCCGGCCATCGCCAGGGCGGCGAGCGTGGCAATGGCAAAGGTGATCGGCATGGCGGCGCGCAACCCGCCCAGGCGGGCGATGTCGCGGCTGCCGGTGGCATGCTCGACCATCCCCGCCACCATGAACAGCGCCGCCTTGAAGCTGGCATGGTTGACGATGTGAAACACCGCCGCCAGCGCCGCCGCCTTGGTGCCGAACCCCAGCAGCATGGTGATCAGGCCAAGCTGGCTGATCGTCGAATAGGCCAGCAGCGCTTTCAGATCGCCCTTGAACAGCGCGACCTTGGCCCCCAGCAGCAGCGTCACCAGCCCGGTGGTGGTGACCAGATAGAACCACTCGGGCGTGCCTGCCAGCACCGGCCACAGCCGCGCCAGCAGAAAGAGGCCCGCCTTCACCATGGTGGCGGAATGCAGATAGGCCGAGACCGGGGTGGGTGCGGCCATCGCGTGCGGCAACCAGAAATGGAACGGAAACTGCGCCGATTTGGTGAACGCGCCAAGCAGGATCAGGATCAGGGCCGGCAGATACCAGTCGGACGCCTGAATTGCCGCGCGCTGCGTCAGGATCACCGACAGATCATAAGACCCGGCTACCCCGCCCAGGATCAGCATCCCCGCCACCATCGCCAGCCCGCCTGCGCCCGTCACGACCAGCGCCATCCGCGCCCCCTGCCGCCCTTCGGCGGTATGTTGCCAAAACCCGATCAACAGGAACGAGGTCAGCGAGGTCAGCTCCCAGAATACCAGCAGAAGCAATATGTTGTCAGACAGCACGATACCCAGCATCGCGCCCTGGAACAGCAGCAGATAGGTGAAGAACCGCCCCATCGGGTCGGCGGCGGCCAGATAGAAGCGGGCGTAGAGGATGATCAGCAGGCCAATACCAAGGATCAGCAGCGCGAACAGCAGCCCCAGCCCGTCGAGCATGAAGTTGGCGGCCAACCCCAGCCCCGGCAGCCAGTCGATCCGGCTGGTGATCACCGCGCCACCCAGCACTTCGGGCGCATGCCCCACCACCAGCGCCAGCGCCAGCGCCGTCACCGCCCCGGTCGCCAGCGCGCAGGCATTGCGCCCGGCGCGGATCGCAAGGCCGGGCAGCAGCGCGCCCACAAACGGCAGCGCGGCGATCAGGGCAAGAGACATGCGGGCTGCGTTCCGTTCGTTCCGGGGCGTTGCGAAGGGCGGGGCGTCGGGGGAGTGGCCTGTCCGATATGGGCTTTATCTTGCCGCGTTCAAGCAATTTCGACCACCCGAACGGCTCAAAGCTCCTTCAGGATCGCGCTCTGGTCCAGCAGATAGCGCTGCGCCAGCGGAATCGCCGCCGCCCCCAGCGATCGCGCCTGCGGCCCCACCGTGCCCTCGCGCACCGCCACCGGGGTGATCCCGGCCAGATCGAGCCGGTTGAAGGCGGCCTCGGTCTGGCGGGCAATCTCGGCGCGCACTGCGGCGGGCATCCAGCCGTCGATCAGCACCGCCTCGATTTCCAGCAACGAGGCGGCGCTGAGGGTGGCACTGGCCAGACCCTCGGCCACCCCGGCGATCCAGGCGTTCAGCAGCGGCGCGCTGACCTGCCAGTGGTCGGGGTCTTCCCAGAGGTGGCCCGAGGGCTGACCAGCGGCATCCATCGCGGCCGACAGGGTCGAGATCGAGGCCACCGTCAGCAGCCGCCGCATCCGCCCGTCCGGCCCCGGCACCGGCATCGGCCCCACCCCGGCGGCGTTACCAGTGCGCCCGACAAACAACTGGCCGTTCAGCACCAGCCCGCCGCCGATGAAGGAACCAAAGTAGAAATAGAGGAAATTCTGCGGCTTCTCGCCCGTGCCGAACACCAGTTCGGCGCCGCAGGCGGCGGTGGCGTCGTTTTGCAGATAAACCGGCATCGCGGCGACGGCGGCGATCTCGGCCTGAATGTCGCGGGTGCGCCAGGCATCCATCTCGGCCTGCGGCGCGCCGATGAACTCGACCCAGGACCAGAGCTGGAACGGCATCGCGATCCCCAGGCCGCTGACCCGGCGGCGCAGGGCAGCCGGCAGCTCGGCAATCACCGCGGGCAGGGCCTCGGTCAAGAAGGCCAGCACCGCGTCGGGGGTGGGATAGCGGTAAAGCCGGTGGCGCATGGCGCGGGTGTGGCCAAGAAAGTCGATCAGCGTCAGGTCAACCGAGCGCCGCCCGATCTTGAGCCCCAGAAAGAACGCGCCTTCCGGGTTGAGCGACATCGGCACCGAGGGCTGGCCGATCCGCCCCCGGATCGGTTCACCGCGCAACAAGAGCCCGTCCTGTTCCAGGCTGCGCATGATCACCGACACGGTCTGCGCCGACAACCCGCTGATCCGCGCAATGTCGGTTTTCGCCAGCGCGCCCTGCTGGCGCACCAGGCTTAACACCATGCGCTCGTTATGCGCCCGCATGCCGGACTGGTTTGATCCGCGCAGACCGGGGCTCTCAACGCCGGGGCGGTCAGTTGCGGTATCGGGGTCTTGGGGCACGGAATCTCCGATTCGGGTGTCAGCTTGCAGGGGACAGCGGGATCACGCCCTTGCGCAAGATGACATTGGCAAAAAGTTGTGGTTCGCTGGTGGCGACCACGGTATGGGCGGCGCGGATGCGGGGGTAAAGCTCGGCCCCCGACAGCGCGACCACGGCGTAGCCGGGGGCGCGGCGCAGGCAGGTGGCCTCGATTGCGGCGTGGATCGGCGCGCGCTGCGCCGGATCGCCGTTCATCGAGGCGCGAAAGATCGCCGCCGGGGTGTCGCGATCCAGCGGCAGCAGCATCAAAATCGCGTCAAGCAGCGCCACCACCCCGTGGCCATCGGCGCGCACCAGACGGCGGGCGTGCTCTTGCGCCGGATAGTTGCCATCGACGATCGCGATCTCGTCGCCATGCCCCATGGCGCACAGCGTGGCCAGCAGCTCGGGCCCGAGGATGGGGGGGATTCCAATCAGCATTGCGGTTACTCTCGGTCCGGTTCGGGGCAGGGTGGCTGCGGCCAGACTGCGCAGGAAGGCCCCGCATGTCAATATTAAATCAGAGTGAATTATTTAACTTGACGGATCGCCGGGAATCAGCTTTTCTGCCACCATCGCCGGGCCAACAGCCCTGCGCGAAAGGCTGCTGCCGGGGGGCTATCCCCTTCATCCTTGGGAGGACTACCAATGAAACTGAAATCCATCGCGCTGATGAGCGCGGCCGGTCTGGCGCTGCTGGCGGGCACCGCTTCGGCGGGCGATCTGGTCTGCCTGATCACCAAGAACAACACCAACCCCTTCTTCGTGAAGATGAAGGACGGCGCTGCCGCCAAGGCCGCCGAGATGGGCATGGATTTTCAAGCCTTTGCCGGCGAAAAGGACGGTGACGCCGCGCCCCAGATCACCGCGATCGAGAACTGCGTGGCCGCCGGGGCCAAGGGCATTCTGATCACGCCCTCGAACGACTCGGTCGGCCCGGCCCTGAAAGACGCCCGCGCCGCCGGCATTCTGGTGATCGCGCTCGACACCCCGCTGGCCGATCCCGAAGCCCAGGACATGACCTTTGCCACCGACAACTTCCAGGCCGGGCTGCTGATCGGGCAATGGGCGAAAGCCACCCTTGGCGACGGTGCCGCGACCGCCCGTATCGGCATGCTCGACATCAACAAGGACAACATCTCGGTCGATGTGCAGCGCGATACCGGGTTTCTGGTGGGCTTCGGCATCGAAGTGCCGGACCTGAGCGTGATGGGTTCGGAAACCGACGCCCGGGTGATCGGCCACGAATCCTCGGGTGCCAACCCCGAAGGTGGCGTGACCTCGGTCGAGAACCTGCTGGCCAAGGACCCCGAGATGAACGTGGTCTATACCATCAACGAACCGGCCGCCGAGGGTGCCTATCAGGCGCTGACCAAGGCCGGCAAGACCGGCGTGCTGGTGGTATCCGTTGACGGCGGCTGCCCCGGCGTGGCCTCGGTGGCCTCGGGCGTGATCGGTGCCACCTCGCAGCAATACCCGCTGCTGATGGCCTCGAAAGGGGTCGAAGCGATTGCGGCCTTCGCCAAGGACGGCACCAGGCCGGTGGTTTCCGAAGGGTTGAGCTTCTTCAACACCGGCGTCAATCTGGTCACCGATCACCCGGCCGCTGGTGTCGAGTCGATCGACTCGGCCAAGGGCACCGAACTGTGCTGGGGCTGATCAGCCCGCCCGCCATTTCTTGACGCAGCGAAGGGCGACGTTACAGTCGCCCTTCGTATCACCGGGCAGGGAACGACCAATTCGGACCGCGGGGGAGGCGAGCCAAGCATGACCGATCAGGATGCACCGACCAGGACGATCTCGGATTTCGAGGCCAGGCTGACCGAGGCCGACAAGACCGTGGCCAGCTTCGCGTCCGACGACCGCAGCCTGCTGTTTGTCGCGCGCGCCTTCCTGCGGCGCTATCCGACCACCATTCCGGCGCTGGTGCTGATCCTCAGCGTGCTGATCTTCGGCCTGATCCAGCCGCGCTTTCTAAGCCCCGGTGCCCTTTCCACCGTGCTGCAACAGGTGACGGTGACCGGCATCGTCGCCATCGCGCAGACCCTGGTGATCCTGACCGCAGGGATTGATCTGTCGGTTGGCGCGATCCTGGTGGTGTCGGCGATGATCATGGGCAACATGGCGGTCAACCTTGGCCTGAACGTGCCGTTCTCGATCCTTACGGGCATGTTCTTCGGCGGCCTGATGGGATCGGTCAACGGTGTGCTGGTGGCCTATGTCAGGCTGCCGCCTTTCATCGTGACGCTTGGCACGCTGTCGGTCTTTACCGCGCTCAAGCTCTGGTATTCGCACTCGGAATCGATCCGCAACGTCGATATCACCGAAAAAGCCCCCAGCCTTCTGTGGTTCGGCGAGGCCTTCCGCTTCATGGGGGCCAAGCTGACCTATGGCAGCATCTCGCTGATCGTGCTGGCAGCGATCATCTGGTATGTGCTCAACCACACCGCCTGGGGGCGCCATGTCCACGCCATCGGTGACGACCCCGATTCGGCCATGCTGTCGGGCATCCGCACCAACCGCACCCTGGTCTCGGTCTATGCGGTGGCGGGGGTGATCTGCGGCTTTGCCGCCTGGGTGTCGATCGGCCGGGTCGGCTCGATCTCGCCGGTGTCGTTCGATACCGTCAACCTTGGCTCGATCACCGCGGTGGTGATCGGCGGCACCTCGCTGTTCGGCGGGCGCGGCTCGATCATCGGCTCGGTTCTGGGGGCGATCATCGTCGGCGTGTTCAACACCGGCCTGTCGCTGGCCGGGGTCGATGACTACTGGCAGATGTTTGCCGCCGGCAATCTGGTGATCATTGCCGTGGCACTGGATCAATGGCTGCGGAGGGCTTCGCAATGACCAACCTGCAACCCGTGCTTCGGGCGCGTGGCCTGATGAAGCGCTACGGCACCGTGGTGGCGATGAACGGCGCCGATTTCGAGCTGATGCCGGGCGAGATCCTGGCAGTGATCGGCGACAACGGTGCGGGCAAATCGACCCTGATCAAGGCCATGTCGGGGGCGCTGACCCCCGACCACGGCGTGATCGAACTGGAAGGCCGCGAAGTTCACTTCCGCGGCCCCGAAGACGCCCGCAACGAAGGGATCGAAACCGTCTATCAGAACCTGGCGCTGTCGCCCGCGCTGTCGATCGCGGACAACATGTTTCTCGGGCGCGAGTGGCGCAAACCCGGCGTGCTGGGCTCGGTGTTGCGGATGATGGACCGCAACCGCATGGAGAAATTCGCCCGCGACAAGCTCAGCGAGCTGGGGCTGATGACGATCCAGAACATCAATCAGGCGGTGGAAACCCTGTCGGGCGGCCAGCGCCAGGGGGTGGCGGTGGCGCGCGCCGCCGCGTTCGGCTCCAAGGTCATCATCCTCGACGAGCCGACCGCGGCGCTTGGCGTCAAGGAATCGCGCCGGGTGCTGGAACTGATCCTTGATGTGCGCGCGCGCGGGATTCCGATCATCCTGATCAGCCACAACATGCCGCACGTGTTCGAGGTCGCCGACCGTATCCACATCCACCGCCTCGGCCGCCGCCTGTGCGTGATCGACCCCAGGCAGTATTCGATGTCGGATGCGGTGGCCTTCATGACCGGCGCGAAACTGCCCGAAGGGGTAAGCGCCGACGCCTGACCCGCCGCC
>Ga0210044_10009039_pt1 | contig 12241 bp, 6 predicted proteins | sample CryGey13umfilter_2_FD_183959 | JGI IMG/M metagenome (GOLD analysis project Ga0210044, IMG submission 183959) | Groundwater microbial communities from aquifer in Utah, USA - Crystal Geyser 4/9/14 3 um filter (SPAdes) (version 2) | ecosystem: Environmental > Aquatic > Deep subsurface > Groundwater... | reverse complement strand
CGTCCGGCCGCCATCCCTTCCGGTCCGGCCTTCACCAGCAGGCGGTAGATTGCCAACCGGGTCGGCTGCGCCAGCGCCGCCAATGCCTTCACCACTTGAGCAGGCTTCATTATTTTACGTTTCAATTATTAAACGATTGTTAAAATGTTTATGCGGATTTAGCCACACGACTTGGCGAATTGCAAATCCTCCGCCGGGGGCATTCTGACCCGCGCGCCGCAACAGCAAGGCGATCGCTCGCCGCCTTCCCCGTTGCAAAGCGATCTCCGGACGCCAATCCTGGCGGCGGGCGCACCCACATTGCAGCGGGCTGGTATAGTACAATTCGCCGCCGCCGTGTGCGGCATGGCCGCTTCCCGGGGCCCGTCGTGGTTCAGTCAACACGCGAGGAAACCTTAATTTCTGCAACATCAACTGACCCCATGAACTCAAATTCAGACCCGGACGCCGCATTGGCGGATGCACCCACGACAACGCCGACACAGCGGCTGCGGAAACGCCGGATGGCGCTGGGTTTTATGCTTGGCTTGGCAGCCGCTGCGGGAACGCTGTGGTACGTTGGCGCGTCTTCGCCCGGATATGCGGCGGCAGCAGGACAAGCCGGTTCTGCCGGGCACGCGTTGCCGGTTGTCGCTGTTCCGGCGCGCAAAGGCAACTTTGACGTCTATCTGCCCGCGCTCGGCACTGTCACACCGCTCAACGCGGCGGTAGTGCGCAGCAAAGTGGACGGGGAGCTGATGAGTATCGCATTCAAGGAGGGTCAGACGGTCAAGGAGGGCGATCTGCTGGCCCAAATCGACCCGCGCCCATTCGAGGCGCAACTCGCCCTCGCCGCCGGACAACTGGCGCGCGACCAGGCCATGCTCGACAACGCGCAGACCTATCTTGAACGCTATCGCGCCCTGCTTGCCCAGGATTCGATCTCGGTCCAGCAGGTCGATACGCAGGAATCGCTGGTGCGCCAATACCAGGCGGCGGTGCAGATTGATCAGGGCGGAGTTGACAATGCAAAATTGCAGCTCGCGTTTGCCACCATCGTCGCACCGATCAGCGGGCGCGTGGGGCTGCGCCAGATAAATCCCGGCAATATCGTGCGCGCTGCCGAGAGCAGCGGCATCGTCACGATCACCCAATTGCAGCCGATCAGCGTTTTGTTCCAGATTCCGGAAGACGCACTGCCGCGCGTCATGAAACGCCTGCGCGGCGGCGCCCGCATTGCGGTGGATGCCTACGACCGCGCCCAGAAAGAAAAACTTGGCCGGGGCAGGCTGCTGGCCGCCGACAACCAGATTGATCCCGCCACAGGCACCATCAAATTGAGGGCTGAATTCCCCAACGCGGATGGCACCCTGTTCCCCAACCAGTTCGTCAACGTGAAGATGCTGGTCGAGACCCGCGCCAAAGCCATCCTGGTGCCCACCGCCGCGCTTCAGCGCGGCGCGGCCGGCACTTTCGTGTATGTCGTCAAGGATGATGGAACCGTGGGTGTGACACCGGTCAAAACCGGCCCGGCGCAGGGCGACATCACGGTCATCGAAGAAGGACTCTCCGCCGGTGCCATGGTGGTGATCGACGGCGCGGACAGACTGCGCGAAGGTGCGAAAGTTGAATTGATCGGGTCCAACCCGGCGGGCGCTGCCGGGCAACCCAACAATCCGCACACGCATCCGCAACAGCCCGTGGCGCAGGGCGCCCCACCCGTCGCGGGCAAGCACTGAATGCCCAAACCGCCGCATCACCCGCTCCCCGCCCGTCCATGAATCTTTCGCGCCCGTTCATCCTTCGGCCCGTGGCAACTTCGCTGCTGATGGCGGCGATCCTGCTGGTCGGGTTGTTTGCCTACCGCGTGCTGCCGCTGTCGGCGCTACCCAAGTTCGATTATCCGACGATCCAGGTGGTGACGCTGTATCCGGGCGCCAGCCCGGAAGTGGTGACCTCGACCATCACCGCGCCGCTGGAACGCCAGTTTGGCCGCATGCCCGGCCTCAACCAGATGGCTTCGACCAGCTCCGGCGGGGCCTCGATCATCACCCTGCAATTCAGCCTCGACCTGCCGCTGGATGTGGCCGAGCAGGACGTGCAGGCGGCGATCAATGCGGCGACCAATCTGCTCCCGCCGGACTTGCCGCAACTGCCAATCTACAACAAGGTCAACCCCGCCGATCCGCCCATCGTCACCCTCGCGCTAAGCTCGAAAACACTGCCGCTGTCGCAAGTCCGGCAATTGGCGGAAAGCCGTCTGGCCGCCAAGCTGGCGCAGCTTTCCGGCGTCGGACTGGTCAGCATCAGCGGCGGGCAGCGGCCGGCCATCCGCATCCAGACCAATCCGAACATCCTCGCCGCCTACAAACTTTCCCTCGACGACTTGCGCACGGCCATCGCCAACGCCAACTCGAACCAGGCCAAGGGTGGTTTCGACGGCCCGCTGCGCGCTTCCACGCTCAACGCCAACGACCAGCTCAAGTCGGCCCGCGAATTCGAAAGCCTGATCGTCGCCTATCGCAACGGCGCGCCGGTGCGCCTGGCGGAAGTGGCCAAAGTCGTCGATGGCATCGAAGACGCGCGTCTCGCGGCGTGGGCCAACGAATCGGCGGCGCTGATTATCAACATCCAGCGCCAACCCGACGCCAACGTGATCGAAGTGGTGGACCGCATCAAGCGCCTGCTGCCCGAATTGGAAGACGCGCTCCCCCCCGCCATTGATGTCAGCCTGCTCACTGACCGCACCGAAACCATCCGCGCCTCGGTGCATGATGTGCAGATCGAATTGCTGTTCGCGGTGGCGCTGGTGGTGCTGGTGATCTTCCTGTTCCTGCGCAACGTTTCCGCTACCGTGATTCCGGCGGTGGCGGTGCCGCTGTCGCTGATCGGCACGTTTGCGGTGATATATCTCGCCGGTTTTTCGGTCAACAATCTCACCCTGATGGCGCTGATCATCGCCACCGGCTTCGTGGTGGATGATGCGATCGTGATGATCGAGAACATCATGCGCCACATCGAGGCGGGCGAGCCGCCGCTGGAAGCCGCGCTCAAGGGTTCGCGCCAGATCGGCTTCACCATCATTTCGCTGACCCTCTCGCTGATTGCGGTACTGATTCCGCTGCTGTTCATGGGCGACATCGTCGGCCGCCTGTTCAGCGAATTTGCAATCACCCTGTCAATCGCCATCCTGATCTCCGGCGTCGTTTCGCTGACCCTGACCCCGATGATGTGCGCGCGCCTGCTGCGGCATATTCCCGAGGCGGAACAAACGCCGCTGTTTCGCGCCAGCGGCGCGTTTTTTGAGCGCGTGATCGCGCGCTACGGCAAGATGCTCGAATGGGTGCTTGAGCGCCAACGCCAGACCCTGATCGTCGCGCTCTCTACCCTGGCGCTCACCACGCTGCTGTACATTTTTATCCCCAAGGGCTTCTTTCCGCTGCAGGACACCGGCGCGATCCAGGGGATTTCGCAAGCCCCTTCGAGCATCTCTTTCAGCGCCATGGCCGGGCGCCAGCAGGCGCTGGGCCGCATCATCCTGCGCGACCCGGCGGTGCAAAGCCTGTCCTCTTTCATCGGGGTGGACAGCAGCAATCCAACCCTCAACAGCGGCCGTTTCCTGATCAATCTGAAACCGCGCGCGCAACGCGATGCCGACGCGGGTGAAGTGATCAGGCGGCTGCAAGTCGCGCTGGCCGAAGTGAGGGGAATCGAACTGTATATGCAGCCGGTGCAGGACCTCACCATCGAGGACCAGATCAGCCGCTCGCAGTACCAGATTTCGGTCGAGGATACCGACGCGGAAGTGCTGCGTGCATGGATGCCGCGCGTGGTGGAAAAATTACGCGCGGATTCGCGCCTGGACGATGTCGCCAGCGACCAGCAGGAAGGCGGCCTGCAAGCGCATGTGGAAATCGACCGCGCCCTCGCCGGCCGCCTCGGGGTCACCCCGCTGGCGGTGGATAACGCGCTCTACAGCGCGTTCGGCCAACGCCGGGTGGCCACGCTTTTCACCCCGACCTATCAGCAAAGCGTCGTGCTCGAAGTCGCGCCGGAATTCCGCACCGGCATGGCGGCGCTGGATACGCTGATGATCAGCGCGGCAAAGGCGAACGGCAGTGCCGGACTGGCGGCGCAAGTTCCGCTGTCGTCGATTGCGCGGGTGGAACAGCGCAGCGCGCCGCTGGCGATTACCCGCATCGACCAGTTTCCCGCCGCCACCATCTCCTTTAATCTCGCGCCCGGCGTGGCCCTCGACGAGGCGATCGACGCGATCGAATCCGCGCAGCACGAACTCGGTTTGCCGGCCAGCACCAGGATCAAATTCAAAGGCTCTGTGCTGGCCTTCCGCGCTTCGCTGACCAACCAGTTGTGGCTGATCTTGGCCTCCATCGTCACCGTCTATATCCTGCTCGGCGTGCTGTACGAAAGTTACATTCATCCGGTCACCATTCTTTCGACCCTGCCCTCTGCCGGCATCGGCGCCCTGCTCGCGCTGATGCTGTCCGGCAATGAGCTGAATGTCATTTCGATCATCGGCATCATCCTGCTGATAGGCATCGTGATGAAGAACGCCATCATGATGATCGACTTCGCGCTCGACGCGCAGCGCGAGCAGGGGATGACCGCGCGCGCCGCGATTTTCCAGGCCTGTCTGCTGCGCTTCCGGCCGATCCTGATGACCACCATGGCGGCGCTGCTGGCCGCCCTGCCGCTGATGCTCGGTTCCGGCGTCGGCTCGGAACTGCGCCATCCGCTGGGAATCGCCCTGGTCGGCGGGCTGATCGTCAGCCAGATGCTGACCTTGTTCACCACCCCGGTGATCTATCTCGCCTTTGACCGTCTGCTGCAATCGGTGCAGGCGAAATCCGGCACACAACCGGCGGCAGAGGCCGCCGACGAAGTGGCATGAGGGGGCCGCATGAACTTTAGCGCGCCCTTCATCCACCGCCCGGTCGCCACCACCCTGCTCACCCTCGGCCTGGTGTTGCTCGGCGCGACCGCGCTGCTGCAGTTGCCGGTTGCGCCGCTGCCGCGGGTGGACATCCCGACCATCAAGGTATCGGCCTCCCTCCCCGGCGCCAGCCCGGAAACCATCGCGGCGGCGGTCACCATGCCGCTCGAACGTTCGCTCGCCCGCATCGCCGGCGTTACCGAGATGACGTCGAGCAGCGCGCTGGGCGGGGCGCGCATTGTGTTGCAGTTCGACCTCGGCCGCGACATCAACGGCGCGGCGCGTGACGTGCAGGCAGCGCTGAATGCCGCGCGCAGCCTGCTCCCGTCCGGCATGCCGGCCAGCCCGAACTACTGGAAGGTGAATCCGGCGGATGCGCCGATCATGATCCTCAGCCTGACCTCGGACACCCTGACCCAGGGCCAGTTATATGACGCCGCCTCCACCGTCGTCTCGCAAAAACTGGCGCACCTCAAGGGCGTGGGCGAAATCGAGATCGGCGGCAGTTCGCTGCCGGCGGTGCGTGTCGATCTCAATCCGCAGGCGCTGCACCAGTACGGCATCGGCTTCGATGACGTGCGCGCGGCAATCGGCGCGGCCAATTCCAATCACCCCCTGGGCGCGTTGGAGGATAGCCGGCAGCACTGGCAAATTTCCGCCAACAGCCAGGCGCGCAGCGCCGACGAATACCTGCCGGTGCTGGTCAAGTACAGCCGCATTGGCGCCGGCGTGCGGCTGGCCGACGTGGCCGGGGTCGGCGATTCGGTGCAGGATCTGCAGCGCGCGGGACGGGCCAACGGCAAGCCCGCCGTGCTGGTCATCATCCGGCGCGAGGCCGGCGCCAACATCATCGCCACGGTAGAGCGCGTGGCCCGGCAACTGCCCGCGCTGCGCGCCGTGATTCCGGCCGCCATCGACCTCGAGGTGGCAATGGAACGCACCACCACCGTGCGCGCCTCGATGCGCGACGCCGGGGTCACCCTGATTCTGGCGGTGGTGCTGGTGACGCTGGTGGTGCTGTTTTTCCTGCGCAACGTGCGCGCCGCGCTAATTCCGATGGTCGCCGTGCCGGTGTCGCTGATCGGCACGTTTGCCGCCATGTATCTGCTCGATTACAGCCTCGACAACCTGTCGCTGATGGCGCTCACCATCGCTGTCGGCTTCGTGGTTGACGATGCCATCGTGGTGCTCGAAAATGTCTCGCGCCATATCGAGCAGGGCGCCTCCCCGTATGAGGCGGCGCTACGCGGGGCCAGGGAAGTCGGCTCGACGGTGGTGACCATGACTCTGGTGCTGATCGCCGTGTTTATCCCGATGCTGCTGATGGGAGGCTATGTGGGGCTGTTCGTGCGCGAGTTCGCGGTCACCCTGACCGTGGCGATTCTGATCTCGCTGGCGGTTGCTCTGACCACCGCGCCGATGCTCTGCGCGCAATTGCTCAAACCGGTCGCGGACAAGCCGCCAAGCGGACGCTTTTACCGCTGGAGCGAAGCCGGTTTTTCCACGCTGTTGCGCGGCTACGAGCGCAGCCTCGGCTGGGCGCTGCGGCATACCCGCTTGATGCTGCTGCTCCTGCTGGCGACCATCGGCCTCAACGTCTGGCTTTACATCGTCATCCCCAAGGGCTTCTTCCCGCGCCAGGACACCGGCCAACTCTCCGGCCAGATTCTCGGCGACCAGAGCGCGTCCTTCCAGTTGATGGAAAAAAAACTGGCGGACTTCATCGCCATCATCCACGCCGATGAGGCGGTGGAAAACGTCGTCGGCTACACCGGCGGCAGCCAGCGCAATACCGCCACCCTGTTCGTCACCCTCAAGCCGCTGGCCAAAAGAAAAGGTAGCGCCGACCAGATTGCCGAACGTTTATCGGCCAAACTATCCAACCAGCCGGGTGCCACCCTCATCCTCAATCCGGTGCAGGACATCAAGGTCGGCGGCCGCCAGAGCCGCTCCTCCTACGAATACACGCTGCAGGCGGATGACCTCGATTTGTTGCGCCAGTGGGAACCGCGCATCCGCCAGGCGCTGGCCAAACTGCCGCAACTGCGCGATGTCGATATGGATGCGCAGGGCAAGGGGCTGCAAACCACGCTGACCATCGACCGCGACACCGCCGCGCGTCTCGGCATCAGCCCCAGACAGATCGATGCCGTGCTCAACAGCGCCTTCACCCAGCGTCCGGTCTCGACCATTTACCAGCCGCTCAACCAGTACCGCGTGGTGATGGGCGTCGCGCCCGAGTACGCGCAATCCGCCGAAGTCCTGGGCCAGCTCCATATCGCCAACGGGCAGGGAGACCAGGTGCCGCTGGCGATGCTCGCGCAAGTTGAACAAACCGAAGCCGCGCTCAACGTCAACCATCATTCCCTGCTCGCCGCCACCACGGTTTCGTTCAACCTCGCCAAAGGCGTATCGCTGTCGCAGGCGACCCGGGCGATCGAACGCGCCATGCAGGAGATCACCGTTCCCGCCACCATCCGTGGCAGCTTCCAGGGGTCGGCGCGCGCCTTCCGCGAAGTGTTGGACAGCCAGCCGGTGCTCATCCTGGCCGCCTTTTTGACCCTGTACATCGTGCTCGGCATGCTCTACGAAAGTCTCATCCATCCGCTCACCATCCTCTCCACCCTGCCCTCCGCCGGGGTGGGCGCGCTGCTCGCCCTGATGCTGTTCCGCACCGACTTTAGCGTCATCGCCATGATCGGCATCTTCATGCTGATCGGCATCGTGATGAAAAACGCCATCATGATGATCGACTTTGCGCTGGCCGCCCGGCGCGAGCGAAACACCTCGCCGCACGAGGCCATCTTCCGCGCCTGCCTGCTGCGCTTCCGCCCCATCCTGATGACCACCATGGCCGCCCTGCTCGCCGCCATCCCGCTCGCGCTGGAAAGCGGAGACGGCGCCGAGATGCGCCAGCCGCTGGGCATCGCCATTGGCGGCGGACTGGTCATGAGCCAGTTGCTGACCCTGTACACCACGCCGGTGGTTTATCTTTATCTTGACCGTTTCAGCGCCTGGGCGCGCAAGCTGTTCCGCCAGCATCCCATCCTGCCAACCGCCGCAGCGAATTCGACACCATGATAGCCACGACCCAAACCCATGCGCTACGCGCCCTCGCCATTGCCGGCCTGCTGACCTGCAATGCCTGCACAGTCGGCCCCGACTATGTGCGCCCCGCCTTCGATATGCCGCCGGCCTACAAGGAGGCGAGTTCCTCGCATGCGCCGCTGCCCGTGCCGGAGCGCTGGTGGGAAATCTACGGCGACAGCGAACTAAACGCCCTGCTGGAACAGTTCGCGCTGCAAAACCAGTCGCTCCGCGCGGCCGAGGCGCGCGCGCGGCAAGCGCGCGCGCTCACCGACATGGCGCGCGCGGCGCAATTTCCAACCGTGGTAGTGGGCGGGACCAACGACCTGGCTCTGGTGGCAAAGTGGGAAGTTGATTTGTGGGGGCGCATCCGGCGCGATGTCGAAGCCAAAGGCGCGCTGGCCCAGGCCAGCGCGGCCGACCTGGCGGCGGTGCGGTTGTCGCTCCAGGCGCAGCTCGCACAGACCTACTTTCTGCTGCGGGTACGGGATGCCGAAATTCGCCTGTTGCAGGACATGGCCGCGTCTTACGCGCGCTCGTTGCAAATCGCACGCAACCAGTATGCCGCAGGCATCGTCGATCAAACCGGTATCGTGCAGGCGCAAACCCAGTTCAGCGCGGCACAGGTGCAGATGCATGACGTGCGCATCGCCCGCTCCCAGCTTGAGCATGCCGTTGCGGTGCTGCTCGGCAGGACGCCGGCCGATTTTTCTTTCCCTATCGCGCCGCTGGCGGTAAAAGTGCCGGAAGTGCCGCCCGTGCTGCCCACCGACTTGCTGGAAAGGAGACCGGATATTGCCGCTGCGGAACGGCGGATGGCAGCCGCCAGCGCCCAAATCGGGGTCGCCAAAGCAGGTTCCTATCCGTCGATCGAACTCTTTGCCGGCGTCAGTATCAACAAGGGGCTGGTGGGCGGCGCCACGGCGGCGGCGCCGTTATACAATGGCGGAGCGCCGCAGGCCAGCGCCAGCAAAGCGGTGGCCGCCTACGACGAAGCCGTGGCCAACTATCGGCAAACGGTGCTGGACGGATTGCGCGAAGTGGAAGACAACCTGGCTTCGCTGAAAATACTCGACGAAGCCGCCTCCGCGCAGGATGAGGCGGTAAACGGCGCGCACGAATCGATACGGATCATCAACAACCAGTTCCAGGCGGGTATCGTCGGCTATCTGTCGGTGGCCATGGCGCAGGCTGCCATGGTTGACAACGAACGCATCGCGCTGGATATCCTGGCCCGCCGCCTCGTCGCCAGCACGACCCTGATCAAGGCCTTGGGCGGCGGCTGGCAAGCCGATCCGGCAAACCCCGCAGCCGAAACGCAACCCTCCCCCTGACTTCCGCCCAATGGCAGCGTTGCCGGCTGTTCGCCGGCGCCCCCGTCCGCTGCGCCCCGAATCAAATTGAGTCGGCTCAACCCTGGTCCAGTTCCCGCCCGTAAACGCGGTAACGCTTGTATGCATCACCACCAATCGACTCGATGATGTTGCGCATGCCGGCATTGTCTTCGAGGATCCAGGACAGCTCGATCCGGCGCGCGCCACGATGATGCAATTCCTTGCGCACCGCGTCGATGACCTGAAAGGCCAGCGCGGGCCCGAGCCGGGTATGCTGGAATTTGCGCCTGACCCCCATCAGCGGCACCCGGGCGGAGTTGGGGAAGCGCACTTTCAGACGCCACAAGAGTTTCAGCCAGCCGAGCGGAAACAGCTTGCCGCCAAGATCGCGTATCGCCTCGTTGATATTCGGCAGGCCGACGATGAATGCAACCGCCTCGCCGTCCACTTCGGCAATCTGGATCAATTCTGGCGGAAGGAGAAAGCGCAGGGTCTGGCCGAGCTCGTGAAACTCGGCCTCGGTGAACGGTACGAAGCCCCAGTTTTCCGCCCAGGCATCGTTGAATATGTCGCGCAGCAGGGATATCTCGTCATCAAAGCGTTTCAGGTCGATGGGGCGCACCCGCACGCGCTGCGCGGACGCGGCAACCAGCCGTTGCATGATCGCGGGCGCCGCAAAATCCGGCGCGATCATGTATGCCAGCATGTCTTTTGCCTTGCGGTAGCCGCATCGTTCGATGCGCTCGGCATAGTAGGGTCGGGCATGCCCCATCATGAAGACCGGCGGCGTGTCGAATCCGTCGATTAACAGCCCCGTTTCCTCGTTGATCGACAGGCTGAACGGCCCGCGTACGCGGCGCATGCCCTGGTCGCGTAGCCATTGTTCGGCAGTGCCAAGCAGGGCGGCAAAGGTTTCTGCGCTGTCCTCCGCATCCAGCATCCCGAAGAAGCCGGTTGCATCGCCATAGCGCTCCAAGTGCAGCGCGTCGATCTGGGCGCTGATCCGCCCCACCGGCCGGTCGCCGCGCAGGGCGACCCACGCCCGCCAGCGCGCATGCTCGAAATACGGATTTTTTGCGGGCGCAAGATGCATCCGCCGCTCGATCAGCAACGGCGGAATCCAGACCGGGTCGGCGCCGAGAATGAGCGTTGGCACGCGGATGAATCGCTCCAGGTCGGCCTTGCCGTCAACCGCAACGATACGCAGCGGAGCAATCTCGTGCCTGTCTGAAATGCGGGAAGTTTGCATGAATATCCTCGGGGAAAACGGTTGGGAGCGGCCGATCGAAAAAGGGTGGATGTCGCGCCGAAATTATATCATTGAGCCCCCCCGACGCCGCACGGCGGAATCCCGGCCAGCCCGCCGCGTCAGCGTCCCGCCAGCGCCGCCACCGGATCAAGCCGCGCCGCGCGCCGCGCCGGCCACACGCTGAACAGGATGCCCGTGGTCAGCGCCGTGCCGCAGGCCGCGAGCACCGCCCACCAGGGCGGAGACAGCGGAAGGGCGGGATATATCTGGCCGATCAGCATGCTGCCCGCATAGCCCAGCACCAGCCCCGCCGCGCTGCCGCTGACGGAAAGCAGCAGCGCCTCGGCAAAAAACAAGGTGCGGATCTGCGTGCCGGGCGCGCCCAGTGCCTTGAGCAGGCCGATCTCCTTCACCCGCTGCGCCACCGCGATCAGCATCACATTCATGATCAGGACGCCGGCCACGGCCAGACTGATCGCGGCGATACCGCCCACAGCCATGGTGAGCGCGGTGAGAATGCGGTCGAAGGTGGCAAGCACGGCATCCTGGGTGATCACGGTGACATCCTTCTCGCCGCCATGGCGCGCGAACAGAATCTGTTCGGCATCGCGCCGCGCCTGTCCGATGCTGTCGCGGCTCTTCGCCTCGACCAGCACCCGGAACAGGCCGGAGATATTGAACAACTGGTGCGCCGACGCAACCGGGATGATGACCAGCTCGTTGGTGCGCAACCCCATCGATTCGCCCTGCGCTGCCAGCACACCGATGACCCGGAAGCGGCGGTCGCCCAGGCGCACCCACTGCCCCACCGCGCGCGCATTGCCGAACAGTTCGCGCCTGATTTTCTCGCCCAGCACACACACCGGCGCCGCCTCATGAATATCGCCCGCCGGCAGAAAATTGCCGAGCGCCATGGCCATATGCCGCACCGGCAACAGATTGGCAGTCGAGCCCAGCACCACCACTTCGCGGTTCAGCGCGTCGCGCGAAATCGCGGCCGAGCCGACGGTCAACGGCGCGATGCGCTTGACAGCCAGACTGCGCTCGATCGCCTGCGCGTCGTCGAGCGAAATCTCGCGCGGGATCTGGCCGAGCAACATACCCGGCCCAAGACCGGCCGTCTCCGTGCGTCCGGGCAATACGATCACCAGATTGGTGCCCAACGAGGCGAATTGGTTAATCACGTAACGGCGCGCGCCCTCGCCCAGCGCGGTGAGCACCACCACCGCCGCCACGCCGATGGACATCGCCAGCATCATCAGCAGCGTGCGTGTCGGGCTGCCGCGCAGACTGCCGGAGGCGAACTGCAGGGTATCGATGAGTTTCATATTCATCCTGTAGGTCGGGTTTCAACCCGACAGGCCGCGTCGGGTTGAAACCCGACCTACACCTTACTCCGTTCGTCGGAAACGATACGCCCGTCCAGCATGTGGATCTGCCGCTGTGCGCGCGCGCCGATCTCGGCATCGTGCGTCACCACCACCAGGGTAATCCCCCGCTCCCGCAGCCCTTCCAGCAGTTTCAGCACTTCCCAGCCGGTGGCGCGGTCGAGATTGCCGGTCGGCTCGTCGGCCAGCAGCACCGTGGGATTCATCACCGTGGCGCGCGCGATGGCGACGCGCTGGCGCTGGCCACCGG
>Ga0210044_10009038_pt1 | contig 12241 bp, 9 predicted proteins | sample CryGey13umfilter_2_FD_183959 | JGI IMG/M metagenome (GOLD analysis project Ga0210044, IMG submission 183959) | Groundwater microbial communities from aquifer in Utah, USA - Crystal Geyser 4/9/14 3 um filter (SPAdes) (version 2) | ecosystem: Environmental > Aquatic > Deep subsurface > Groundwater... | reverse complement strand
TTTAGATTTAGTCGCTACTATGCCGACCGAGATGAAATCCGGTGATGAAATTCTCTATAATTTGGATTATAAAAACTTAACTAGTGGAGCCTTGAAAAATATTAAGATCGAGGTGGCCTATCCGGATCTCTACCCGCCCGCCTCGCCGGCAGGCCTGATCTGCCTTCCCGAACCTGCTCTGGTACGTCTGCGCTGGGACGCTGCCCCGGAAGCAGGCGCGTTCTTCAAGGTGCTGCGTCGCACCGCCGGTTCCCCGCGCTGGGATCACCTCGCCAAACGTGTCGATCAGACGTCATTCTCGGATGACACGCCACCGTCGGCCGTTCTTGAGTACGCGGTGAAGACCGTCGACGACGCCGGTAATCAGTCGGAAGCGGCGACCTGCACCGTCCGGACGGGCTCGTGAGATTCGCTAAGATGCACGGCGCAGGCAACGATTTCCTGCTCTTCGACGGTCGCGAGGACCCGGAGCTGGCGGCGAACTTGCCCGAGTTGGTCGCCCGCCTTTGTCACCGCCGCTATGGACTCGGCGCAGACGGCGTACTACTGCTGCTGCCCATCGAACGCCACGACGAGGCACGGGTGATCTATTTCAACTCCAATGGCTCGCGCGCATCGTTCTGTGGCAACGGCTCGCGTTGTGCCGCCCGGTTCGTGGCCGAGCGCTGGGGTTTGACCCGCGTCGACCTGATCACCGATTTTGCGGTGGTACCGGCCGAGGTCGTTGGATCCCTCGTGACCCTCACACTCCCCGCTCCCACCGCCATCGGGGAATGGCGCACCTGGAACTCGTCTGGAGACTCGCTGCGCGGTCGTCTGCTCGTCATCGGCGTACCTCACCTGGTCGTTCCGGTGGACTGGGACGACTTTGAATCCCACCCTCTCGCCGCGCTGGGACCTGCCCTGCGTGGCCACCCGGAGTTGCCTCCGGGTGGCGCCAACGTTCATTTCGTCAGTGTCGATGGCGCGGACCTGCGGATCCGATCCTGGGAACGGGGGGTCGAGGGCGAAACGCTGGCGTGCGGCTCGGGTGCGGTCGCGACGGGTCTCATTGCACTGGCCGAGGGGTGGGTGGTGTCGCCTGCCAGGGTTCACACCGCGTCGGGGCGCGTCCTCGATGTGATGCCGATTGGGGTCCCACCAGGCTGCGGCGCACGCCTCACCGGTCCGGCCGAGTGGATCGCCGCGGGCGACGTCGCGCCCGAGCTTCTCGACGGTTTGACAACACCCACAAGGGATCGCAGGCATCTGACATGACACGGCGGCGGTATTGGCCGCGATACCGGGAGCGGGGGTGTGCTCAGTCTGCGGGAAACAGAGGCACCGGCCACGGCAGCGCGGCGCGCCACTCCCGGATCGACTCGAGGGCCCAGGCGCTGGCGAGCAGGCGCCGGTTGCCCTTGTCGCGCGGCAACTGGATCGGCGGGTCGATCATCAGGCCCCACGCGGCGTTGGCAGGCTGGAATCCGCGGGGCGGGCGCAGGGTGAGGTGGCGGATCAGCCCTCCGTGGGCGGTCCATCCCGGCAGTTTGGGCGGTACCACGGCACGCAATTCGGCGGCCAGGTGGAGGCCGGCAAGCAGCCCGGTAGCCGCGGACTCTACGTACCCTTCCACACCGGTTATCTGGCCCGCAAGGCGCAGGCTTCCACGCGCAACGAGGCGGAGAGTCGCGTCGAGGTGGCGTGGCGCGCAAATGAACGAGTTGCGGTGAATCATCCCGAGCCGCACGAAGCGCGCCCTCTCGAGGCCAGGAATCAAACGAAACACCCGCTGCTGGGCGGAAAACGTCATGCGCGTCTGGAACCCGACGATGTTCCACTGCTCGCAGGCCAGGTCGTCCCGACGCAACTGGACGACGGCAAACGGCGGCCTGCCGGTACGCGGATCGGGCAGCCCGACCGGCTTCATCGGCCCCCAGCGCAGGGTGTCGACGCCGCGTTCGGCCATTACCTCGATCGGCAGGCAGCCCTCGAAAAATGGTACGTCGCGCTCGAACTCCTTGAGGGGGACGGTGTCCGCTGCGCGCAGCGCCGCGACGAACGCGTGGTACTGCTCGCGGTCCATGGGCGCATTGAGGTAATCGGCGCCACCGCCCTTGCCGTAGCGCGACGCAGCGAACAGCACTGCGTGATCGAGCGAATCGGCGGCGATCACGGGCGCGATCGCGTCGAAGAACGACAACGACCCATCGCCAAGGAGTTCGACCAGGCGACTGAGGAGGGCAGGCGAGGTCAGGGGACCAGTCGCGATCACCGCAGGGGAATCGGGCAGGTCCGTCACTTCAGCGCGCACCACCTCGATTCCCGGGTGGACCGCAATCGCCCGGCTCACCGCCGCCGAGAAGCCTGCGCGGTCGACGGCGAGGGCATCACCGGCGGGCAGCGCGGTCGCCCGCGCCGCATGCACAATCAGCGAGCCGAGCGCTTCCATCTCGCGCTTGAGCAGGCCGACCGCGTTGCTCGGATTGTCGGAACGCAACGAGTTCGAGCACACCAACTCGGCGAGCTCACCGGTGCGATGCGCCGCCGTGGTGCTGTCCGGGCGCATCTCGACGAGTCGGACCCGACAACCGGCCACGGCCAGTTGCCACGCCGCCTCGCACCCGGCGAGCCCGCCACCGACCACCGTCACCCGTGTCGGCATCGTCTCGGCGCCCGTCATAAGGCCTGTTTCGCGCCGCCTTCTCCGGCCGGCCCGCGCCAGCCGCACTCCGCCTTGGCGCACACCCATTCGGTGCCCCGCCGAACGGTCGTCTTCTCGAGCACGAATGAAGCACCGCAGGAGGGACAGGCATGCCCGACAGGCTTGGCGGGGAGGGCAAAATCACACTTTGGATAGCGGTTGCAACTCCAGAAGGTGCGGCCGCGCCGTGATTTCTTCTCCACGATATCGCCTTCTCCACAGCTCGGGCACTTCACCCCGGACGGCGTATTCGGACTCGCCGGGCCCTTGCCGATGCGGCGCGTGCCCTTGCACTCCGGGTAGCGCGAACAGGCCCAGAAGGGTCCGAAGCGCGAGCGCTTGAGGACCATCGCGGAAGTACACTCGGGACAGGTCGGCGCCTCGCCGTCGGCGTTGGGTGGGTTAGGATCACGCGTGGTCTTACACTCCGGATAGCGCGAACAGGCGAGGTACTCGCCGTAGCGACCGAACTTCAGGACCATCGGCGCCCCACAGGTCTGGCACGCTTCCGTCGTCGCAACGCCCTGCCGCTTGACCGACTCCATGTCGCCCTTGGCCTTCGCCAAATCCACGGTGAACGCCGTCCAAAACGTCGCCAGCGACGCCCGCCACTGCTTGGTGCCCTCGGCGATGGCATCGAGTTCGGCCTCCATGGTCGCGGTGTAGCGCTCGTCGATGAGATCGCCGAACGAGCCGGTGAGCAAGCGGGTCACGAGTTTGCCCAGTTCGGTCGGCGCAAAGGTGCCCTTTAGTTTTGACACGTAGCTGCGGTCCGCGATCGTCGAGATGATTTGGGCGTAAGTCGACGGCCGGCCAATGCCATTTTCCTCGAGCGCCTTGACCAGAGTCGATTCGGTGAAGCGCGGTGGTGGCTGCGTGAACTTCTGGGCCGCGTCGAGCGAGACGAGTGAGATCTGCTCGCCCTCATCGAGCGCCGGAAGCCGCTTGACCGTCGGGGCTTCCTCGTCCGAGACCGGGGCACCGGGAGCGGGTTCCGGCTCGTCTTCGCGGTAGACCCGCAGAAAACCAGGCGCGACCTCGATCTCGCCGCGCGCCTTGAATCCCCAGTCAGCGGCGGCCACGAGGACATCGGTGACGTCAAATTGGGCAGCGGTCATCTGCGAGGCGACGAAACGCTGCCAGATCAGCGTGTAGAGTTTGAGTTCGTCGGCCGACAGGAACCGCGCGACGACATCCGGCGTGCGCATCACATCGCTGGGACGGATCGCCTCGTGGGCGTCCTGCGCCTCGCTGCGATTCTTGAAGAAGTTGGGCTTTTCGGGTAACGCCTCGGGACCGAATGTGGCCGGGATGAACTCGCGTACCGCGGCAAGCGCCTCGGCTGCGATCCGCACCGAGTCGGTACGCATGTAGGTGATCAGGCCGACCCGCTCGCCGCCACCGAGGTCAACGCCCTCATACAGCTTTTGTGCAAGCTGCATTGTCTTGCGCACCGGCAGGCGGTGACGCGCAAAGGCGGCCTGTTGCAGTTTTGCGGTGACGAACGGCGGCGCTGGGCGCTGTTGTCGGCGGCGTTTCTTAACACTCTCGACGACAAACGCCGCGCCCTCGACTGCAGCGCGAACCGCGGCGGCGGTGTCGCCGTCGTGGACTTCAAACTTCTTGCCCTTGCGGGTCGCCAGCCGCGCGACAAATTCGGGCGGGTTCGCGGCGTGAAGCCGGGCGTCGAGATTCCAGTACTCCTCGGGGCAGAACGCGTCGATCTCCGCCTCGCGGTCACAGATCATCTTGACGGCGACCGACTGGACCCGGCCCGCAGACAGCCCCCGCTTGACCTTGTCCCAAAGCAATGGCGACAGGGTGTAGCCGACGAGACGATCGAGGACGCGGCGAGCCTGCTGGGAATCGACCAGGTGGACGTCGAGCGGGCGCGCCTGCGCCATCGCTTCCTGGACCGCGCGCTTGGTGATCTCGTGGAACATCACGCGTTCGATCGGCTTGCCCGACGACGCGAGGAGCTCGGCGAGGTGCCAGCCGATCGCCTCGCCTTCGCGATCGGGGTCGGTGGCGAGCAGGATGCGGTCGGCGTGGGCAGCGGCGGCGAGGATGTCGGCGATGACCTTGCGCTTGCCCGGCAGCACCTGATACGCCGGCTCGAATCCGTGCTCGACATCGATGCCGAGCTCGTTCTTGGGCAGATCCCGCACGTGCCCGACCGACGCGACCACGACGTAGCCCTTGCCCAGATAGCGTCCAAGAGTCCGGGCCTTGGCCGGCGATTCAACGATGACAAGCGATCCGCTCACTTCTCCTCCGAGCGGGCACTCTAGCAGCGCTGTCAACCATGATCCGGCAAGGGGCCGATTCATGCGGTGTTCGGTCTCCTCGTCGAGAGACCGATGCGGATCGTGTCCCATCGAGGAGACGCTCACCGCCTCCGGCTGTCTTCCCGGAGGTGTTTTTGGACCGTTTCCAGCGCTCGGACTGGCACATCGTTCGCATCGGTGGACGTGCGGAGGGAACGGCAACACTACCAGTCGTGCCGGACGGTGAAATGTCCTGGAACCTGCCGGCGGTTCTCACGGTAGAACGAAGAAGCATGACTCGAGGTGCCGGAGGCAACCATGAAACGGCGAAATCTCGCAATTGTGTCGATCCTATCCACCGCAACCTTGATCTCGCTGGCGTGCTCCACCGCCACGCCGACCTCAACTCCGGGCGTGAGCCGGTTGGGCGCAGCCGTCCTGCAATACAAGGGCCCGGAAATCGAGGCGCTGCTGTCATCGCGCTTCGCGAATACCAATCTCGGCGCACCCTGGCTCCTGCTCGATCTTCTGGTCACCGGCACGAATCGCGTCGCGACCGAAATCAAGCGCGCCCAGGTCTCGCTTCTCATCCCCGATGGCACGATCGTTTTCCTGCCGAGCCAGCAGGAATTCAGCAAGGCCTACCGCGACCTTCGGGCCGAGGATACCCGAGCCGACATCGCCGCAGATCCGCTCGCGTACTACGCCGAACGCCGGATCGACAGACTCAACTTTCTGGTGGTTCCAGGGTCCGGTCTGTCGTTCGACTCGATCTGGGTCAACGACCTCCGGATGGCGGTCGGGCGCCTGTATTTCCCGATGCCAGTGGCCGTCCAGGCAGGACATTACGAACTCCGCATCGACTTGCCAGAATCGAACGTGCGTATTCCATTTTCCCTCGGCAGACCCGCGAGGTGAACTACGTTCGGTGCCCGGCACGGCGGATGCGGCCGTCCGGCTCGCGCCGGACCCGCCCGGCCAGTTCGAGATTGAAGAGCTCCTCGAGCACGTGGCCGATTGGACGCCCCGCGGTGGCGGCGAGGTGATCGATCGAGACGGCCTCACCAGGCGGAATCAGGGCGATGAGGCCTTCGTCCGCCCTGGCTTCGGCGACCATCGCCGTGAGCCCGACCGCCTGGAGCACATCCGCCGCGGCTACCACCGGCGCGGCGCCAGAGCGAAGCAGTCCGTTGGGCCCGGTCGACAGGCGAGAAAAGATCGAACCCGGGACGGCCATCACGTCGCGCCCCTCGTCGAGCGCCTGGCGGGCGGTAATCAAGGCGCCCGACTTTTCGTCGGCCTCGACCACGACCACCACTTGGGCCAGCGTCGCCACGATTCGGTTGCGCTCCGGAAAATGCCACGCCACCGGCGCGGTTCCCGGCGGGTACTCGGTGACGAGCGCCCCGTGGGCGGCAATTTCTTCCGCCAATTGAGCGTGTTCCGCCGGGTAGACCCGGTCGCAGCCGGCGCCCCACACCGCGACCGTGGAACCCGCGGCGAGCGCTCCCCGATGCGCGCAGGCATCGACGCCACGCGCCATGCCGGAAATCACCACGGCACCCGCGGCCGCCAGTTCCCTTCCCAGATACTCGGCGACCTCGCGACCGTACGCGCTGGCTCGGCGGGCGCCGACTACTGCCACACCCGGACCGGGCGGCAACGTGCCGCGGATGAACAGCCCGACCGGGGGATCGCTGGCCAGCGCGAGCGCGGTGGGAAACTCATCGTCACCTGCCGCGACAAAGCGCCAGCCGCTGGCATGCAGCGTCTCGAACACGCCAGGAACACGGTCGCGCAGGGCCGCGCACACATCCGCCGGGGCTTCGTCTTGGGCCGCCAGCGCGAGGCGGGCCTGCTCACGACCCCGCGAGCCGCGCGCCAACACCCACGCGAGGGCCAGGTGGGAGGTCGGAATTGAATCAGGCATCGATGCCTATCATACTTGGGCGAACGACTGGAGGCGCCATGCGTGCTCGGTTGCACCTTGTCGCGGTCGCAGCACTCGTGTTGGCGAGTTGCGCGAGTTCATCCTCGCCCGGTGCCCTCGCGCATCAGGCGATGAAGGAGGGCGTTCGCGCCGCCGCTAAAGGTTACTGGCAGGAGGCGCTGTTTCGCTTCCAACAGGCGGGGGAGGACGCCGGCGACGACCCCGAGATCATCAACAACGTCGCCGTCGCCGAGGAGGCGCTCGGCCGCTGGGAGGCGGCTCTGGCGAGTTACAAGCACGCCCTCCAACTGGCTGGCGGCAACGCGACCATCAAGCGCAACTATGCTCGCTTCGCCGAGTTCTACACCAGCTACGCGCGGGGCGCCAAGATCAACAAGGACGACGATGCGAAACCTTGATCTTGTCCTGCTGGCCCTGCTCGTCGCCGGCGCCGCTTCGGCCGGCCAGCGCGAGGTCCAGCTCGCGCTGCCTCTGCGACCCAAGCTGGCGCTGTCGGGTCATGAGCGACTCTACGTCGGGCCTTTCTTGCGCGAAAATCCGGAAGACAAGGCGTCGGCCGATGTCCGCTTCGACGTCGCCAACGAGTTCGAACGGTACCTCCGCCGCCTGCTCCGCAAGGAGACCAAGTTCGTGCTAGTTGCCACCCTCGACGCGGTTCGTCTTCCCACCACAGACCCGCTTCAGCTCGGCAACGAGGCCGACTTCTGGCGCGGGCTCGGCCAGAAGACCGGTGCGGACATCATCGTCGCCGGTTCAATCGACTTTCAAATCCAGGATACCAACCAGCCCAAGATCGAAGCGTACGAGTCGCCGACCGACGGCCGCACCTACTACCGCCAGGTCATGGTCGAACAGACCGGGTTCACGTATGACATTCTTCTCAACGTCTACGACGCCCGCTCGGGCGCGCTCGTCCTCCAGGAGCCACTCAAGGACACCCAGCAACGGGATGAACGGAGTTTCGACGAGTTCACTGGCATGTTTGCCAATCTCTACGCACTGGAAAATCAACTCGTTGGCATCTTCGTCCCGCGGACCATCAAGACCAAGCGAATCCTCTTCACCCGCTAGGGGGCAGACATGAAAAGCAGATGGCTCGTCCCGGCCGTTACGATTCTGACGGCTTGTTCCGCCTTCGGCCAGGGCTTCGGGCAGAACCGGGTACGCTGGGACCAGTTCGCGTGGGAAGTGCTGTCGACTCCCCACTTCCGCGTCTCCTTCTACGATCGCGGCCGTCCTCAGCTCACCAAGGTCGCATCGTTCGCGGAGAGCGCCTACGACGATCTCGCCCGCAAGCTCAATTTTCAGATCATCGAGCCGATTCCGTTGCTCGCCTACGCGACTCACGCCGAGTTCGAACAGACCAACGTCATCCAGGAATTCATCCCGGAGGGCATCGGTGCATTCGCGACCCCGGCCCGCAACCGGATGGTCCTGCCCGTGGACCTCCCCGATGTCCAGCTCGCGAAGTTGATCCACCACGAACTGACTCACATCTTTCAGTACGAGATCCTGTTCCAGGGCAAGCTCGGCAAGGCGCTCACGAGCCGGCCGCCGCAGTGGTTCATGGAGGGGATGGCGTCGTACTTCGCCGACGACGAGGACTCACGCGCCACCGCCGTGATGCGGGATTCGGTCGCCTCGGACCGGGTCCCCTCGGTTGCGGACGATTTCGGCGGTTACTTCGCCTACCGCTATGGCCACATGGTCTTCAAGTTCGTCGAGGCCGAGTGGGGCATCGAGGGCGTCCGCGACTTTGTCTTTGAACTCCGCAACAGCCTCGGCACCAACATCAAGAAGACCCTGAAGCGCGCCTTCGACCTCGAACCCGACGAGTTTGACGCCCGGTTCCGCTCCTGGCTGCGCAAGTTCTATCAGCCACTGATGCTCGACCGCGGCGATCCGCGCGAGTTCGGCCCGGTGTTCCGGACCTCCGATGTCGACCGCACCACCTACGAGTCATCTCCTGCCGCTTCGCCATCGGGTGATCTCATCGCGGCTTTTTCAACCTACAAGGACGATGTCGACGTAGTCCTCCTCGGGGTGCCGACCCGGACCCTGTTCCGCAACCTGACACGCGGCAACACGACCCAGTACCAGTACCTCATCGCCCAGCTTTTCACCGTTGGACCGGATCGCGGCCGCGATCTCGCGTTTTCGCCTGACGGCAACCGGGTCGCGGTGTTCGCGCGGCACGAGCGCGGCCGGGAACTGCTGCTCCTCAACGCCATCAAGGGCGGCATTGCTCGCACCTACCCGATCGCTCCCGATCAGGCGATGGAACCGGCCTTTTCGCCGGACGGCCGGACGATCGCGTTTCACGCCTACGCCAACGGCCAAGCAGACATCTATCTGCTCGATGTCGACTCCGGCGCGATCCGCAACCTCACCAGCGATCCGGCATACGACGCTGACCCCCATTTTTCGCCGGACGGGACCAGCCTGCTGTACTCCTCGCAGACCGGCGAGTTCACCAAGATCTTCAGGATCTCGCTGGCGGCCCCGGCGGAGCGTCAACAGCTCACGTTCGGTTCCGGCGATGACGAGGGCGCCACCTATTCGCGCGACGGCAAGCGCATCTTTTTCTCCTCCGACCGCGACCAGGGAATTTTCGACGTCTATGTCCTTGACCTTGCCACCCGCTCCCTCGGCCGACTGACCCGGGTCTTGAGCGCCGCGCTCAACCCGGTCGCGGTCCCGACCACCGAGGGAGAACGGGTCATCTATCAGGCGTACACCAAGGGCCGCTGGCGGCTCTACATGTCCGACCCCGCCCAAGCCAAGCCCGCGGGCAGCACCGAACCACCGGTCGAGGTGACCAAGCGACTGGTTTACGTGCCGTCCGTGACCGTCGCGGTGACGCCGGAGAAGATCGAGCCGGCCCGCTCGCGCAAGCTCTTCGTCGACGATGTCAACGTCCTGGTCGGGGTCAACGAGGACAACACGATCATCTCGCAGACCTACCTGTCGTTTGCCGACCAGTACGGCGACCGGCGCTTCAATGCGGTGTTCGAATCCGTCGATCAGTTCTCCAACATCCAGCTCTCCTGGGTCAACTTGACCAAACGCCTGCAGTGGGGCGTCACGGTGTTCGACGATCGGACCTACTACACGACCACCGACGTCGAGCGTCCCGGACGCCGCGACCGCCAGGGGTACCGCCAGACCGGACTCGCCGCATTTGCCCAGTATCCGTTGTCGATCTACCACCGGGCGACGGCGGGAGTCGGTTACCTTGACCGCTCGATCGCCTACCCGACGCTGACCCGGGAATTCCAGCTTGTCTATCTTGAACAAAACGACCGGATGCCGTTCGTGCAAGCCGGCCTCGTCGGCGACACCTCGTTTTACAAGAACTATGGCCCGCACGCCGGGCGCCGCTATCAACTCAACACCTCCTACGCCTATGACACCAGGAACAAGGGTGCGCTGTCGTGGGACCTCATCGCTGACGGCCGTCAGTACGTGCCGATTTCGAGTCGCAACGAGCTGGCATTTCGGCTCTGGGGCGCCTACGCTTCCGGCAACCGGCCGAATTTCTTCTACTTCGGCGGCCTCGACACCGTTCGGGGTTTCGACTACCGCTCGCTGCAGGGCAACCGGGCCTTTTACCTCAACGCCGAGTGGCGTTTCCCGTTGATCGATCATATCGTCCTGCCCTGGCTCCACATTCAGGAGATTCGCGGCCGCTTCTTCCTCGATGTCGGCGGCGCGTGGTACGACATCCCCGCTTACAATCTGGAATTGAGCGGGCAGACGTTCCCGATCCCCGCCTATCGGCAGACCTTCCGCTTCTCGAAGGACGGCCGACTGCAGGACGCCGTTTCGTCGTACGGTTTCGGCATCTCCCTCAACCTGTTCGGGCTGCCCGCGCACTGGGACTTCTCCAAGCGCTGGGACTTCAAGGACACCTTCGATCCGGGTTACGCGACGGCGTTCTGGATCGGATACCGCTACTAGGCGCCGCAGCAAAGGCCGGGCGGACCTTGCGAGCACTGCGGAGGTCCTCGCCTGGCCGCCCGTATCGTCTCGCTCAATGGTCTCAGTGAACCAGGGCGAAGGTCCGGTCCCAGCGGGTCTTGGTCACGAAGTGAATGGCCACGCCGGCGAGTTGCTGGATGCGGTCCCACCAGCCTCGCCATTCGTGAGAATTCGGCGGCGCCTGGTAGGACCAGTAGACGATCAGCGCCCGACCCTTGAAATAGTCGCGCGGCACCGGACCCCAGAAGCGTGAGTCGTAGGAGTTGTCGCGATTGTCGCCCATGCAGAAGACACTGCTTGCCGGCACCGTGAACGGACCGAAGTTGTCCCGGACCCGGACCGACGACGACAGGAACGGCGAGTCCGGGTAGCTCTGGGGGTCCTTGTGGACCACGTGCGGGTTGACCTCGGCGCGGCCGTTGAGACGCAACTCCTTGGCTCGCACCTCGACGGTGTTGCCGGCCACCGCGACTGCCCGCTTGATGAAATCGCGTTCCGGGTCCTGGGGGTATTTGAACACGACAACGTCACCCGGGCGGATGTCGCGGTAGGGCATCAGCGCGTGGAGTGGCGTATCGAAGTGCGGGGCGTAGATGAACTTGTTGACGAACAGGTGATCGCCGACGAGGAGGTTGTCCTCCATCGATCCGGTCGGGATCTTGAACGCCTGGGCGACGAACGTGCGGGCAAACAGCGTGAATATGACCGCGACCAGGATCGCCTCGTAGTACTCCCGGAACCAGTGGTTTTTTCCCTCGCTCATGACTCCACCTTCAGCACGGCAAGGAAGGCTTCCTGCGGGATTTCGACGCGGCCTACCCGTTTCATCCTCTTCTTGCCTTCCTTCTGTTTTTCGAGGAGCTTGCGCTTCCTCGAAATGTCACCACCGTAGCACTTCGCAATCACGTCCTTGCGCAACGCGCGCACTACCTCGCGGGCGATGACACGCGCGCCGATCGAGGCCTGGATCACGACTTCGTACAACTGGCGCGGGATCATTTCCCTGAGCTTCTCGGCGAGCGAGCGCGCCTTCTGATACGCCGTCGAGCGATGCACGATCAGTGCCAGCGCATCGATCGCCTCGCCGTTGACGAGCAGGTCGAGCTTGACCAGGTCGCCCTCCTGGTAGCCGGCGAAGTGATAGTCGAACGAGGCATAGCCGCGCGAGGCAGACTTCAGCTTGTCATAGAAGTCGAGCACCACCTCGCCGAGCGGCACGCGGTATTCGAGCAAGACCCGGCGGCTGCCGAGGTACTCCATCCGGATCTGCTCGCCGCGTCGTTCCTGGAGCAGCTTGAGAATGGCGCCGAGGTAGTCGTCCGGGGTAAGGATGGTCGCGGTAATGAGGGGTTCCTCGAT
>Ga0210044_10009032_pt1 | contig 12250 bp, 9 predicted proteins | sample CryGey13umfilter_2_FD_183959 | JGI IMG/M metagenome (GOLD analysis project Ga0210044, IMG submission 183959) | Groundwater microbial communities from aquifer in Utah, USA - Crystal Geyser 4/9/14 3 um filter (SPAdes) (version 2) | ecosystem: Environmental > Aquatic > Deep subsurface > Groundwater... | reverse complement strand
TTTTTGACTAAAGTCCAGAATTTTGAGGTCTTTTTAATCCACGCCCTAAAGGGCTTAGCAAGTCAAAAACAGATTTTGCGTAAGATGAGTAACTAAGTATATGATCTTTATTTACTTACAAATTGTCTGCCCAGAGGGCAGATTTTCCAATGGAAAATCTGGGTTAATATATTTTTACAAATACTTTTTAAACCACATCTTTCTTAATTCACTCACTTCTTTTCTGTGTTTCCTTAGAAAGTGATCCCCCTCTTCAAACATTACTAATCTATAATTTAAGTTTTCTTTTTGAAATTGTGTAGCAAGATTTATAGAATCTAACGGAGAGACACTTTCATCTGCAGTTCCGTGAAGTAATAAATAATTAGTCTTTTTAGGCAGTTTATAAATAAAACTTGTGACTGATCTCTTGTCACATTCATCTTTAAATTTTTCAACAGGAAGTCCGGGAAATATCTTTTCACTAACCAATTTTATATATGGACTATCTTTTTCACTGCAGTGTAAATTAGAAACTCCGCCCACAATCATTACTGCTTTAAATTTTATTTTACTTTTTACTAATGAAATGTAAGTCATCATTCCACCTCTGCTCCATCCTTCCATTCCCCATTTTTTGTTATCTGCAAAATCAAGCTCATCTGCTAATGGAATTAAATTGAGTACATCATTTACATCTTTACCACCCAATTCATCGATACCTTCGCTTCCCATATTTCCTCTATAGTTTGAAGCAAATACTACATAACCTTCATTCGCAATATTTCCGTATAATCCCCTGGCATTAAAAGAATCAATTGCACCGTTTTCTCCATAACCACCTCGGTTCCAAATTATGCATGGGTATTTTTTTGAAGTGTTTTTGGGATAAGCAAGGTATCCGTTTACTTTTAATCCGTCGGAAAGATATGTTGTTTTTTCAACAATAGAATTATTGTATACCTCTTGTCCCCAACCACTGAAAAATAATTTTTTTTGTGAATCACTTAAAACAATTTTTTCCCTAACTATAAAATTAGAACTCATATTTATTGTAAGCCTGAATGTTATATTTAATTCAATGTATTAAATTATCAATAAATTTTGTTTTATCAATTCTCAATTACAGGAAACAAAACGCTAAAAATAGAGCCTTTATTTATCTCACTTTGAACTTCTATATTCCCATTCATTAATTCTACAAAATTTTTAGTAATAGTTAAACCTAAACCTACACCTTCAAAATTTCTGCTAAGCCCTTCGCTTATTTGTCGGAATTCTTCAAACACAAAATTGATACATTCTTTTGGTATCCCTATACCTGAATCAATTACTCTAACCACACCACAATTAATATTATTTATTTCTTTTTTATCCAATTCAATTCTTACAAAACCATTCTTGGTAAATTTTATTGCATTGTCTACTATGTTATTTAATACCTGCGATAATAATTTTCTGTCAGCTTTAATTTTGATAGGACTAGTTTTAATTATTATTGATATATCTAATTTTTTTAATTGAGCAGCGGCTTTATATCTATTAAAAGTAATATTAGCAGCATCTATTAAATCTAAAGACTCAAAATTAACTTCTTTTTTCTTTGCTTCAATAGCAGAAAGATCAAGTAAAGAATTTAGAGTGTTTAACAATCTTTGTTGATCTTCTAAAATAAAATTCGTCATCGTTTTTAATTCAGGGTCTTTAATTTCTTCTTTTAGAATTTCTAGAAAACCTAATGTTCCAACAAGGGGTGTCCTTAGTTCGTGACTCATACTAGCAAGAAAATTACTCTTTAATCTGTTAATATTTTCTGCTTTATCTTTGGCTGTTTTTAATTTTTGATTTGAGTCTGTTAATTCTCTTATGGTTTCTTTTATCTTCCCTTGTTGTTCTATTATTGTTTCTCTCATACTGTTTGTTGCATTAACTAGTAATTTAATTTCGCCGCTGGCGGAGATGCCGTTCACTTCATAGTAATTCCCTTTGGAAATATTTTCTATCATTTTGGTCGCTTTAGTGATGGGCCCGCTTATAAATTTAGAAACTAAAATACTAATGAGAATTAGAAAAGGAATTAATAAAAGTCTAAAATAAAATATGTATTTATTTTTTTCATCAATGGTAGCTTGAATATAACTTAATTTATGATCGGCCTGAATAACAGCAACTACATTTCCATCATTATCAAAAATCGGAGCAATCCCGCTTATCCACACTCCATACTGATCGTTATAAATATCAGTGTGCATACTTTTTCTTGTAGTATAAACTTGTTGTAAATTATTTTTTACAGTATCATTTTTAAGTTTTAATGTATCACCGGCAAAAGGTATGTCGTTTGTCATTACTCCAAAAATTGCTTTATTACTATCAATTAAAGATAGTGTATAAATTTCTTCAGATAAATTTAGATTTTGTTTAATAGTTTTTAATGAATTTCGAAGACTTAAATAGTAAGGATCTTTATAAATATTTTTAGTATCTGAGAGATCTACCATTTTAAAATATTCTCCATCAATTGAAGTAGAAATGGATGAGGCTAAAGTTTGCAGAGTGTTCCCCTCAAGTCTGGTATACTCTTTTATGATTCCTTTTTTTATAATAAACAGTACTATTTCTAAAACAATGTTTGTTACAATAAAAACTAATAACGCTATTTTAATCCAAATTTTCATGATGCACAAAAGTACTTAAACATTTAACATTTAAGATATTAAATTATTCCTTTTTTTATGCCATATTAGAGACAATAATAAATTTTTCAGATAATCAGAAAAACAAACTGTGTTTTGACAAAGAGATAAGATGTTTAATCTCATTACAATTAGTTTTTATGATAAAGTTCTATTTCTAATAATTCACAAATAATGTGTGCTACAGTAATATGGCCTTCTTGAATGCGTTGTGTGTTGTGTGATGGAATTTTAATAGCAATATCAACTTGGTTTAAAAGTTTACCGCCGGTTCCTCCTAAAAATCCCAATACTTTTAAGTTTTTTTCTTTTGCTTTTTTTACAGCGTTAATAATGTTAGGTGAGTTACCGCTTGTTGAAATTGCCAATAACACATCCCCTTTTTTTCCTAAACCCTCTACATTGCGGGCAATTACATTTTCAAAACCAATATCGTTACCGCCTGCAGTTAAATTGGAGGAATCAGTTGTTAATGCAATTGCAGCTAAAGGAGGTCTATTAATTTTATGATTAAGTCTAATCATTAGTTCAGTTGCAATATGTTGACAGTCAGCAGCACTTCCTCCATTGCCACACAATAAAATTTTATTACCATTTTTATATGCTTTTATTAATAGATCAACTGCAGAGTTAATATTATCCATACATTCGTTTTGAATATTAACTTTTGTCTCAGCACTTTCAGCAAGTGAATCAAATATAAATTTTTTTCTATCCATTTTGATTTTTAAATATAAGGTCTAAACTGTAACCGGAATTTTGATGTGAACAGCAGAAGCAAAATCTCTTACAAGATCCCAATTGTTTTCATCTTCAAAAAAGTTACCGGTAACAATAATGTTTGCACCGCTATCCATTTTTTGTCTAACAGTTTTAGCACTAGTTATTCCGCCCCCAACAATAATTGGTACTGAACATTGACTAGCTACAGCTTTGATCATATTTTCAGGAACGGATATTAGAGCTCCGGACCCTGCTTCAAGATAAATTAGTTTCATTCCTAAATACTCTGCGGCTAGGGCAGTTGCTGCAGCAATCTCTGGTTTGTTCCTTGGTATAGGAGCAGTGCCACTCATATATTGAACGGTAGTAGTAGTTCCCGATTCAACTAAAATATACCCAGTAGAAATTGGTTCAATTTTTTTTGCTTTTATTATAGGCGCAGCAAGTACATGTGTGCCAATTAAATGCTCTGCATTTCTTCCGCTAACTACTGATAAATAAAGAATTGCATCGGCAATTTTACTTATTTGGTTTACTCCCCCAGGAAAAATAATTGCAGGTAGATTTGTAGAGATTTTTACTTGCTCAATAAATTCTTCAAACTTGCTATTAATCATTAAACTGCCACCGATCAAAAATCCGTCAACTCCGGATTTTTCACAATTTCTTATGAATAATGAAAGTTTTTCGCCATTGATTTTATCAGGGTCTATTAATATTAAATACACCCCGCCTTTGTTTTCAATAGTGTCCAGTAAATATTTATAAATGTTCATTTATTGCTTTTTACCACAAGAAAATAATATAATATATTAATTAAAATATAATACAATTAAATTTTGTTAGCTACTATTTTATATGTAAAATAGAATAAAAAATAGAAATTCTGAAATGTTTTTTAAAATTTACTTAATTTTAAATTAAAAGACTCTAAATATAAAATTGGAGAATAAATGAAGAAAATCACAGTTTATGAAAAACCAACCTGTACAACTTGTAGAAAAGTGTCAAAATATCTTGAAGAGAATGGTTTCGATTTTGAAAAGATAAATTACTATATAGAGCCTTTTTCTAAATCATTACTAAAAAAATTACTAAAAAAAATGAATATGAAACCAAATGATTTGCTTAGAAAAACGGAAAGTTTATATAAAGAACTGAATGTTAGCGATATGTCTGAAAATGAAATTCTGGAAACAATGTTAAGATATAATGATTTAATTCAGAGACCAATTATTGAATATGGAGATAAAGCAGTATTAGCCAGACCTCCTGAAATATTAGAAAAGTTTTTCATGAGTAATTAAATAGTCCCGGCTATAATATATCTACTTACTTTTACCGAAAAAAGACTGTCATTCACCGAATTAATTTTTTTATAGGCGTTATCTTTGCCTAAATTTATCTCGAAAGAAAAATTACTATTTGGAGCATAAAATGGAAATGAATGAAAACATACATAAAAAAAAGAAAATTGATCCAAGAGTTGTATTGGGTGTTGGGTTAGTTATAATTGGAGCTTTAATTCTTTTCAATAATATGTGTTTTATTGATTTTAATGTCTCCCGTGTCATATTTTCATTCCCTGCTATTATGACTATAATTGGTATACTAATACTAACTCACGGCAGCAATAAAATTTTCGGTTCAATTTTATTAGCCCTTGGCGTATTTTTTTTAATACCAAAAATTTTCCCTTGGGTTTATTATGGTAATAATATAACATTTCCTGTTTTGATAATAGCTTTTGGTATTTATATAATTATTAGAAGAAGATCTATACAAAGTGGCTCCGATTCTTTTACAACCGAAGGCGGGTTCAAAAAATATGATGCTGATAGAATAGATGACATTTCAATTTTTGGCGGCGGACAGAAAATTATTGCCTCTAAAAATTTTAAAGGTGGCAATGTTACTTCCATTTTTGGCGGATCTGAGATTGATTTTACTAATTGCACATTATCCGAAAAAGATTCAATAATTGATATACTAGCTATCTTTGGCGGATCTACTTTAATTGTACCAAGCAATTGGAATGTAATTGTAGATGTCTTTACTCTTTTTGGTGGATTTTCTAACAAAGTACGAAGAGCTCCGGATACTAAAATAGATATGGATAAAACCCTAATTATTAAGGGTCTTGTTATTTTTGGCGGCGGCGAAGTTAAATCTTTTTAGCAACAATAATATTTAATTAAAATGTTGTCTAATCCAATTTTATCCAACTTTAAAAATTTTAGAATTTACCTCCTTTTTTGGTTAATCATAACAGCTCTCTATTTAAATATTCTTAATTTTGGTATTCAAGTTGATTTATATATTGCTGTAATTGATAGTTTAATTTTTAATTTGATTTTATGTGGATTGGGATTGAGTTTTTGGTATAGCGCCAGATTTATACCTTTAGACAAAAACAATTTATCAAAAATAATTCTAACGCATATTTTAGGGGGAGTACTACTCACAATACTTTGGCTATTTATTGGTTATAATATTATCAATAATTTTGTTCTTACTTCAGAAGATTATACTAAATTCTTTTATGAAACACTTTCCTGGCGATTTTTAATAGGCTTATTAATCTATTTTTTAATCATATCCTTCTATTATATTATCACTTATTATACCGGATTTCAAGAGAAATTAGTAACTGAAAACAAATTTAAAAATTTAGCAACCAAAGCAGAATTAAAAAGCCTTAAATTTCAAATAAATCCACATTTTATATTTAACAGTTTAAATTCATTAAGTGCATTAACTACTATTGATCCAAAAAAAGCAAAAGTAATGATCCAAAAACTTGCTGACTTTTTAAGGTTTACACTTTCTAACAACGAAATTCAAAAGAATAAACTTTATGATGAATTAAAAAACATAAAAATATATCTGGAGATTGAGAAAATAAGATTTGAGGACAAGCTTGAATATGTTGAAAAAATTAATGAGGAATGCAAACAGGTTTTGGTGCCCAATATGATTTTGCAACCATTAATTGAAAATGCAATTAAACATGCAGTTTATGAAACCTTAGAAAAAATAACATTAACTTTATCTTGTGAAAGAGAAAATGATTATTTGCACATCAAACTTACAAATAATTTTGATTCCGATTCTACTGCAAATAAAGGCCCCGGTATTGGCTTAAAGAACATTGGAGAAAGATTAAAATTATTATATAGAAGAGATAATTTATTTAAAATAAACAAAACACATGATACATTTAATGTCAGTATTTATATTCCTTTATTAGATGAATAATAATTGGTAAAAAATTATGAAACAAAAAATAAAAATCATCATTATTGATGATGAGAATTTGGCAAGAGAAATAACAAAAAATTATTTGTCTTCAAAAAAAGAATTGGAAATAATAGCTGAATGTTCAAATGGATTTGAAGCAATAAAAAAAATAAATGAATTAAATCCGGATATGATTTTGTTAGATATTCAAATGCCAAAGCTTAACGGATTTGAAGTTCTGGAATTATTAGAAGAACTTCCGGTAATTATTTTTACAACTGCTTATGATAATTATGCCATAAAAGCATTTGAAGTAAATGCAGCAGATTATCTTTTAAAACCATTTAGTGAAGAAAGATTTAATGAAGCATTAGGAAAAGCATTTACTCATTTAGCAGATAAAGAAAAACAAAAAGCTATTATTAAAAATCTTATTGAGCACAATGATGATGAAAGAGATTTTCTTGAAAGAGTTGTAATTAAAAAAGGCAAGAAAGTTTCAATAATTCCATCTGAACAAATAAAGTGGTTAGAAGCTCAGGATGACTATGTAATGATACACACTGACAAAGAAAAATATTTAAAGAATAAAACAATGAAATATTTTGAACAGCATCTTGATCCTAATATGTTTATAAGGGTTCATCGCTCTCATTTGATAAGCATTGACTATATACAACATCTCGAACAAAATGAAAAAGATTCTTATAAAGTAATATTAAAGAATGACCAGCATTTACCTGTAAGTAAAACAGGTTTGGTAAAACTTAAAAATATTCTTTAAGCAAAAAATAGAACGCGGTTTACACTGATTTACAAATATTGATTTCGTAATCATCCGTTTAATCTGTGTAATCCGTGTCCTATAAAAATTCTACTTAATTTCCTTAAAATTATTAAAGATAGAAAATTCGGATTTATTAAGTTTGTAAACAAAATTTTTCACATCATTATTATAAATAGAATTATATTCTTCAAAAACTTTATCCGCAGCATTTTTAATTTTCTCAAATAATACCAGTGCATTTTGTGAGGGCAATCCGGAAGTATGATAATTTGTATAACTTAAATCACCCAAATCACTCATTAAAATACCGCTGTTGTCCCAGTATCCTGTTCTTGAAGTATCAGGAACAAATTTATTGCTAAGCGAGGTTAACTTTTCTTTTAGTTTATCTGCATCCTTAATCATATCTTTAAATTTGGTGCTGTCAATATCATTTGATAAAGCTTTAAAAGTTTTAATGGATTTTAAAGTCTTGCCAATTTGTTTATATGCATCAGTAATATTTTCAGTTAATTCACCAATTTTCCTATAGAAAGAATAATTTTCCTTGGCAATAGTTTCATCAAAACTAAATCTTGGATCAGGTTTTACTTCAAATGTTGATGACATAATTTGATCACCAGCTGTTATATGTACAATATATTTTCCTGGTAAAACTCTTAATCCGCCTCTGTCTTCACCAGGTTTATCTTTTCTGTATGGTGATTTAAAAGCTTTCTCTCTGAGATCCCAATTTATTCTATTAATGCCGTCTTTCATTGTTCCTTTATAAGTACGAATTAAAGTTGAATCTGATTTCATAATTTTAATAATAGCTTTTTCTTCTTTTGGGGTATCTATTAATTTTTTTAAGCTGTCTGGCAGATTTATATTAAATGTAAAATAAGCACCGTACATTCTGTTCTTGCCCATAAAAGCTGTTGAACCGGCTCCATAAGTAGGGGGTTCGCCGTTATCATAAAATCTATACAGATATGCATTATTGACTTTAAATAGATAAGGTTTTTTCTCTATCAATTTTTTACTTAATTCTCTGAACGGAGTGATATCATCAATAATATAAACACCTCTTCCGTATGTTCCGATTACTAAATCATTTTCTCTTTCCTGAATCTTTAATCCAAGAACCGGAACAGTAGGTAATCCGTTTGTCCATTTTGTCCAATTGTTTCCACTGTCAATTGTATAATACAAACCGAACTCAGTACCGAGGAATAATAAATTTTTATCAACAGGATCTTCAACAATTGTTCTTGCAAATCCATCAATATTATCTTTTGCTAAATTTTTCCAGGACTTACCGTAATCGTGAGTAACAAATATATATTTACTCCAATTATTTCTTCTGTAATCATTTGCAATTACATAAGCTGTAGCAGCATTGTGTTTAGATGCTTTCACTCTGGGTATCCAGGAAAATTTTGGCATCATTTCTTCTTCTATTAAATATTTTGAAACATTGGTCCAGGTTTTTCCACCGTCCGATGTTACCTGAATATTTCCATCATCTGTACCAACCCATATAACTCCATGCTTTACTCTACTTGGCGAAATAGAAATAATTGTTGTAAAATTTTCTGCTCCGGTTACATCTCGACTTAACCCTCCGCTTTCAGATTGTTTTTGTTTTTCAGGGTCATTTGTTGTTAGATCAGGACTAATAATTGTCCAGGTTAATCCTTTGTCGGTACTTTTGTGTAAGAACTGACTTCCGTAATAAATTGTACTTGCATCAAAAGGATCAATTGCCAATGCAGCATTCCAATTATATCTGTCTTTTACATCAGAAATAGTTGGTTTTATTGTTCTTTGGTCTTTTGTATCAAGGTTATAATAACCAAGCCATCCTTCCTGAGACATTGAATAACCTGCATTAAAATTATCAGGGTCCGGTCTTGTGTCAAATCCATCGCCACCGCCTAAATTTTGCCAATGAAAATTATAAATACTTCCCCCTGAAAATGATGTATTGGGTCCTCTCCAGGAACCGTTATCCTGCAGACCTCCATAAACATGATAAGGAATTGCATTATCCACAGCAATGTGATAAAATTGAGAAAGTGGAAGATTAGTTACAAATCTCCAGGACTGTCCTCTATCGTGACTGATTGCAATACCGCCGTCATTTCCGGCAATTATATATTCGCCGTTTGGGTGCATCCAAAATGCATGATTATCTACATGAATATTTCCCTGAATTCTTTTAAAAGATTTTCCGCCGTCTTCAGAAGCTCTCAAATTATATTCAATTCTATAAACTATATTTTCATTTACAGGATTAACTGCAATTCTTCCAAAATAAAATGGTCTTGGGTTTACATCTTTATCTCTATTTACTGTTTTCCATTTATAACCGCCGTCATCAGATCTTAAAATAACACTCTTCTTGGCTTCAACAAGTGCATAAACTACATTGGTTCTGCCCGGAGCAATTGCTAAACCAACCTTACCAAGTTCACCTTCAGGAAAACCATCTTTGCTTGTAAGTTGTTTCCAATGCTCACCACCGTCAATGGTCATATAAACACCACTTCTGGATCCGCCGGATTTAAAAAACCATGGCCATCTGTGATGCTGCCACATTGAAACGATAATTTTATTTGGATTGGTAGGATCCATTACCATATCACCAACTCCTGTTTCATCATTTACATATAAAATATTTTTCCAGGTTTTACCGCCGTCTGTGGTTTTGTAAAGACCTCTTTCTTTTGTCGCCCCCCAGTTTGTTCCAAGTGCGCCAACATAAGCAACATCAGGACTATTTGGGTCCAACAAAATTTTTGAAATTGTTTCTGTCTTTTTTAATCCCAGATCAATCCAGGTTTTTCCACCGTCTAATGTTTTATAAACACCTCTTCCAACTCCTGCAGAATTTCTTATATTTGATTCGCCAGTACCTATCCAAACAATTGATGGATTGGCCTGATAAATTGCTACAGCTCCTATAGAAGATGCCGGTTCTTTATCAAATATCGGTTCCCATGTAGTGCCTGCATCGTTAGATTTCCAGACTCCGCCTGTTGCTGAGCCTACATAAATAATACTGGGGTTTGAAACAACAGCATCAACAGAAGCAATTCTTCCGCTCATTCCGGCAGGACCAATACTGCGCGCAGATATTCCTTTGAATAAAGAAGTATCAATCTGTGCAAAAGATATGGTTGAAAAGAAAATAATTGATATAAAAAGAATTGACTTAAAATGTTTTAAAAACATAACAATCTCCTAAAAATAATTTTGCTTTCAAAAAATTGAAACAGAAAAGTATAACAGAATTAATGTAAAACAATATTTTTGAATTTCAAAAAAATATAATAACCATTCATCAAGTTTTTTTAATTAGATAATTCAACAATATTCATTTGAAAATTAGTCCTACAAAAGATATATTTATAAACCAATTATCTTAAAGGCAATTTTATGGCGTTAGACAAAGACCTTCAATCCATTCAGGAAGCGCGAGACCTGGCAAAAACAGCAAAAGAAGCACAATCGGAATTCAAACATTTTAACCAGGAACAAGTTGATAAAGTTATTAAAGCTATGGCTGAAGCCGGTTATGCTGCTGCAGAAAAACTTGCACAAATGGCAGTTGAAGAAAGCGGTTTTGGAAAAGTTAAAGATAAGATAATTAAAAATCAGTTCGGAACTAAGAATGTTTATGACTCTATTAAAGATTTAAAAACAGTAGGGGTAATTGGTGTTGAAGCTAACGGAAAAATAGTAAAAATTGCTGTACCGATGGGTGTGGTTTGTGCTTTGGTTCCTTCAACTAATCCTACTTCAACTGCAATGTACAAAGCTATAATCTCTTTAAAAGCAAGAAATGCAATTGTTGTCAGTCCTCATCCAAGTACCGCAAATTGTACGGCAGAATCTCTAAGAATACTTTCAGAGGCTGCAGAAAATGCAGGTGCCCCAAAGGGATTAATTCAATGCATTACTAATCCTTCAATTGAAGGCACAAAAGAATTAATGAAAGATAAAAACATTGCTGTAATTTTGGCAACAGGCGGAACACCAATGGTTAAATCCGCTTACAGTTCCGGCAAACCGGCATATGGTGTGGGTCCCGGAAATGTACCTGCATTTATAGAGAAAACAGCAAATGTAAAAAAAGCAGTTGCCGATATAATTTATGGAACTACTTTTGATAACGGAACTCTATGTTCATCAGAACAGGCAATGATTGTTGACAGACCATTGGAAGAAAAAGCAATTGAAGAAGCAAAAGCATTAGGTGCATATTTTGTAAATGAAGAAGAAAAACAAAAATTAGAAAAATCAATTCATACAAATTTTAGAATTAATGCTGAGATTGTAGGTAAACCTGCAAAATTTATTGCAGAGTATGCAGGCTTTGATGTTCCGGATAATACAAGCGTTTTAATTGCAAGATGTTCTGCCGTTGGTAAAGCAGAACCTCTATCAATGGAAAAGCTCTCACCTATGCTTGCATTTTACACAGTTGACGGCTGGCTTGAGGGTTGTCATAAATCTATCGAGTTACTTAACTTTGGCGGTATCGGACATACAATGGTTATTCACTCAAACGATGAAGATATAATAATGAAATTTGCTTTAGAAAAACCTGCTTTCAGAATTTTGGTTAACACTCCTTCATCCATTGGCGCGATTGGTTACACAACTGCTTTGAATCCATCTATGACATTGGGACCCGGAACAATTGGTGGTTCAATAATTTCAGATAATGTTTCTGCTGAGCATTTAATTAATATTAAAAAACTTGCATTTGAAACAAATCCTGTAAACAAAGGACAAAGTCTTTCTGCATTTGGCGGAAAAGTAGTACAAAATGTTT
>Ga0210044_10009029_pt1 | contig 12253 bp, 8 predicted proteins | sample CryGey13umfilter_2_FD_183959 | JGI IMG/M metagenome (GOLD analysis project Ga0210044, IMG submission 183959) | Groundwater microbial communities from aquifer in Utah, USA - Crystal Geyser 4/9/14 3 um filter (SPAdes) (version 2) | ecosystem: Environmental > Aquatic > Deep subsurface > Groundwater... | reverse complement strand
CATTTAGCTGCTCCTGTGCCCTAGCCGCGCCCAAACTCTATCGAGTAGGGCCTTGGTGTCGCCGGTATCAAGAATGGCCTCTCCCTTGTTTTGGCTGCGAAAACTTTCAAGTTTTTCTTTCACATCCACCGGAGTCGCCTGGCAGCGGCGCAAGTGGTCCTGAAGATCATTGAGCTTTTGAGATAGCGTCCTTCTCCTCGCAGGAAACATGCGACAGAGTCCAGACCGGCGCTTCTCCCAACAGTACCGACAACTGAATCCCGGCAAGCCATGTTCCAGACTTCGACGATTTCCTATTCTCTCTGATTCACGAAGCTGCACGACCTGAGCCTGTGACAACAGAAAGCGCAGGTAAGAGCTGCCCAGACTGGCATCCGCTGAAGTAACGAGGGGACAGGCAATAGAGGCTTCCTTTTGCCACTCAGATGATGATTCGCCACCAAACGGAGGAGCTGACATTCCAGTTAGAACAGTGTGCTGATTCATGATGATCCCTTCGGAAGAATCCGCCAGGCCGGCCTTCATAGCCGAATAAATCCAATAGCGCTTAGAATCTGTTGCTCCTTGCGATGGCTTGTCCTTTAAAATAAGGAACCGTTCTTTGACATCATCTGGAATGGCATCACAGGTACCAAAATGATCTCTGAGCATCATTGTGAAAGACTGGTAAATCTGCCGAATCGAAGAGGGGTATGCCGAGGAACGGCAGCCGCGCCCAGTAGGAGGTCTGTGCGCACAGAAACGACAACGAATACCGACCTGTTGATAACTGGTGGCATTGTTCCTGGTCTTACAGTCGTCGTGGCTAGCACGACAGATTTCCACCAACTCGCTTCGTACAAAGCAATGAAATTCAGACAACCAGTTGGCATCTTCTTCCACACCAAGTGGAAACTTTTCACGGTCCGGAAAGGGTGGGATCAATCCCTCTTCGCAAGGAGGGAGGCGGGTGCTTCCTCCAAAACCTTGATTTCCTTGACTGGTGGGCAGTCGCGACGACGCACGAGCAGCGCTTTCGAAGTTCTGAGAAGCATCTAAGCCTTGGCCAGGCCAATTGATTTGGCGAATTATTGCACTAACATCAACGTTCGGATGAGAAAACATGTTGGAACGTTGGAGCTGGTGATTAAGATGATTCGAAGGTAGTCCGTGACAGTGGCGATTTCGCTGCACGATCCCATTGAGAATGTCCATCTCGGCTCCTCCAAATGAGTTAGACGCTTGGCCTCGAGTGGAGGTGTCCAACAGCTGCTGATGTTGTTGCTGCGTAAGAGGAGGGTAGTTCATATTTTGGGCCACTTGAGACTGGCCCAATAGAGATGCGATGAGCGCAGCGTTTCGGTTGGCGGTCATTTCTTGTTGTAAGTGCCTTGCTCGGAGTTCGGCCCTCATGAATTGGTCATTCATAAGAAGGTTAGAAGCAAGAGAATTATGTTGGTGGTCTCCTTGTCCGAGGAAGAAGGGTGTTGGACCCCCTTGCATACCCGAAGACTGCATAAGGGCCTGGTTCGGAACACTCATCTCTTTACTTTCATCCGCCGTTCGTTGTCTCTTGTGCTGCGCATCGAGGGAGGTGGCATCTTCAGCACGACGTTTAAGAAGATTCAGTAGCATACCCTGTGGATCATTGTTAATCGTGCCTTGTTGCTGTATCTGTTGCTGTATCTGTTGCTGTTGCAGCATTTGTTGAAAGCGATTGGCAGACCCACCATTCCCTCGATCTGGATTCGACATGGTGAGGAGTTCTCGCAAATTATCGGTTGTAAGGGGTATTTGTGGTCTATCGGATGCTAGAAGTTCAATCGGTCCCCTGTCTTCAAGGCCCGCCAGGTGCATCGCGGAGGGTGTCGGAGCGTTTGTCGCCCCGATTGATGCGAATTTGTGTTCATTGTTTCCTTCTCGCTCAATCATCACTTGGAGTCCATAGCGTGTGTACTGCTCGACGTTCCTTGCGCTTCCCGAGATTTCACAAGCAACTCTAATATTGACAGTCACGATTAAGTGATAGAATATTCTTTCCTTTCGATAAGTTACAGCGCGAAATAAGAATGAGGATTGATAACAAAAAAAGTTACTAAGCCCTTCCGAAAACTGCATACGAGGTTTGGTTGATGAGTCCATTGAACTACGGAGTAGGAAATAAGAAGGACGAAGACTGATGTCAAAACAAAACTAAGGAGACACAGAAAATGAAACAATATATATGGTACTGCACTTGTTCTCGACGAATCCAAAGGAAGCGCTTCCGAACTGAGTGATCTAACGTGAGGTAAATACAGGCGCCATGGTATGAACAAATTAAAATATAATATTATTTGAACATTGATTATTTTCATCATAAAAAATAGACAACACGCACTGTGAAATCAATGTCGACTCATCAACATATCTAAGTGTTCTACCCGTAAGTTTACTGACTGTGAGAGCAGCACTGGATCAATCCACAAATGTAAATTTGCTGTTTTTTTTTTGTTTATGTCTATACAAGAAATACTGACTAAGGTGGACACGCAGAGGAGAGTAAATGCACAATCCGAACGCCAGAGACCAACCATAACACCAGGGGCATTTACAATTTTACCTAGAGTTGAGGGGGCAGTAAATATTCGAGACACAACATGATGTTGATAAAGGCCATAAGAATCGATCGCTTTCTCTCATTGAATGTACTAGAGGCAGTCTTCGTCGCCGACATGATGATCTTATATGAATCCGATGTGTTAGGTTGTATCTAACATAAACGTTACATTCCATCAAAATGTCTGCTGTTTTTACGTACCGATGATGATGACTTTGTAGTGGCAACGCAAGTATGCCGGGACCACATCGGGAAAAGTGGGATCATCGTTTCATCAAATTTAACAGAGAACAGAAAATTTACTCCTACGAGAAAACAAAAAAGTTAACTGTGAAGTTGTCCAGGAAGATAGATAGTTCACAGTCAATAATATATTTGAAAAAAACAGAAAAAAATTCACCAAAATTGACTTTTTGTCAAAATATGAAATGAGCGCATTTTTTCGGATTCGTCTTAGTAAAGGGAAGGCCCTTCTTCTGCCTTCTCACATCACACCTACCTCATGTCGCATCACCGTCACAGTCAATCAAAGCATGATTTTGTGTGAGGTGAGTACGATAGGCCTACCAATCGTGGCGACGTTGATCGATGCCTAGTGGCCTTGAGTTCTTGATCATCTCATCTTTTTACATTATTTAGTGATGTCTGTCTGGGTCGTAAACAATCAGACTCCAGTGTTGAAGATACAGGTGGTGTGATTCAGACTCCGTAACTGTTTTTCTTCAATAATCATGCGTATTTTGAGCTGGGACATACCCGGTTTTGTGCTCTTACGCTACGTCTTTACAAAAAATTGATTTTGATCTAGAAAATGTGATTAATATAAGAAAAATATGGTATTATTGGCTAAAATTCAAAAATTATTTTTGGAAAACACTAAAAACTATTATTATTTAAATCAAAATATAAAATAAGCGCACAAAAGCGAATGTGTATCTGACTGTGAAGTGTGACCAAGAATGTCAAATCACACCGTAAAATTCTGAACTTCTGGTTTGATTAAATGGTTCGATAAAGACCTTCGTCCATCGAACATTATCACATCCTTTTCAGCGGGATGGATAGTCACGCCACGCATCCCAGCTCCGACTCACGGTCGTGCTGTGTGTGTGAGGAGGCGTTCTTCTGCCGCTAATAACTACCTAGCCATGATTCAATTGAAGAACACAAATGAAAATAGCTGAGGTAATTAATTTTGACGCATAAAGAAGCTTTAGGCAATTTTGCGCCTAGTACTTTTGAGGCCGACGGATGCCCTACCATAGTTGTGACTTTTGTGCGCACACAAACTGAGATCTTGTTGACAATGTTGGACGAGTAGTTCTGCTAATTTTCACAACGATACCCACGGATTAGTTTAATTCTAATTTTGCCCATCTTACTACATACAACTTTATGTTTCCTTGTTAAAACTTCTTTGCGTCAGACGGACGCCTCTAGACTTGAGTGCAACTAGTCCCTCGCGGGTGAGCATAGCCCCAAAAGTGAGTGGTGAGAGACTTCACACCGATCGAAGTGTCGTGGGTTGAACAGATTTCAGGGGGAAATAATTAGATCATTTCCAGTGACGGCATCGTGTACTCGCATGGCAATATTTTGGTGACATTGCAGTATAGAAATGTTGAGTTAGGATTAACGGTTGCCAATTGTTCTAGTCGTTTTCTTCGCTCGAGGGATGGGAAGATGAGCGACCACAAGTAGCCGTTTTGACTATCATTCGCATTGGGCTGGACTTGACTCAGGCATAGATCATTCAAATACCCAAGTTGTGTACTACTTGTAATTCCGATGTTGCCTGTTCAGAGTGGTGGAACGCGAGAAAAAAAGAAAAAGAAATGCCAAAGTATGTTCTATCCACCTATATCCTGGGATGCCACAAAAGTTATCGGCAATGCTACGAGACGACAGGTATAGTCCACAGGTTGGATTTTCTGACCAGAAGCGGTGCTTTCCTAGCTTACACTATTGGCAATCCCGTTGCTTTCTCAAGTCGCCTTTTTTGTAATCGTCCAACGAATGTAGTACTCGCAAAGTTCCAATGGCCAGAGTAACAAATTCAAAGGTGCTGGAAGCGTAAAGCCGCTTCTGAACTGAACGTAAAAGCCTAATGCGGCGAAAATATAAGACAGGCCTTCGTCAACGACCGATTTGGTGTGGTCGGAATGGATCAGACCAAACAAATCAATGTTTCGGTAGACACAGAATTGATACACGGCACGTGCCATCATCAATCCACCCTTAAGAGCAGAAGTGAAGCCCGAAATAACCGATTGAATGGACCACGCAATCGACATGGCAATGGATTTCGTGATCCACGAAAGAATGACGGGTACCCATTTGTCATAGTCGTCGGGTACAAGCTTTTTCAAAACAGGAGTGATGAAGCGATCGCCTGTTTAAAAGTAAACAAGTTAGCTGTCGTAAGCACCGTCAATTTTGTTCTGCCAGGTTACCTTACATGGTTTTTGTAGAAATTCCGCAATGGCGAGGGCCAACGAAATAGTTCTTGCAAATTCTACTGCGAGAACGGCCGCGACCGAGAGCCACACTTTGTAAATGCTGCCGATTGCTTTGTCGATCTTCTCGGGGTTCATCTTCTTCAGTACAAGAAGGGTCTTGCGTTTCAACAGCTCCGATCCTGGGATTTGTTCCACGTCTTTTATCCCATCCTTATCTGCGTCGATATCGTCGTCCTTCTTTACCTCCTCTAAGATGACGAGGGCTTCGTCCGCCAACTCTACAACCGCGTTCATGACAGTTTTTCGGCCTCCGTACTCTGCCGCCTGAATGGCAACGAAGAGAGTCGGAAACGTTCCTCCAAAGAAACAAGAAATCTACCATAACAAAATTTTAGAGCAAACATAGTGTGAGACGCCATATCGGAATACCTGTGTGTATAGGTTCGTCGGGCAGTGTTTCCCGGGCAAATCTTTCGCATGATAGATTGACGTACGAATCCATAGACAAAGAGCATCAAGTTTTGAGGAAGCTTCTCGAATTTCAATCTGATTGTGCGAAAAGTTGTAATCCTGTGTAAAAGATAAGTTGTACAGACTGCGAGTGAGTTGTTGTTGAGATGTCGCCGGGCGTAATCGTGGCATTCGCATGGTCCATGCTGTCCCGTCCGCGGCCGCCATCCGCCATCCACGTACACAATTGGCAGAATAAACACCACGGCATTTACAAGAGGCCTGACAACCACATCCAACGCCTTTGCAACTCCTCCGTTGAATTGGTCCGTCATGATACTAGTTGCTTCGCTAGAAATAATAAAGTTCTCTCTTACGATTAACAGGATGAGGATTGCGTAGACAACAACAAAGGATACGGACGTCGAATTCTTGTCCCGCGGTCGTTCTCTCTGTCATCAACGAGACGAGGTCGAAAGATACACATCCGGGTCTTGGCCATAAATAAACCTACACTACAGAGAGCAAGCCATTTCAAGGTAATTTCGTTTGGCACGCAATCTAAGAGAATCCCACCAAAACACAGTCAAATCAATAAACCACCGATCACAAGTTCATCCAAGACACAAATTGAAGACATGCTCTAATGCAATTATGCTTTAGAAATAGAACAGTGGTTATTTCCCCTCTGTCACATACGTTCTCCGGAATCGAAACGAACGGTCTGCAACTCTCTTTGAGACATTTCAGGTTTTTCAGCGGAACCATAGCAAGACCAAGCGTCTCGAATCGACTAGCATTCCATCTCGTCAGATTTTGTGCTTTTTCAGAAAATCTTAGCATCACCATTTACGAAAATATCACTTGGTCATCAGAGATCAGTTTTCTTAAATTCATTGATCGAAGTGCGCGTTGACAAATCACATCTACACTCCCGTCTGCGCAGTCATGTGCTTTGACTTTGTGATTCAAAGCCAAGACAACTTTTCCTGCCTTTGTACACAATCGAAACACAGCCTCAAAGGCCTTCCATCCAATATATTTGTGCCGTGTCGGAGTGATGTCGCAGCGAGAATTACTTGCCTTCAGTCGTGATTCAATCAAAATGCCAGCGTAAGTGATGGCTGCATCGGCACTCTTGATAAGATGGGAAACATCAGTGCCCGAATTAATTGAAGCACCCCTTGCATGAAGGTACAAATTCAACTTGACGGCGGCAAAGGCCATCATCTGGAAGAGATTGTGCTGCTGAATCACCGGCCTGTTAATGCATCGATCAAATAGAATTGGCATGCATCGTGGCCGCATAAAAGCTTTTAGTTGCACGAACATCTCTTCTCCCGGTCCTCGACTCCGATCGATCGTAATGGAGTTGCCTGCTTTCCCATCGTAAAAGCGACTGTAATCGTTCAATACTTCGCCGCTTGTCACATCAAACAACATCCCGCACCAAGAAAAGGTCCTGTGACTCCCACTTGGCTTGAGTGTTTCAGTCTTTCCTTCGCCTCGATTCACTACTATGGTGGCACTCACTTGGGTCTTATCCTCGTTTATTTGAACTCCCATGTCGGTATCGCCTCGAAGCATCACCGTGAGGAATTCTTGTAGCAAGTGTCGTCTGGTGCCGATATGGATGAAATCGTCCACTTGTCGGCAGACAATGTGCGTCGACGATGATTCCTCTGGCCCATTTGCATTGAACAAACGAGATTCCACATTACCATAATAAAAATTGCACAAAAGAGTTGACAAGGTGCTACCCTGTGGCACTCCTTTCAACTGTAATAGGTACCGATCGCCATGTCTATCCGATGTGATAACAGTATGACTTCTCAAGTGCTCCTCAATCATCTTCATCACCTGATCGCGTTTGGAGACATTACCAACGCCCGTATCAGCGTACACAGTCTTGTGACTGCAAGTAGCAAGCTCATCCACCAGTTGTTGAAACGTTTTGATGTCTTCCGGTGGTCCAACAATGGTCTTCTTTATTTTCAAAAGTCGAGACATGCTTTCGAAAGGTCGGTATTGCGAATGACTCTGTATGCAATAGTCATCCTTATTCAATATAGATTGCACGATTTTCAGCATCTCTTCTTGGTTGATGCTATCGAAACAGTGTCGAATATCAACGCTGCCAAAAAATAGTTTGCGACTTTGGTTCGACAAGGGCTGGGTCTCCTCTATAAATTTCCGATAGCGCGGGTAGAAGTGGGTTTGTAGACCATCCAACCCAAATCCAAACAGAGTCGCATCTTGTTCATATTCAAATCTCAGAACACCAAAAGCTTCATTCAAAAAAAAGTTTGTAGGCGGCGCCCAGCGCTTGACGAGCTTCTTTCTGCCGGTGTTACCTTCTTCGTTGTGTTTTCTACGCTTCGAGAAAGACGCAATTTCAACGTAATTCCCCGTCTCCACAAGTCGACTTTCTGTGTTTTTCGCTGCATCAGCGAAATTAATATACACAGATTTGGAAAGCATAGCGATCGGTCGAACTCCTGTAGCTTTCGGCACGAGACGCAGGCGCGAGAATCCCATTCGTTGCTGTTCTTGCCTCAACGCAGCTTCCTTGACAGTCATTGATTTGTACTGATTTATTAGTAGTTTCTTCATCGAAAGCGACCGGAAGATGGACCAGATGGGCTTTCGATAGTAGACCAATCGATTACCGGTGAACTCAGTCTCGGTTACATGGAAACAAGCACTTAGCAGAGGAATTACGAACTTTTCTATCGTCCATCGCAATACTAACAAGACCAACTGTTTCGTGGCATCCTCATTTGAACGAGAAAATTTCTTAGTCGGATCTGAACGAAGCCATTTCATTTGCTTCACTCGTATCCCCTGGACAAGGTGCGTGTTGGGAAAGTGTTCGTGTCGTCGTGAATGTACGAATTCGTCGACAAGTTTCATGACACGATCCTGATTATGTTGACAACCCCAAACGTCATCTGTTAAAACACGTTTGATAACACTTTTCAAGAAGGACGACACAGCTTGTGGAGATGTATATGCGGCGGACATTGACGCCAAATCGATTTCCTTCTGGGACTGTTCTATCAAAAGACCCGAGAGCGGACAATAGTGTTCCAAAAGTCGAGCGTAATCACACTTTGAATGATTCTTTAGTATCCTTTCGCACACTTTCAGACCCCTATTTCGCAACCGTATCCACCGGTTCTTGTTGACTCTTCCATCCCTACCACGAAGGTCGAACACGTCCCCCAATAGATCATTTGCGCTGAATCGATTCAAAACATGATTCGTCGGTAGGCCCACACTCGGAATGTACGAGTTGGAATGAAGTAACGGGTTCATCGCAATGGTTGCCGATGGACGAAGTTTAGGAACAAGATTATTCGAGATGAATGCGTCTCGACGTTGACGCTTTCGTCTCGAGCGATTGGTGGTGGAAGGACATTTTCGTTTTGCGGGCCACGACGGGTCGATCTTGGTCCCCATCACACGCAAGGGTGGACCGGACACTTGCCAGTAATTTTCTCGTCTCTCATTATCTCCGATTGGAAGGAAAATGCGACAATGCAGCAACATTGATCGCAGGACACCGTCTCCCAACCAACCGTGCAACAAACGGAACAGCGCGCTTGCCTTGACGAATTCCACACTGCTGTTCATTTGCATCAAGAGGATACCAGAAGGCATGTTGCGTATAGATTGAGCTCCCGATTTGACCAATTCATCCGAGGCCACCACAAAACCTTGACACAAGAGATTACGTCCATCCTGTTTGTCCCTTCGGAATCGTTCTCGTCTCTGCACCAACGACCACACGACGTGATCCACCAAGCTCGATAAGGATTCGGTATTTGTGGGCTTCCCAGCCCTTCCATAAACATTCACTAGACAAGGCATTTCATTGAACGGGGATACTTTTGTCGTCCGGAGTAATTGCAGTGTTCTCGTATCGTCCACCTGTGGCAAGGGTGCCAGCTGAGGCACATGTTTGACAAGGAATTCCGTTAACGACAGCAACACGGCGTCGGGTCCAAGGAGCACTTGCAGGGCACTCTTCTTCTTCTTAGTATTATTATTCTTAATACTATTCTTTGGAGAATCGTAAACGGTTACCATTGTATCTCCTCCTTTTACAACAATGATGGGTTACGTAATAACGTAATCGTCCTTTTATCGACTTGTCTTGACTTGTGCTCTACTCTACTAGATGATGATACAGTTGTTTCCGTTGTTGGTTGACCTTGGTTGTAACTTTGACCGTGACAACAAAAATACCGATTTGGTGAGTGACACCCCTTCTTTTAGAAATCACGATCACAAAACTCACGATTTCGAGGCCCCGGAGTTTGTGATCTCTTGTCTCACGGTCATAAAGCCCGGTAACCTAATAGTGTTAAGGTACTCTCTTTCTTCCCTACTCATAGCTTTAACAGGTAAGCTTTTTCTCCTGAACAGGCCTTTCTTATCGACACAAACAACCGTCCCATACCCGGTAGTTCCCCATTGTTTCGTTGAAGCGAGGAGTGATAACCAACCAAGTACAAGAACAGAGTTAGACCAACGACATTCGTATCTTTCCCCTCGTGGCTCTACAAATCTCCAAGTATTCACATCACGTTCTCTCCCTCCGTTGATCATCTGTTGTTTCAGGGTTGCGATCTGTGATTGAAGTGCAATATTCGGTCTTTTCTTTGGACTTCCGTTATTCCGTGCCTGGCCGTTGCATGGAGTCGGCCTTACAACATCTTCTTCCAGAAGAATCGAATTTTGGGTGGCCTCATGATGTCGATGGCCAATAAGCTCGAATCACCTTCGGCGGAACGGAACAGGGGTCCCATTTGGGAACTAGTCATCCGAGATCGTCTATTGAGAGATGTTAACGCGACAGATGCATCTACTACTGCATCGTCAGTGAATGTATTGGAAGTAGCGGCCGGAGCGGGTGTCCACACCCAATATTTTACACAACAATTGGCGGACCGGAAGATTCCAGTGAATTGGCAATCGACCGATCCCGAAACATCCGCCTTGAAATCCCAAGAAGCATACATTGAAGAGATCGCCGGGATAACGTCGAAAAATGAGGGAAGTCAACCGTGTTGGAGGAATTATGAAACGGTGAATTTTGCGAAACCACTCCCCCTAACTTTGGATGAGAATGGCATCTGCGAGACCACTACGGAATCGGCCATTGAAGATCAATCTATCGACTGGATATGGAACATCAATATGATACACATTTCTCCCTGGACGGCGACGCAGGGACTCATGAAAATGGCCGGTACCAAACTCAAGCCAAAAAGTGGTCGATTGATCTTGTACGGGCCCTATCGTGTGAATGGGTATACGGTGGAATCCAACTTGTGCGTAACAAAATTTCCTTCCCATATCGTGGTTCGTTTTCGTTCCTTGTCGTTTCGTTTTCCTTCGTTTTCTTTGCTTACATTCTTGAAACTAATAATTTTGGACAGGAAATTCGAGGAATGGCTCAAAGCCAAGGATCCATCGTACGGCGTAAGGAACTTGGAAGATGTCGTAGCTGAGGCATCAAAGTATGGTTTGGAAGTAGAAGATACAATCGAAATGCCTGCGAATAACCTCAGTGTCATCCTTCGAAAGAAAAACTAATACAAGCAGTAGCAGCTCTGGGTGAAATCTCTTTTCTATAACGATGGCATGTAATTGTTTTCGAGATGAATTCAACAGAACGTAAATGCGTCTCTGAAAGTTAGCCACAGAAAAATTAGATATAAGGCGAACTTTGTTTGCTGATAGGTCCATTTTTCATCTACAGTTACTTACGCGCTATGTGTTTTCATTCTGCACGATTACTTGTTTCCCATGACATTCACCCCGTGGCCATTCTGACGAAATCCAATGTTTTTTTGGCGATTCTCGCAATACATATCAACGAAGGAAGTTCGTAAGCAACCCGCGGAGGAAATCGTAAAAGTTGTTCACGAAACTCCAATTTTGCCCGTCCCCCGCAAAGCATTTGTGAACGCTGATGATGGTAACCAACCGTCGTTGTATGGTACTGGGTAGATTCTAAGATGATTATGACACTGAGTGCGAACGCATGCTTTCCTTGCAGAAATAAAGGGATCCACGATGCGAAAGACCTCCTCCTCTAGGTTCGCAGGTCAAATTGGCATTCATCATGTGACACGAATCTTGCTGAATTTCGACGATTCCAAAACGATCCTACTATGGCTTGGTTGTACGGTTTACTCTTTTTACGACAGCCATTACGGGAATTAGATGACTCGTCATCGATTACTCCTCCAATTGATAGACTCTCCAATAGTACAACCAATCCTGTAGGTAGGCCCCCAACAGATTCCCCAGTAACGGCACAGAAGTCAACCATTCGTGTACCTTGGTAATTGTGGGATGCGTGCATCGATCATGACATGGCCCCCGCAATAAATACAAGAGTAATCTCAGACGCCGTCGTTTCCATTCTTGCGCCGTTGCCGTGTTAGTGTTGTTGCGGTATCCACTGCTACTCCCGTCCTGCTGCCGTAGACAAAGCAACGATGTGACATCCAATCCCAAGGACACAAGCCAAGTCCTCCAAAGCTGTTGGTCGTGATGTTGTGTGTTGTTTTGATCATTTTTGTATTTGGCACGAGCCCAGAATAATGGACGGAGTGTGTACAAGAGTTCCCCCAGCAACATTCGTATCAGTACCAAGTTCGTCGTCGATGTGGTGGTGGTGGTAGTAGTAGTAGTAGTAGTAGTAGCATCGGTATCATACCCTTCTCTTTGCAAGACTTTGCGTCCTGTC
>Ga0210044_10009028_pt1 | contig 12253 bp, 10 predicted proteins | sample CryGey13umfilter_2_FD_183959 | JGI IMG/M metagenome (GOLD analysis project Ga0210044, IMG submission 183959) | Groundwater microbial communities from aquifer in Utah, USA - Crystal Geyser 4/9/14 3 um filter (SPAdes) (version 2) | ecosystem: Environmental > Aquatic > Deep subsurface >... | reverse complement strand
CGGCTTCACGTACGCCACTCCCCACGCCGAAGAGCTGCTCCCATGCGACGCGCACGAGGCCCTCGGCGTCTTCTACCGGCTCGTCCCGGACTGGTGGATCGTCAGCGTGCTCTCCGGCACGCGCGGGAGCTTGGAGAAGAGCATCCACCACCTCGAGCTCGCGAACCGGTGCTCTGGTGGGCGCGTGATCCGCGAGCGCAAGGAGCTCGCCGTCAGCCAGATCTGCTACGGCCAGCACAACGGCGACGACGCGATGATCCAGGCGGGGCTCGCGAACCTCCACCTGATGCTCACGCTGCCGCCCCACACCGACACAGAGCAGGTGGACCTAAAGCACGGCCGAATGCTCCTCGCCGACCCTTCGCTCGCGTGCGCGTACAGCCGTGACGGGCAGCAAGAGCTCGACGAGACCACGCTCAAGCAGCCGACGGCGCCCTAAGCGCCTCTCCGGCTGTAGTTCCACCGACGCGGCGTTAGCGGGGTCATGCCTCCGCTGCGCGTCGCGCGGGGGCTGCGGAGCAAGCGCCATGACCGCCGCCCTGATCCTCCTTGGTCTCACCTACCTGTTCGGCTCCGTGCCGTTCGGGTTGGTCATCACCACGCTCTACGGCGGTGACCTCGACATCCGCCAGGCGGGGAGCGCGAACATCGGCGCCACCAACGTCGCGAGGCTGTACGGCTGGCGCTTGGCCGCCCCGGCGCTCGCCGCCGACATCCTCAAGGGCCTGCTGCCGGTGCTCGTCGCCAGCTGGCTGTGGCCGCACTCCGCGCTCGGGTGGCTCGGCGTCGTCGGCGGGACCGCCTGGCTCGGGCACTGCTTCTCCATCTTCTTGGAGTTTCGCGGAGGAAAGGGCGTCGCGACCGGCGCAGGTGTCATGCTCGGCATCGCGCCGCTGCCCACCGCCGCCTCCATCGCCGTGTGGGCCATCGTGCTCGCGCTGTCCGGGCGCTCGTCGGTCGCCGCGCTCACCGCCGTCGCGGCGATGGTCGGCTTCACCTGGCAGCTCTCGCCACCCGCGCTGCTCGTCGCGACGCTGCTCGCTGCGGGCACGCTGCTCACGCACCTCGCGAACATCGAGCGCCTGTTCCGCGGCGAGGAGCAGCCCGTCGTGAAGAGCGTGCGCTGGAACCGCGCCGCTCCCGAGCAGGGCTCAGTCGAACAGCTGCTCGCTGAGGGCCCTGCGGGCGCTGGCAGCAGCCCGCCTCAGTGGCGCGAGACCATCGACGATCCGCTCAGCCCTCACTGAGTGAGGATGACGAACTCGACGCGGCGGTTGTTCTGCTTGCCTTCGGGCGTGCGGTTCGTGTCGATCGGACGCGTCTCGCCGAAGCCGTCGGAGCGCAGACGGCTCGCGTCGACGCCGTGCTGGACCAGGTAGTCCAAGCACGAGCGCGCGCGCTCCGTGGACAGCTGGAGGTTGAGCTCCTCGCTACCGTCCGAGTCCGTGTGGCCCTCGATGCTTAGCGTCATGGCGGGCGAGTCGACGAGCACGCGCTGCACGTCGTTCAGGATGTGGAACGACTCGGAGCGAATCGTCGCTTTACCCGTGTCGAACTGAATCATCTCCTGAATCTCGATCTTGGTGCGCGTCACCTTGACCGCCTGCGGGGGCGTGTCGGGGCACCCGTCTTGGTCGAGGTACTTGTTGACCGTCTCGGGCTCGTCTGGGCAGGTGTCGTTCACGTCTGCGATGCCGTCGCCGTCGCGGTCGAGGACCGGGCAGCCCTCGTTCTCGCGCGGGCCCGGCTCGTTCGGGCACCGATCGTGCACGTCGGCGATGCCGTCGACGTCGTTGTCGGGGTCGGGGCAGCCGTCCTCGTCCTCCCAGTCGTCGAGGTCCTCGGGGATCATCGGGCAGCTGTCGCGCGCGTCCAGGACCGTGTCCTTGTCATTGTCGAGCTCGGGGCAGCCGTTGGCGTCCTCGAAGCCGTCGAAGTCCTCGGCCTCCTTGGGGCAGCCGTCCACGGCGTCGATGTAGCCATCGCCGTCGCTGTCGTCGCTGGTCTCGGGGCAGCCGTCTTCGTCGGAGTCGCCGTCGAAGTCCTCGGGCTCGAAGACGCAGTCGTCGTCGATGTTGACGATACCGTCGCCGTCTTCGTCACCGTGAGGGTCGATGTCGCGGCAGCCGTCTTCGTCGGAGTCGCCGTCGAAGTCCTCGGGCTCCTCGGGGCACTGGTCGACGATGTCGACGATCGTGTCGCCGTCGCGGTCGGCTGTGCCACAGGGGGTCGCGAGCTCCACGGCGCGGCGCGCCTCGGACAGCGCGCGCGTGGCGTGCTCGCCAGCGCGGCGCACAAAGCCCTGCTGAAACTCGACGCGCGTAAAGGCGACCGACGACTCGGCGTTCGCCATGGGCTCTGGGGCGCACAAGCGGGCGTGTACGCGGTTGGCTTCGACGAGCACGTCTTCGGCGTTGCTCAGCGTGCGGTTGACCACGCGCGGATCGATGCAAGCCGTAAGCAGCGCGATCGTAGCGACGAGGCTGATGTGGCGCGGGATCATTGGTTCACCTTGCCTGGGCTCGGCACCGCGTAGCCGGCCGGCGCGGGCTTGGAGTGCGTAGTCACCGGGGCAGGTTCGGCCGCTGGTGCCGTTTGACCCGGCAATAACGCCGGCGAGTCACCGATCTTGAGGCCGCGCTCGTCCATCGAGATGACCGCCTGGTCGGCCCACTCGGACGCCGTGAGCGCGAGCTCCGTCGCCATGCGGTACTCCGCGTAGCCGTTCTCTTCGCGCGCCTTGTCCAGGTAGCGAAGCGCCATGGTGTACTCGTAGATGGCGTGCACATCGGCCCCATAGGCCCGAGCGCGGTTCACCGTGAGCTCAGCGGAGACCAAGTGATAGGACGCCTTGGTGGCGGTGCACCCCGTCGTGACGAGCACGAGGAGTGAGAAGAGGACGGACGCACGCATTGGATCAGCTCTCGCTTCGTGTCGCATTTCGCCATGCCCAGGCCCAAACGTCAAGCCCGAGCCCGCCAGCGGGACCCGATTCGCGGATCCGCATTCCACGGCACCCCCACCTCGGTGTACGGTGTTAGCTCGGCTTCGGAGATCCTTCACCGTTGTTTCCCTTCTCCCGCGCCTCCCAACCGGATGAGCCGCCCCTGCCCCTGATCGTGCGGCTCACGCTGTACGCGCTAGGCGCTGTCGAGGGGCGCCGTATTCGGCGCCCCATCGATCCGGTCGCCGCGTGGTTGGTGCGAAACTACCCCGCGCTCGTGCAAGGCGACACGGCCCCCGCGGCCTACACGACCATCCGCGCGCGTTGCCAGATCCTCGACCACCTCCTGCAAGAAGAGGTGCATCGGGCGCGCACCGCGGGTGAGCTGCTGGAGATCTGGACCTTCGGCGGTGGCTTCGACGCGCGCTGGTACCGAATGCTGCCGCACCTGGGGGAGACGGTGGTCGCGTACCACGAGGTCGAGACCGAGCCTATCGCCCGATACAAAGCGCGTCTCTTGGATGCATCCCCCTACGCGGCCCTGTGGAGCGACGTCGACCGCCCATCCGCGGAAGAGGCCGTGTGGAATGTGGGGCGTCCGCACCCAACCGCGCGCCCTGTGTTTGTCTTGGAGGGGCTCGCCGGCCGCCTGGAGCCCGACCAGCTAGAGGCCCTGCTCAAGCGCCTCCACGGCTCCGCCCCGCGCGCTCGGGTGCTCATGGGGCTCCCTGGCCACGCGCGCGGTCAAGGGGGATGGCCACGCGCGCGCCTCGATCGCACGGGCTGGCAGCTCGACGTGGACATTCGCCTCGCGCCGCGCGGGCGCCTCATGTCCCAGAACGGCGGCGAGCTGTGCGCGGGCATGCACGGCTTGCGGGCCGTTCGCTTGTTCTGCGACGAATAGCTACGGTTCTTACTCGTTCAGCGCCTGATCGCGAGCGCCGAGCACGAGCACTTGGCCGTCGGGGCGGTAGTAGCGCACCGTGACGCGGTAGGACGCCGTGTGCGCCAGCTCCACGCCGTCGAAGCGAAAGCGCAGCGCCCGGAGCTCGCCCGGCAACAAGCGCGTGTCGACGCCGTCGCCCGCGCGCAGCCACGCCGTCCCCTGCCCGACCGTCGCGCCCGCCGCGTCGAGGGACTGCGCGAACACCTCGACCTTCGAGGTGCCCGCTGCTGGGAAGCGATGCCCCGTCTTGTTCGCGATCGGGAAGGCGAACCCGTCGCTCTTGAGCTCGATCGCGCGCAAGGTCACGCCCGACTTGGCCGTGTCGAGGTCGCCGCCGCCGGGCATGCGATGGTCGAAGCCAGGCCGCGGCGGAGCCGCCTCCAGCCGCAGCGCGACCGGCTGGTGGCAGTCGACGCAGGTCGCACCGCGCCAGGTGTTCTGCTGCCACGCGAGCCAGTCGATGAACACGTCCGCACCTGGGCCGCGCTGGGTGTGGCAGGGCAAACAGACCGTCCACGCCTCCATGCGCGGCAGCACCTCCATGGCGTGGGGCGCGTCGGGAAAGTCGGCGGTGCCGAGCACGACGTCATCGCGCACATGGCACGCAGCGCAGGGCACGTCCGCGTGCGTCCCCGCCGCCCACTCCGCGGCGACGACCGCGTGGCACTCGCCACAGGTCTCCGAGGGCGTGCCCGCGAGCCCAAGATCCTCGGGCGAACCGTTTCTCCCCGCGTGCTTTGCGCCGCGACCGCCCCCACAGCTCACCAGCAGGAGCGCGCCCCCAAGCAGCCACAACCTCGCCAAGTTCACCCCCACGCGGGTCCTGTATCGCGCGCCTTCCCCGACGCCCCCTCACGCGATAGCCTCGCTAGACGAGGTGCACAATGGCGAGTGAGCTTGAGATCCTGTTGGAGCAGATTGGCGAGATGCTCGCCGAGTGGCCCGCCGACCCGGACGACGCCATCGAGCTGGCGGCCGTGGCGGCCTTGGCTGAGCGCATGGGCGCCCCAGCGGAGGCCCTCGCCGAGGTCGAGGCCTGGCGCGACGGCGAAGGCGAAGCGCTCTTGGAAGAGGGCTGGGCCGAGGTGGAGATCGAAGAGCTCGTCGAAGCGATCGACGCCGTCTGCGATGGCAGCGCGAGCGATGAAGAGGTCGAAGAGGCCTTGTTCGACTTCGACGAGATCGTCGCCGCGGCGATCTGGACCAACCGCGGGCATCACCTGCGCGAGGCCGCCACACGCGTCGCGACCACCGTGCGCGATGTGCCCGAGGTCTTCGCGGCGCTCGCCGACTTCGCAGCTCAGGTCGCGGCCCTCGCCGCTGTCGCGCGCGACCTCGACCTGTACGACTACTGGATCGCCGTCGCGCAGTCCGGAGAGTGGGCCGACGACGGCGAGAACTAGGAGCCCGTCGCGCGTAGCGCGCGGCGCTCCTCCCCTGCCCATGACCGTGCCCCTGCCCGTGCCCGTTCGGGGCGCTGGCAGGGCTGGGGCGATGGCCGCCAGCCGCTCCGCTTGCCGGGCTGCGTCGCGCGCAGCACGAGCTGCGTGTCCGCGCATGCACCGGTGGTCGACCCAGGGGTGCCTCTCAGGTGTTTAGGCGGTCGCCGCCAGCCGCTCTGCTCGCCGGGCGACCCAGAGCTTGCGGACGTTGTGGCAGGTGCAGACGAGGGCCCACTCTCCCCTCGCTCTGTCCCACGGGTTCCGGAGCCATGGCGCCATGGATCCGGAACCCGTGGGTCCAACGCAACGCCGAACACGTCCAACCGCTCGAAGTCGAACAGCATCCGCTCCTTGCCCATGTCGGCCTCCGCAGGGAGGCTATCCGCGCCACCCTGCGCGGGATCCACCTCCCGGCTGGGATTTCCGCCCGGAGGCGAACGGGCAGGGGCAGGGGCAGGGGCAGAGGCACCGCTCGCTCCGCGAGCTGGGAGGAGCCTGCGGGCGTGCGCGCTTTGCGCGCTACGCCCGACAGGCTCCTAGCCCGCGTCCGCCGCACACGAGTCCGGCGCCGTCCACGCCTGCTTGACGTAGCTTCGGCGCAGCGAGCGCCAGCTTCGCTGGGCGGTCTCGGCGTCGGAGCGCGAGCGGTACGGATCCGGGGTGATCACCCAAAAGTCCGGGTTTAGGCCCGGAAAGCGCGACGAGTCCCAGCGTTGTAGGGGCTCGGCGCTGCGCCGCTGCAAGCGCGCTTGCAGCTGGTCGAGCAGGCTCGTCGACTGGGTCGCGTCCTCGACCGCGAGGATGTGAAACCAGCCGTCCTCGCCCGCCATGCGCCACGCACCGCGCTGGGCGAGGAGCGCGAGCGAGTCCCGGCCCTCGTGTGCGCGCCAGGTCCGCCCCTCGGCGTCCCAGGTCCAGACGACCTGGCCGGCGATGGGCGCGCACTCGGGCGGCGCGCCGGTGCGGTCCGCGTGCACAACGACCCAGGTGTCGCCGCCGTCGTCCAGCAGCTCCACCTTGGGGCCACCGCCGCCGCCAATGTACCGCGCCGGCGCCGGGGTCATGAGCACCTGCTCCACCCACCCGTCGCGGGTCGCGCGGCGCACGAGCACCTCGGACGAGATGACCTCGCCCTCCTGCAGGTTGCGCGCGAGCACGACGCGCACAGGCCCCTCGCCGCCGTCGACGACGCGCTCATCGCGCCACACCGCCGCGGTCGAGCAGGCGCCGACGGGCGTGTGCGCGACCGGCTGCACCGAGCGCAGCTTGTAGGTGGGCGCTGCGCCCGCGCTCATCGCCACCGAGATCGCGATCGAGCGGGTTCGAAGCGCACAGCCGACCGACTCGGTGCGCGAGAGCAAGAAGGTGCGCGCGGTCCAGTCTGGGCCCTGCCAGGCCTCGCCCGGCGCGATCGAGAGCTCGCGAGGATCGCCGCAGAGGTCGTGCAGCGCGTCGCGCAGCGCGGGCTCAGCGCGCGACGAGCCGAGCGCGAGGCCGGGGATGAGCTCCGCGTGGGTCACTGGCGCCCGCGCCTCGGACAAGCGCGCGTCCGCGAGGAGCGTGGACGCGGCCCCCGCGTCGCACTCGACAGGCAGCGCCAAGGCCGCGAAGGACGCGAGGAGCAGCACGATCACCAGCCGACCCCCACGATCTGCGCGCCGTAGCGCGGACCGTATTCACCGGGGAGCACGGCGGGGCTGACCATCCACGTGCCAGGGAGCCCCTTGAGGTGCGGCCGGCGAAGCGCGGATTCGCGAGTGCGGCCCGTGCGCTGCAGGGCACGGCCGATGGCGACGCCGGAGCCAAAGCCCGCCGCAGAGCCGACCATCGACGCGCCGAGGATCGCGTCCGGGTCGGTGGTGAGGAAGCTCGCGCCGAGGGCGAAGGTGGAGCCCCCCAGCACGCCGCCAGCGTCCGCGACGCCGATGACAAGGGTCGAGCCGCCGATCGGCGGCGCAGCGACCGCGAGCCCTGCCAAGAAGCCCACGTCCGACCCCACCAGGCTGGAGCGCAGGACCTCGCCGCGCCGAAGCTCCGCGGTGACGCCCCCGAGGTACCCTCCCCAAAACCCGAGCGACGCCGCTGAGAACGAGTATGAGAGCGGCACCTCGGTGTAGGGGGTCGTGGCCATGACCGCGATGCCCGCGGCGCTCGGCAACAGCACGTACCAGCCGTCGGCGGAGACCGGCGGCGGCGCGACCCGGTACCAGCCGACCGCGTTCCACGCCGCCCAGCCAGTGACCACCCCCGTCGCGATCACGTCGGGCACGTCGATCTCTTCTTCGACCCGCGAGCCGCCGAGGGCGCCGAGGCCGAGGCCGATGGTGTCGCCCGCGAGGGTCGCGGCGCGCCACACGGTGCCGTTGTGCCGATCGGCAGGGTCCGCGAGCATACCGAAGCCGAGGCCGAAGGCGCTGCCGTAGGCCTCGCCCGCGCCGGCGATGGTGACCGCCTGAAGTGTCGGGTGAACCTTGGACGAGAGGCCGTAGGCGACGAGCGCGCCGCCGGTAGAGCCGAGCAGCCCGAGCTCGCCGCGGTTGTTCACGCTCGGTGGCCAGAGCAAGCCCGCCTCAAGCCCGTAGTAGGTGCCGAGCCCGATGAGCGCGCGCCGGCGCGGGTCGATGTCGATGCGCGGCGCGACGATGTGCCCGACCGCGTGCCCAGCGACCAAGCCGAGTCCTGCTGCGAGCTGCGGCACGTCGACCGGGCCGTTGTTCACCGTAGCGCGCTCGGCGACGCTGTAGGCGAAGAGCGAGGTCGCGCCGCCGACAGCGCTCGCCTCGAGGGTGTCCATCTCATCGCCGCCGTATGTCCGACGCGTCGCGAGGCTGAGGCCGAGGCCCGCCACCTCTGCGCCGAAGCCGGTGACCATCGCCGCGTCCACGCGGTCATTGCCGCCACCGTTGCGCGGATCGTCCTGCACCAAGGCGCCGCCGATGAGCGAGCCGCCCACGGAGCCGACGATGATGTTCGAGGCGAGGAACGCGGACTCATCCGCCTCCATCGGCCAGGTGCGGCCGATGACCCAGCCGCCGGTGCCGCCCGCGATGACGCCTGACACGCCGCCGAGGCCGTCGAGGTGCGCGCGCCCGAAGCGCCCGGTCATCGCCAAGCCGTGCCCGAGGCCCCAAGCGCTGCCCAGCGCGAGCCAGTGCGCGCCGTCGTGGGTCACCTGCTTGTCCAAGGCGCTGGCGAGCTGCGGGAAGTCCTGCTCGATGACGCCCATCATCGCCGCCCTAAGCGTCGCTGGGTTTCCACGACGACGCAGCGCCGTCACCAGCGCGTCGCCGCCGCGCAGATCCCCGCTCTCGCCCAGCGCTTGTGCTGCGGCGATCCGCAGCTCGATCGCCAAGCTGTTGTCGTCGAGCCACCCGACCAGCGGCGTGACGCCCTCGGGGTAGCGGGCGAGCGCGTGAGCGGCGGCCACAGCGACCGGAACCTCGCGCGTGTGGCCCGCGTGCACGAGGGGCGGCACGGCGCGCACGTCCGCGAGCGCGCCGAGGCGAGCCGCGCCGTCGGCCCCGGTCTGCTCGTCCAGCAACAAGAGCAGGGCGCCCAAGAAGGCGCGGTCCGTCTGCGCGGCGCGGTCCATGTGGCCGCGCAGCGCGGCGATGACGCCGTCCGCTTGATCCGTGTAGGTCGTGGCGAGGCGCACACAGACCTCGACCTCGGTGCCAAGCGCCGCGTCCGCGCACAAGCGCGCCGCTGAGACCGGCTCTGCCACGGGCTCAGCGGGGAGCGCGGGCGCTTCGGGAGGCGCCGGCTCGGCGGTCGGCGACGCGCCGGGCGGCTCCGCCGGGGGCGCGGCTTGGGCGAGCGCTGCGAGAGACGACAGGAGGAGCCACATTAGTTCACCGGAGTGCAGGTGTGAGCGGCGTCATCGACGCTATAGCGCGCTGGCGATGCCCCGAGGTGGATGGTGCACGCCCACGCGCCCGAGGCGCCGAAGACGGAGAGCCGCTGCAAGCCCTGAGGCACCGCGAGCGCGCGTCTGGGTGCGGCTTTCCCTGTGCCGACCACCTCGAGTGAGGTGACCGCGGGGTCGGGGAAGAGCGTGAGGAAGGTCGTCGGCGCCGCGACGAGCTCGACGGCAGGCGCGGGCTCCGCCGGCGCTGGGCGACGGGGAGCGGCGCGACGGGGTGGCGGCGCGGCCGGGACGAGCACCACCTCGGGCGCCGCCGTGGGCTCGACCTCGGGCGCCGCGATCTCGGGCGGCGCCTCAGGTACCGCAGCTTGTACGGGCGCGTCGGCAACGGGGGTGACGGGCACCGGGGCGACCGCGGTGGACAGCTCCGAGGGGCCGGCGCGCACCGTGAAGAAGATCGCGAGCGCCGCGATCACGGCCAAGGCGCCGAAGATGCCGCCGCGCGTCTGCGGATCGAGGGTGAGCCGGGCCGTGGTGGTCTCGGCGGTGCGTATCACCGGCGCGGTGGTGACCGCGAAGGTCTCGGCGCTCTGCTCCTCGGCGAGCTCGGTGCCGTCGGTCGGGTGGGTCGGCGACTCGCGCATATTTGCGGGCACCCAAGCCCGCGACCAGCGCGTGAGGTCGTCGCCCTCGGCGAGCGCCGCGAGCGCCCGACAGCGCTCCTCCACCTGCGCGGCGGTGGGGCGCGCTTCGGCGTCAAACGCGAGCATCTCCCGGGCGAGCTCCGCGACCGCCGGCGTGTCGCTCAGTGAGGAGAGCGCCTCGTCGATGTCCGCCTCGAAGGCCGCGCGCGACAGGCGCACCCGCGGCAGATCGCGACCGCCAGCGAGCTCGACGAGGGTCACGCCGAGCGAGAACACATCCGAGGGCGCCTCGGAGACCCCGTCGAGCCAGCGCTCGGGCGCCATATAGCGCGCTGTGCCGTACTGCTGGCTGCGGGTCTGCGCTTCGCGCGCGTCGAAGGTGGCCCGCGCGACGCCGAAGTCCATCACCTTCACCGCGCCGCGCGCCGTGACCATGACGTTCGAAGGCTTGATGTCGCGGTGCACGACTCGCAGCGGCTCGTCGTGACCAGCCGGCACCGTGCGCCACGCCGCATCCAGCGCGTCGGCGACCCGCGCCGTCACCTCGAGCGCAGCGCGGGGCGGCAGGCGCTCGCCGCTGGCGCGCGAGAGGTCCACGCCTTCCACGGGCTCCATCAGGATCGCGAGGCGCCCCTCAAGGCGCGTGAGGCCGTGCACGCGGACGATGTGATCGTGCGAGAGCAGCGCGAGCAGCCGCGCTTCGTCCCGAAGGCGTCCGACCAGCTCGGTATCCCCGCTCCATTGGGGGTGAAGCCACTTCACCGCGAGCGTCTGGACGAAGTCGTCCGCCTCGCGCAGCTCCGCCAGATGAACCGCACCAAATGCGCCTTCACCCAGCGTCTTCAGCAATTTGAAGGTGCGCGACACGCGAGCCATCCGCCACGACGCGCAGACGGGATGCTGCACGACGACCTCACCTAATCCACCACACCCGAGCGCGGGATTCCGCTCCCCCGAATCCCCAAAGGGCGATAGCCACCCACGCACAGGAGGCCGACGTGCTCACGCTCCCTACCTTCGCGGCTTTCGCCGCGCTGACGCTCGCTACGGCGCAAGCCCAAGACACCCAAGACGCCGACGCCGACGAGGGCACGTCCGGGGGGTGGGTCACCGTCGGCGCGCCGCCGACCACGGTCGAGACCGAGCTCAGCGACGAGGTGTGGGACAACCTCGCCTTGCTGCCGCCCACCAAGAGCTGGGAGATGGCGATCGGCCCTACGTTTAGCGACATGAGCTACTGGCGCGGCCTTCATGGCTACACCGGCGCCTTCCCCGGCCTGGGCCTGGGCCTTGGCTACGGCTGGCACAAGCGCGACCACCGCTTCGGCGCACAAATCACCGCCGCCATGGAGGGCCCCGTGCCGCTGTACGAGACCTTTGCCTTCGAGGTCCTGCCCTCGTGGGACTACGTCAGTCACGGCGTGCTCATCGGCGCGTCGCTGGGCGGCGCCGTGCTCGCGCACCAAGCGATGGACGAAGACAGCGCTGTCACGCTCGCTCCTGTCGTTGCGCTGCGCCTCGGGCCCTCACAGCCCTGGAGCCGCCTCGGCCGCCGCATGTTCGTGATGGCCGAGCCCAAGCTGCGCCTCGTGCAGGGCTACCCGAACGCCACCTTCTCGGTGCTCATCGGCCAAGGCCGAGGCATGTAGCGCGCCGCGCGCGGCTACTGGCCGTGCGCCGCTTTGACGCTCGCGATGCGCGGGTCGAGCAGCCAGCCCGGGTCCCACTCCTTGTTGTGACAGCTGGTGCACATCGCCTCCAGCACGCACACCGGGCAGCTCGCGCCGAGCCCCTGGATGTTGTCGGTGCCACCCTCGGCGGCGACGTGCGCAGCGCCCGAGCCGTGACAGGCCTCGCAGCCCACGCCCTCGTCCTCGCGAAAGCCCTGGAGCTCCGCCGCGGGCAAGCCGCCCACGCGCTGCGGCGTCGCGTGGCAGCGCACACAAGCCACCTCGCCGCGGTGATCGCTCGGCGCCGCGGGCTCGGTGGCGCCCTCGCTCGCCTTCGGGGGCACCGCAGCCAGCGTCTTGAGCGCGTTCGCGTGCGGAGAGGCGCTCCACGCCTTCACCTCAGCGGCGTGGCAGGGCTCACAGGCCGCGACGCCGACAGAGTCGCCCTCTGGAAAGCCGAGCAGCGTGCGGGGGGCCTCGCCGCCGATGAGGGCGCGCCGCGCTTGCATCCAGCCGAGGTCATCGAGCTGGGTCGAGCGGAAGTGGTCGAGGAGCGGCAAGCCCTTCTCATAGGAGAAGGCGATGGTGTGGTCGGCGTCGTGGCAGGTGCCGCAAGCCTGCGCAGCGTCGACGCGCTCGCCGTCGTGGGGCCCGCCCGGTCCGTGGCAGGCCTCGCAGCCGACCTCAACCAGCGGCGAGCGCTGGTCGCCCGCCCAGCCCGTGGCCGCGCCGGCGCCGGTGA
>Ga0210044_10009026_pt1 | contig 12255 bp, 11 predicted proteins | sample CryGey13umfilter_2_FD_183959 | JGI IMG/M metagenome (GOLD analysis project Ga0210044, IMG submission 183959) | Groundwater microbial communities from aquifer in Utah, USA - Crystal Geyser 4/9/14 3 um filter (SPAdes) (version 2) | ecosystem: Environmental > Aquatic > Deep subsurface >... | reverse complement strand
AGAATTATCAGAGTGGTGATGAAATTCAGAAATATTTGCAAACAGATGGGCTAAAAATCCTCGTAGTTGCACAGGAGTTACATTTTTGTCTGAATCAAAGTCCAGTATTACATGACATATTTTTATTTTTTTATCATTCATTTAATGATCCCATAGTTTCATTTATTCAGTCACTACTTACAGGTTCGGATATGATCCATTTATCCAATCCTACATTTTCATCATAGATTGTTTTGAGATGTTCTTTTTTTGGTAGTAGGATATTTTTTTCAAGTAATTTTTCATCAAAATATTCTATGCCAATTTTATATACAGAACGTGGAAGTGTTGCAGTAAACTCTCCATATTTTTTAAAATTGTCTTTTAGCTGATTATTTACTAGTGCATCTTTGACTTTATCCCAATTTTCCAATTCTGGAATAAATACAGAGTCCCGATCATCTTCTGCAAAGAGTTCATTTTTTACAAAAGTCCATATTTTTTCAAAATCCAAATTTTGGACATATGTCTCAAGTTCTGCCGTTTTTGCAATGTTACGCTTATTTTTTGCAGATATTTCACCATAATACTGCTCCAAAATATCATATAGATCCTTTGAGTTGTGTATGTTTTGCAGTCGGTTCCAAGATTCATCAAATTCTAGTTTGCTGTATGGTATCTCACTGCCATCTGTGGGATAAACCACTAGCTTAGCATTAGGATCTAATCCTTCTCGATTTAATCTTCCCATGACTTGAATGATATTATCAAGAGGTGCAGCCTCCCTATAGATATTTGAAAAACTAATGTCTACGCCTGCTTCCACTACTTGGGTAGATACCAAAACATAATTTTCTTTTTCCGATAGTTTTTTTAAAATATTTATTCTGTCTTTTTTTCTAATTCCTGATGAGAGATAAAATTTTTTTTGCTTCTTGTGAATTTGCGCAATACTGTTGTAAAGATTGACTGCTTTTTTCCTAGTGTTTGCCATGACTAGTGTTTTGTTTATAATCAGTGTTGGAAGATCAAGCGTTTCTATTGCTATCTGTTTTTGTGTTTGATCAAGATAATCATCTAAAAGATCTTGTGAAATTTTCACTTTGCTTATTTCACTGATTTCGTTTGGAATTGTGGCACTGACAAGAATGATTTTTGTTCCCATGTATTGACCCATTTTTTGGAATATATCTTTTAGATTTGATAAAATAAATTTTGGAATTGTCTGAACTTCATCAATAATTAAGATTGAATTTCTAAATGATGCCATCTTTAATTTGTCCTTATGCTTGTTGGAGTATATAGTCATCAAAAATCTTTGAGTTGTAGTTATTACAAATTGTTTGTTAAAAGACTCTATTAGAAAATTCCATTCGCGATTATTTTCTTCATCAGTATCATAGGATTCGCTGTTTTTTTCTTCTGATTTTTTTCTTTTTTTATATTCATCAATAGATTCAGCAAACATATGATTATAAATTAAAACATCACTTGCTTGTTTTTTATCTTCAAGTGTAGATTCAAATTTTCCTTCAAAATCTTCAGTCAGTGCCAAAAGTGGTGAGAAATAAAAAACTCGTTGAATTGTTTTGTCGTCTTTATATTTTGAAATTAGGTCAAGAAAGACCTTGGTCTTACCTATTCCAGTGGGGGCATTAATTACAATGACTTTTTCAGAATAATCAAAGTTACCCATGACTTCTTTTTGGAATCTATTTCTCATGTCACCCATTTTCTCCTGTTGGATTTTAGCAGAAGATGACAAGTCTCTCATTTGTTTGGGTTTTACTAGGGAAGAAGTGTCGATATTTAGTTCAAATTTTGGGGTCTGCCAATCTTTAAAACTACCCGTATCTGCTTGTAAAAGGCATGAAAATGCCATAGACATTTCCAAGAAATCATCTGGAGTAGATGAATTTAATTCCAGATCAAATAAAACAGAATATGGAAAAAATTCTAGACATGAATTCCAATTTAGTTCTGAAAACTCTGAAATATTTGATACTTGAGATGAAAATTCATGGATGCTTTCTTTCATGATCTCATGAGATGCTTTGAATTGCGGTCCTCGTTTGACCTCACCTAGACTCTTTCGTATTGTACTATGATGTCCATAAATTAGTACAAGTATCTTGTCAATTACGTCATATGCTAATCCAATTTCAGATAAAAGATATTTTGCTGCCCATGCAGAAAATATTGCATGTTGCCGTACAAATTTTTCTGATTCTTTTTCTTGTATTTTTTTTATTTCTTGGTATTCATTTTTTGTCATATCTTGTGTTGCAATAAACACTTCCTGATACCATGGATTTATCTTACCAATGTCGTGCAATAATCCTGAATAAAATGCTATTTTTTGGTTTTTAAAACTTGTCTCTGCAAAAAGTTGCTCTGATTTTTTCCCAACTACAATCAAATGTTTCATTAAAGATTGTCTTGGATTATTATGGGATAAAAATTCCCTAGTACATACAGACACTGTGTTCTCCTATCTTGTAAAACTTTGATAGTTTTCTTGGAGATTCTCTTTCAATTTTATATATGGAATTATTAATTGGAATCCAATGTTTCAATACACGTCCATCAAACTTTTCATCGTTAAAAAAATGATGAATGTGTCGCTCTATCATCAAAGAAGATTCATCTTTTGAAATCATCTTAAGAATAAAATTAGGATCAATTGTTTCAGATTCATCAAGAACCACACATTTTGTGTATACATCTTTAAAATCTACAACTTTAGCATCAAGTTCAATGACATCAAAAATGGATGCAGGGCAATATGCGTGACCCAAATATGGAGAGTATACAAATTCATTTTTTGTCAACGCAGTAGATAGTTTTTCAAAATATTTCTTTTCAGTATCGACATAAATTGTATATCTAGGATTTTCAACCACTTCTGTCTTAAACGGCTTTGTCTTGGCTTCTTTTATGGAGCGATGGTTGGTAAAGTATACCACTTTTTTGGGAATAGATTCCAGTTGAATTCCTATACTTGTCTGCTTGAAAAAATCCAAATACTCCTCACTGTAAATATCACCCAGTTGATCTGAGCGTTTTATTCCAATCATGGCACCCAAAATCCCAACTACTGCACTTTTTGAGGGAATATAGTATACAGTTTGGTTTGATGTGACTGAGGGATCCCTAAATGCTGCAAAAGATCCAGATATTCTAAATGAAATGATTTTCAATCCGACAGTATTTTTACGGTGATTCCATTTGACTTTAACTTGGCTCCAAGATCATCTACATCTTCTGCAATGTCTTCTGCTCCTCTTAATTGAACCATTTCTATCTCAGATTTTCTTTTAGATAATGTATCAATCAGTTTAGAGAAATCAAATGGGGATTTGCTCAAGTCCTTTGCCATTCCTTTTAGATCTTTACTTTCATCAACAAGATTTGGAAGATCATTGTAGATTTGATTCTTGTAAGACACATCAATGTACAAGATACTTCGTTGCGGATACTTTGATCTTGTAATTAGTTTGTTTGTTCCATTCCACAAGCAGTCAGGAATCATATCTATTTTCTCATTGAACTTTTTTATAATTTCCTTATCTTCGCTGTACTTTCCAAGATTGTTTGGATTTACAGCTCCTTGTACTTTGATTAATGCAAATTCTACAGAATAGAATTTTCCAAAGGTTGAGAATTGCTCTCCAGTTTTTTCTTTTCCGACAAATCTTCCAATTATTGTAGGATTAATAATCTGAACTTTATTTACGCTTCTGGAATTTCCAAACTGTAATGGACCGGTAAGTTTTGCAGAGCTTCCCTCATTATCAGAACCTTTTCTAATTGTAACTAGTGCACCAAACAATGGGACATCAAATGTTTTCTTTAGTAGACCTTCAATTACGTCCCCGCTTAGAGAACCGATAATTTCCTTTGCTTTCCCGTCTGCTGTTGTTGGAGTTCCATTCTCATCAAAATCAACAAAGAGTGTTTCTCCTTTTACGTCTCGTGCATAGTCACGCATTGTTCTTTTTATTCTAACATCTGTAACCATTATAGTATCATCAGGCATCATTCTAGGTTGATTTTCAAATCCAGGATCTCCGTTTGGGTTTTGCTTTGATTCATAGTAAAATAGAATCTCAGTTAGAGTCATGCTTTAATCTCCTGAGTGGAATAATATCCGTTAAAAAAGAAATAAGAGTAATCTTTAGACGCATCTTCATCAGAAATTTCTTCTTTGGGTCGAAGTGAGCTAATTTTCTTAGTCACGCTATCCTTTGAAGCATCTGCCACTTTGGCAAGTTGGACCCCACGTGATATTCTGGAATATACAAATCGTAATCTTTCTCTGTCGTATTTTGAGTACGTCAGAATATCTCCTAACGAGTTATCTCCATCTTTGTTACTATACTTAAAATCGACATACAGTCTTGCAATTTGTCCAATTCTCAGTGCATACTCCTCATTAGAATTCAAGTAATTCTGTGTAAAATCAGTATTAATTAAGTATTTTATACAAAACTCAGATTTGGAAAAGAACTCGATTTGTTCTGTATTATTTTTTATCTTTATCCAGTCAAAGATCTTATGCCTGAGCAATTTTGTAAAATACGTCAAAAGGAATTCTTTTGGGATAGTATTTCCAGATAGAAAATTTTTGACTACATACAAGTACGTGTTCCATAGAGGATTTTTGTTTGATTTATCTATGAGTACCTCAAATGCAGAAAAAGGAATTTCATCTATTTTAGAAAACATTTTTGACATTTGTTTCATTGTAAGATTTTCATCAATCAGAAGTTCTTGTTTTGCCTGATTAACTCGTACACAGAGAATTTTAAGATTAACTTGTTCGTTGTGACCGCCTTTTGAAAGTATTTTATAATTTTCATACAGTTGTGTCAAAATGCCTTTTCCTGTATTTCTAAACTTGTGTTTATTATCAGAGATGTCTACAAATGTCCATTCTAGTCCACTGATGTTAAATGTTTTTTCTTTGGGACGAAAAATTTTCTGTAGTGAGCCTTTTCCAATTCCCAAATTTTTATAAAAATCACTTTTTTGTTTGCAGTTAATTGTAAATGCTTTATCATCGTAAGACAAAAATTTTGTAGTTGTTGTTGGGGTGGATGCATATTCTGATGATGTGTTGCCAAAATAATCCAAAAACAAATCACCGTCAGTTGTAATTTCTTTTTCTTTGACTTTAATTTCAGAATTATTTGGCAAGATATAAATTCTAAATCTAAGATTTTCCTGTTTTGTCAAATTGCATGGACGAGTTTTGGCATATTCTAGAAACTTTCTAGATATAAGATCAAATGCATTGTTGTTTATAGTTCCATCTTTATCTAATATTCCAGAATCAACATATGCTGTAAACAAATTACTATTTTTTAGAAAATAATTTTCATCGTCAATTTTCAGCCTGACTTTTGAATTTTCATTCTGAGTAATTTCTCCAGTAGGTACATTAAGAGAATATTCGATGATGTTTGGTTTTTTGCCTATTGTAATAGACAATACACTTTCTGAGTTTTTGTTTGTTTTAACATTACCGTAAACTTCGATATATGGACTAGGCTGTGCAAAAGACACTCTCGTATCAGGAAGATTGAGTTCTTTCTTGTCAATAGTGTTTAATGGCATCTGAAGCCAGTCTTGCAGTTGTTTAGTTTTTTCCAAATATTCTGATGTATATTCTTCAAGATCTTTGTCTATCGTGACTTTGTCATTTTGAAAGAAAATTTTTTTAATTGGTTGTGAGCCTCCTCGAGGATCGTTTGTTGTTGATTCTTTGTTTATCGAAAATAACTCGTATGCAAGCATGATAACCTACACAAAAAGAGGCATTTAAGGTTGATCAAGTTTTAAATTCACATATTGGAAAAACCATTTGAAAAAACATGACAATTAAAAAAAGAATTAAAGAAAATATATCCAGACAAATAGATAGAATAGTAAACCTATTCTCACAGTTACACAAAAAATACAAAATTATCAATCTAGATCCTAAAACATGCGCATCTGATTTTTATCTAAAAATTTTACCCGTTGATTTCTTTATCATCGGTTAAACCATGCCATGCATCATGGGTGAAAATCATTAACCAATTATTTCAAGTATCTTCTCAGGTGGAATCTGGCCATAGCTTTTCTTTAGCTCATCAATTGTATTCCATCCGCCAACCTCTGCAATCAACCCAAAATTGTAATCAGTCTTTGAGAGCCAGTAATGCGCGCCAATGTGACGCAAGGCGTGGTTTGGCCTGTCTTGAAAATATGAATTTTTTCCAAGATGAGAGTAAATTTGCTTTAGCTGGTTTGAGATCATACTGTGAAATCTATACTTTGGTAAAGTAGACTCGTAAATTTTACCATTACCTCTGCTCTTTAGCAGATCAATGCTTTTCTGCGTGTCTTTTCTTGTGATGTACTTGACCCATTTGCCTCCCTTGATGTGTTTTGTTTTTGTCTCAAATGCAGTCATGATGTATGTTGTTTTCTTAGATGGACTAACATGTTTTGTATAATCCAAATCCATGTTGTATAGTGCGCCAAACCTTGCACAGCTTTCAATGCCAATCCAGAACCAGCGGTAGATATCTGAATCAATTCCAAATTGTTCTTTTATGAAATAATCTGCCTTGTTTAGCTCATCATCTGTCAGTCGAATGTCACTGTACTTTCCATGGTTTGGCACCTTTTGTGACATGATTCCATTTGTACCACGTGGCCAACTCATGCCATGATATCTGCAAAAATCCCTTATTCCCTGAACCCTGTGATATGTCGCAGACAGGATGTTCTCTGCCTTTTTTGTTCCGCGCTTGTCCATTACTGCGTTTCCTTGACGATACGTCTTGACATATTGGCGAAGAATTATCTCTGTGTGTTTTTTTGAAACAAGCAAATTTTTTGGTCGTATGCTACATGTGTTGCAGACAGATTCCACTGATCGTAGTCTTGCTCGCCATGACCTGACCTGCTCTCCGCCCTTTCTTGTCAGAAGATCATCAATCCATTCAGATACCAGAGGATCACTAGTGATTGGATTGGATGAGTTGAACCTGTAAAACTTTGATTCTGGACTCTCCTTTGGCAGGACAAGTTTGCCTGAGGAGACTTGTATTGACTTTGCTCCTTTCATCTTTCTGATGTATCTGTATATTGTAACTCGTGAGACTTGCAATGTCTTGGCAGTTTCAGTAATTGAGAGGGGATACGGCCTTGAGCCTTTGCCTGTGATTAAATTGTAAATCTCGTTTGTGATTTTCTCTTCTGTTGATTTGCGTCCGTAAAGCTTGATGACACATCTCATAAAATGATACCTTCCAAAAAGAAGGTCATACTGAAATTTTTTTCAGATACAAAAGTGTAACATGAACAGTATGGCCTAGCCTCCATACTTTACACTTGAATATGTTTTAAAATAACAATGAAATAAAGTATAATTTATTTTTCATTGTTTTCATCTAATGTCCAAGGTACAAATCGCCCCAAAATTTTTTCCCAGTTTAGTCTTAAGAGTAAAACAATAACCAAAGTCATCATTACACCAAATATAATAATTCCAATGTACACTGTAGTTACATCAGTTATATTTTCAAGGTATGGTTCTACCAAAGACATTCCAAGATGATGAGATATAAAGACAATAGAATAGCTAAGAACTAATTTACCAGTAAGAGTGGCAATGAAAAATCGTTTTGGATTATATTTTGCAAGTCCTAATGGCACATAGATCAAATCATCAGGTATTGGCGTTGCTGCTGCAAAAAATGCAGCTGCTGCACCGTATCGTTTTACTAATCTTTCAAATGGTCGCATTCTCTTTCTAGTTTTTTCACTTATAATACGCCGTCCTTCATAACTTACATAGAAAATAATTTGTTTTGCAGCAGTTGCAGTTAATGCAGAAAGTATTGCCAAAACATGTAGATCAAATTGATCACCTACAGACATTGAAGCAAGTAAAAGAAATCCAGGTAACGGGATAAATGGAATCAAAGAACCAAAAAAATTAACTAATACCAAACCAAGATACCCGATTTCAGGAGCAAATGGAAAAATTGCTGCAAAATCCACAAATCAATCATCAGATAGGCATTATTTATTAAAAGCGAACTGGGTAGCTGTTTACAAAATATACCACAATCATTAAAATATCATCTTTTTACAACAAATCAGATGATAAAAAAAGAATATGTAAAAATCTGTGATGAGATATCAGGAATTAGCCCATTTATCAGATTTGTAGGCATAATTGGGAAGGGAGGAGAACTCTTGGCATACAAAAGAAGACCGGAACTAACACCACTTTTGGATGCAAAAAACACCCAGCATCAATTTTCACATATTGCCATGAAAACAGACTTGGAGGAATTTTTTGACAAGAATCTTGGAGAGATTGAATTTGTCTGGGAGGAAAGAAAAAAAGTTCAAACAATATCATTTGCAATTAAAAAAGTTCGTGTATGGATATCAATTGATAAAAAAGTAATCCGTTCAGAAATGTTACGAATAATTGATTCCTGCTTGCCAATTGTAAAAAAATATGCAAAGTCATAAGACATTAGAATTAGATTTTACAAATCATAATTTAGAAAACAACCATTAACTTTTTTAGAATATTTATTTTAAGAAAACTATGGAAGAAATTGATGAAATTAAGGAATTAATAAACAAAATAAATTTAAGAGATTTGAATTCCAGAGATTATCAAAAAATGAAAATTGAAGAATTGAGCGCAAACATCAGAGAAGCTATGAAATTTCAACAAGATATAATTCAAAGAATTGAAGAGTTTGAAATAAAAGGGCTGCAGCCAGATTTAACAAAATATGCAAAGATGGTTTGCAAGAACACAACAGAAAGAGAAATATTAAAAATTCAAGAGGTTTATCTGAAAAAAATTGAAAACGAGTATCTCAAATAAGAAATAACACACTAAACATCATACAACCAACATCGAACATAGCCAGTTTCTGTTTTAAATTTAGGTGGAACAGTCTTACATTTCTCTATTGCAAGCGGACATCTTTCAATAAACCTACATTGAGTTGCAGGTTCTAAAAGGCTCGGAGGATTTCCTTTTATGTATTTAGGAACATCACCTGTTAATTTTGGGATTGATTCTAAAAGTCCCTGCGTGTAAGGATGTTTGGGATTTTTATAAATTTCATAAGATGAACCAAATTCAACCATGTGTCCACCATACATGATTCCAATTTTATCAGCAATCTCAGATAAAACTGCCAAGTCATGTGTGATTAGCATAATGGACATGCCATTTTTTTTGAGTTTTTTTAACAGATTGATAATTTGAGTTTGAATTAAAACATCAAGTGCAGTTGTAGGTTCATCAGCAATAACAAATTTTGGTTCAAGTAATAGCGCCATTGCAATTATCACTCTTTGTTTCATTCCACCACTGAGCTCATGAGGATATTTCTTTAAAACAACATCATCCAAACTTACAGAATGAATTGCATTAAGAATTGCATCATCAAAGTTTCCATCGAAATTATGTTGTTTTAGAACTTCAACAAATTGTTCATTAATAGTAAACACAGGATCAAGAGAATTCATAGCTCCCTGAAATATCATTGAGATTTTTTTCCATCTAAATTTATCAGTAAACTCAGATTCGGAGATATCCAATATATCAATATCATCTAAAATGATTCTACCATTTGCTTTACCTCCTAAAAGCATCCTAATAATAGAAAGACCCAAAGTACTTTTTCCACAGGCACTTTCTCCTGCAATACCTATGGATTCACCATCGGCCAAATTAAAATCGATGTCATCTACGGCATATACTGAACCCTTTGATGTATCATATTGAGCAAAAAGCCCATTCACAATTAAGACCACATATATGGTAAAATCAAACTAGAATTTCTGTTTTACACTAACTCAAATATGTATCAAGTTTAAATGAATAATCGTTACCATAATCGACCATGTTTTCGCAGAGATATTTTTGCATCACCAATTAAGGTATCTAATGTATGTGAATCATAATTTGCACCTATAAAATCAGTACAAGTGAGAATTGCACCATCAAAATTTGTATGCCTTAAATTCACACCACTTAGATTTGCATTGGTCAGGTCAGCACTTCTCAAATCGGCATAAAACAAGTCAGCCCCCCTGATATCTGCACCTTGAAGATCGGCACCATATAGTTCTGCGTCCCAAAGTTTTGCATTAGAAAGATTTGTACCTCTCATATAAGCACCTCGTAACTTGACATAAAACAATATTGCACCACTAAGATTAGCTTCGCTCAAATCACTACTACTTAGATCAGCATTATGAATATCTCTATTTTGAAGGTCAACACCATGCATAATTGAGTCGGATAAATTTCTTCCAATTAGATCCTCATAGTCAAAATTAACGTTTGAGAGATTTCGTTTTCTAAAAACATCAGATGAATTCATAGTATACAATGCATCAAAAAATAGCACATTTGAATTTAGATAAGAAAGACCATAGTCAACATAGGGAAATGCTTGTTTTATTTTTTGTTTTACTGTTGCGTTCATTTTAACAGATTCGCTCATGAATTAAAAGAACAGTTCAAAGATCAACAATTCATCTCACTAAGGGATATCAGCAGAACGAGTTATCGCTCTTAGACTTGTCGAATCCACAACTTTGATGATTATTGTAGATATCTTGAGGTTTTAAAGATTTAGGAAGTGGGTTAGAAATTAAAGAAATCTAACTAAGCCTTGGGCACAATTTATTTGAATTTTCTTTCTGTTGATGCGTAGTTTTTCCTTTCGTACTTTCTTTTTTTCCTATGTATAATGTTCATCTTTAAGAAAACCCTTTTCTATTCCAAGGATTTTGGAAAGATCGTCATAAAAAGAATCAAACTCTTGCTTTTTTCTACCCTCAAGCAAACCAAACCAATTGGCAATCCAATCAAGATAGCCCCTGCCTCCTGGGATCCAAGACCTGTTATCAATTGAATACATGATGAATCGGAGACACAATTCAAATTCATGCTGTGTAACCGGCCTTTTTCTTAGAGCCTCAATGGCTGCATCGCAAATTGAATTCTTCAAACCACGAGATATTGTCGCGGTTTTTGTATTTTTTGATTTTTTAGTTTGAGATTCACTGTCTGTATATGAATAAGTCGGGGCGGTTTTGGTCTTCAGACTAGTCGACAGTGACTCTAAAACAGCAATGATTTTTTTATCAGTCAGACCAGAAATGTTTTCAGAATAGCAAGATGCAATTGAAAATTCTATCTGAGATAAAATATGAGTGTATTTTTCTATAGGCAGGTCTTCGTGGGTCTCCATCTTTTTCTTAATCTTGTCAGTATCTGGAAGCAGCAGCGATTTCAAATATAAAGTCGGATCTTGTTGCATCTTTACCATTCACTCTTTAGAATATCTACAGAATATGTTTTTCTGTCTACAGTGAGTCAGATCCATGTTTGGAATCTAAATTTTTTGAAAATATTTATGCCCAAGCCTCAATTAACTTATGATTTTTTGCATATGAATTAATCTAAACACCAGTTAGAAGGATTCTTCTATGATCCAGTTCATTTTGTGGTGGTCTTTCATGTTGATAAAACATAAGCTAATTACGAATGAATTTACGGGTTTAGCTCGTAAAAGAATTATTTGAAAAGGTTGGACAAGGTCTGTATGTAATAGCAGATTATGAAAAAATTAAACGAATTACTATTCCACTAGATAACAATAATCTCCTATTCATAAGTGTGGATAATGTACCACTGAATGCTAGTAAGGGGAAGAGCTATGGTCACTTGGTAGATATGGGCAAAATAATGTCTATTGTAGATTCCGTAAATTCAAACTCATAAAAGATTTTACATTTATGGAAATAATTTACGGTCCTGAATGTAGCATAGTGAATCAATCAGGCATGGTAAATCAGAAACATGTTTTTCGGTTTGTGAATCGTAAAAACACTTGATTTAAACAAAAGTATGACGCATCATAGAATAATCTAATTCATAACCGAGCAAACACATCTAACTTCATACAATAATTCCACATAACTGTGATTACACAATATGATTTACCAATACATTGTATTATTCTAGATGTGAAAACTAGTCTGAATTATTTTATTACAAATTGACTCAATCGGGTAGATCTGCAATGCCCAAATAAAGTTAGAAAAAAAGTGATCACACTAATTTTTTGCTTGTGTGAATGTGGAAATCCATGATTGTAGAATATTTCTATTTAAATCAGTAAAAGCACTTGCATTATCATTCCATGTTTTGATGTTTTGTTGGATTGA
>Ga0210044_10009025_pt1 | contig 12261 bp, 14 predicted proteins | sample CryGey13umfilter_2_FD_183959 | JGI IMG/M metagenome (GOLD analysis project Ga0210044, IMG submission 183959) | Groundwater microbial communities from aquifer in Utah, USA - Crystal Geyser 4/9/14 3 um filter (SPAdes) (version 2) | ecosystem: Environmental > Aquatic > Deep subsurface >... | reverse complement strand
TTTCTTTTGCTTCTCTACTTCTTTGAGGGCTTCTATGAACTTGGCTTCCTTCTCAGTCAGATACTCCCATTCTGTCTTATCTACCTTCTGGACAATCCATTGGTAATTACAGTCTAGGTCTGTGTCGATCTGAGGCTGGTCATGGATTTCTACTATTGAGGCGACCTTGAAGTAACCTGATGCCAAGACTACTACATAATCATCTAGAGCCAAGGTATGAGGAGTCTTGACCTTATAGATGTAGACTTTTAAGGAGTTGGGGAATACTACTCCTACTGTAGTGAAGTTCTCTTGGAGCAGGGCTGCTACGTGATTGTGGTTCATTTTGTTTCCTTTCTTTTTAGGAGGTAGTTGTTTTATGAGAGTGGCGTTGTGTGGTAGTGGGCAGTAAGTTGCTAGTTCCTGGTACATACTTGCCACCATAATTAGCTCCTCTCCCCGAGTCAGTATTAGCTGGACTCGGTAGGCTATTGCTTTAGGGGAGCGCCCTAAGGCCATGCAGATTCTACCTAGCCTAGCACCGTCTTGTAGTAATCTTATCAGAAGCTGCTGCTCTTCCGTACTCCAGGAGGAACCTTTTCTGCTCCACTCATTATAGAGTTGGAGTACATCCTCTTCTCTGCCCCACTTATGATAGGGATTGTCAGAGGATGATAGGTCTAATTCCAAGAGAGTAGTTTGTTCGCAGTTCTGTAATGGCTTAGATAAATTCATCATCTGATACCTCTGACATAAGCTTAGCAAGTTCAGCTGCTGTAAGCTTCTTCTGTTTGGGTTTAGCCTCTCCCTTCTTGGAAGCAGAAGCTGCTGCAACCGCTACTCCTACCATCCTTCTCAATGCAGCTACTGCCAAACCTAAGTCCTCATCATGCAGAAGGGAGCAGGCTGATGGATTCTCTAGAAGAGCTTGCTTAAGGGCTGCCATCTCTTCCTTTAAGGATACTCCATCGAAGTCTGCTAGAGACTTAATTCGTAGGGATATCTCAGATGCTTTTTGTTCTATGTCTTGGTTCATATCTTTCCTTCTTTCTTTTCTTGTGGTGTGGTGCGAGATAAGAGACTTGAACTCTTACGCCTTACGGCACAGGCTTCTAAAGCCTGCGTGTCTACCAATTCCACCAACCTCGCCTATCTCTTTCTAGAGTTACTCCTCATCCCTAAAAAACTCATCCCTCTTATACGCTGCCTCTTTCATAGAGAGATGAAGAAGCTTATCTCCTAGCACTTTCTTCTGTTTCTCTAACCTATGAAGTTCCTTAGCTAATCTCTGAATCTTATCGTCTAGCTTATGGAACTCATTACGTAACATAAAGATTTGGCTCATTTCCTTTCCTCTCTTGTATCTGTTAGAAGGTGTTAGAATGTATTGTCTGGAATTACTAGCTTCTTGATAAGGATTGCACCTTTCTTGCGTAGGATAATCCGTAGGTCTACACAGTTCTCATACTCTTTGGATGCTGTAGAAGAGAACTCTAAGATTTCTTCTACCTTAGGGCGAGGGTCTCCTTTTACCCTAGCTGCTTGCTTGTACTTGAGGTTCTTTAAGCCTAGCTTCACTTCCTCTTCCTTCTCTACTGGGATAGTGATTATGAGTTCACTATTAAGAGAGAGATTAGTCAGAAGTTCTCTATAGGTTATCTCCTCCTCGGTGTAGAATATATCCTTGGGTGTATCTATAATCATTACATATCTCCCTCTTGTGGTATTGCTCTACTCTTTAGATAAGAGAGTAAATTCTGTTGTTGTGGTTTATTGATATAATAGCTTACATCCCTTGCAAACTCCCATGCCTTGTATATACTGGCTGCATCTGTTATGGATGAGTGGTATATTATTGCATTGGCAAGACCTTCTATGAGAAAGGTCGAGGGGTTCTTTCGTACAAAGTAGTTAGGAAAGTCTAGCCAAGTAGCTACCACAGTCCACTCACTAGGACAGGTGATAGTCCCTGCTAGGCGTTGATATAGTAGAAGTGTTAGCAGGGACGGTTGATTTTCAGAGTTTATCATGGCCATGAGTTCTTGTCAATCCTGATTTTTTCTATAGTAGATTACTTCGTGCAGTGGACTGCATTGTTAAGCTTAATTCCACTATTGAAGTATTCTATCTTTTCGGCTGTTGTATTGCCTTTGATTCTTTGGATTGCTATAGCCTTAGCTATTACATCATCCTTGGCAATCAGCACTAGCTGCTCCCTTGCCCGTGTAACACCTGTATAAAGGGCTTCTCTGCATAGGGATACTGCATGATCTCTATGTAGGATAATATATACCTTTCTCCATTCACAGCCTTGTGCCTTATGTATTGTCAAAGCATAGGCTAGAGAGAAGGATGCAGGGGCGTAGTCTCCTGTTGCCTGTAGAGTAACTTCCATCCCATCATCTAGTAGGATGTCCGTTATATGCGAGGCTTCTCTAGTCCTATCTCCCTCGGAGTCCTCTAGCATTTTATCAAGGTCGAGGTGTGAGTAGTCTATAGAGTCTAGGTCTTCTGCTGTCTCTTCTGCTAGTCCAGTGTATGTACCGAAGCGATTTAGGTTGACGGATGCAGGGATTGGGCTTCTACCCATATAGCGCCCATTTATTGAGATTCGGGTGATAATCCCTACTTGTTTATTGTACATAACCTTATCACCTTCTGCAAGATAGAGCTTGGCCATTCCTGCTAATACTTCATGTACCACTGCACCTCTTTCAGAGCCTAGGAATTGAGCAATCCACTTGTTCATATTACCTGTTCCTAGGTCTCTCTTATTCCATGGGCTTAAGATAATATCTTGGATAGGGTCATACTCTTTTAGCTTAGCCCATTTAGGAAAGGTCATTCCTAGAGATGTAGCTAGCTTAGCCTGTGTATAGTTTGTTGTTCCACCCCTTACTATACGGAAGTCTGGAGCTTCTACTATCTGCTCTCCCTTCAGAATCCTATGTGCATTCTCTAGGATAGCAGAATCTTCTTTCTGACGATACACTTCTGTTAGCTCAATTACTGGGAGCTGTACTAGAGCATAGTTAAGAATAGCATCACCAAATACAGGTGGAAGCTGGTTTATATCACCGATAAATATAATTTGGGTGCCTGGACGCAGGGCTGCATAGAGCTTCTCCCAAAGGTCAAGGCCTACCATAGAAGCTTCTTCTATAATTAGATGGGTAATGTCAAGTGGATTAGAAGCTGTCCTTTTTGGTATAAAGTGGAAGGCTTCCCTGTTTTCTTCATAGTTCCAGTAGGTCTCTGGGGTATACTCTAAAAGGTTATGGATAGTAGTTACGTTATACCGGAAAGCCTCTTCTAGGGCTGGTAGCTTATGGATTGCCCTTCTTAGATTACCACTTGCAACCCTTGTATAAGCTACGAAGGCTATCGAGGGAGCTTCTACTCTCTCTGTTGTACCCTGAATCTTGAAAGAGTGGGTGCGTAGGGAGCCAGTAGCTAGAAGGGCTGCTGCCACTTCTCTTTGTGCAGTAGTCTTACCAGTGCCTGCTGCCCCTACTAGACAAAAGCTCTTACCTGCAAAAGCCAGCTCCTTGGCCAAAAGTTGCTTACTGTTTAGGGTAATGTCTAGGCTGAATGCTCCCTTATAGGCTTCCCCTTTCCTAGCCGCTTGGATTTGGGTAGGGATTTGGGCAGGTATGGAAGCTTCTTGGGTAAGGATAGGCTGGGCTTTTTTGCGTAGAATCTCTGATAGAGAGAGCTTATGCTGGACTTCTGGTAGATTTTTGTTTGTGATAAAGTTAGCCAACAATGAACCTTTAGTTGGAGTAGTAGGATTGTTAGGTTGAGTCTGTTGACTAGGGATAGGGATAGTGGCTGGAAGAGAGGAGCATGCGCCTTCCGCTTCGCGGTTCTTCTGCTCCAATCGTTTAGCTGCTATAATCTCTGATAGGCTTCTCTTTTGTATAGACATTACATGCTCCTTCTATAGCGTTCTAGTTCTAGCATTACTCTAGCTTTAGTAAGTTCTCTGATTGTACTCTGTAAGACTAGAATATCTTCTGTTAGGTTATTGTTATCCTTGTCTGTTACTTTGGACAGGTATTCTATGGAGTGTAGAAGTTTTGAGGCTATCTGGAAAGAGTCTCTGACAGCTTCTAGATGCGTGTTTCTGTTGATTACCTCTTCGTAGGATACATTTATATATAGTGGATTAGTCATTGGATGCCTCTCTGTTTTCTTGATATATTCTAGCTAGTGCAATAAAACCTTTTGTTCTGTGCTGGAAAGATATAATAACCTTTTGGGCTTCTATTCCGAGGGTTGCTAGACTGAGTTGAGTAGGATAACTTAACTCATGCAACTTTCTACGTAACTTGGAGTCCATGTGTAGGATATAGAAGATTCCCTTTTCTAGGATATACCTATCTTTGCAATTAACTTGTGTAAAGAGTCTAGTTCCTAGGTGATAGTCTAATATATCCTTATATATATCTAAAGTGTAGGGATCTATTATTCCAAAGGTGTCTCTCATGTTAGCTGTTGTCATAATCTTTTTCCTCTTCTATCTCTTCTACTACCTCGAAGTATTCTCTTTCCTTTTCCTCGAAGTCTTCTATCTCTTCTGATTCTGGTTCTGATTCTGGTTCTGGGAGTTCTGGTTCTGGGGAAAGATTCTTGTGTGCTAGGGATGCAGCAAGTCTAGTAGCTAATAGCACAGATAGAGAACTTTTTGGCTTTTCCTCTTCTAGTGCTTCTAGTTCCTCTTCTATTGCTATATCATCCTCATTAGAGAAGATAGACTCTTCTTTATTTACAATAGACTGGTCAGCTAGGATAGCCGCAAGGCGCTTGCATCCTGCTATCTGGTATCGTTCCAGTACAATGATAGCCCTTTGCTTGGTGCTCTCTTCTGCTGTTAGCAGATAATCCCCAGATAGTAGAATCTTTAGGAAGGATAGAAACTTGTCGGATAGGATAGAAGCTGAGGCAAGGGTTTTGAGAATTTTCCTAGCTTCTATTAAAGAAGCTTTTTGCTGTGCTTCTTTTGTCCTTCTTGCACGAAGGATAGCTTCTGCTATCACTCTACTACGCTGATGCACCTTATGGGATTCTATCGAATCCACTTCCTTATATATGCTAGCTAGTTCTACTACGTCTTTTTGGGGATATAGGATGTTTTTGCACTGGTTCTGATGGTTTATTAAAGTGGTTGCTAGGGTAATAGACCTATGTTCACCTTCTAGCTTGGGGTGCAGGGAAAGCCTAGGTAGATAGCTATAAGCATCCTTGTGTGTGGATAAGGAAGAGGCAAAGAATCTTAGGTAAGAGATAAGGACGAGAGGTGGAATTGTTTGTAGTAGTAAGTTTTGCTGGGTAGCATGGAGTGCTGCTATATCCTCTTCTAGGATATTCCAGTTCTTTAAGACTGCTAGGACTAGTCCTGCTAGAATAGGGGCTTCAAAAGCCTGTAAGGTATGTAAGGGAAGTGATGCTAGTGGTAAAAAATTGCGCGGCTCACTCAATGGTGAGGTGTAGTCCATAGCATAACCTATGGCAGGTGCATCTATTGTCAGTGCTATGCCTGTTATATCACACACTGCAAGTAACTTTGTTTCTACTCTTTTTGTTAGAAGTTTTGAGGCTTGATCTATTGCAAAAGCTTGTTGACTTGGATTGTTCATTTCTATTATCCTTTTTGACGGTTTATACTACTTTGATGCTACTCTATGGACTTCTTGGATGCAAATAATGCGAACAGTTCCTGTTCCTGTCTTTCTAGTTCCGCTTGTATATCCTCTTCTGTTGTTGCTCTCATATCTTCTGGCATATCTATATCTACAGTTAGAGGACTTTTATAACTTCCTCTTATCTTTTGCATTTCCATCCTTCTAACCCCTGCTGGTACTAGGTGTTCTGGATAGAAGCATTCAGAATTTCCACAGCTTCTATATATGTTACCTTCTGGCATTTGGAAGTCTATAGTATCGCCTAGGGAGTTGTAGAAATAATAGAGAATTTTAGCCAGTGGTTGTCTTTTACCATAGTAACCAATTGTCTTGAACTTGCCCTTGAAGCAATGAGGAAGTTCTTTACATTGTGGAAAGCTTGGGGAAGTAGAAGGTATAAGAGAATCCACTATAAGAAATAGCTTTCTATTCTGTGCAGCTACTAACCTAGAAGGAACAAGGCTTATTCTTTCTATATCCCTGTTGACCTCTTCTAGTGCTGATAGTAGCTCTTTAGTGCTTTTAGTAGATAGCTTGTTCATGGTGGATGTTCCTGTTGATTGAGTAACTTTTGAGAGCTTACAGGAAAAAACTCCGGATGTCAAGATATGGGTGTAAATTTATGCCCATAAATACCCCTATAAATTCATACCCTTACTTGAAGGGGTGCCCGGTCGGTCGGTCGGTCGGGATTCAATCCCCGAATTCCCATAGTAGCTATGCTGGGAGTAGTAGTTATGCTGGGATTAGTAGCTAAAAGTGTATATAAGAATTTACGTGTATAATGAAAATTTCTGTATTTTTTGTATATGTATATATATATACTATAGAAGGATAGCTTATATGCTTGGTTTAGTCTATCTGGCTTATAGAATGTAATCTGTAGGGTAGCTTCTAGGGGATTTATCGGTTCACGGATTCGATGCGACCGATACCCCACGGTATCAAATACGGCATACAATTTATAGGGGTATTTACGGGCGTAAATTGTAACCCGTCTCTCACCTTCCGAAGTTTCTAGCTTACTAGCTATCTCAATCCAAGTCTCAATCCAAGTCCTAATCCACAGATAGAATGTCCGGTAGAATGCCAGGGTAGGGTAGGGTAAAAAAAGTAAAGAAAAGACTTGACAAACTAAAAACTATGGAGCATAGTACGTGCATCCTAGGGAACAAAGCTAGGATAATCCAAGGAAGTCTAAAGAAAGGTAGGGTAAAAAAATGACTAAACCACTCATAGTTAATGGAAGCTATTATAATGCGGAAGGTATGCAGATATGCGCCTCAGCGTATCATGCCTTATATGCCGCTACGATCAAGCAACAAGTGGGTCGCTGGGCAGCTTTACGCTATGCAATGAAGAGGGGCGTCTTGCCTTCCACATATCGCCTAGCTTGCCAGCTAGTGGCAATGCAAAAAGAGAAAGAAAGAGCGGCAAAAGGCTTGACAAACACTTGAGGATAGCGTAAAGTCCTGCCCATGCCGGATAAATACCGGCCATGCAGGAAGTAGGAACGGCAAACCATCGCGCCGATATTGAAGAGGATGGATATTATGGAGCGTTACAATCATGGCATACATTTACACAATGGAAGTTAATAAGAAGGTTGCTGGCGAATATCAGAAAGTCGGAGAGGTCAAGGTACCGGTTTTTGGCCTAGAAGAGTTTGGCCTTGACGTGCAACCTACTGGAACTGATGAGGATGGACTACCGACATACGCCACGGACAACCTGAACTTTGTATTTAGCGCCTTGTTCGCGGCTTGTAAAGCGGATGCTCGCAACAAGCTTCAGTCAGGCACAGCTACCTTGAAGGAAGGTCAAAAGATTGCCTCTTCAGTAGCAGAATTGATTGAGAAGTCGGAACGTACAGGCGCGGCATTGGCTATCGTGCGTGAGTTCAACAAGGCCTTTGTTGCATACCTTGCCGCCCATTCTGGTAAATCTACTGCTGTTCAAGCTGTCCTAGCTGGCATGGCTCGGGCTCGCTCTACCATTGCCTTGTGTTCAGAAGTGCGGCGTAATGCCTTGCTGGCGCAACTGGCAGGTCTTGCGGATACGCTGAATGATGAGGATACTGCAAAGTATCAAAACACTATCCTTGCCATTAGCGAAGCTTGCACTGGCGCTGTGGAACTGGATGACTCGGACTTCTAATCTCACGTAGCAAAAAGTCCCTAGCCTATAACTAGGGACAGTTCGAAGCTTCTAACCAGCAGGCACGGACTTCTAAAATATGGTGAAGCTGGACAGATAACCCCTAGTTTCCTAGGGGTTTTTTGTTGTCTAGAATCAAGGACATAGGGGCGTAGAGGCTTTTTTTAAGCTTGGCCTAGGCGTGGGTTATCAATAGGCAATAAAAAAAATTCCTAAATTTTCTAGCCCCTTCCCTTAAAAAGTCCTTGACATCCTAGCATTTCTAGCCTATTATTCCCCTAACCTAACCAATTGGAGGAAAGCATGAACCTCGACCGCATCACCTCCCTCCTAGCTTCTGGGCTTAAACCAGCTCAAGTAGCTACTGTCATAGGAGTTACACCTGCGCGGATTTCCCAGCTTCTATCTCAAGAGGACTTCCAGTTATCCCTACAGGCTAAGCTGGCCGTACAGGGAAAAGAGGATGTCGAGGAGCAGGCTATCTCTGCTAAGTATAGTGCAGCAGAGCATGCGCTAGTAAACAAAGTAATAGAGATGGCTCCTATTTCAGAATTAAGGGATGTAACTGCGGCCTTACGAGTAGTAGCTGAACGTCAGGAGAAGATGAAAACAAGAACTTCGGTTCAAGCTCCAATCCTCCATCAACAACTAACTGTAGTATCCGTGAATCTTCCAGCTCATGCCCTTAGAACTCCAGAGGTTCATCTTAATCCAACCAAGGAAGTAATAGCAATAGGAGAACAGCAATTATCTCCTATGACCTCTACGGCAGTTACTAATCTCTTCACTAAACTATCAAAGAAGAAAGGAGAAGATCATGTCCTCCAAACAAGTACTAGAAATACAGAAGAAAGCCCTGTTGAAAATGTTCCCTTTGCTACAGAACAAGGTTTCCTAGTCTATGCCCAATAATAGCAATCTTGCTCTTGTAGATGCTTCTCCTAGGCATGAGGCGCAACTAGAAGATGCAAATGTATCTGTTCTTGAGGCTTATGAAAGAGGCAAAGTAGATATTAACTTCTTTGCAGGTTTAGCTATGCCTAGTGTATGCATATTTGCACTGCCCTCTTTCTATGTAGCTTTGTGGCAGATTCTATGTTTCCGAGGAGAGATGGATGCAGATAAGCTCCTTCGTTTCGCCCTAGGCTTGCCTCGGGGCCATGCCAAGACTACCTTCATCAAAATTCTAATAGCTTGGATGATAGTCTATGATAAGGTATCTTTCGCTCTTATTATTTGTGCTAACTCAGATTTGGCAGACTCTCTCCTAGCGGATATCAATGATATCTTAAGCTCTCCTAATATTGTATCTATCTACGGGGATTGGGAAGCGGGCCTCGCAATTGATTCAGCTGATACCAAGAAAGCAGCCTACCACAACAGGGACGTAGTTCTAGTGGCAAGAGGCTGGGCAGCTGGTGTACGTGGTATCAACCTAAAGAATCAGCGTCCTGACCTTATCTTCTGTGATGATGTACAGACTAGGAAAAACGACGAGTCTCCCACGGAGCGCCTGAATCTCCTAAAAGAACTCACAGGTACTATCTTCAAGGCTATTACTCCTAGAGGTAATCGCTTAATAATCTATGTGGGTAATATGTATTCTGAGGACTGTATTCTTAACCTATTTAAGGGTAGTCCTCATTGGACTTCTATGGTTACTGGTGCCCTTCTATCAGATGGACAACCACTATGGCCTGAGTTATTCTCTATTCAAGAGCTTATGGAGTCATATGAACACGACGAATACCTAGGGCTATCTAATATTTGGTTTGCGGAAGTAATGAATGACCCTCAGTCTGAGGCTAAAAGTCTGCTACCGAAGCCTCTTCCTGACTGCTACACCACATATATAGAAGATCCTGATGGGGTCTTTATAACCATTGATCCAGCTGGCTTCCGTAATAACTCAGATGATAACGTAATTGTAGTCCACTATAAGCATGAAGGGCGCGGTTATGTAGCTGAGACTCTTCTGGGTATCCTAGACCCCAAAGAGATTATCCTAGAAACCTTGCGTCTAGCTGTTAAGCATGGGGCCTCCCTCATAGGGATTGAGGATGTAGGGTATCAACAGACTCTAGGATTCTGGATGGACTACTTTATCAAAGAGAAGCATATCACTGGTGTGATGGTAGTACCCATGAATCCACATGGGCGTAGTAAGGAGTCTCGCATCCGGTTATTCATAGCAGAATTGTACTCAGGAAACTACTATCTCCTCCATCCAAATACTAGGACTTCCTTCGTATGGCAAGCTTCTATGTACAAAGTGGGAAAGAAGGAGAATAAGGATGACCTACTAGATGCTATAGCATATGGTCTGGATATCCGAAATGAATATTGGCATGCCATTTCAAACCTCCGTAGAATCGCAACTTCAATAGAAGGCGAAGCTAGGGTAGTTGCAGCTAATACACCATTTTGATAGGAGATTTCTATGGACTTTAGCCTAGATCAACTGTTACAATCTATGCAAACATACGGAGCCAACTTACGAGCTGGGCAAGCTGCTACAGTGGAAGCACATAAGCGCCTAGTTAATCCCCCAGTCCCTATTGCTAATATGATTGTGAAACCAGATCCTACTCTAGGTGAGCACTTCCAAAACCTAGATAAGCAAGAGGGATTGCCTCCTAGGACACTCTTGGCTATAGCTACCACAGAGACTGGGGGAGAGAAGGATCCTATACATGTACAGAATTACAAGGATGCAACTGGTATATTCCAACAGAGAGATATATTTCGTAAAACCTATGGAATCCCAGATTCTACTAATCCTCTGATAGCAGGAGCAGGTACAGCTAGAGCTATGAAATCCCTTATCAAGCGCTTTGGGAACATAGAGTTAGCTCTAGCAGCCTATAACTGGGGGCCGGGCAATCTCCGCAAAGCAAATTTAGATATATCTAAAGCTCCTAGACAGACTCGGGAGTATGTGCAGAATGCTATGGCTATTATCCGAGGAGAGAAGCCTCTGCGAGGAGCGGGTAAAACCTTTCAAGCCGTACTAAACAAACCTATAACGGAGTGGAAAAATGGCAAAAAAGACTGATGTACGTCAGATACTACCAACGAAGGAAGCTCAGTCCAGTATCCTAGAATACGCCCAGCAAGTCTTGGTGGAGCATAAGAAATTCAGCTCCTATCATAGCAAGATGGAGGCTATAGATGTAGCCTATGCTCGCTACAAGGTTAATGTAGACCCAGCAACCGGCGTAGTAGCAGGACAGGGTATTGATTCAGCTACTACTCCAGTAGGAGTAATGAACCTTCCCTCTACTACCCCGCCTGTAGTAGTCTCTCAGGTAGACTCTATGGTAGCTTATCTGGCAGATGTATTTCTATCGGGTACTCCTATGTTCCCAGTTGTCTCTTCTCCTGCCAATAAGAAATGGGCAGAGCAGCTAGAGACTCTCTTAGATGACCACGCTACTATTGGGGGTTATGCTAGACAGCTCCTTATGTTCTTACGTGATGGGGTGAAGTATAACTTCTCGGCAATAGAAGCTAATTGGGACTCTATATCCCAGTATTCCCTTACAGAGGAGGTATTAACCCCAGGGTCTAAGAAGGTATCTAAAGACCACAAGAGTTTTACTAAGCTTAAGCGCCTCGACCCCTACAATACAGTATGGGATTTCAACGTATCTCCTGGGGATGTAGCAGCGGAGGGAGACTTCGCAGGATATATCGAGATTCTATCCAAGACAAAGCTCAAACGCTATCTCCAGCGGCTAGCTGATGATAGTAAGGCCTTCAATATACGAGAAGCTACTAAATCTCCCAATCCTTTTAACACAGCCGAGCAGCTAGGGTATTTCCGTATGCCTCCGCAGGTATCGGAGTATATCAATGCACGTCGTCCTACCTCTGGTATCAACTGGTTTAAGTGGATGACAGGAGGAGATGACCCTAAAGAAGCTCTGAATACTAACAACTTCGAGAAGTTTACTCTATATGCTCGTATTATGCCAGCTGACTTCGCATTATCCTCTCCTGCCCCCAAAACAGTGCAGATTTGGAAGTTTGTTATTATCAATTCCTCTGTCCTAGTACAAGCTGAGCGCATTATCTCAGCTTATGATATTCTACCAATTCTCTTTGGGCAGCCCCTAGAAGATGGTCTAGGGTATCAGACGCAGTCTATCGCAGAAGGTAACATCCCCTTCCAACAGGCTGCTGAAACCTTGTTCAATATCAGCTTCAATGCAGCTCGTAGGGCTGTGTCGGATAGAGCTTTATACGACCCTGATCTAATTAAGACCTCGGATATAAATGCACCAGTACCAGCTCCTAAGATTCCTGTAAAAAGCAATTCACTAGATTCTACTAAGACTATCAGGGACGCATATCACCAGATTCCTTTTGATGCTCGTGGAACAGAAGGAGCCTTGGACTCTGGTATGCGTATAGTATCCTTTGGTAAAGAACTTTCTGG
>Ga0210044_10009023_pt1 | contig 12265 bp, 8 predicted proteins | sample CryGey13umfilter_2_FD_183959 | JGI IMG/M metagenome (GOLD analysis project Ga0210044, IMG submission 183959) | Groundwater microbial communities from aquifer in Utah, USA - Crystal Geyser 4/9/14 3 um filter (SPAdes) (version 2) | ecosystem: Environmental > Aquatic > Deep subsurface > Groundwater... | reverse complement strand
GTTTCATCGCGGAACTCCACTTCGTGCGCTTCGCGGCTCACAAAGTGGAGTTCCACGATCAATCCCGTAAATGTCAAACTTCAACTGCCTCCCCGGCAGAGCCGGGGGGACTCCTTTGTTTGGCTAGCCGCTACAGCAACCCCAGCAGCTCGTCGGTGAGCGTGTCGGCCGCGACGTAGGCCGTGTTGACGCCGTGGGGCCGGACGACGCCGAACAGCCGGCCGAACAGCCGGCGCTGGGCCTCCTGGCGCTCGGCCGATGTGTCCAGCAGGTACTCGTTGAGCCAGGGCACGCTGTGGTTGCCCAGCGTGGCGTGCTCCAGCAGCGACACCGCCTCCGCCGGCTGCATCGGCTGCACCGGCTTGCCCACCGGGTCCCGGCGGAAGATCGCCGCCGCCCGCAGGCTCGTGCGGCGGACATGCCGCCGCGCCCCGCCCAGCCAGTAGGGATCGAGCAGCGCGCGGCTGGTGTCCGACGCGCGGTAACAGGCGCCCATGCCGCGGGTCACCGGGCAGTCCTCCCCGCCGTCGCAGCGGTCGTTGCTGTGGGCCCAGGTGACGGCGTTCTCCAGCGGGCTGCAGTCGAACAGCGCGGACAGCCGGTCCTCCTTCGCCACCCACTTGGTCTTGAGGTACAGCTTGCGCTCCACGAGATCGGCCAGCGCCTCGCCCCCCACGTGGCGCACGAACAGCGTGTCGCTGCTCACCAGCCGCACGCCCTCTCGACGCAGCAGGCGCCACAGCTGGCCCGACATGCCCGAGCCCGGACCGCCCATCAGCAGCAGGCCCCGGCCGCCCACGTCGACGGCAGCCGCGCGCACCACGTGGACCCCCGACAGGGGCTCGACGATGTCGCTCACGAGACCCAGGGCCAGCGCCCGCAGCTGCCCGTAGAACGCGGTGTTGATCACGAACCCGGTGTGGCTCCGCGGGCTGTACACCGCACCCGACCGCCGGCCGGCGAGCCCCTTGACGCCGTAGATCACGCCGTGCGGCTCGATGTCGCTCTCCAGCTGGGCCGGGTACCAGTTCTCCTGCCAGAAGCGGTACAGGTGCGGGCTGTTGGTGCGCAGCTGCACCACGGATCCGCCAATCGAGGCGTTCCACTCGAAGTACTCCGCCTCGCCCATGGCGTGGCTGGCGTCGGCCACCAGCCGGTCCATCATCTCCGCGCCGCGAGTGACCTCGGTCTCCCCCATCTCGTCGACCTTCGTCACCACGTTGTCCAGATCAATGCGCCGCGTGATGCGCGGCCGCTGCAGCCGGGTCAACGCCTCGGCGATGCGCGCCATCCCCAGCTCCAGCCGGTCCATCGCGGTGGCGTAGGACAGGCGGATGTGGTCCGGGCTGCCGAAGGCGTCCCCCGGCACCACCGCGACGTGGGCGTACTTCAGCAGGTAGTAGGCCAGGCCGTAGGAGTTGCGCACCGGGCAGCCGTCGTACTGCCGGTCATAGAAGTTGCTCAGGTTGGGGAACAGGTAGAACGCGCCGTGCGGCTCGTCGCACGACACGTCGTCCAGCGCCCGCAGCCGGTACACGAGGTAGTTCCGCCGACGGACAAACTCCGCCGCCATGCGCGCCACCTCGCCCTGCGGCCCCTCGATCGCCGCCACCGCCCCGACCTGGGCGAAGGAGGTCGGGTTGGAGGTGGCGTGGCTCTGCACCTTGGCCATGGCCGCGATCACCTCCCGCGGGCCCGCGGCGTAACCGATGCGCCAGCCGGTCATGGAGTAGGCCTTGGACAGCCCGTTGACCACGATGGTGCGCTTGTACACCTCGGGGGAGACGCTGGCCACCGAGACGTGCACGTGTCCATCGTAGGTCAGCTTCTCGTAGATCTCGTCGGCGATGATCCACAGCCTCTCGCGCTGGCACACCTCGGCCAGCTCGGCCAGCTGGTCCCGGGTGTAGGTCGCGCCGGTGGGGTTGCAGGGGTAGTTCAGCACCACCATCTTGGTGTTGAACGTCAGCACCTGCTTGAGCCGCGCGGGGGTCAGGCGGAAGCCGTCCTCCTCCCGCGTGGGCACGAACACCGGGTTGGCCCCGGCTAGCCGCACCTGCTCCGGATACGAGACCCAGTAGGGCGCGGGGATGATCACGTCCTCGCCCCGCTCCAGCAGCGCCACGGTGGCGAGGTACAGCGAGAACTTCGCCCCGGGGGAGACCAGCACCTGGTCCATCTCGTAGCGCAGGTTGTTGTCCCGCAGCAGCTTGCCGCAGATCGCCCGCCGCAGCTCGGGCGTGCCCTCGCTCTGGGTGTAGCCGGTGAAGTTGTCGTCCAGCGCCTTCTTGGCCGCCTGCTTGATGTGCTCGGGGGTGGGGAAGTCCGGCTCGCCGATGGACAGGTCGACGACGTCCACGCCCTCGGCCCTCAGCGCCTTGGCCGCCGCGCTGATGCGCAGCGTGGTGGAGAGCCCGATACGATTGACACGCTTGGCCAGCATGGGGCGTTACCCTCGTGGTCTGGGGTTGCGGACGGCTACTCGCCGCCGTCGGCCTTGTCGGCGTCGGGGAGCTGTTTGCTCTCGCGGCTCTCGACGAAGCTGTCCACCAGCCGGCCGAGCTTCATTCCGGTGAGCGCCTCGAGCATGGTCGGGATCTGCGCCACCGCCGAGGCCACCTGCCCCGTGATGCGCGAGATGCCGTCCCCGTCGCCGCCCACGATCACGATCTTGTCCACCTTGGACAGCGGCTCGCTCACCGCCCGCGCCAGCTCGGGCAGGACCTTGACGAACATCTCCGCCATCGCCGCCTGGTTGTAGCGCTGGTAGCTCTCGGCGCGCAGCGCCATGGCCTCGGCCTCGGCCTCGCCGCGAGCCCGGATCGTGTCCGCCTCCGCCTCGCCCTCAACGCGGATCCAGGCCGCCTGCCCCTTGCCCTCCAGCTCCTTGCGGTACGCCGAGAGTTCGGCCTCCAGCCGGGCCTGGTAGTTGTGGGCCTCCGCCGGGCGCATCACGGACGCCTCGAGTTCCTTGGTCCGGCGCTCGATCTCCTGCTCCTGCACCAGGATCGCGCCACGCTTCTCCACCAGTTGCACCTCTGCCTCCTGGCGCTTGACCTCCTGGGACAGCTTGAACCGCTCCAGGTCATAGGCCACGTCGGCCCGCGCCCGCACCTCGTTCACGTCCGACTGCTGCCTCGCGCGCTTGACCTCGAACTGCGACGTGGCCTCCAGCACCTCCTCCTCGGTGCGCAGCTTGATGATGTCGCCCTCCTGCTTGAGCAGCGAGGTCTTGACCATGGCGTCCTTCTCCGCCTCGGCCCGGGCGATGACGGCGTCGCGCTTGACCTGCGCGATGCGCGGCTCGGCCAGCGCGGTGATGAAGCCCTCCTCGTCGGTGATCTCCTTGAACGAGAAGGACAGGATGATCAGCCCCATGCGCCCCAGCTCCTTGCCCGCCGCCTCCATCACCCGCCCCACCATGGAGTCCTGGTTGCGGATGATCTCCTCCACGGTGAGGCTCCCCAGCGCGGCCCGCATGTGGCCCTCCACCACCTCTCCCGCCACGGTGCGGATCGCGTCGCCGCCCTTGCCCAGGAAGTGCTCCGCCGCCACGCGGATCGACGGCTCGTCGCCCTTGACCTTGACCTGCGCCTGCCCCTCGGCGCTGAGCACCACGCTGTTGGCGGTGTAGGCCCGCTCCACCTTGAGCTGCACGTTGAACACATCCAGCGGCAGGATGGAGACGCTCTCCAGCCAGGGCACCACCAGGGCGCCGCCGCCGATCTTCATGCGGTAACCCACCTGTCGCCTGGTGCCGTCGGGCTCGGTGACGGTGCGGGTGGGGCCGCCGGTGATGATCATGACCTCGTTGGGACCTGCCGTGTGATACAGACGCATTGGGTATACCTCGATAATCGGGCGGTTGTTCGGCGGTGAACATACCCACGGACCCCGGCGGTTTGCAAGGGGTCGCACCCGATGCTTGACGCTTCTTGAAACGTCAAGCAAGCCTGCTGTCCTCGTTGTCATGTCACCGACTTCGAGGTCGTGTACCACAGCGCGGACATCGCCTATACCGGCAACTGCGTGCGGACGCCCTGAGCATGGGCGTCTGCGCGATCTCCGCGGCGCTCTCGGCCCCGGCCCGGCCGGGCACTGGCATAGACACCGACCTGTGGCCCCACAACTGGCCCGCGGGCCCGGAGCTGGCGGCGCTGGTGGGCGCCCGTCCCGCCGAGGTGCTGGACAACGGCTGGGCCCACATGAACAGCGTCGTCGTGGGGCACATCGCCACGGCGCTCGCGTCGCACTCCGAGGCCGACCTGGAGCGACGGTACGGCCACACCGAGGCACTGCGGACGCTGCGGGACCGGGCCCTCCACGACCCACATCCTGGACCTGCCCGGCACCCTGGCGTGCTTCGCCGAGCTCGCCAGCTTCTTTGCGAGGCGTCGGCGGCGGGGCTGCAGGTGCTGCTGCGGTGGGAGTACCGGTGATGAGGGGGGACATGACGTGTGCTGGCTCAGAGCAGCCGGGGCCGCCGCGGAGGGTGCATTTGGGGCAACCATGCCCCATGGTCCCCCCGGTTTGCATCCGATGTGATGCATTTGAAGCGCCCATGCCGCATGGTCCCCCCGGTTTGCATCCGATGTGATGCATTGGGGACCACCATGATTCATGGTCCCTCGATTCGCACGCGCCAGGCGACTCAGTTCAGCGGGCCGGCATTCCCCACGGCCGGGGACAGCCTGCTCGTTCATCGACGGCCACTGTGTTGTTGGCCGCGACGAGGACTGCCGCCAGTCCCTGCCCTGCTTCGAGTTCGGTCGATGTACGGCGACAAACCCCGGGACGGCCGGCGCATCCTGCGTGATCGGATCCACCGCCGACTGCCTGCAGTCCGACATGTGCCGAGACTACGGAATGTGCACGCTCACTCCCGCGACGGGCGCCTGCCGGGCCCCAAAGTAGGACCGAGGGGGTCCGTGGTTTGTCCCATCGCCCGACCATCCCACGCTGACCCAGCCCCCTTTCCATCCCCGCCCCCCTTGCTGTATACCTACCCCGTAGAGAGGTCCCCATGGCTCCCAAGTACGACGTCGATGTGTATCGCCGGTTCGCCGACAACCTCCCCGCCGCGCTGAGCGGTCGCAACGTGCGCGACATCACGCTGCAGCAGGCGCGCAAGAACGCCATCCCCCACGCCCAGCGCACGCAGAACGGCTCCTACTGCTGGCGCAGCGCGGTGAGCTCGCGCATGGGGCAGAAGTCGGTGTTCCTCGGATCGGAGAAGGTGCGGCAGCACCGGCCCAACCCGTACCAGGCGCAGCTGGTGGACACCGCCCCGGAGATGTTGCACAAGACGCTGCAGCTGGTGCAGACCCTGCCCATGGTGCACCTCCGGCGCCAGATGGGCGAGAACCCCGACTTCAACCCGCTGTGCCACCTGTACGTCTCGGTGGCCGACCCCAAGAACTACCGCCTGCCGCTGGCCTGGGGCACCACGATGTTCGAGCCCCAGCGCGGGCGCCCCGGCCCCGAGCTGACGATGATCCACATCCCGGACGAGCACCCGATCCGGATGCAGATCCTGGCGCTGCCGGACCACAACATCAACATCTGCCTCGGCAGCGACTACACCGGCGAGGACAAGAAGGGCTTCCTGCGCCAGGCGATGCACTGCGCCGACGCCCAGGGCATGCTCGGGCTGCACGCCGGGACCAAGCTCGTCATCGCCCGCGACGCGAAGAGCGGCGAGCTCAGGCGCTACGGCGTGTTCCTGTTCGGGCTCACCGCCACGGGCAAGTCCACCTGGTCCTGCCACCAGCTGGGGCTGAACCACGACGACGGCGAGGAGACGCTGGCGGTGCAGGACGACATCTGCTTCCTGCGCCCGGACGGCGGGGCCTACGGCTCGGAGAACAACTTCTACGTCAAGACCGACGTGGACGTGAAGCTGCAGGAGGCGATGTACCACGCGCTCACCGACGAGAGCGCGCTCCTGGAGAACGTGATGGTGCGCGCCGACGGATCGCTGGACTTCCTCGACGAGCGGCTGGGGGAGAACGGCCGGGGGGTGATGCAGCGCCGCAAGCTGGCGGTGCGGCGCGGGCGGAAGCTGCACAGCATCGCCGCCGACAGCGTCAACCTGCCGCCGCTGGGCGAGGGACTGGACGGCGTGGCCTTCGCCTTCATCACCCGGCGCAACACGATCATGCCCTTCGCCCAGGAGCTCACCGCGGAGCAGGCCACCCTGGCCTACCTGTGGGGCGAGTCCACGCACAGCTTCGCCACCCGGCCGGAGCTGGCGGGAGAGAGCGTGCGCACCGTGGGCACCGACCCGTTCATCATCGGGGCCCAGGGGCGCAAGGTGAACCGGTTCCACGAGATCGTCTCCAGCCTGTGCCAGCGGTTCCCGGGGAAGGTGCGCTTCTTCCAGTACAACACCGGCGGGATGGGCGAGATCATCAAGCAGACCGTGGACGGCAAGCGGCACCTGGTGCGCAAGGTGGAGCGCGTGCCGATCTCGCTCATGGCCGCGATCCAGCGCGGGGACCTTCGAGGCAGCAACCGCTACGAGGTGGGCCGCCTGGGGACGAGCGAGATCGTCGGCACCGAGGGCGACCTGAGCCACTGGAGCGCCAACAAGTTCTACACCGCCTCGGAGATCGAGGACTACCTGCAGGACCTGGCTGACGGGCGCCGGGCCTACACCGAGCGCATCGCCGAGGAGGGGCTGAGCCGCGAGATCCAGACGCTGTCCGAGCGGGCGTGCGACGCCCTGGCCCCCCACAAGCGGGCCCAGGTGGCGATCCCGCGCGAGGTGACCGAGCCCCCCGAGCTGCCCCCGCTGCCGGTGCCCGACGAGGGCCGGGCCGCCGTGCTCTCCGGCCCCGGGGCCAGCGGATCGCGCTGGATCTCCGCCTGGGAGCCCCGCCGCCCGCCGCGCCCACTTGGCCGCTGGAAATGACCCCACCCGTGGGCGTACACTAATACCTCGTCCATCCACACTAGCTTGTCTGGAAAGGAGCACCGCACATGCGTGCACTGAAGAGCGTCGTGATCCTGGCCCTGGCCCTGGGCCTCGTGGCCTGCGGGGACAACAACACCACCACCGACGGAAAGACCCTCACCGACGGGCCGGTCGCCGGTGATGGTTCGCCCGACGGCCCCGTGACCAACCCCGACATGGGGATCCCCGACGGCGGCTCCACGGCGGCGCTGCAGACGGTGATGAACAAGCTGAGCCTCCCCACGTCGGCCACGGACTTCGCCATCGACCTGGACGGCGACAGCAACCCCGACAACCAGCTGGGCGCGATCCTCGCCGCGCTGGCCGCGGCCCAGTTCGACACCCAGGGCGAGCTGGACAGCCAGATCAACCAGGGCCTGCTGTCGCTGCTGTTCGAGCTGTTTTCCCAGTCGCTGACCGACGACGCCACGGCCCGGCTCCAGTTCCACATGGGGGCGTTCCTCGGCACGACGCCTCTGTTCGACGGCACCGACCAGTACGCCATCGCCATCTCCAGCCCGGCCAACGTGGTGCTCAACAGCACGCTCACCGCGGGGAAGCTCGCCGGCGGCCCCGGCGACTTCCAGATCCCGATCCCCATGGGCGCGACGTCGATCCTGGTGGATCTGAAGCAGACCCGCGTGAAGGGCGACGTCTCCAGCACCGGCATCACCAACGGCCAGATCAACGGCGCGGTCCCCTGGACCACGGTGGACGGCCAGCTGATCCCCGCCATCGCCGCGATGATCAACACGATCTACACCGACCCCAACACGCCCCTGCAGACAGTGGCCCTGCTCAAGGGTCTGCTGGACGGCAACGCCGACGGCACGATCGACGCCAACGACATCCGCAACTCGGGGGTGCTCAAGAGCTTGCTCAAACCGGACCTGGACCTGGACAAGGACGGGACCAAGGACGCGATGTCCGTGGGCATGGGCTTCACCGCCGTCAAGTGCACGATCCAGTAGCCCCTGGCCTCCGCACGTCGCGGGCGTTCAGACCGCGTCCCTACCACCCGACGTAGCTCAGCTCCAGCCGATTGCCCGAGGCCAGCAGCGTGTCCTGCGCGCCGTACAGCACCAGCGCGTTGACCTCGGGCGCGTAGTCGAAGCCGCGGTTCTCGGACCGGAACAGCACGGCGCCGTTGAGCCGGGCCTGCAGCGTCGCCGCCACCGGCCCGTGCTGCAGCACGAGCTGGCTCGCGTGGGGCGCCAGCTCATCGATGCGACGCCCGAGCAGCGCGTCCATCGCCGACGACGACTGGCACACCGAGTCGGGCGTCCCCCCCATGCGGGTCACGAGCTCGAGGTAGCCCGTCCCACGGCGGCCGACGCAGCTCGCGTCGCGCGCCGGATCGACCACCAGGGCGTAGGCCCGCGTGCCGCCGAGCTCCGAGGCGGGGCCGGTGGTGAAGAGGTTGATCAGCGGCTGGACCAGCGACATGACCTTGATCACGTCCGCCGCCGCCAGCGGATCAGGCACCTGCCCGCCGAACAGCTGCGCCACGTCGGCGTCCTCCACGTCGGACGCCAGCACCACCGCCACCTGCGCCCCCTGGCGCAGCTTGTGCGGATCGTCGTCGGCCCGGGCCAGCAGCGTGAGCAGCGTGTTCTTCGCGCTCTGCAGCCCGAAGCCTGACGCCTCGGGCACCCGGGTCCCGCTGGGCTTGAGCAGACAGGCCTGAAAGCAGGCCAGATCGGCCTCGCGCGCGCCGAAGAAGTGACCCACCCCGGGGTCGGGACACTCGGCGCTGGGCTTGGGGCGGCACAGGCGCACCTGCTTGGTCTGATCCATCTCCACCACGGCCAGGCGCAGATCGACGCCGCGCTCGCGCGCCCGGTTCCACAGCTGGCTGGCGGCGCCGTGCAGCATGATCCGCGCGTCGCTCATCGTCTGCCGGTCCGACCCGTCCACGACCCACAGCATGTCCAGCTTGCCCGCCGCGTCGAAGGAGAGGCTCTCGCAGCGCGCCCGGGGGGTGTCGACGGATCGACCCACCATCGTGCCGCCCGCCAGATCGGTGGCGCGGACCCGGGACCTGGCCAGCAGGTTGGAGAACCCGTCCAGCGTGACCACGGCGCCCAGCACCAGGGCGCGGCCGTCGGGGCGCAGGATGGTGGAGAGCAGGAGGTTGAACCGATCGCTGGTCTCGGCCGGCCGGGTGGGCAGGTCCGCGAACTGGGTGATGTCCAGTTTGAGCAATGCGGGGTAGAGTCGGTTGCGGATCTTGTGCAGCTCGGTGCTGCTGGCTGGCGTCAGCTCCAGCAGCGCCATGGACACCATGGGGAAGCCATCGTGCGACCTGGTCTGAGCCCCGTCGGCCATCACGCGCACGTCCTTGAACGCACCGGCTCCCTTGATCCGTGCGACGAAGCTGGCGTGAAGCGCCACCACGTCGTGCTGGCTGGCCGCGGGGATCGAGACCACGAGCCCCGCGACGTTCCCGCTGGAGTCCTCCCAGTCCACCGCCGCCGCCGCGAGGTTGGGCGTCGTGGAGCCGATCTGGATCGCCCGGTGCTGCGCCGCGGTGGGGAGCACCAGCATCCAGTCCCCCCCCCGGTCCTGGCACAGCTGGGCCGCGACCGGATCACAGCCCCCCTCCCCCTCGGGCCCCGGCATGCAGACCGGCTCCAGGTGGGCGTCCGGTCTCAGCTTGTTGATGTCGATGCCGCGGTCGCAGGCCAGCAGGGACAGCGCGAGGCCGGCGGACAACGCGATGCAACACGTGGTGCGGGGAACGGTCACCGTGGGCTCACTAACCTGCAAACAACACTAGCATATCGACCTATTCCTTTCCCAGCCAACCCCGGCGCACGCGGCGTACTACCCAGTGAGAGGCGCCGGTGACCCTGCTGCTGTCGGATCGGGCGCTGCTGGATGCCTTTCGGGATGGGGCGAGCTGGGCCATCACGCGGGTCTACCAGGCCTACGTGGACCCGGTCGCCCGGGTGCTGCGGCAGGGGTTCAGCTTCATGAGCGGTGGTCAACCGGTGCGGTTTCGGGGCTACGACAACAGCTGGGACCTGGAGTGCGCGGTGCAGGACACCTTCAGCCACGCCTTCAGCCCCGCGGCGCGCCAGGCCTACGACGGCGTCAGCCCCTACGGCCCGTACCTCATGACCATCGCCCGCAACCAGACCATCAGCCGCCTGCGCCGGGACATGCGGGAGTACCGCCGCCGGACGGCCCTGGCCGCCGACCCGCCCCCGCCGGCCCCCGAGACACCCGAGCAGCAGGCGATGCGGGTCCAGGCGCAGCAGCTGATTCAGGCGTTCGGCGCGTCGCTGGACGGGGTGCAGCGCCGCTTCCTCGACCTGCGCTTCGGCGAGGAGCAGAACCTGCTGGAGGTGGCGCGGCAGCTGGGCCTGACCCGGATGAAGGCCCGCACGCTGGAGCAGAAGCTGCGCCAGGCGTTCGTGCGCTTCCTGCGCCAGCGCGGCGTGCTGGGCGACGGCGACTCGGGACCGCCGCTGCTGCTGCTGTCGATGGGGCTTCACCGATGAGGATCCGCTTCCACGGCCGTGGCGTCCGGCGCCTGGCCGAGCGAGCGCTGACCGGGCCGGTCAGTCCGCGGGCCCACCGTCGGCTGGCGCGGGCGCTGGACGGATCCGAGTCCGATCGGAAGGCCTACCACCAGCTGGCGCGGCTGATGGGGCAGCTCGAGGGACGCCAGGAAGAGGACGCCCTGACCACGGCCCAGCGGGAGCGGATCCTCGCCGCGGTGACACCCCGCAGCGCCGAGGGTCGCCCGGCTCACGCCATCGGCTGGCCCCTGCGTTACCTGGCGCCGGTGGCGGCGCTGCTGCTCGTCACGCTGCTCCTGCTCCCGCGGCCGGAGGGGCCCGAGCTGCAGTCCCGCGGGAGCGCCCGGCTCGCCGCCGAGGGTCACCTGGGCCTGGAGGTGACGTGCTTTCGCGACGGCAAGCCGGTGGCACCGCCCGATCGCACATCGAGGCTGGATGCTCGCTGCCGGCTGGACGACGAGCTGCAGCTCACGCTGACCCACACCGCGGGGTTCGAGCAGCTGCTGGTGCTCGGGTTGCAGGAGGGAGCCCGGCAAGAGGGAGCCCGGCGCACCTGGTACTTCCCCGTGCCCCCCGACGGACGTTCGGGCGCGGTCCCGCGCGACGTGGCGCAGGAGCCGCTGGGTCAGGCCATTCGTCTGGCGGTCAACCACCGTCCAGGACCGCTCAGGCTGTTCGCCGTCTTCTCGCACAGCACGCTGCAGGCCGATCAGCTGCTGGCGTGGCTCGAGACCATCCCGGACGACCAGACGGTCAATGGGCTGACACGCGGCGACGTGACACTCCTGGAATTGCGGGTAATGATCGAAGGAGACGCACCATGATGCGACTGCCCTTCACCACGGCAGTCGCCCTGACGCTCGGGGCGCTGCTGCTGCTTCCCTCCGCCGCCGCGAACCGCGGCGACGCGGGCGCGACCCGTCTGCACGTGCTCGTGGTGGCCCACAACGAGAGCCTCGACCCGGACGTCCGCGCGCTGCGCTTCGCCGACGACGACGGCGCGCGCTACTTCGAGCTGTTCTCGGAGATGACACCACGGGTCTCGCTGCTCACGGTGCTGGACCCCGAGACGGCGCGGATCCACCCCGCGGCGGCGCGGGCGGCCAAGGTGCCGTGGATGCGGAGCCTGCGGGAGGCGGTGGACCGCATCGCCCGCGACGTGCGGCGGGACAACCGCGCCGGCCGGCGCACGGCCTTCACCTTCATCTACGTCGGGCACGGCAACGTGGCCCCCGACGGCGAGGGCTACGTCAACCTGCAGGACATGCGCCTGCGCCGGCGCGATCTGTTCCGGGAGGTGGTGGACCGGGTCCCGGCCGGGACGGTGCACCTGATCATCGACGCCTGCAAGTCGTTCTTCCTCGTCTCCCGGGGCCCCGCCGACTGGCGCGACGACCGCAGCGGCCACACCTACGGCGAGGAGGTCAAGGCCTTCCTCTCGCGCAGCACGCTGCAGACCCACCCCCAGGTGGGCGCGATCCTCTCCACGTCGGGCGACGAGGACGTGCACGAGTGGTCGGCGTTCAAGAGCGGCGTCTTCAGCCATCAGCTGCGCAGCGCCCTGGCCGGGGCGGCGGACATCAACGGCGACGGTGTGGTGGAGTACTCCGAGGTGGGGGCGTTCATCGCGGCGGCCAACCGCCGGGTGGTGCACCAGCGCGCCCGGCTGCGGCCGTTCGTTCAGCCGCCGCCCTCCGATCTCCACGCGCCGCTGTTCAGCGTACGCACCAACCCGCTGCGCCTGGAGCTGGAGGCGGGGCTGCGGGGCCGCCTCTCGGTGGAG
>Ga0210044_10009019_pt1 | contig 12269 bp, 10 predicted proteins | sample CryGey13umfilter_2_FD_183959 | JGI IMG/M metagenome (GOLD analysis project Ga0210044, IMG submission 183959) | Groundwater microbial communities from aquifer in Utah, USA - Crystal Geyser 4/9/14 3 um filter (SPAdes) (version 2) | ecosystem: Environmental > Aquatic > Deep subsurface >... | reverse complement strand
TTAATCCTCGTTTTTTCCATTCATCAGTAAGTTCTTTCCGTATTTCAATACTTTTAAGTCGTTGGTTAATCCAACTCTCTGAATAACCCAATTTCATATATTGCTCCAAAGCTCTATCTATGCTTAATTCGGGGTCTTGCATTTCATTCAGTCTCTCAGACGCTACTTTTGCCAGCCATAATTTAAAAGGTTCTGCTTTAGGTGATGGAATGGATTGTATTAAGCGGAAAAGTTGCTCAGTATCAGCTACATCTGTCAATCGCATTTTACCATCTGGTGCTTCAAATTTCAACTGGTTACAATTTGTAACCGTTTCATTTCCTTCCTTTAAAAGTCTATGTTTTAATACCTTCCAGTAATTTCTAGCTCCCTGATAGGTAGGTTGGTCAGTAAGAACTGCGATAACATCAATAATGGATATGTACCACTTTTCCTCCTCGGCATCCCAAAGGCTACGAACTTGCTTTTCTTCAAAAAGTTTGATGGTTTCTTTTTTCATTATATAGTGCTTTTTTACAATGTTCTGAAATTCAGATACTCGCCTCGCTAATTGCCTCCATTTTTTTAAGACTATTTTCTTCTTATTAGTTGTACTTTAAACAACTTCAATAATTAATTATGTATCATTTTCAAGTAATGCTTGAGCTGAATAATAAAGTATTCCATAGATTTATTCTCTGTTAACGAAATTGTTAAATCACAAGCTGCATCACGGTAATCGCCCGAAGCTCCTACTTTAAATCTTGCTTTTGAAAGTGTGGTAATATATTCCGTTTGAAAGCAAGGTTTTGTGGTTAAATCAATCAATATAGTATAAGGAGTGTTTATAAAACTTTCTATGTCTCTTCCTTGTGGAATGCAGATTTTTGATAGATTTTTATTGTCAAAATAGTTGTAATTCAAATGGGCTTTAACAATTTCGGATGAATCCTTACTGTTGATATATCCCAACGCCATTACTTTTTTTCGTTCTTCAATGAGGTAGTTCACAAAATGTTTAACTGTTTCACAATCATTTCTGTTTGTAGCATCATATAGAACACCAATTTCTAATGCTTTATCAAAACCCACTGCTTTAATTTGCCGTGAAACATTTTTTTGTTTGTTTTTTAACACAAATTCGCCAAATTTTTGTTGTATGTTTTTTATTATTTTCATTTTGTTAACTAAATAGTGTCAAACTTCCAACCTCCAACCTTAAACCTATTTTTTACCTCTAACGTGTTTTTCTACTTCATCCCACATTGCTGTTGGAATATTATCAAAAGAATTAAATTCACCTGCATTATATATCCACTCGCCTGCATCAATGGTAACTACTTCTCCATTGATGTAAGCCGAAAAATCTGACATTAGGTACGCTGCTAAATTGGTTAATTCTTGGTGTTCGCCAAATCGTTTCAATGGAATTCTTTTTAGTGGGTCAATTAGTTTCGCTAGATTTTCTGGAAACAAACGACTAAAAGCACCTTGCGTTGGAAATGGACCAGGAGCGATGGCATTGGTTCTAATTCCATATTTTGCCCATTCGGAAGCTAAAGAACGAGTTAGAGCAAGCACACCTGCTTTTGCACAAGCAGAAGGAACTACATAGCCAGAACCTGTCCAGCTATAGGTTGTTACAATGTTTAGAACTGTTCCTTTTATTTTGTTTTCTATCCAATATTTTCCTAATGCCAAACTACAATTATAACTGCCTTTCAAGACAATATCCGTAATCACATCAAACGCTTTGTGAGATAATCGTTCTGTTGGACTAACAAAATTTCCTGCGGCATTATTTACCAATCCATTTATTTCGCCATAGGTTGCAATTCCTTGTTCAATTATTTTTTCAATACTCAAATAATCTCTAACATCACATTCGTAGCCAACTATATTTGTTTTTCCAGTGTTTTTTTTAAGTTCAGCTACAGCTTCATCAATCACTTCTATTTTTCTGGAAGCGATAATTACATTTGCTCCTAACTCTAAATAATATTGAGCCATACTTTTTCCTAATCCTGTTCCTCCTCCAGTTACAAGTATTGTTTTTCCATCTAACTCATTGTTTTTAAACATTTTTTCTTGATATTTTTCCATAGGGGTTTAGTTGAAAGTTTATAAAGTTAATTGATAATTGATAATTCACACATCCACAAATTATTTAATCTCTTTTTCCAAGTTTTGAATGCTATTTTTAGCACTTTCATACACATTTTGTTCTGAAACAGGAACTGGTGCAAAGCGAGCCATGTCGCACAAGTCTAGTGTTTCAATGAGTTCGTTAATGGTTGTTTCAGAAACATGAATAGTGCTTAGTTTTTCTTTAATGTTATTTTGGTTTAATTCGGATATTGGAATGTTCAGTTTATTACCAATATATCCAAAAAGAGCTTTTGAAACATTTTCATAAAATGCTTTTTTATCATTTTGTATGAGGCTTTTCTCAGCGGAAATTAAAAGTTTACTTGCTAATTTATTTGCTTTTCTACTTTTTACTAAAGCCAAATCACTGTTGGCCGCTCTGATTTTATTTCTAAAAATAAAAGTAAGTAGAAATAGGATGGGAGCAAGTAATAATAAGCCATAAAATTTCCATGAACCATAAAAATTATCATTAGGATTGGAGAATACAAGATTATCTGTATGAATGAATCGAATATCTTCACCCAACAGTTTTATGTCTTCTTTGTTTGCAGATGAGTAGGATACATTAGCAGAGGAACCATCTCCTTTTGCAATTTTAAAAGTTAAAGGGTCGGAATTTATTGTAACATATTTTTTTGAGGTTGGATTAAAATAAGAGAAACTTATTGGAGCAATTTTATATTCTCCAGCAAAACGAGGTATTATCAAATAATCGTATTCTTTCGTTCCACTAACTCCATTTGTAGTAGTTTTGGTGTTATCCGTAATTTTTGGGTCATAGATTTCAAAATCTTTAGGGAAATCAATATCTATTTTATCAATAAGAGGTAAATTTCCATTGCCACTTATTTTTACTTTAACATTAATAGCTTCATTAGCTTTTACCTCATAAGCAGAAACATCTACTTTCATATCTAAATTACCAACAGCATTTACAAAACTTTTAGGCTTTGGTTCTGGGTGCGGAAGCACTTTAATTTTAATTGGTTTGCTTTTTAAGAAATGCTCCTCTTCAACTACTTTTCCAAAAAATTGATCAAAAACACTTTGTCCGCCACTCACTCTTTTTTGAGTTACAAAACGCATTTCTAAAGGGTCTATTTCTAAATCGCCTGCTCGTTGAGGAAATAAAATAATTTTACGAATGGTAGCAACACTCCAACGATAACCGCCAATTATTTCTTCGGTCCATTGTGTTTGACCTAAATCAACTTCCTGACTCCAAAAGCCATTTAAAGCTGCATTTTTAATTAATTCATTTCCTGCAATTCCTATTCTAGTATATAGTTTATAAGTGGCAAATAAATACTCTCCTTGATAAACGGTAGTTTTATTTACTGTTGATTTTATATACAATTCATCTGAAACATTAACATCTTCCTTACCTCCTTGTTGTTGCTGTTGTTGCTGAACTTGAACTCCTTTTTGAACTGTAATTTCAATAGAATTAGAATTATAAGTTTTTCCATTAATTATCACTTTTGCTGGAGCAATAGTAAAAGAACCTTCTTTTATTGCCATCAACACATAACTATAAGAAAGGCTAGTGCTAGTTTGCCCATTTACCCAACTCATGTTGGTAGATTGATTTGGACCTGAAAGAACCCTGAAATTTGTTAAATTGGGAGGTGTGAACCCACTAATTTTTGAGTTTATCTTAAATTCAATTTGAAACCGATCACCAGTTGCAACAGTGTTGTGGCTTGTAGCAGCAGTAAATTGAATATCCTGAGCTACAGCTATATTTTCAATAAAAATTACTCCTAATAATAAGATTATTTTAAAAGCAATATTTTTAGTTTTATTCATAAATTACTTAATTGTGCAGATTGGAGGTTGGAAGTGGGAGTTAGAGATTCTTCACTTCATCCCGAAAGCTTTCGGGATGAAGTGAAGAATGACACCTAACTACTAAAACCTAACACCTACATCACCAATCCTTTTCTATTTTAATTTTCTCTGAATTTTCTTTCTCTTTTTTCAATTTTGCTTGCACTTCTTTTTCTTTGTTATTTAAGGCATCTAACATTCGTTGAGCATCTTCTTTTGAAAGTTGACTAGGTTTTGGTTGTTGTTCTTTCTGTTCGTTTTCTTTTTTGTCTTTATTCTCCTTATTTTCTTGATTTTCTTGATTTTCCTTATTCTCGTCTTCTTTTTTATCTTGGTTTTGATTGTCCTTTTCTTGGTCTTTATTTTCGTCTTCCTTGTCCTTGTCTTTATCTTTTTGCTCTTGTTCTTGTTGTTCTTTCATTTTTTTCTGAGCATAGGCTAAATTATATCTCGTTTCATCATCTGTTGGGTTTAGGCGTAAAGCTTTTTTATATGCATCAATACTTTCTTGAAATTTTTGGGCTTGCAATAATGAATTTCCTAAGTTGTGATATGCATTGGCTTTTAGTTTTGGATCAGCTGTTTTTTCGGCCAACTGTTGAAATTGTTGAGCCGATTCAGCAAATTTTTGCTGTTTGTATAGTGCATCACCTAAGTTAAAATCTGCTTTTTCGGAAGTAGCATTTTTTTCGAGTGCTTTTTTATAGCTTTCGGTAGCTTCATCAAACTTTTCTTTTTCATAGTGTTTGTTTCCTTCACGGATGTACTTCCTCTCCTCTTGAGCAAAAGAAAAGTGAGTGACACAAAAGAGTATTAGTAATATAATGTATCTCATCTGTTTATATTTATTTATTTTTATAGTCAGATAGAAGTCGCCAATAATCATTGTCCTAATGTGTTAAAATTTTTAAAATGGCTCGTTTCATAATTGTTATTCAAAAAGTTTTATTTTATCCAATTTACTACTTTTTCTTTTGGAAAGAAAAAACTCTAAAACAAGCAAAGCTAAACTTATCAACAGGAAAATTTGAAAACGGTCGTCATAATCTTTAAAAACCTTACTTCCGAATTCTTTTTTTTCCATTTTATTAATCTCATTCATTATTACTTGTAAACCAGCGTTTGCATTCGTTGCTCTCACATAAGTTCCATTTCCTGCAGCAGCTATTTGTTGCAACATTTTTTCATCTAATTTTGAAACAACAGTTTGGTTATTATTGTCTGTTCTAAAGCCTATCTGTTTACCATTTTTATAGATTGGAAGAGGTGCTCCATTTTCAGAACCCATTCCAATTGTATGAACATAAACATCTTTTTCAGTAGCATTTTCAGCAGCTTTCACAGCATCATCTTCGTGGTTTTCTCCGTCAGTAATAACAATAATAGCCTTACTTGTTCCATTTTCAAAATCGAAGGATTTCATGGCTAAATTTATAGCAGAACCTATTGCCGTACCTTGAACGGGTACGATATCTGTTCCTATACTTTCTAAAAAAAGTTTAGCGGATGAATAATCTGTGGTTATTGGCAATTGAACATAAGCATCACCAGCAAAAATAATAATGCCCAAACGGTCATTATGTAATTTTTCAATGAGTTGATAAATGGCTCTTTTTGCTCTTTCTAATCGATTTGGAGAAAGGTCCTCAGCTAGCATACTATTTGAAACATCTAACGCTATCATTATATCTACCCCTTCTCGTTTCACCTCTTCCATTTTTGTTCCTAATTGAAGGTTGGCAGCACCAATCAATAGAGAAATAACTGCAAAGAAAAATAATATAAATTTAAGTTTAGGAAGTGTTTTTGAAACATTGGGCATTAATCGTTTAACAACTGTTGAATATCCAAATTGATTGAGCTTTCTTTTTTTCCATTGTTGAAATAAAAGAGCTATCAATAGCAATAAAGGAGCAACAAAAGCTATTGCCCACAGATATTCGATATGTTCAAATCTAAACAATGCTTTTAAAAATAGTTCTGGTTAATAAAAATTCTATTAGCAATAAAGAAACAGCAAAGAGAGCAAAAGGCAAAAATCGTTCGCCTTTTTTCCTATAATCAGTAACATTTATTTTCGATTTCTCCATTTTATCAATTTCTTTGTATATTTCTTCTAATTCCTTGTTATTTTTAGCCCTAAAATACTTTCCATCTGCCATTTCTGAAATTTGAGACATGGTTTCTTCATCAATTCTAACAGGAACATCTTGGTATTGTTTTCTTCCAAATTGATCTTTATAAGGAGTGGGGGCTGTTCCAGTTGTCCCTATTCCTATCGTGTAAACACGTACATCAAATTCTCTTGCAATTTCAGCAGCAGTTAATGGAGGAATGGAGCCTGCATTATTTATTCCATCTGTTAATAAAATAACTACTTTGCTTTTGGCTTCACTGTCTTTTAATCGGCTTACGGCAGTTGCTAACCCCATTCCTATAGCAGTTCCGTCTTCTACTAAACCATTTTGAACACTCGAGAAAAGATTTAAAAGTACATCATGGTCTGATGTGAGTGGGCATTGCGTAAAACTTTCTCCCGCAAAAATTACCAAGCCCATCCTGTCATGAGGTCTGTTACTGATAAATTCCATAGCTATATTTTTAGATGCTTCCAACCGGTTAGGCTTAAAATCTTCAGCCAACATACTTCCCGAAATATCTATACTAATAATAATATCAATTCCTTCAGTAGTAACATCTTGCCAGCTCAATGATGTTTGTGGACGAGCAATTGCACAAATTATTGCTCCAATTGCTATCAATCGTAATAATAAAATAGAATGTCTGAAATAGGAAAAAAAAGACTTTTCAAAAACTGAAGTTGTAGATATTTTCACATTTCCTTGAAGTTTGTTTTGCCTAATAATATACCAAATAAGAAATACGGGCAAGAGTAGTAACAACCAAAAGAATTCGGGATTGGCAAATGATATTTCATTCCAAAAACTAAACATTTTTTTGGGGAGAGTTAGGTATTACTAATTTTGTTTGATTAATAAATTCTATACTATAAATCAAACTCATATCATTTTCATTGGCCAAAGGTTGTTCTTTGGCAAATTTCACTAAATCTGCAAGTGTCAATATTTGAAATAATTTTTCTTTTACATCATTTGGGATGGCGTGCAAACGCAATCCATACATTATTTCGTCAGTAGTTTCTTCTAGTGCATTTACGTTATAGCGTTTTTCAATGTAGTCTCTAAGAATTTCTGAAATTTCGGAATGATACATTTTTAGCTTGCCCGATTGCCATAATTTCTGTTCTCGGAGCTTCTCTAATCGTTCTAGGGCAATGATATGGCAAGGAATTTCAGGGATAATTTCTTTTACTTTTTCAGTTGGTTTTCTGTTTTTTAAGTAGCGAATTAATAGTATTATAAGCACAATTAAAACCAACCCAATAGCTATCCATTTCCAATTTTCTTTGAGCCAATCTTTAAACGAAAATGGTTCTTCAATGGGCTGTTTGACATCAAAAATTGCTTCAGAAGTATCTACAGGAAGCGAATAAACTTCGAGTAATGTTGCTTCTGTTTCAAACGTATCGGCATTGATAATAAATTGAAAAGGAGGTATTACATAATAACCTGAATCAAATGAAGTAATTAATAATTCTTGTTTTTGTTGTAAAAGAAAAGGTTCATTTTTATCTGGAATAAGTGTATCAATAGGGTTTTTTGAAAGAATTTCGATGTGTTGATTGATGGTATCGTAAATAGTAGGGAAAATAATCTCTGTAATACCACTTTCAGCAGCATACTCAACAGACAAATGCAAACGGGTTTGTTCGCCAATTAATAGTTTGTTGGTGTCTAAACGAGAATAAACACGCACACCCTGAGCATTTAGTGATGCTGTGCTAAACAGTAATATTAATATGTAAAATATTTTTTTCATTTTTTATTTTAAACACATATTTTTTTCTCGCAAAGACACAAAGTCTTTTTTCTTAAAATCTAATTATCACATTTTTTAGCCACAAATGCACGAATTATATACTTTAATTTTATATCAATTACACATTTTAATTACCTACATCCCTTAACTACTAACACCTAACTACTAATACCTTAAATCACCCTCTACGTTTAAATAATGCCATCAGTGGCTTCACATAATCTTCGTGTGTACCAATTTCAGCAGCATCTACACCTGATTTTTGCCATGTGTTTTTAAGTTTATCTTTTCGTTTTAAATATGCTATTTTATAATTTTTTTGCACCTCTTTATCAGAAGTGTTTACCCATTCAATTTTATTGGTTTCAGCATCTATCATAGGAACTAAACCTAAGTTGGGTAATACATCTTCTGCTTTGTCGTACAAATGCAATGCAATTAAATCATGCTTTTTGTTGGCAATTTTCAGTGCATCTTCAAAATTCTTAGTACTGATGAAATCTGAAATTATAAATGCAGTACTTCTTCTTTTAATAACATTAGTGAAATATTTTAATGCCATTTCAATATCTGTTCCTTTATTTTCGGGTTCAAAATCAATTAAATCTCTAATTATCATTAAAATATGAGTTCTTCCTTTTTTTGGAGGAATAAATTTTTCTATTTTATCCGAAAAGAAAATTACACCTACTTTATCATTGTTTTGAATAGCGGAAAAAGCCAATAGAGCACATATTTCGGTAGCTAATTCTTGCTTACTTTTCTGTTGTGTTCCAAATTCTTTAGAGCCACTTACATCCACCAAAAGCATCACTGTCATTTCTCGTTCTTCTTCAAAAACCTTCACATAAGGATGATTAAAACGAGCAGTAACATTCCAATCTATGGTTCTTATTTCATCACCATGCTGGTATTCTCTTACTTCACTAAATGCCATTCCTCTTCCCTTAAAAGCAGAATGATATTCACCCGAAAAGATTTGATTACTCAAGCCTCGGGTTTTTATCTCAATTTTTCTAACTTTTTTTAATAGTTCGGAAGTATTCTTGTTAGCCATAAACTAAAAAATTAGTATTTATTTTATGGAATCTCCACATTGTTTAAAATACCATTAATAATATCAATAGTTGTAATGTTTTCAGCTTCGGCTTCATAACTCAATCCAATTCTGTGGCGAAGCACATCATGACAAACGGCACGAACGTCTTCAGGAATTACATAACCTCTTCGTTTTATGAAGGCATACGCTTTTGAAGCCAACGCTAAATTTATACTTGCCCTAGGAGAACCTCCAAAAGTGATAAGGTTTTTATATTCAGGCAAATTATAATCTTCTGGATGTCTGGTTGCATCAACAATATTTACAATGTATTGTTCAATTTTTTCATCCATATAAACTTCTCTAACTACTTCTCTAGCTTTCAGAATATCTTCTGGTTTTAGTACACAATTTGGTGTTGGAAAGCCTGCTTTTGAAATGTTATTTCGGATAATAATTTTTTCTTCCTCTTTTTTAGGATAATCCAATACCACTTTCAACATGAACCGATCCACCTGAGCTTCGGGCAAAGGATATGTTCCTTCTTGCTCTATTGGATTTTGAGTTGCTAATACTAAAAATGGTTCAGGAAGTTTAAAAGTTTCATTGCCAATAGAGATTTGACGTTCTTGCATGGCTTCTAATAATGCACTTTGAACTTTTGCAGGAGCTCTATTTATTTCATCAGCAAGAATGAAGTTGGCAAAAATAGGACCTTTTTTAACAGAAAACTCTTCTTGTTTTTGGTTGTAAATCATTGTACCTATAATGTCGGCAGGCAACAAATCTGGAGTGAATTGTACTCGACTAAATTTAGCATCAATAGTTTTTGCCAAGGTGTTAATCGCTAATGTTTTTGCCAAACCAGGAACACCTTCCAACAAAATGTGTCCATTGGATAATAAACCAATAAGCAAACGCTCTGTCATGTGCTTTTGTCCAATAATAACTTTATCCATTTCCATGGTAAGTAATTCAACAAAAGAACTCTCTTTTTGAATTTTTTCGTTTAACGCCCTAATATCAACATGGGTTGACGATTCCACTTGTGCTGAAGATAAAGGAGGTGTTGGTGTATTTGCTTCTTCCATATTATTTATTTTTTTTAAGTTGGGCTAAATTACGCAGCGAAGTTAGTTTATTAATTAAGAGATAAGGGCTTCGTTGTTAAAAAATGTTAAGAGGTAGCATTAAAAAAGTCATTAAAAAAAACAAACTATTTACATCATAAAGTAGAACAACTAAAAAGATAGTATTTTTGCTTTAAATTGCTACTCGAAACTAAAATAGAATTTTTAAAAGGCGTTGGTCCTCAACGAGCTGAATTGCTTCAAAAAGAGTTTGGGATATTTACATTCGGTCAACTCTTGCATCATTATCCTTTTCGGTATATTGATAAATCTAAAATATATACCATTGCTGAAATTGATAACGACCAAACTTACATTCAACTTAAAGGAAAACTAATTGCCATTGAAACCGTTGGCGAAAAACGAGCAAAGCGATTAGTTGCAAAACTAAAAGATGAAACTGGCGAAATTGAGTTGGTTTGGTTTAAAAGTATAAAATGGTTGCAAGGTTCACTTAAAATGGGTGTTGAATACATTGTTTACGGAAAACCAACCTTGTTCAGAAATAGTTTCAACATTACGCATCCAGAAATGGATTTGATTAGTGATGCTCTTTTAACCAACGATGTTGCTTTAGAAGCTGTTTATCCAACAACAGAAGCTCTTTCTATTAAAGGACTAAATGCTAAAGGAATACATCGAATCCAGAAAAATTTAGTTGCACAACTAATTCATCATATTCCTGAAACATTGAGTAATGAAGTGATTCAGCAGTTAGGACTTATTTCAAAAGAAGAAGCCTTAATAAATATCCATATTCCTAAAGATGAAAACATACTTAAAAAAGCAATTTTTAGACTAAAATTTGAAGAGTTGTTTTATTTGCAACTCAATCTATTGCGTCAAAAAGTAATTAAATCAACCACCGTAAATGGATTTGTTTTTAGTGAGATTGGAAATTATTTTAACACATTTTATAATGAAAAACTTCCTTTTGAATTAACTGATGCTCAAAAACGAGTTATCAAAGAAATTCGTAAAGATATTGGTTCTGGCAAACACATGAACAGATTATTGCAAGGCGATGTGGGTAGTGGAAAAACAATTGTTGCCTTAATGATACTTCTTATAGGCATAGATAATGGTTTTCAAACGTGTTTGATGGCTCCAACAGAAATTTTAGCACAACAACATTATGAAGGAATTAAAGCATTGTTGCATGGTATGCCAATAGAAATAAAACTGTTAACTGGCTCAACCAAAACAGCAGAAAGAAAAATTATTCATGAACAATTAGAAAATGGAAAACTTCAAATTTTAATAGGAACACATGCCTTGTTAGAAGATAAAGTTAAGTTCAACAACTTGGGATTAGCCATTGTGGATGAACAACATCGTTTTGGAGTGGAACAGCGTTCTAAATTATGGAGAAAAGGAAATAATGGAGTACCTCATGTGTTAGTAATGACTGCAACACCAATTCCTAGAACCTTAGCAATGACATTTTATGGTGATTTAGATGTTTCTGTGATTGATGAGCTTCCTCCAGGAAGAAAAGAAATTAAAACCATACACCAATTTGACTCAGCTCGCATGAAATTATTTGGCTTCATGGATCAGGAAATTAAAAAAGGACGACAAATTTATGTTGTTTATCCATTAATTCAGGAATCGGAAAAAATGGATTATAAAGATTTAATGGATGGCTATGAAAGCATTGCCCGAAGGTTTCCTCTGCCCAACTATCAACTTTCTATTGTGCATGGAAAAATGAAATCGGCAGACAAAGACTATGAAATGCAACGATTTATTAAAGGAGAAACTCATATTATGGTGGCAACAACGGTTATAGAAGTAGGTGTAGATGTTCCTAACGCAAGTGTGATGGTTATTGAAAGTGCAGAACGATTTGGTTTATCACAATTGCATCAATTAAGAGGTAGAGTGGGAAGAGGAGCAGAGCAATCCTATTGTATATTAATGACAGGTAATAAATTGAGTGCTGACGGCAAACTACGCATGGAAACTATGGTTAGAACCAATGATGGCTTTGAAATTGCAGAGGTAGATTTAAAATTAAGAGGTCCTGGTGATATCCAAGGAACGCAACAAAGCGGATTATTAAACTTAAAATTAGCCGATTTAGCTAAAGATGGACAAATTTTACAGGCTGCAAGAAACATTGCAGTTGAAGTACTAAAAGAAGATGCTAATTTAGAATTAGAAAAAAACGTACGTTTGCGAAATACACTTAAAGCGATGCTTAGCGGAAAAATGAATTGGAGTAGGATAGCGTGAAG
>Ga0210044_10009015_pt1 | contig 12274 bp, 7 predicted proteins | sample CryGey13umfilter_2_FD_183959 | JGI IMG/M metagenome (GOLD analysis project Ga0210044, IMG submission 183959) | Groundwater microbial communities from aquifer in Utah, USA - Crystal Geyser 4/9/14 3 um filter (SPAdes) (version 2) | ecosystem: Environmental > Aquatic > Deep subsurface > Groundwater... | reverse complement strand
GGGAGCACGCGTACTACCTTAAGTACCAGTCGCGCCGCGCCGAATACGTCGAGGCGTTCTGGCGGGTCGTGAACTGGACGGCCGTGGCCGAACGCTTCGCCCGCGCCACAGCGGGGAGCTGACCCGACCCAAGAATCCAGACGGGACCTGCCGAACTCGGAAGACACGGCGCGGGACCGGTCGGGCCTCGCGATTCCATGGATGACCCGGATCGCCGCGAGATCCCCGCCGACAAGCTGAAACGCTAGGCGTCGGCGTCGATGGCGGCGCGCGCCGCGGCAAGGGTGACGCCGACTCCGGCCTTGGCCAGCGTCGCGGCCGGTACCGGCGGCGGGTTGAACCCATGGAGACCGCCAGCGACCTGGGCGACCAGCGCGGACAGCAAGACCGCCGGGCTGTCCGCAGGCTGGAAGGTGAGCGCCGCGGTGAGCACCTCGGGCAGGCCAGCGGCGACCGCGGCGGCCTGGCCGACAAGCGGAACAAGATGGTGAAGCGCGCAGCGTTGCATCGCCGCGTTGGCCAACGGCGTGGTCCCGAGCGCGGTGGCCACGAGTTCGAGGAGCACGACCGGAAGCGCGCCGACGGTCGCGGCCACATCCTCGGAGAGCCCGACCACGCCGGCGAGCCGGCGAGCCGCTGCGCCGCGCAACACCGCCGAGCGGTGCAGCACCCGGTCGGTCTCGTCGCGCCGGCCGCGCCGCCAGTTCGAGTTGTCCAGGACAAGGCGGACCAGCGTGGGGGCGTCGTCGCCGGCCATCAGCCAGGCGTCGCGGGCGCTCGCGCCCCGCGAGAAGCCAGGGGCGTCAAGCCCGTTGACCAGCGACAGAAGATCCCAAATCAGCGTCGGCGAGTCCTCGATAGTGACGGCTTCGCCACGCGCCAGCCGTGCTTCGACCCGTTCGACATCAACCGGGCCGAGCGGCAGCAGGGGCGGCCCCTGGCTGACCCAACGCCCGAGAACGTCGCCGACGGCGAGGAACCCGGCGTGGGCGTCGGCAAACGACCCGGCCTCGACGAGCTCGCCATCGAGATCGGCCATGATCCGCCAGAACACTCGTTCCAGCGTGACATCGTCGAGTGTGGTCTGGGGTTCGACCGGCCGCGTGTCGCCCGGCGGGATGGTGTCGACGCGCAGCGCCGCCTGCATGATCAAGTTGGAGCACTCGAGATCGAGGTCAATCGCGTCTTCAGCCGCCACCAGCGTGCCCGGGTCGAAGACGAACTCCACCCGCTCCTCGCGCAGAATTCGGGCCGCTAGGGCAGTCGCAAGGCCGCGCCCGGCCTCGATGAGCGCGTCGCGGGACACGCCGGCGTCGCGGCGCAGCACGTTGCTCAATAGTTCGCCCCGCGACTGCGAAACCGCCAGGGCCAACAAGAGAGTGCGGCGGGGCAGGATTTCCTTGCGCAGCAGCCAGGACGCCAAGCGCTCCGCGGCGCGCGACGACGAGGCGAATGTCACCTTGCCGCGCCGGATTTCGAAGCTCCGGTTGACTGATCCGGCGGACAGCCCGAGCCGGCCCGACGCGTGGGTCAGACTGAGCCACTCGAGGAGATCACCGAGATGGAGCCGGTCGAGGGTACCGGAAAAGCCGTGCACCGCAGGAGTATCGCAAATTTCGCGCCGGTTTGCTCGCCCGCCGCGCCGCCGACGACGGCTGCAGGCGCCGGGAGCGCGGGCCGGAAGTGATAAGCCCGGGCTATACTTCGCCGGCTTGAAGGTTGGAGGCTCTAACCATGGATCGCGACGACTACCAGCGCTGGAAGGACGGCGTCTACCGGCCGGCCACCCGCAAGGAGCGCGGCAACCTGGTGACATCGTCCGGGTTCGAGGTCGAACCGACCTATGGCCCGTGGGACGCAGGGGATGCCCTCGATGAGCGCCTCGGCCTGCCCGGCGAGTTCCCCTATACCCGCGGCGTCTATCCCTCCATGTACCGCGGTCGGTTCTGGACGATGCGGCAGTACGCCGGCTTCTCGACCGCTGCCGAGTCGAACAAGCGCTATCGCTTTCTGCTCGACCAGGGCCAGACCGGCCTTTCTGTCGCGTTTGATCTGCCGACCCAGATCGGTCTTGATTCCGACGATCCGTCCTCCGCCGGCGAGGTCGGCCGGGTCGGCGTCGCGATTGATACCATCGACGACATCGAGACGCTACTCGCCGAGATTCCGCTCGAGCGTGTGTCGATCTCCATGACGATCAACTCGACGGCGGCGGTGCTGCTGGCCATGGTGCTGGCGGTGGCGCGCCGCCGCGGTATCGCCTGGAACTCCCTCGACGGCACGATCCAGAACGACATCCTCAAGGAGTACATCGCGCGCGGCACCTATCGCTTCCCGCCGCGGCCCAGCCTGCGCCTGATCACCGACATCTTTGCCTTCTGCGCGGCTGAGGTGCCGAAGTGGAACACGATTTCGATCTCCGGCTACCACATCCGCGAGGCCGGCTCGACCGCCGTCCAGGAAGTCGCGTTCACCCTCGCCAACGCCCGTGAGTATGTGCGCGCCGCGCTGGCCGCCGGCCTCAAGGTCGACGATTTTGCCCCGCGACTGTCGTTCTTCTTCAATTCGCACAACAATTTTCTGGAGGAGGTCGCGAAGTTCCGGGCGGCCCGCCGGATGTGGGCCAAGATGATGCGCGACGAGTTCGGCGCCATCAACCCGAAGTCGTGGCTGCTCCGCTTCCACACCCAGACCGCCGGCTCGGCGCTGACTGCCCAGCAGCCCGCCAACAACATCGTTCGGGTCGCGATCCAGACGATGGCGGCGGTGTGCGGCGGCACCCAGTCGCTGCACACCAACGCGATGGACGAGGCGCTGTCGCTGCCGACCGAGGAGTCGGTTCGGGTCGCGCTCCGCACCCAGCAGATCGTCGCCTGCGAGTCGGGGGTCGCGGATGTCGTCGATCCGCTCGGCGGCGCCTGGGTCGTCGAGGCCTGGACCGACCGCATCGAGGAGGAGGCCATGGCGTACATCGCGAAGATCGAGGAGATGGGCGGCGCGCTGGCTGCCATCGAGCGCGGCTTCCAGCAGCGCGAGATCGGCGAAGCCGCCTACCGCACCCAGCGCGCGATCGAGGGCGGGGGACAGGTCGTCGTCGGCGTCAACTCCTTCAAGGTCGCCCACGACTCCAAGGTGCCGCTTTTCCGCATCGACGAGGCGGTGCAACGCGAGCAAGTCGACCGCCTCCGTGCGGTTCGCGCCCGCCGCGACGCGGCCCGCGTCGCCGCGATCCTCGCCAGCCTCGAAGCTCGGGCGCGGGGCCCGGAGAACCTGATGCCGCTGATCGTCGACGCGGTCGACGCTCATGCTTCGATCGGTGAAATTTCCTCGGCGTTGGTACGAGTTTTCGGCGAGTACCGAGAGCTGGTGAAACTATGAGAACCGCACGAATGTCCGACATGCCGATCCATGGTGAAACGAGGAAAACCGCACCAACGCGCGTTGCGCCGATCCATTTCGTGCTCGCCGCGGCACTGGCCGCGGCGCTGTTCGCGCTGCCGGCACGCGCCGAGCAGGTCGAACTGACCGTACTCTTCACCTCGGACATGCACGCCCATGTGCTGCCGAGTGATGACGTCCGCGAAAAACCGGCGCGCGGCTCGATCGCCCAGGCTGCCACGCTGATCACCCGAATCCGCGGCGAGCGGCCGAACACCATCGTCCTCGACGGCGGCGACGCGATCCAGGGCACGCCACTGTCCCACTACGCCCTCGTCGCCCCCGGCGCCGACGGCGTCGACCCGACGATCGCGGCGATGAACCTGGTCGGCTACGACGCCGCGGTGCTCGGCAACCACGAGTTCAACTACGGCCTCGACGTGCTGCGTCGCTCCCTCGGTCAGTCCCGCTTCCCCTGGCTCGCTGCCAACATGACCGGCGCCCGCGAGGCCCGCCTGCCGGTCGGGGATGATCTCGTGGTCACCCGGGGCGGCGTGCGGGTCGGCATCCTCGGCCTCACCAACCCGAATATCCCGCACTGGGACCCGGAATCACACTGGCGCGGCTTGGCGTTCACCGACCTCCTCGAGGTAGCACGGGTCCGCGTCGCGGCACTGCGCACCCGGGCCGATGTCGTGATCGTGCTGCTCCACACCGGCTTCGAGCGCAATCTCGACAGCGGTGCCGTCGACGGCTCTGACTTCGAGAATTTCGCGTGGCGCGTCGCCCAGGTGCCCGGGATCGACCTCTTGCTCACCGGCCATACCCACGTCAACATCCCGCCTCGCCAAGTCAACGGCACCTGGGTCGCACAGCCCGGCCGCTGGGCGGAGTTCGTCACGCGCTTCGACCTCACGCTGGAGCGCAGCGGCGGCGCCGTCCGCATCACCCGCACCGCGGGAGTCAATCTCCCGACCGGCATGGAAGTGCCGCGCGACGACGTGCTCGCCTCGGGCGCGGCGATTCACGCGCGCACGCTCGCGGAGTTGGCCCGGCCAATTGGCACGCTCGAGACCCCGCTGCGGATCTCCGGCGTACCGAGTCGCGACGACGCCGGAATCGATCTGATCCACGCCGTCCAGCTCGAGGCCAGCGGTGCCGACCTGTCGCTCGCCGCACCGCTCGGATTCTCCCGCATCGAATTCCAGGCCGGGCCGGCGACGCCACGCCTGGCTCACGCGCTCTACCCCTATCCCAACACGCTGGTCGTCGTCCGCATCAGCGGCGCGCAGCTCGCCGACGTGCTCGAACACGCGGTGCGCGGCTGGCAGACGGTCGAGTGCAAGGCGACCGGCTGCACCCTGCTGCGCGATCCGGAATTCCCGTCGTACAACTACGACAACCTGGCAGGAGCGACCTACCTCGTCGATCCCACCGCGCCGGTCGGCCATCGCATCCGCGGCCTTCGGGTCAAGGGGGCGGCGGTGGCGCCCCAGCAGTTGTTCACCCTGGCGATCAACTCGTACCGCGCGGCCGGCGGCGGCAACTACCCGTACCTCGCGACCGCCGAGCGGATCAGGGAGATCGACCGGCCGATGGTCGAACTGCTCATCGAGTACTTCACGCGCCACGGCAGGATTACGCCTGCGGCCGACGACAACTGGGCGTTCATCCTGCCGCTGCGCGAGGCGGTGATGTCCAACGCCGGCGCATCCACGACTCCGAAGCCCGACGCCGGTCCCGCGGCGATACAGGCCACACCTGGGCTCTGACCGGCCTCACGTCCCTACCTGCGATCTCCCTGGCGCGCCCCGATCGTACCGACCTGACGCGGCGAATCGACGCCAGCGACCCCAGCAACCCGCCCGGCGAGTTCGAGCAGTGAAATCTCTGTGTCGGTCCGGTGCTCGATCCCGGCCCCCCGGGCAAGGAAGAGCGCCGCCATGCCGCGGTGCCGGCTGCGATAGCCCGCACCGCCGAACACCGTCGACGGCGCCGTCGTCTCGGTGCCGCGGCCTCCGACCCGAGTCGAGAAGACGTTGCCCGGACGGAGAAAGACAACGAGATCGCCGCTGTTCGGGGAGGCGAGACCGCTGGCCGCGAGTTCATCGCGGCTGAACATCGCTTCGACGACGCTTTCACCGTCGACCTGAACGCGGGAGAGTTGCAGCGCCGCCCGGCGGACCACCGCGGCCGCGTCGCCCGCCGCCACGACCCCGCCCGCCTCGCGCCCTGCCTGGTTGACGACGAGGTGGGCGCAGCCTCCAGAGGCGAATGCAACCATCCTTGAGTCGGCCTGCACCTGCCAGCCACGCTCGCCCCGCTCTGCACGTGTGAGCCCGGCGTCGACGAGGATCTGGTTGATCCGAATCTCCTGCCAGACCGGCATCATGCCGTGATCCGAGACGACGAAGAATGCGTCGCGGTCAAGGTCGAGGCCCCTGGCAATTTCGCCTACCGCGCGGTCGGCACTGCGCCATGCCTCGCCACGCAGTTCGGCGGCCTGCGCGACCCGAGCCGGCGAGAAGGCGCTCTGGCGCGGATCGACGATCAGGAAGGCACGTTCCATCTCGTCGACGATCGGCTGGCAGGCGATCAGCAGGTCGGGACCTTGCTCGGCGAGGGCCAGCCTGGTGGCTGCGGTGAGGAAGTCCGAAAACCGTCTCGCCTGCTCGAGGATCTGACCCGGTTCGAGACCGCCGGCCCCGCGTCGGTGTGCCGCCAGCGCGCGCTCATCCGGCGGCCCCGGCCAGAAACCGACCCGCGCATCGAGTGATTCCCGGAAGGCGCGCGGATACGCGTTGGTGGCGTGAAACGCGCCGCGATAGATCCGGACCTCGGCGAGGTCGGGATCGAGGCGCTGCAGCAGGCACCAGGCACCGACCACGCGCCGGCCGCCGTCCGGGTGAGGCAGATCGGCCCTGAGGGGAAACCACTCGCCCGCGCGCACCTCGGCGAGAACACCGTTGGCGACGCTGTCGTCAGTGTCGAAGCGCAGCGTGTCCCACCCGGGCCGAGGGTCCGCGGTGCGGGCGAGCGCGGTGACGGAGAATTCGACGCGCGCCGCATCCCTCCCGACCCCGAGCGTGACGGGCAACCGGCATGCGCGCGGCGGCGCCTCGCCCCGGCCGGCGCCAGACGCAACGGGCGGTGTAAAGTCGGCCCCGTACAGCACGATCTCGTCGGCCGCGGCGAGCGGCGCGTCGAGGCGGACCATGCCAAAATCAGCGCTGCGCGCCGGGCTGGAGTGGTCGCATCCCGGGCACGCAAGCACACCGACCCGCTTGCCCTGGCGCCGGAACGACTGCCACAGAGCCTCGGCGGCCCAGCCTTCGTCGAACCCTGATACCCCGTCGAAGACGCGGCCGCCGGGACGATGGAACCAGGTGCCGACGATGCCGGTCACCGCGGGTAAGGCGCCGGTCGCGAGCGAGGCATGGCTGACCGCGGTCAGAGCCGGCTCGACCGGGATGGCGCGGTCGAAGCTCAGCCCGTCGCGGGCGAAGGCGGCGAGTCCGTCTGGATCCGGGTAGGCGCCCAAGCGGACCATCGCGGCGTGACGAGTGGCGGCGGCGCCGTCGAGGGACAGCACCACGACCCGCGCCGCTTTGGCGAGCGTCGGCGCGGCGGCGGGGCCGCAGGCGATACAACCCAGCACCGGAACGAGTGCTGTGACGGCCAGGAGTCTGCGGGTCATCGTGCCAGGCAGTGTAGTCCGCCCGCAGCATCCACCCGCCGGTCTTCACCCTGCCTTCACAGCCCGGATCGAGAATCGCACTCGCGACGGTTCCACTGCCGCCCAGGAGGATCGATGACAGTACGTTCAGCCATGTTCCCCATCCTCGCCCTGCTCGCCGCCACGGCGGCCAACGCTGAGGTCGTCAAGGCCGACCCGGCCATTGCCGCCTTCCAGCGCGGCCCCGCGGTCTCGGGCAACCTCAACTCGGTCGGCTCCGACACGATGAACAATCTGATGACGCTATGGGGCGAGTCGTTTGCAAAGGTGAACCCCATAGTCCGCATCCAGGTCGAGGGCAAGGGCTCCTCGACGGCGCCGCCCGCGCTGATTGCCGGAACCGCGCAATTCGGCCCGATGTCGCGCGAGATGAAGCCCGAAGAACTCGACGCGATCGAAAAGAAGTACGGTTACCCGGCAATTCAGATCAAGGCCGCCCTCGACGTGCTCGCGGTCTGGGTCAACAAGGACAATCCGCTCGCGTCACTGGCGCTGCCCGAGGTCGACGCGATCTTCTCCACGACCCGCAAGGGCGGGTATCCCAACGCCATCACGACCTGGGGACAGCTCGGCCTCAAGGGCGAGTGGGCCGCCAAGCCGGTTTCCGTGTTCGGCCGCAACGCCGCCTCGGGCACCTATGGCTTCTTCAAGGATCACGCACTGTTCAAGGGCGACTTCAAGGACACCGTCAAGGAGCAGCCCGGCTCCGCCTCGGTGGTCCAGGGAGTCACCGAGGACAGATTCGCGATCGGCTACTCGGGCATCGGCTATCAGACCTCGGGCGTGCGCGCGCTGCCGATCGCGCCCAAAGTCGGCGCCCCAGCCCAGGAACCCAACTACGCCAATGCCCTCGCCAGGAAGTACCCGCTGTCCCGCTACCTGTATATCTACATCGTCCGCGACCCGCGGCGGCCGATGGACACGCTGACGAGGGAGTTCCTGCGTTTCATCCTGTCGCGCGAAGGCCAGGACGTCGTGGTCAAGGACGGCTTCCTTCCCCTCCCGGCCGATGTCGTGAAGGCCGAACTGGCCAAACTCGACTGAGTTCGGGCCACGACACACCGGCTCGGGGTGCGGTGACCTCGCACTCCGGGCCGGGGTATCCTGATTCGATCTCGGACCGATCACCCGATGCGACCACTCCCCGCGACCCGCTTGCGCCACAGCCGCCTCGTCGACCGCGTCATCGCCGCTGCGATCACCGTCGGCGGTTCGGTCGTGCTGCTCGCCGTCGCCTTCCTGATGATTTTCCTCGTCGCCGAGTGCATGCCGCTGTTTCGCTCCGCCGCGACCTCCCCCGAGCAGACGACACCGAGTGACGCCACCGTTCTGGCCGCCCTCGAGGACGAGTACCGCACCGCAGTCGTCGTCGTCGGCAGCGACGGCGCGATCCGCCGGGTGACAGGGACGTCGGCCGGCGCCGCCGAGCTCTTGGCCGGCGTCATTGGGCCCGTCACGACTGCCCTCACCAGCCCCGACGGCGTCATCCTCGCGCTGGTCGATTCCGCCGCCACCCTGCGCACGTTTGCCCTGACCACCCGGATTCGCTGGCAGGGCGCCAGGCGGATCAACGAGACCACCATCGACCCACGCTGGTCGACCACGATCCCGGCCGCGGCGCGCCTGCTCGCCGTCGGCGGCTCTGCCGTTGCCCCGGCCGTGCTGCTCTCGGCCGCGGATGGCGCCGTTCTCGTCAGCGCTGAATCCGAGGGTCCAACCAGCGCGACGATCGCCCTCACACTCGGAGCACCCGCGACGACCGGCGCGGTATCCCGCGACGCGTCCCAGGTCTGGCTCACCGGCAGCCGCGAACTCGCCTGGTTCCAGCTCGACTCGTCAGTCGGACCGCTGGCGCCAGCGGCGACGCAGCCTCTCGACGGCCAAACGACCGTCGCCGCGCCGCTGCTCGGCGACACCACGCTGCTGCTCGGCGACGATGGCGGCGCCGTCACCGCCTGGCAGGTCGTGACCGGCGCCGTGACCGGCAGCCACCGCCTCGAGCGGTCGGCGGTCTTTCCCGGCCGCGGCCGGGTCCGCGCGCTGGCGCCGTCCCAGCGCGACAAGACCTTTGCCGTGCTGCGCGACGGCGGCGGCGCAATCTTTCACCTCACCACCCGACGCAAACTCGCAACAATCGGTGAGCTGCCTGCAGGCGCCACCTTGATCGGCCTGTCCCCGCGGCGCGACGGCGGATGGGTGGTCAGCCACGACGGTCTCGTCGCCCGCTTTGCGCTTGCCGTCGCCCACCCCGAAGTGAGCGCGAGCACGCTCTTTCTGCCGGTTCGCTACGAGGGCTACAGCACCGCCAGCCTGGTTTGGCAGTCGACCGGGGGCAGCGCGTCGTTCGAACCCAAGCTGTCGCTGATTCCGCTGCTGGTCGGCACCATCAAGGGCGCTTTTTACGCCCTGCTCTTCTCCGCCCCGCTGGGAATCCTCGCCGCGTTGTACGTCAGCCAGTTCGCGCCGCCCCGCCTGCGCCAGTTCGCCAAGCCAACGGTCGAACTCATGGCCGCGCTGCCCTCTGTTGTGGTCGGATTCCTCGCGGCGCTGGTCCTCGCCCCGGTGCTCCAGCGCCATGTCGTGGCGGTGCTCGGTTCGCTTGTGGCGATTCCCCTGGCCCTGGTTGCCGGCGCGGTGGTGTTGCGAGCCATGCCGATTCGCGTCCGCCGCCACGTCGACGGGGCGCTCGAGATCGCGCTGGTCGGCGGACTGCTGGCCCTCGCGACGGGCCTCGTTTTCCGGTTCGAGGCAGCGATCGCACAGACGCTGTTCGCCGGCGACATCGAGCACTGGCTCCTGCACTCGGCCGGCATCACTTACGACCAGCGCAACGCCCTGGTGGTCGGGTTCGCACTCGGTTTTGCCGTGATCCCGATCATCTTCACGCTCGCCGAGGACGCTTTCGCCAACGTGCCGCCGAGCCTGGTCTCGGCGTCGCTCGCACTCGGCGCGAGTCGCTGGCAGGCGGCGCGCACCGTGGTGCTGCCGGCGTCGAGCCCGGGGCTGTTCGCCGCAGTCATGACCGGCTTCGGCCGGGCCGTCGGCGAAACGATGATTGTCCTGATGGCGACGGGGAACACGCCGATCCTGTCGTTTTCGCCGTTCAACGGCATGCGCACGATGTCGGCGAACATCGCCGTCGAGTTGCCCGAAGCGCCCTGGGGCGGCACCTTGTACCGCGTTTTGATCCTCACCGCCCTGCTGCTGTTTGCCATGACATTCGTGATCAACACACTCGCCGTGCTCGTCGCGGAGCGGCTCAGGCAGCGCTTCGGGAGGCTCGCGGCATGAGGCGGCTGCGCGCGTTTATCGCCGAGGGGCTGACCCAGCGCTGGCTGACGCTGGCCGCGTTGCTGCTGTCGCTGGTCATGATCGGCGGCCTGGTCGCGGTCGTGGTCGAGGTCGCGGCCGGGTTCTTCTGGCCCCACCCGCTCGTCGAACTCACGCTGGGGGACGGCAGCCGCCTGCTCGGTGAGGAGTGGGACCGCGAGCCCGACCCAGCCTCGCCGGGGCAGCAGCGGGTGCGCATCAGGACCGGCAACCGTGACATCTCGGGCGCCGATTTTCGGGTCATTCGCGACCGGGACGTGACCGCACGCCGGATCCCGGCCGACGCCTGGCAACTCGAGCGCCTCGAGTACGGCGTGTTCATGGGCTTCCCGCGCCAGCTCGCGAGCGCGACCGGAATCGTTGCGGCCACCAGTCCCGGGTTTGCCGAAGTACTCGCGGACGCGATCGCCCAGGCTGCCCGCCTGCGCGCCGAGCGGCAGCGACTGCTCGCCGGCATCGACCACGTCCATGCACCCGTGGCACGCCTTCAGGCCCGCGCCGCCGCCGCCGAGCGCCGCAACGCCGATGCCTCGGCTCTGCGCGCCGCGCTCGATGCCGCGAGTGCTGCCGAGGGCACCGAAATCGCGCCGCTGCTTGCCCGGTTGGACGAGATCCGCACCTTGGAGGAAGGCGTCACGCTTCTCATCGCGACCGCCGACGGCGTGTCCAGGTCGGTGCCAGTGGCTGGCATCGTGCGCGCAATTCCCGTCAACGCGCTCGGCGGCGGCGCCAGGGTGCGGCTCTACCTGTCGCGCTGGGTCGAGTTCCTGACCGGGAAGCCGCGGGAATCCAACACCGAGGGCGGCATTGCGCCGGCGATCTTCGGCACCGCCCTGATGGTGCTGTTGATGACCATCGCGGTGGTCCCGCTCGGCGTCGTCACCGCGGTCTACCTCAACGAGTACGCCCGCGACGGCTTCTTCACCCGTGCGGTGCGGCTCGCGCTGGCCAACCTCGCGGGAGTGCCTTCGATCGTGTTCGGCGCATTCGGGCTGGCGTTTTTCGTCTACAGCGTCGGCGGCGCGCTCGATCGCGCCCTGTTCTCCGACGTACTGCCGACGCCCACCTTCGGCACCGGCGGCATCCTCTGGGCCGCTCTCACCCTCGCGCTGCTCACCCTGCCCGTGGTGGTCGTCGCCACCGAAGAAGGGCTGCAGGCCGTGCCCCAGGCGGTCCGGGACGGCGCCCGCGCCCTCGGCGCGACGCGCTGGCAGACGCTGCGCCGCGTCGTGCTGCCGTACGCCATGCCGGGGATTCTGACCGGCACGATCCTGGCAATTGCCCGCGGTGCCGGTGAGGTCGCACCCCTGATGCTGACCGGCGTGGTCAAGCTGGCACCCAGCCTGCCGCTCGACGCCACAGCGCCGTTCGTCCACCTCGAACGCAAGTTCATGCACCTCGGGTTCTACATCTACGACGCCGGGTTCCAGTCGCCCAACGTCGAGGCTGCCAAGCCGATGGTGTTTGCCACCATCCTCGTTCTGCTCGTCCTCGTCGTCGCCCTCAACATGACCGCGATCGTGCTGCGCAACCGGCTGCGCCGCAAGCTGCGGGGGTCCGCGGTATGAGCGCCGCCGCGCCGGCGCTCGCGACACGGGCCTTGTCGGCCGGGTTTGGCGAGGTGGAGGTGCTGCACGGCATCGACTTTGCGGCCCGCCCCGGCGAAATCACCGCCCTGATCGGTCCCTCGGGGTGCGGCAAGTCGACGCTGCTGCGCTGTTTCAACCGCATGAACGACCACCTCGCCGGGTTCTTCCGACGCGGCGAGATCACGGTGGGTGGACGCGATCTCGCCGACCCCGGCTGGCCGCTCGAGGAACTGCGCTTCCA
>Ga0210044_10009014_pt1 | contig 12275 bp, 9 predicted proteins | sample CryGey13umfilter_2_FD_183959 | JGI IMG/M metagenome (GOLD analysis project Ga0210044, IMG submission 183959) | Groundwater microbial communities from aquifer in Utah, USA - Crystal Geyser 4/9/14 3 um filter (SPAdes) (version 2) | ecosystem: Environmental > Aquatic > Deep subsurface > Groundwater... | reverse complement strand
GTAAACATCCACATATCCATTTAAATCATCTTTTTTAAAGCGACTTAAAAAATGGGCTTGATCTTGGAAAATACTGCCGACACTTACATTGACTACTGTGGTTTTTTTAGGGATCGTATCAATCATTTCATTGGTGATAAATTTTTCAGCACCAACATGGGGCAAATGGAAAGTTATGATATCAGATTCGGTTAATATTTTTTCCAATGGCTTAAATTGAAGGTTGTATTGTTTTTCTAGATCTGGATTTCGAGTTGTTGAATAATAGGAAACATCCATGTCAAATCCATCTCTAGCAATTTGTGCGACTCTTCTGCCAATGCGGCCAAGACCGATTATGCCAATTTTTTTATTCATCAAAGATTCGCCCATTGGAACAATTTCGGCCACATCAACAACCGATAGATAATCGCCTTGATTAATCTTGTTTTTTATTTCTTCACTGACTGATCTTGAATCGTAAATAATGATATGACTTTCCTTCAAAAGATTGTCTATGGGTCTATAGGCGATATTTAATGCATGTTGCAAATCACCTAAGCTATAGATTGCATTCATGTGAAAACCATGACTGGCAATTTTAAACAAATCTTCCTTAAGATCGTCATTAACCAATAAACCAATGGTTAATCCCTTGAGCGTTTCTTCTTTAAATTCATCTGGACTAGTAATCTTTAATTTACCGGCTTTGACATATTCATGAACCCACGACCCCCTTAAATTATCTCGCCAATTTTTATTAAACTTTCTGACATCGTCGGTAACCTTGGCCATAATTTCTTCTTGTAAATGTCTCGGATTGTTCGTTGCTGTTAAGACTAGGACATTTTCATTATTTTTATAAAGTTGCAATAAACCAACAAATGCTAGTTCCGCAACCGAATCGGTTCCGTAATCAGGAATACTGGGAACGTGAAGATTATGTTTTAGCGCATAATCCTTATCAATTCTATGTTCGAAAGCATGAGTCCAAAAGGCAATCGTCTTTAATTGAGGATTCTCGTCGATTACTTTATTTGGAATATCAACCCAGCAACTTATAATGCAATCAGCACCCTTGACTCTTTCTAGTACCTCTTCTTCGGTTTCACAGGTATTATATTCCACCACTTCTTCTGCAATTTCATTAAGTCGATCTCTATGTTCGGGGTAAAAAATGACCGAATCTAATACAACAACTTTTTTATACTTTTTATTCATAATGCTATTTATTGATTAATTATTCAAGAGGCGCGGGTAGGATTCGAACCCACGTGCAGAGCTCTGCAGGCTCTGGTCTAGCCACTTGACTACCGCGCCATATTTTTACGGATTGGAAATTACTCTTTTGGATAAAAGCATTGGAACATAACGCGGAACAATTATATCCTTACCGTCTTCCGCTTTCATTTCTTTGATTAAATCATTTTTTCTCATAATTTTTTCTGTAATTTTTTTTACTTCATTTTCTACGATTAAATTCTGGAAATCTTTATCTTTTTTATTGACAGTAATCACATAGGGTATCCATTTCAAGTCCTCTGCTTTCTTTTTGGCATTATAATTGATTTTTCTATCATCTAAGTCAACCCTAAAACCTAATAAACTAAGTTCTTTTTCAAGTTTTTTAGCATTCTCCAAAGAATCATCATCACGGTTAATTATTCTGGCTTGTATTGGAGTAACCCAAAAAGGAAACGGCCTAAAACCGGTCTTTGTTTCTTTCTTAATTGCTCTGTCAATAAAAAAGTAGGCAGAACGTTCAATCGATGAGAATGGAAAAACGACATGTAGTATGGAAACAGGTTTTTTAATACCACTCCTCGTTCGAAATCTTAAATCAAGCGAAAACTCTGTGGAACCATCGTCAACAAGACATGTGGCAATTTCTACTGGCGATTTCAAACTATCAAACACTTTATATTCAATATCAATTTTTACTCCGTCCTTGCAGCGAGCATTGTCATATACTGCCAATAAAATAGGCTTATTTATAGATTTGACTATTGTTTTTAAAAAATCAAAATTTTCTTTTAAAAAATCCTGTGTCATACTGCATAATAATTCATATTCTGGATCAAATTTCTCTATTTCATTCAATATTTTTGTATGTGCAGCTAATGCTATTTTTATTGACGACACTATATCCGCATTGATAACATCGAGTTCTGGGATGCGGAAACTTCTGACTCTTTTGCATAATTGTAATTCATTTTCTTCTTCAAATCTATAACTCTTGGATATTTCAAAAAAACCAATTGGAAGATCTTTGTCATGAAGATTAATCCCTTTTGCTATTGAAAGTTTTTGTATACAAGCGTTATATCTCAATATTCGATTCTTTTTATTGATAACGACATCGTATTGATTTGATCCATATAACCCGGGACTTTTAGAAATTACCGAGATTTGCTTTTTCACTTCTGGAACGTTGGTATCAAACAATTCTCCTCCGCCAACTTTATATAATGGAATATCTTGCTCATCGCTAAATTCTTTAACAACCATCCAGCTATACTTTTCTATTGCCTCCATGACAGTTGTAGCATGTGGCATTTGTCTCATATGCCCAGGCTCCGATAATGGATCCCATTCAAAACCAATTTCATTAATCATTGTCTTGAGTTTGATTTCTCGATCCTTGAATTTATGATTTTTTAAAAAACACTCGCTATCCACAAGTGATTTTAAACAAACTTCGGTTTTATCAAATTTATAATCATCCACAGGCGTAATTGTGGAAAATGAATCCAATATATAATATTTTTTATCAGAATAAATTTTTTTAGATTTTCTTGTAGACATAATATCTCTTTGAAAGTAATTTGTAGCTTGATTAGCAATTTTATTTTAAAGAAAGGGGGCAAAGAACAACACTGTGTTCCTGCCCCCTTTTTATTTCCTAACGAAAACGAGGTTGCTTTGAAAGAAGATTGGGCCAACTTAGTGGCTCAAAAGGTTTGTCTCTCTGAAGTTTACCGAGAATTTGAGAAAACTCGGATTCCTTCATTTCCTTTTGTCCAAAAATTCCTCGTTCTCTCACAGCGATGGCCCGATTCTCAAGTTCCTTATCTCCAACCATGCCAACAAATGGCACCCAATTGACTTCTGCCTCCCGTATTTTGCGCCCAACAGTTTCCTTGCGATCATCGATTTCCACTCTCGCCCCTATTTTTGAGGCAATTTCCTGACAACGCGAAAGATGTCTGTCGGCCACAGGTATCAAGCGAACTTGAGTAGGACATAGCCAGTATGGAAGCTTGGCAACTTCTCCTTTTTGCATTCTCCTTGCCTGTAGCTCTAAAAGAGCATACAGATTGCGATCTATAGACCCGGAGATTGATGCGTGGAGAAGCAGTGGGCGTTGCTGTTTGCCATCCTTGTCAACATAGTTAATATCAAACCTCTCTGCATTCTCAACGTCGATTTGCACAGTGGAAAGAGCAGCCGCTTTCTTTTGCCCGTCGATCACGTTAAATTCAAACTTAAGGACAAAATAAAAAAACCTTTCTTTCCATACCTCGAGCAACACTGGATGCCCGAAATCCTTAACAATTCCCATAACGAAGTCGTGGTTTTTTTGAAAGAAATCATCAACAACTCTTATTGCCATAACATAGTTAAGCTCAAGATCGCTCATCCATCTCTTACAAAGAAGATATTGCTGATAGAATTCTTCTTTGGCTTGTTCCACATCAACACAAAGAGAATGCATATCAGGCATCGTAAATACTCTCAGACGCCTCAATCCAGCCAACTCCCCCGCCTGCTCCCTGCGAAACGAATAGTGAGTCAGTTCGTAAATCCTCACAGGTAAATGACTGTAACTTATTCCCATATCGTGCATGATCAAATACTGCCCAAAACAAGCGGCAAAACGGAGAAAATATTTTTTATCTCCGCTTAGCAAATGATATTGCCTTGCCGGAAAGCGTTTCAGATAGCTTGCCAATTGAGGGTGATTGAGGTCATACATGATCGGAGTTTCAACTTGCATACCGCCATAATCCCTCACAATATCAGAGGCATGCCTTTCCATTAGACGCTTGATCAAGTGTCCCTTTGGCAACCAACGAAAATTGCCAGAATCAGCAGCTGGTTCATAATCAACCAGCTCCATTTGTTGCATCAGCTTCACGTGAGCCGGTGCTTCTTTTACTTCCCTTGAACCAGAACTTTCATACGAATAAAAAACCTTTAAATCCGCACCTCCTACCCAGTTAAACTCCTTTGCTTTAGCAATTGACCCGTCGGGTGAAACAATTAACCACTCCGATTTTTGCTCTTCTTTTTGCATTGCGTTCATCGCCGTTTCTCCTTTTCTCATTTTTAATGTGCCTTTCAAAGAGTTATTCTTTGAAACTTTATATTGTACACCAGAAACTTGTTTATTGTCAATTACTTTATTTTTTTCCATATGTTTCTTTGAATAATTATTTAGCACTTATTTTTATGCTTATATATTTATCTGAGGCTATAACCGCCATCAACAACAAGTAATTCGCCGGTTATAAAACTTGCATCACTGGATGCCAAAAATAAGATTGCTTTTGCAATTTCGTCAGGTTCAGCAGACCGCTTAAGTGGAGTTTGCTGTTCGAAGAATTTTATAACCTTCTTTCCAGCTTCTTTCGTCATGTCAGTTATTACATTGCCCGGAGCGACAGCATTTATGCGAATATTAGGGGCTAACTCTTTTGCAAATGCCTTTGTCATTGTAATTATTCCGCCTTTTGCTGATGAATATGCCAATACGGATGCAGCGCCAAGGAAACCGTATATGGATGAAATATTGACAATGGATCCGCTTCCATTTTTTGTCATAATTGGTGCAACCTCTCTTATCATTAACCATGCACTGGTTAGATTAATATTCATAGTTGCATGCCAAATTTCTTCGCTTGATTTCCAATTACCTTCTCTAAAAATGACCCCGGCATTATTTACAAGTATGTCAATCCTGCCAAATTTTTTTATTGTTTCAGACACAAGGCGCTTTACATCTTCTTCTTTAGAAATATCTGCCTGAATAAAAATAGCTTTGTTTTTTCCAATAGCATTTACAATTTTTTTTGCATCTTCTGTTTGATCTTTGCAATTAATAACAACCTTCGCACCCTCTTCGGCAAAAAGAATGGCTACTGCTTTTCCTATGCCTCGTGATGATCCCGTAATAATTGCAACTTTATTTTTTAGTTTCATAAATATAAAACTTTTTATTTTATTAAATCATCAACGCTTACATTTAATCCTTTGGCGATTTTCTTTAGTGTTTCAATGCGGGGATCGGTTGTTACTCCAGTCTCAATTTTGGTCAAAGTATGCAAAGTAACGCTAGCAAGCTTTGACAGCTTGTCTTGCGAAACACCGAGCTTATCTCGATATTTCTTTATATTCTTAGCTATGGTTGATAAATCTTTTGACATTGTAGTAAAGTTTTACTATACTTTAATTGCATAACCTATTAACACCTGCTATTATTAGTATATGCAATTTTGGTCATTAAGTCAAAACTTTTTTTACTTTTTAGGGAGTACCTTGTCGTTGCCCGCGCACGGGTGGGTTGGGGCAAGGGCAATATCATTTCTGGCGGCGCATTTCGCTTTGCGAAATACGGCCTCCAATTCCGCCGGAATAAAAGGGCAGTCCGAGCGAGGGCGTGGCGGAAGGAGGGGTTGGGGGGAGGAATTCCGCCACGCCCGAGCCGAAGTCCGCCAGCAGGCGGATAAACTTCGCCGTTTCCGCCGTCTTGGTATCAAGACATCAAAGCAAAACAATTTTCAAATCCTTTTAAAAGAAAAAGGGTCGTGTGAAAAATTAAAGAATTGAAAAGAAAATTGTTTTGCTTTGCTCGCCGAGTTTCGGCGGGCGGAAACGCTGGGGCGGGGTTTCAAATCATTCGAGCGATTTTCGCTTGAAAAAGGTTCAAGCTTCGTTCAGTAATTGCGACCATCCTTCGCCAAGGCTACGGATGGCAAGCCAATGTAATTTGGTTTACAAGCCCAAGCTTTTAGTAATGATATATTTTAGTTTATATTATAAAATAAAAACACTTGAATTGGCGAGTTTATATCGCTAAATAATTTAAAATTAGAATAAAATCGTCTATATGGCGGGCTTGCCCGCCGAAGCTTTTGCAAAACAAAAGCGCAGGCGGGTATCGTATAATGGCTTTTATATCAGCCTTCCAAGCTGAGGATACGGGTTCGATTCCCGTTACCCGCTCCAAGATATTAAAAAGAATAAAGCTATAAATACACGGAAAAGGTTTTTTAAGATTCTGCTGTGCGTGTGAGCGAGGCATCCCGCCAACGTAGCCTGGCGGGACCATTACCAGCTCCACAAAACGACTTTCTTATTTTTAGTCAGCTATTTTTTCTAAAAATTTTTTTTTCGGCTTCCGCGCTTGATCGCGTGTGGCAGCATGGCTTTGCTTCGGATTGCGGGTAAAAATTTCCTCTAAGTTTTCATGAATAATGTAATTGAATTATGAGAGTTAAAAATATTATAATTGTGTTTATATTTCTGATACTTTTTGGATTAATAGCCGGTTATTTTTTTGGGGGATTAAAAAATGGATTGGATAAGAATGGATTTAATAAACAAGCTGTAAGTAAGGTTGATAATTTTCATTATTCTTTTTTTAGCCAAAAAGATTTTTTTGATAATGCGTTTAATAATATTAATAAAGATAAAATTTTTAAAAATCAAAATATCAGAGGGATGATAGCGCCCCATCATTTATTAGCTTCAAATTTAATTGCCAATGTTTTCTATTTTATTTCTTCACAAAAACCGATAACGGTTGTTGTTATCAGCCCTAATCATTTTTTTGCCGGTCAAGGACAAATTATTTCCTCTTTATATGACTGGCAGACTCCCTATGGTATTTTAGAATCTGATAAAAATCTTATAAAACAATTGCAGGCAAATCAATTATTAAATATTGACGAATCACCCTTTGCCAAAGAACACGGAATTTCTAATTTAGTGGCTTTTATAAAAAAAGCTTTGCCTAACGCCAGAATTGCCCCCCTGATAGTTAAAGATACTCTTTCTACCAAAGAAGGCGAAATTTTCGCGGATAATATCGGAAAAATTTTGCCCGAAGATACATTATTTATTGCTTCTTTGGACTTTTCACATTATTTGCCGGCTCAAATTGCCGATTTTCACGATGCCAAAAGCTTGGCAGTTTTATCTAATTTTGATTATGAAGGGATTAATTTTTTAGATGTTGATTCAGAGCAGTCATTAAGAATTTTTTTAAAATATCTTGATGCAAAAGGCGCCAGTGCCTTTAATCTCATAGACCATTCAAATTCCGCGGATATTTTAAAAGACGAAAACATTTCGGAAACCACTAGTTATATAACCGGTTTTTTTTCTTTAGGTGATCAAAATAAAAATAAACAAGCCACTCTTTTGGCCTTTGGAGATTTAATGCTGGATAGATATGTTAAAAAAATTATTGATAAAAATGGGAAAGATTATCCGTTTAAAAATATTAAAAGAGTTTTAGCCGGCAACGATTTAACCCTAGCGAACTTGGAAGGTTCTTTTACGGATTTCCAACCTAAATTGCTTAATCCCGATAACACCAACTTTACTTTTGATCCTGATTTAATTCCTGAATTAAAAAAGGCTGGCTTTAATATTTTTAATCTTGCCAATAATCATTCTTTAGATTTTGGCCAGAAGGGTTTTATTTAGTCCCAGAAATATTTAGAAAGCAATGTTATAAATTATTTTGGGGATCCAGCAAATAAAAATTATAAATCCATTATTACAAATATAAGAGGGATAAAAATTGGTTTTATCGGCTATAATGAATTTGCTAAATCGGATTTTAATGAGATTTTGGAAGAAATTAAGAAAATAAAACAAGAAACTGATTTCACGGTCGTTTATGCTCATTGGGGCATAGAATATCAGGCGACTTTTTCTAAAATTCAACAGGGGGAAGCCCACCAATTTATTGATGCGGGTGCTGATGTTATTTTAGGCAGTCATCCTCATGTCATTCAGCCGATAGAAGTTTATAAAAATAAGGTTATTTTTTATTCTTTGGGTAATTTTTTATTTGACCAGACTTTTTCGCAAAAAACACAACAAGGATTGGGCGTGGGTGTTGTTTATAATGAAACTAATATAGATTATTATCTACTCCCGATAGAAAATAAGAATTTTCAAGTAAATTTGCTTGGCAAAGAAGAAAATGATATAATTTTAACTGAATTTGCTAATCAATCTTTAGTTTCGGAAAATATTAAAAAACAAATTATTAAAGGCAAATTAAGCATAAATATTTTTTAAGAACAGTAAAATTATGGATAATCAAAATATTATTAGTCCAGAGCAACAGGTGAATTTTCAGGAACAAAAATCTAAGTTTAGCCGCAGTGCTGTTTTATTTATAGCATTGGGGGCGATTTTATTAGTTGGCGTAAGCGGCGTCAGCGGTTATTTTTTGTATAAGAAATTAAATCCACTATCTATTCAACAGCCGATAAATCAAGGAATAGCGCCTCAACCGTCATTAGAATTACCAAGCAAACCGCAGGAAGAAATAAATCCTCCCCAAAAAACTTCCGATCAAATTCTATGGAATTCGCCCCAAGAAATTCCAAGCCTAAAAATATTTGGAATAAATCAATATGAAACAAATCAATATTCCCGCGAGGAAGAAGCAAGATATTATAAAGTCGGCAAGATTATTGACGGGCAGTATCAAGATGGGGAAATTATTTTAATTAGCGCTCCTTATGATGGGCCGGCTTTTTACCCCGCATTTTATCGATTTGTTAAACAGGAAAATAATCTCGTTTTGCTAAAAAAATATTCTGATGATTTATATGATAGTGATGGGTTAATAAGGTCGAAATTTACTATCAATGAAGCTTATACAATTCCATCTTTGGAATTACCTAAATTTTTCAATGGGTCCCAGCCCGGGCAGGTTTTAGACGCTGACGTTGGAGTAAACGCTTTCTTTAGCCTTAATAATCTTAAAAAATTTTTTACAGATAAAGATTTAGGCGATATTTATGCCACCGCGAATTATCCATCAATATTTTCAGACATTTTTGAACGGCACGGATTTTATGCGCAGGCGCCCGACGGAACCGCACGAGTCTATTCGCTTAGAGTTGATTTTGTCGGCAAAGATAATATACCGGCTATCACTTGGAGCGATGGCACTCAAAACAAAAACGAGTATATTTTTACGGATGTTACCGGTTGTGGCAGTGCAAATTATGCTTCTGTAATTTCTAAAGAGGCTGTTAACCCCGCTAATGATTTAAAGGCAGCTGGAAAAAATTCTAATGGCGACGCCATTTATGAATTTAAAGATATCAATCATTATTTATTAAAAGATTACTACGATAATAAATATCAAGTTTTTGAAGGACAAAAAGTATCATATGAAGAATTTTTAACAAATCATCCGCTATTTTTTTGGATAGACCCGTTTGATAGATTGATTAAATTCCAGAATAATAAATTTATTCCGGCAGTTGAATGTGGCAAGCCGGTTATATATTTATATCCAAAAGAAACTATTAAAATAGCCGTCAAAGTTGAACCGAAAGGAGGCTTAAATTATTCAACGCCGAATTATAAGAATGGCTGGTTTGTTCAAGCTGATTCCGAGGGGAATATTATTGAATTATCTTCTGGGGAAAATTATCCTTATCTTTTTTGGGAAGGACGAGGAGCGATTTATGAACAACCGAAGAACGGCTTTGTCGTCCAAAGAGAAAATGTTCACGATTTTTTAGTTGAGAAATTAGCAAAGTTAGGTTTGAACCAGAAAGAAATTAATGATTTCCTTGAGTTCTGGGAATCCAAAATGAAAGATTCGCCATTTTATTTCGTGACGTTTTTAGGTAATCGCGAAATGAATCAAATCGCACCGCTAATCATAGAACCAAAACCAGATACGGTAATTAGAATTTTAATGGACTTTACTCCGTTAAATAGCCCGATTGATGTAAAAGAATATGAAATTATAACACCACAAAGAAATGGCTTTACCGTGGTTGAATGGGGCGGCGTTTTAAGATAATTTTTCATTAATTTTCTGTTGTTTTCTGTTTGTTCTGTTTTTTTGTTGCCGAAAACAAAATTTTCCGGCTGCGGGCAAAAATTTCCTTCCTCTCAAGCTCCCCCAATTTTTGCCCGCGAGCCGAAGCGAAGCCTCGCTGCTCCGCGTTTTGAGCGCGGAAGCCGAAGCAGAAAAATTTTCTTTTCCTTTTAAAATAAAAAAAACGGCGCGCGCAAAATAAAAAATGAAGAGAAAATTTTTCTGCGAGGCAGGCCGCCGTTCTCGGCGGCGAGCGGCGGGGCGGGGCGAGTGGATTTTTTCAGGAATTTTTGATAAGGTAGGTTCGAGCGAAATAATAAATATACTCCATAATAACCCTTGACAAAATTATAAAATATTGTAGAATATAGAATTAAAAAATAATTTTTTTATCTAATGCATTTTTAATAAAATTCGTTCAAGATTATATTAAAATAATATTAGATTTTTTATTATTCGCTCTTTTTATTGCAATCTAAAAGAAAGGAGGTGAACAGGACAGGAAGTTCAGATGCTTGTCGGTGGTAATTGGAATTTTTTTATTTTTAACTTTAATATTTTTAAAAGGAGAAGGTTATGAAAAAGTTTTTCAGTTTGATCGCGGTTTTTTGTATTTGCGCTCTGTCTACCCCATCCACGGCCTGTGATGGTCCCGGTTGCGAACAGGAAAGCGGCGGAGCAGGCACATGGACCAGTATTGACCAGGCGCTTAGCTCCAACAGCGTGGCCAATGGCAATCAGCTGTCGAATGCAAATGGCGACTCAATCGCTATCAATATTGGCGGTTGGGCCGAGGGTCGCGGAAGCAAGGCTAGTGCTGAAGCCGAAGGGGCTGGCGAGCTTCATGACAGCTCCCAGTTCACTAACGGGAGCGGCGAGGGCGGAGGTTTCTCCGTAGATATGAAGCAGGGCGCTAACGCTCGGGGCGAGACTGGACGGCGATGCTCGGAATTTTCCGCCAGCGCTAGCGCGAGCGGTTGGGGTTCAATGGATTCAAACGCCCAGATCGGTCCTGAAGGAATGAGCATGTCTTCGTCTAATACCCAAGGTACCACCGCTGTATTTTCTGTTTACGGCAACGGCGGGGCCGAGGCTGAAATGGAAAGGACGCAGTCCCTCTACCGAACTCTGCCCGGAGATGCCGGAGGCATGATCTCCTCCAGCACCGTGCGGGTGGAAGTTGGGGGCGGAACGAGCCGTCCTTAACGCCAACAATCAGGAAGGAGGAAGCATGGGCTTCCTCCTTCCTTCACAAAAAGGAGAAGAGAATGAGAATTATCTTTGTTTGCTTTGTAATGGTTTTCCTTGCCGTCCCGAATGCTTGGGCCGGCGGCGTTGAAGCGGACGTGAACGTTTCCACTGGCACCGATCAAAGCCAGTGGATCAGCCAGAGCGAAACAAATAATGTCTGGTCCCGCAAGCGCCAGGACTTCATACCCATCACCCCCTTCCTTGATACCGGGGCGAACAATGTCCCTGTCCAGCCGAAGTGGGGCAGACAAGGAAGCCAAACGTGGCTTTTGCTGAACGCGCCGGAGCTGACCATTGGCCAGCTTAAAAACCTGGCCAAGAATTCACCGTTGAAGAAAAAAAATATCCAGACAGCGGCGAAAAATACGGCGGCTGAAAAATTAGAAAAAGATGATATTGTGATGCTTCTTCCTTGGGAAATCAAAGAAAAGGAAAGAAGCGTAAGCAGCTTCGCTGTTTCCCAGGGAAATCCTGATGTCTCAGCCGCGCGGGTCTTGCTTAGCGCGGCGGAAGCCAGCGGATCGCTCTATTGCCATGTGGCGGTTGAGTGGTTGTCCGCGTCGTTCACAACCAACGACGCTTCGGCGGCTGGAGCGGTGATTTCCTTCCCCTTTTTTTCCAACAACGAAACCGCCGGCGCCGCTGGCGGCAATAAAACAAACGGCGCTACTTCGGCCTGGCTGGACGATCGAGGCAAGTTTAATATTTCAGTTGTCTGCTATGACAGCGTGAGCGAGGCCGACTTGAAAGTTCCGGAACCGGAACGGCGGCTTGAGGAGAAAGAGATAATGGCTCGGTTTTATTTTGACACCGATAAAGCTGAGTTGTCTGACAATCTGCTTGAATCCCCGGCGAATGGGCAGTTGGCGCTGATTAAGCGTTATGCTGAAGAAATTAATAGACACAAAGGGGAGCTGATCAGCAAAGGCAAGGAAATTTGGTTTCTGGGCCATTGTGA
>Ga0210044_10009013_pt1 | contig 12275 bp, 8 predicted proteins | sample CryGey13umfilter_2_FD_183959 | JGI IMG/M metagenome (GOLD analysis project Ga0210044, IMG submission 183959) | Groundwater microbial communities from aquifer in Utah, USA - Crystal Geyser 4/9/14 3 um filter (SPAdes) (version 2) | ecosystem: Environmental > Aquatic > Deep subsurface > Groundwater... | reverse complement strand
ATTACAGAAAAGAAGAAAGTCATTGGGGGTCCGGGGGACAAAGTCCCCCGGCGGGCCAGGGCAGAGCCCTGCCTCCCTGAAAAGCCACGCCCATAAGCATGGTCACATGTGAAGCGTTACACTAGCTAGCAAGTAGAAGCACTTCATCGATCGAGTCACCTCGGTTCAATTGCATTGGGGCACCGTACAGATTCCGGCGGGGCTGCAGCGGCCTGTGCAGCAGGAGGCGTCCGTCGAACAAGCAGTGCCCTCGGGGGCACAGGCGAGGCAGGTTTGTGTGTGGCTGTCGCAAACCCCCGAGCAGCAATACCCATCGCTCGAACACGCTCCTGAGCTCGAACACGCGTACATGCCCGTCCCACACCTTCCTGTGAGGTCGCAACTCCCAGAGATGCATTCCCCATTGCTGGTGCAATTCTGTCCGTCAGAGCTCAGGGTACAGAGGTGTGAGGCGGGATTGCAGACATTGGAGCAGCACTCGGAGTTCTGGCCGCAGTAGGTCCCATAGTCGTTGCAGGCCAGGGTGTCGCAGGTTCCATCTGCGTCACAGCTCTCTGAGCAGCACTCAGAGCCCGAGGTACAGGTGCCGCCGGCTGACTTGCAAGGCGCGCAGCGGGTGGTCTGCAGGTCGCAGACGCCCGAACAACAATCGGAGTCCGTCCCACACCCCACCACGGCCGACGGAAGGCAAGCGGCGCAGCGCTGCGTCTGGAGGTTGCAGAGCCCCGAGCAACATTCGGTGCCAACGTAACATGTTTGGTCGTTGGGACTGCAAGCACCACACGCGCGCTTCACGCGGTCGCAGTTTCCGGAGCAACACTCGTCGCCGAACCAGCATTTTCCTCCCTCGGCTTTACATGACGAACACGTGTGAGTGCTCAAATCGCAGTATTCGGAGGCACAGTGTTCGTTGATTTCGCATGGGCTGCCATCCAATTGAGGGGCGCATTGTCCGCTTGGGTCGCAATACCTAGAGCAACACTCTAGGTCGTTGCTGCAGGCTGTTTTGTTGGGGCTGCAGTGCGTACAGAGGTTACTGGAGTTGTCGCAATGGCCAGAGCAGCACTCGAGGTCTCGCTCGCAGTGGGTATCCAACGCCCCACAGCAAGACACCGTCGAACAGGACAATGTGGTCGCTCTCCAGCTCCAGCGATTCTCGTCAGGCCTCTTCACGCAGACTTGCTCGATCTGTTCATCACCCGGCCAGCAGGTGCAGATGAAGCCGTCTGGACAATCCTCGTCGAACTCGCAGCGTGCAGTGCAGGCTTGACTGATGCAGGCTTCACCTGCCCCCTGGTGAATGATACAGAGCTCACAGGTCTCGCCGCCGACGAGCTGGTCTGAATAGGCATCGGTGGGCGGGACAGCGACTCCACAGTGGGTTCCGAGGCTGTCGAGCACGGGCCGTGGAACGGGTGTACAGGTGCTGGTGGCGTCATCGCATATCAAGCGCAGCGCCGGATCCTGGGCAGAAGGACGGCAGTCCTGATCGGTCAGGCAGGCATCGCCTTCGGCCTTGGGGCGGCCCTCCTCGCAGTAGAGCCTCAATAGATTCTCTGGCGCCTGAACCCCAAAATAGGACGAGAAGCCTTCGAGGCAGCTTCCATAGCGGGGGTCTGAAGGGCCGCAGGCTCCCGAGGTGCAGGTCAACAGCGTCGCCCCCGCACAGATCTCATCCCAATCGCCATAACAGGGGCCGGCCCCCCAGACGTACTCAGTTACGATGCCATTGGTGCACCCCACACCTCCGAAACAGTCGGTGTGGCAGTTGTCGACCTCAGGCTCCTGTTGGTCGCGCGTATCCGTTGGAGTCGTGCTGTCTCGCTGGTCCGCAGTGCTCGCGGTGTCCCCGTCGGCATCTAGGAGGGCAGCATCGCGCTTGTCTTCCTTCGAACTACAGGCACTCACGAGGAGCAAGGTGAGGCCTACTAGAAAGAAGTGCTTCATCGATTCACCTGGGTTCAGTCGCATCGGGGGCACCATACAGACTCCAGGGGGGCTGCAACGGCCTGTGCAGTGGGATTCATCTGAACGAGCTTGGCAAGCGCCGGACAGAAAGAACAATCGCATTCAGACGCTTAACAGAAGGACTGGTGAACCGTATCCGGTGTGCCATTTTGAGTCCAGGCAATTTGTCGACGTGCGCGAGTGGGGCCGTTTTTGGTCCTCACACAAACCTCACACCCCCACCCTGGCATTCGCGCCCCCGCCGACTACAATGACCCCGGTCCACAGGGAGTCGACGACGAATGCCGAGGAGCCCCACGCGCAGATCCACACCCCACCGAGCCCTCCGCGCGCTCGCCGTGGCCTCGTGCGCCTGCCTCCTCGCCCTCGGCCTCGCCGCGCTCTGCGCGACCAACGCCGCGGCCGAAGACGACCGCGTCAAGCAGCTCCTCGACGACGACTACCAGACTCAACTGCCCAAATCCCCCGACCGCTCCTCGAATCCCTTCGACCTCGACGGTGCTGGCGGCGGCGGCTCGGGTGGGGGCTCTGGCGGCGGGTCCGGCGGCGTCTGGGGTGACGAAGACGGCGGCGGCGGCTCCGGTGGCGGCGGCGGCTCGCTCAGCGGCAAGCTCTCTGGCGACGGCGACGGCGGGAGTGGCTCGGAAGAAGGCGAAGAACAAGGCGGGCGCTTGGCCCGCGGCGAGTCGGGCGAGTGGTGGGATCTGGACTGGAAGCCCGCTGGCGAGGACACCGCCGACGGCGGCGACTGGGAAGACGACTACCAGACCGAGCTTCCCGACAAGGAGCCCGGCGCCAAGGACAAGGGCGGCAGCGGTCGGCCTCTGCGCTTGCGCAACGACTACGAGCCCCCTCGCAAGCGCCCCGAGCCGCCGCCCGAGCGCGACTTCACGGCCCCAGACATGAGCGCCTTCGGGCAGGTCTTGGGCTGGGCCCTGCTGGTCATCGCCGTCATCGTCGTCATCGCGCTGCTCATCCGTTTCTTTGCCAACCGCTCCAAGGACGAGGTCGAGGAGGAAGAGGACGACGAAGACGAGGCCGAGGCCGACGACGATGAGGAGGTCAGCGACTTGGTGGCCGAGGTGCTGCGCGGTCCGCTGGACGACCCCGACGAGCTGGCCGCCGCCGGACGCTACGACGAGGCCGTGCACGCCTTGCTCCTCTTGGTGCTGGCGCGCCTCATCGGCGACTCGAAGAAGAAGGTCCGCAAGTCGAACACCACTCGCGAGATCGCCGCTCGCCTCGAGCTCCCGAGCCACAACCGCGAGGCGCTTTCGCACCTGGTCGGCGAGGCCGAGCTGGTCATCTTCGCGCTGCGGCCGGCCGACCGCGCCCAATATGACCGCTGTCGCGCCGACGCCAACGCGCTCCTCAGCGAGCCTCCCGCCCCCGCGATTCGCCTGCTCGCGGCCTCCGACGAGGCCGCCGCATGAGCACCCCGTCGCCTTTCCAGAGCCGCACCGTGGTCATCGTCGCCGTCGTGGCGCTGGCCTCGTTGCTGGCGGCGACCTTGGTGGGCGTCTTCGGCGAGCCCAAGCCGCCGATCACGGCGCAGGCCAACGCCTTTTCGAAGTCGGCCATCGGACACCACGCCTTTGTCGCCCTCCTCGAGAGGGCACACATCCCGGTGTTGGTCAGCCGCTGGAGAAGCGAGCGACGCGCTCAAGAGGGCGCCGTGCTGGCGCTCCTCGAGCCGCTCCTCGAGAGCCCCGCCGATCCGCTCTACACCAAGCTCTACGACATGGTGGCGAGCTCCGAGGTGAGCTTCGTCGTGCTGCCCAAACGCTACGGTGAGCCCGACGACGAGGAGCCCATGCACCTCGAGACCGCCGGCTTCATCTCCCTCGGGCAGGTCGACTTGGTCCTCGAGGCGCTCCGGGTCGACGGCTTCGTCGTGCGCGCCAGCGAGCCTCCCACCTGGACCACCAGCCCCTTCGAGCCCGATCCCGCCGCCGGCGACTTGCAGCTCATCGTCTCGGGCGACCTGGAGCCCCTGATCGATTCGGCGGAAGGCACCCTGCTGGGCCGCGCCGAGGTCGCGGGCCGCACGGTCTACCTTCTCTCGGACCCCGATATCATCGCCACCCACGGGCTCATCACGGACCCCAACCCGGCCCTGAGCCTGGCCATCGTCAATTTGGTCCGTGCCCCGGGGCGCACCCTCGTGGTCGACGAGACCCTGCACGGCTTCGAGCTGCGCCCCTCGCTGAGCCGCGAGCTGATGCGCTTCCCGCTGGTCTTTCTGGTGGTGCAGGCGGTCCTTCTGGTGTTCCTCGTAGTCTGGTCGGGCCTGTCTCGCTTCGGCGCCCCCATCGCTGAGGACGAGGTGCGGCGCGACGGACAGCGTGCCCTCATCGAGAACTCCGCGCTGGTCCTGGACAACAGCATCCACGGGGGCCACACCTTGGCGCGCTACCTTCAGATGACCACCCGCGAGGTGCAGCGGGCGCTCAAGGCCCCCTCGCTGCGCGACCAAGCGGCCCGCGTCGAGTGGCTGCGCGCCGCCGGCCGCACCCGCAAGGTCAGCATCGACCTGGGCGACCTCGAAGAGCGCGTGCGCCTCCTCCTGCTCGAGAACAAAGTAGAGTCCCGGGAGGCCGTCCTCCTGGCGTTGCGAATGAACCTCTGGAAACGAGAGATGCTCAATGGACCTCAGCTCGGTACGAGAAACCTACCAAAAAGTGCATGAGCAAATCAGCCGCGTCGTGGTCGGACAGGACCACGCGATCGCGCTGCTGATGACCGCACTCTTGAGCGAAGGCAACGTTCTCTTGGAGGGCGTGCCCGGCACCGCCAAGACCCTGCTGGCGCGCACCTTCGCCGCAGTGGGAGTTCTTGTGAAGTAACTAACGGACTATATACAGCTCTCGTGGACAGGTCTCTGTTGGGGAGCCCTCTTGTGTTGGCAGGAGCCTCAGGCGGTACATATCACACTATTGTTTGTCCGATTGTCCAGGTAAATCGAGCATCTGTCTCCGTGCCTCAGATTGCATACATCAAAATAGTGACAGTGGGCGAGGAGATTCCTGCGTTTTGCAGGCTTACTGCCAGAGATGCAACTGGTGCGATGGGCATAGGGTACAATGGACCCTGGTCGTACGAGGCAGGTGCTGGGTGGCATTTGCTCACGCTATACCCGCCGGTGATGCCAAAAGATTATCAACCAGAGGCATGGGCAATTCAATGCACACTCCTTCAGGCTGTGGGAATGCAGGCGCCTGCGCTCATCTATTCGTATTGGGTGACGCCAACGTTGCAACAGTAGTTCGCCGCAGGATAAATCATGAATGCGCGAAATAGGTTTGGCCTCCTCGTCTTCAGTATGTTCACGATGCTTGCGAGTTCGCTTGTGTTTTGTGGGTCAGCATGGGCTGACGATGAGGATACTTCTTACTCCGCCGGATTCTGTCGCGCTGGCGTCGCAGGTGACTTCTTCTGGTTGACTTGGGATCAGTTTGGAGGCGGAGTAAGAGCCCTCAAAGACTCGATGGCAGTCGTTTGCCCTATTGTTCAAGTGAACGGTGTGGGAAATGGTTACATTCAGCTTCCGAGTGCGGTGTACGTCACGCTTGTTCCGGGTGAAGGGAGCGTAAGTTGTAGCCTTCACACCTTTTGGTTTCAGTGGCAAGTCGCGCGTTTGGGTCCACCGTCGCTGACCTCGGGGTCTGGGCGACAGACGATTGTTGTATATCCTCCGAGTAGCGGCTATTTTTTTCCTGAGTCGTGGTCGGTTTCGTGCAACTTGAGCAATGGGGCAACGCTTCTCTCATATTCTGTTGATGCTTCTCCAGACCCGTGAGGAGATTCCTCAGCAGCAAAGGCGACGATGATGAGCCAACTCGCAAAGGTCATGTTCGATAGTCTTCTGGGGGTGAGTGTGGCTTTTGCCGTGCTGCTTGCGCCAGCAGGTTGCTCCACAAGTGGTGAAGCGGTTCATGGAGATGTGGAGGAAAGTATCGATTTGGCAGTGAACGACCTTGTGGAGTCGGTCAGCGATTTGCCCGTTCTTGAAGATACTTACGACACTCCTTCAGATGGAGGGTGTATTGCCCTGCCATTCAGCATTGTCGAACTCAGTGTTCTACAGAGCGTAGAAACGCTGTCGTGGCCGCGCCTATTCAGAAATGAAGCTGATTACGTGTCGGTTTTTGGTGGACTGAACGCTGGAGTGAATTTCGACACGCAAATGGCCATCGGTTTTGTGCAGTACGGCTCCTTTGGGGGCTTGGGCGCGCAACTACGGATCGATTCGGTGGAACTCTGCGAAGATGGTCGTGGCGGAGTTGGGCTTCTGTTAGAGACAACGAGATTGTTGCCATCGGGGTGTGACACCCAGAGCTACCAACCCATTGTTTACTCGCTTATCGTGCTCGACGCGCGTGCCGACAATGTTCTTGATTGCTGCTCCATTATGGAAATTGGAGGTTCGCTTCTCTGCGTGGAAACTGGTGCGGATGTTGGCACAACTTGTGTTCGTGGCGCCCTCTGTCAGCCAGGATTGATCTGCGCGGGACTAACGAGGACCGATGAAGGAGTTTGTGTCGCTGACGAGGGACACCACGCCATCGCCTCGAACGATAGCGTTTTCGAGATACCGGATGCCGTACCTCTTGGAGTAACGTCAAGCGTTGAGTTGGCGGGGCTGTACGGTGTCGACGCTGACATTATCTTGTCTCTATTTGTTGTTCATCCATGGCCACCTGAACTTGTTGTCACCCTCACCGACCCACAGGGACGTGAACGAGTGTTGGCGGAGTATCAGGAGCACATGGGAACAGTAGTCACGGAGTTTTCTACGCCTGCACAGGTAAACGGAACATGGAAGCTACACCTCGTTGATACCGTCGTGGGCAATGTTGGGACTATCAACGGCTGGAGCGTTGAGGTCGTCACTCGTTGAACGCGGCTTCCCGCCTGTCCCTAGCCAAAACCCTTTCCGACAGGTTTTGGGCGCTTCCGCGCCCAATGTCGCTGACATCAAGTCAGGAATCATCGACCCAACTTGGTTTCCGCTGGTACGAGTTCGCGGGGTTGCGCCATTGGACGCGACGGTCTACGAGTTCGAGCGCCTACGCTGCAATCTCTGCGGGACCATCTTCTCGGCCGACGCCCCCCCGAATGTGGGTCAAGAGAAATACGACGAGACAGCCGCCGGCATGATTGCGTTGCTCAAACACGGGGTGGGCTGCCCTTCAACCGAATGGAGCGGCTGGGAACGGACCTCAGGATCCCGCTGCCAGCCTCCACACAGTGGGATGTGGTCTCAGCAGCATTGAAGGACTTCGAGCCGATCTGCGCCTTGCTCATCGAAGCGGCGGCTGCAGGGCGGGTTGTCTACATCGACGACACGACCGCAAGGGTCCTCGACCTCAACGACGAGCGGACTCGGCAAAGGTGCACGGAGCGAAAATATCTCCGCTGAATCGAACTCGACGAATCCTGTCAGCTCCTCGTTGTCACGTTTCTCGAGCTTGCGGCGAGCACCCGCACCATGAGTGAGTCGTGGCCCAGCCGCAGCCTTCGTGAAACCAACGAGACGCAGCTCTGTGCCGCCAACTGGGCGGCCTCCTCCCAGAGTTCCGCCGGCATTGCGGCTTGGCGCTTCCGAGTGCGACGCCATCGCTCGATTTGCTGACGAAGCTCGCTGATCCGTTTCTCCATAATCCCCTCCGTGGTCAACAGGACTCCCATGAGCCTACCGCGTCGGGGCGACGAATTCATGCACGCTCACCGCAAACTCACGCTGCTGTAACACTCAAGCTCTCCCAGGACCTACGCCGCGTCGCGCCACTCGTAGCGGTGGTGGATCCCACCAATACGAGGCAGTGCAACAACCTTCGCCGACACTGATGGCTTCGATGTGGTGTGGTCTCCCGACCGGCTGGCGTCTCTTTGGCGAGCCCGAGATGGGTTCGTCCTCGTGGTAGTAGCCGACATACTCACGGAGCAGCCGTCGAAGATGAGCCTCGCTCAGCGGCACCACATGTCCGATCAGCTCCTGGCGACAACTCAGTATCCACCTCTCACAGAGTCCATTCTGCCAAGGGCTTCTATATAAGTCGTCGGCTTCGTTTTGATCCCCATCCCCCGGATGACGCTGAGGACGTGCTTTCCGAACTTCTTGTCGTTGTCGTGGATGAGATAACGCGGGACGTCGCCATAGGAAAGGCTTCTCGCAACTGTTGAGCGATCCAGGCCGCTGTTGGATTCGCTGTGATGTTCACGTGGAGGATCCGCCTGGTCCCGTGTTCGATGACGAAAAAGACATGCAGCTGCGAGACCCAGACCTCGAAGCCGAGCTTGAGTAGCTCACCATGTATCCGGGGAGCGCCCGCCAGGAGGCAAAGGTCAAGCGAGAAAAATGCCGTCGGTGGATATTGGTGGTCTCACGGCCGTAGTGAGCTACGGGGTGGCCGCTGTGGCGGCCACCATTCAATCAGACTACAATCTGACCTCGTTTTCCGCGCAACCATAATTCGGCGCTCGCAAAAGGGAAGCGCTTGACAAGAACCTCTGGAAACGAGAGATGCTCAATGGACCTCAGCTCGGTACGAGAAACCTACCAAAAAGTGCATGAGCAAATCAGCCGCGTCGTCGTCGGACAAGACCACGCGATCTCCCTGCTGATGACCGCGCTCTTGAGCGAAGGCAACGTTCTCTTGGAGGGCGTGCCCGGCACCGCCAAGACCCTGCTGGCGCGCACCTTCGCCGCCACGGTCTCGCTGGAATTCAACCGCATCCAGTTCACGCCCGACCTGATGCCCGGCGATCTCCTTGGCACGAACTTGTTCAACTTCCAGACGAACCAGTTCATCTTCACCAAGGGCCCCATCTTCACCGAGTTGCTGCTGGCCGACGAGATCAACCGCACGCCGCCAAAGACCCAGTCGGCGCTGCTGCAGGCCATGCAAGAACGCCTGGTCACCATCGACGGCCAAACCCACGATCTGGGGCCTGGCTTCATGGTCGTCGCCACCCAGAACCCCATCGAGCAAGAAGGCACCTACCCCTTGCCCGAGGCCCAGCTCGATCGCTTCCTGTTCAAGGTCCTCATCGACTACCCGACCCGCGACCAAGAGCGGGCCATGGTGCGCCTGCACGGCACCCACAGCACCATGCCCAATTTGACCGAGTTCGGGCTCTCGCCGGTCCTCGATCTGGCCGACATCATCGCCATCCGCGAGTGGGTCCGCCAGGTCGAGCTCTCCGACGCGCTGGTCGACTACCTCGTCGACCTCATCCGTGCCACCCGTCAGCACCCCTCCCTGCTGGCCGGCGCCTCGCCGCGCTCCGCCAACATGGTGGCGACGGCCTCGCGCGCCTACGCCGCCCTGCAAGGCCGCCCCTACGTCATCCCCGACGACATCAAGGCCATCGCCCTGCCGACGCTGGCGCACCGCCTCGTCCTAGCCCCCGGCGCCGAGATCGAAGGGCTCACCTCCGACGGCATCCTGACCCAGATCATCGCCCAAGTGCCCGCTCCCCGCTAACCGTAACGGTCTCCCATGCTTCGCCCGACCCGCACCTGCATCGCACTCGCCGTCCTGGCGGCCTTCATGGCGCTCTTGCCCGCCGTGGTGAGCCCGTCGTTGTGGGGTGTGGTCGTGGCTTTCGACGCCGTCCTCTTCGCGCTGATGGCGCTAGACGCCATCTTCGCGCCCTCGGCCGGCAAGACCAAAGTCAAAGTCAAAGCCCCAGCGCTCCTCTATCTGGGAACCGAGGACACGCTGGACGTCACGGTGCGCTTGGGGCTTGCGCGCCCTGGCTTCGATATCGAGGTCCGGGCCGACCTGGTCGGGCCGGCGCGCAGCGAGGCGATTCTCAAGGCGCGGACTGGCTCGCAGGGCACGGCGACGGCCAAATTCCCGGTCAAACCTTGGCGACGCGGGACGGTGCGCTGCGAAGCCGTGTGGGTGCGCTGGACGGGGCCCATGGGCTTGATGAGTCGCAGCACCAAGCGGGCCGTGCAGTGCGAAGTGGCCGTCGTGCCCAACGTCAAGGCCGTGCGCGAGGCAGCGCTGCGCTTGACCAAGACCCGCGATTTCATGGCCGGCGTGAAGCGCCAGCGCTACATCGGCGACGGCTCGGAGTTCGAGTCGCTGCGCGAGTATCAGCCCGGCTACGACCACCGAGCCATCGACTGGAAGTCGTCGGCGAGGCGGCGCAAGCTGCTGGTCAAGGAGTACCAGGCGGAGCGCAATCACCGGGTGATCTTGGCCTTCGACACGGGCTACCTGATGAGCCAGGAGCTGGGCGAGCTGCCGCGGCTTGACCACGCGATCAACGCAGGGCTCCTGCTGGCGCTGCTGTCGTTGAAGATGGGCGACCGGGTCGGCCTCTTCGGGTTCGATTCTGCGGTCCGGGCTTACACCTCGCCGCAGCCCGGGGTGCACACCATCCATCGTTTGATGGAGCAGAGCGCCAAGCTCGAGTACTCGTCGAACGAGACCAACTTCACGCTGGGGCTGGCGGAGCTGAGCGCGCGGGTGCGGCGGCGCTCGATCGTCGTCGTGCTGACGGACTTCAGCGACCCGGTCACGGCCGAGAACATGGTGGCCAACCTGGGCCAAATGGCGCGCCGCCACTTGGTGATCTTCGTGGCCATGCGCGACGAGGGCGTCGAGGCCGTGGCCCGCGCGGTGCCGAACACTTTTGGAGACTTGAACCGGGCGGTGGTCGCCGGCGAGCTGGAGCGGGACCGGGAGCTGGTGCTGCAGCACCTGCGGCGCGCGGGGGTCTTCTGCATCGACGCGGCGCCGCGGGAGATCACGGTGCAGCTGCTCAATCGGTATCTCGAGGTGAAGCGGCGGGGGTTGGTATGAGGAGCGCGCGATGCAATCGATGATTCCGCCGAGCGTGGCGTTTCGGCGCGCGCGCGAGAGCACGTGGCGCGAGCTCGAGCAGCTGGTGGCGCGGGCCGAGAACAGCAGCCTGCGGCGTTTGGGCTCCCGGGACGTGGCGCGCTTGCCGTTGCTCTACCGCTCGACGGTGGCGTCGTTGGCCGCCTCGCGCAACATGTGTCTCGATCGCAACGTGGTCGACTACCTCGAGAACCTGACCGCCCGGGCGCACGTCGCGATGACGACGAGCAAGCCGAACATCAAGGGGGCGCTCAAGGCGTTCTTCGGGGTGGAATTTCCGGCGCAGGTGCGGGCGCTCTCGGGGCACTTGTTGGCGGCGACGTTGCTGTTGTTTGCTGGGGCCGCGGTGGCCTTCGTCCTGACCCTCGACGACCCCGAGCGATTTTACAACTTCGTGCCCGAGGCCTACTCGCAGGGGCGCGGCCCCGAGGCCTCGAGCGCCGACCTGCAACAGATCCTCTACGACGAGGGCACCGCGGCCGACCAGCTGGCGAGCTTCTCGTCGTTTCTGCTCTCGAACAACGCGCGCATCGGCATGCTCTGCTTCGCGCTGGGTTTTGCGTTCGGCGTGCCGGTCCTCTACTTGCTCTTCACCAACGGCATGATCATCGGCGCCTTCGGTGCGCTCTACCATCAGCGGGGGATGTCCGGAGAGTTCTGGGCCTGGATGCTGCCCCACGGCGTCACCGAGATCCTGGCGGTGCTGCTGTGCGGCGCGGCGGGTCTGGGCATGGCGCAAGCCATCATCTTTCCCGGACGTTCGACGCGCATGACCAACCTGGCGCGCGTCGGAAAGCAAGCTGGGACCGTGGTCTTAGGTGCCGTCTTCATGTTCTTCTTGGCGGCCCTGATCGAGGGGTTCTTCCGGCAGCTCGTGCACGATGTGGTCATCCGCTACACGGTCGTCTTCGCCACCGCGACCTTGTGGCTGGCCTACTTCACGTTGGTGGGGCGAGCACGCCGAGCGGCGAAGGGGGCGCAATGAGCGCGCTGCGCAGGGGCAAGGTGGCGGCCGGGGTCGCCGAGCTCGAGGACGGCGAGCAGCCCATGTACGTGCGGGTGCGCGCGCGGCGCGGGCCGCAGTCGTTTCGCGAGGTGACCACTCCCGAGGGCATCGCGCTGCGCCTGCCTCTGGCGCCCATTCGGGCGCGCGCCGCTGCGTTTGGTCTGGACCTATTGTTCATCAGCCTGGTGGTCTTGGTGGTCATGTTCGGCGGCGCCATCTTGGCGGCCGGCGGCATGGGTGAAGGCTTCTTCATGGGTTTGGCCATGATGGCGGTCTTCGTGGTGCGCAACTTCTACTTCATGGTGCTCGAGCTCTTCTTCCACGGGCGCACGTTCGGCAAGAAGGCGTTCGGGCTGCGGGTGGTGAGTCGCGACGGTGCGCCACTGCGGGCCGAGAGCTTGTTTGTGCGCAACGTGACGCGAGACGTCGAGGGGTTCTTG